>SMUY01076698.1_pt1 | contig 11082 bp, 9 predicted proteins | sample 2456441 | NCBI WGS metagenome assembly SMUY01 (sample SAMN11095931, study PRJNA526329) | marine sediment metagenome | biome: Marine sediment; feature: Surficial sediment; material: Deep marine sediment; isolation source: Hadal surficial sediment | place: Pacific Ocean | collected 2014-11 | depth 0-1...
GACATTTTCAATGTTGGAAATATTGATAAACAACAGAATTTACGAACTTTCCACAATTTTTTCCACAATTGTGGAAAACTTCGAAAAGGGGACCTTGCGGTGGCAGCGCAAGGACGGAACTGTAGCACAGGGGTAGCGCAAGGCGCAACGAGGTAGCGGATTTGGACGAGCACTTGCCGACAGTTGATCCGACGGGTCCACGTCACGGTCGTCAGATCGCTGGCAGATAAGTTGTTAACAGCTTTGTTTACATATATTTACATAAACTCAGTGGATCTCGTTGCTACAGTTGGTGTTGCGACAACTGATCGGTCTCAATGAACGAACACCAGTAAAGCAGGGTTTTCGAGCAATTCAGGCGCTGGTTTGCTGTCGTATGGAAGGTTGCCGTAGAACCGGCAGGGCCGATGGAGGTGGCGCGGATCGGTGTTCGAGTGCTCGATGAAATGCGGTCGGGAGCAGTGGGGGTTTCAGCAGGACCGCAGGCACGGGGCGGTGTCGAACGACGCATCAACGCGAAGACGTCGGATCACGCTGGGCCGACGGGGCCGTGCGCATGCCGGGATGCGGAGGATTGCCGGAGCCGACGCGACTAGCGTGTATCACGGCTGCAGGCTGAGCGGGTGCTTGGAGGCGTGCTGGGAACGGAGGACAGCGGCGGGAACCGGGACCGCCGGAGGAAGCCGATCTTGTACCTCTGACGTGCACCGGGGTCCGACCGGCCAGTTGACACTGGGTTATAACGTTCGTTATTATTGGAAGTTATCGCTGTCACGGAGGAACCAGGTTTAGATGAAGCGGACCTTCCAACCGAATAATCGTCACCGCAGAAAAACACACGGCTTCCGTGTACGCATGAGCACACCCGGTGGTCGCCGAGTCCTCAGCCGGCGACGGGCAAAAGGTCGCCATCGGTTGACCGTATCCGGGTAGACATCCGACCCGATACGGAAATGAAGCCGTGGGTGTCCCGAACGCGGCCCGGACATTGATACGTGAAGAGCGTATCCGGCGACGCCGCGAGTTTCTACAGATACAGCAGCGTGGAGTTCGGACACATGGGCGGTACATGACGCTCATCGGGCTACCGAACACCCGTATGCTCAGCCGGTTGGGTATCGTCGCGCCGCGGCGTCTGGGGAAGGCGGTTCGACGCAATTACTCGAAGCGCCGGGTGCGTGAGTTTTTCCGACACAACAAGCCGGTGGCCGGTCTCGACCTCGTCGTCCTGCCGCGGCGTGAATTTCTTGATGCCCCCTTTGCCGTTCTGCTGGACGACTATCGCCGCACGCTACGTCGCCAGGTCCGGGCGCATAGCTCATCCTGAGATTGGACTGTCGCTGCTACGCCGCGCGCTGAGGCGGCTAGACCGACAGCTGATTTCGATATGGGTCTTTCTCCTCAGAGGCTATCGGACTCTGTTGTCCCCGTTGTTCGCTGGGTCGTGCCGGTTCGAGCCTTCCTGCTCCTACTATGCCGAGGAGGCGGTGCGGCGACATGGCAGTCTCCGTGGGGTGTGGCTCAGTGTACGCCGGCTCGGCCGATGTCATCCGTTTCATGCAGGTGGGTACGACCCGGTGCCTGCTGGCGGTCGGTGGCGAACGTCCGACGTGGCACCGAAACGCGTCATGGTTGGCGCCGCGCTGAGTCACCAGAAGGCGAGATCCTGGAAAACACCGACAGTTTTTGACCGCAGCGAGGATTGGCACAGGACCAGCGCGTGGGGGAGGCCGCGGCGGGTAAATGTGGCTGGACGGGTGCCATGGACCGAGGGAGGCCGTGGAGCCGGTCTCGTGGCTGGCCGCAAGGACACGTAACCTGCTTATGGAACGTCAAGTGCTACTCGCGGTGTTCTTGTCCTTTCTGGTGCTGGTGATCTATCAGCGCTGGGTCGGTCCCCCAGCGATACCGGACGATCTAGTCAGTACCGAACGGGTGAGCACGCCGGCCGCGGCCGTGGGCGCGATCGACGTGGAGCCAGCCGTGAATGGCGCGCGTGTGGGGATAACCGCGGGCGATTCGCTTTCACCGGTGGAGGTCGAGGAGTTTGAACTTGTGGTGGCGGATGAGCGGCCACGGGAGATCGTGGTGGAGAGCGAGTTCGTGCGAGCGGTGTTCGCCAATCGGGGAGCCAAGCTGGTGAGCTGGCAGATCAAGGGTCATAAGGACGACAGCGGTGGCCCAGTCGAGCTCGTGCCGCCGGAGACGCTGGAGGGTCAGACGTGGCCCTTCTCGCTGCGGGTGCCGGATGAAGAGATCACGGCTCGGCTTGATGACGCGTTGTTCCGCCCGTCTGTCGACCGGCTTCAACTAGGGGCGGATCCGGCGACGCTGGTCTTCGAGTATGAAGACAGCTCCGGTTTGCGGGCGCGAAAATCGTTCACGTTCCAGGCATTGCCAGACTGTCAGGAACGGGCGCGGGAGGAGCCCTGCGAGCCACAGCCGTATCTCGTTCGGTTCGCCGCCTCGGTCACCACGGCGGCAGGAGCGCTACCGGTGACGTTGCGCTGGGGGCCGGCAATCGGTGGCGAGCGGTCGGGTGGGTCGCGGATGACATTCCCGCAGTTGCCTGCTGCAGTACTCTATGGCCGAGCCTTCGAGAACGGTTTACTGCAGGAGGTCGACATCTACCGGGCGGAACCGGGGGATCTGCTCGAGCGGTCGACCTATGAGGGCGAGCTCGAATTCGTCGGGGTCGACAACAAGTATTTTATGGCCGCGGTGTTGCCCGGCACGCAACAGAGTACGAGGGTCGAGTACCGCCCGATCTCAGCCGTCGGACTGGATTACGATCTGGTGGCCTTTGATCTGACGGTTGAGCCGGGCGGCGGTGACCTGCGCATTTTTCTCGGGCCGAAGGACTTCGACCTGCTGCGTGCCGTGCACCCCGATCTGGTACGGGCGATCAACTTCGGGTTCCTGTCAGTCATCGTCGTGCCACTGCACCAGACACTGAAATGGATCTACAGGTACGTCGGGAACTACGGCTGGTCGATTATTCTGCTCACCGTGCTGATCAACGTCCTGATCTTCCCGCTGCGCCATAAGAGTGTGGTGTCGATGCGGAAGATGCAGGAGTTGCAGCCGGAAATGAAGGCGATTCAGGCCCGCTACGCCAACTTGAAGGCGACCGACCCTGGCAAGCAGAAGATGAATCAGGAGGTGATGGAGCTGTATCGGAAGCACGGTGCGAACCCGGCGAGTGGGTGTTTGCCGATGCTGGCCACGATGCCGATCCTGTTCTCGTTCTATCGGTTGCTGTCGATGGCAATCGAGATTCGGGGCGCGCCGTTCATGTTTTGGATCACCGACCTGTCGGTGAGTGACCCGCTCTACATCACACCGGTCGTGATGGGGGCCACGATGGTCTTCCAGCAGCGGTTGCAGCCTGCCGGTGCCGACCCGATGCAGCGGAAGATGATGATGGCGATGCCGGTCGTGTTCACGTTCATGTTCCTGAGTGCGCCGAGTGGGTTGGTGGTGTACTGGTTGACGAGCAACGTGATCGGGATCGGCCAGCAACTACTGACAAACCGGATTGCCGGTCCCATACGCAAGCACCAGGTGCGGCCGCCCGCGGAACGGCAGGTGAGGAAGCTGGCGGCGGCCAGCCCGGCTGAGGCCGAGGCACCGGGCAACGAGTCAGAGGCCGCGAACGCCGCGCCGCAGCCGCCAGGGAAGAAGACACGCCAGGGCAAGGGCTCGCGCCGGTCGCGTGGCAAGGGAAAGCGATGACAGCGGATCTCGAAACCCGGATGGTGGCGTTCGTCGAGGCGGTCACGACCGCAATGGGCCTGTCCCTGAGGGTGAAGTGCACGCCGATCGAAGACGGCACGCGAATTACGCTGGATGGAGACGAAGGCGAGCTGTTGTTGCGGCGCAAGGGCGCGGGGCTCGACGCGCTACAGCATATCGTCAATGCGGTGTTTCGTAGAGAGCACACCAAGGGGCACATCGCCGTCGACTGTCTGGATTACCGGAAGGGCAAAGACAACGAGCTCAGACAAACGGCCTTGCTGCTGGCGGAGCGGGCCAAAACGACCGGTGAGTCCCAGGAGATCGGACCGCTGAACCCCTATGCCCGCCGGATCGTGCACTTGGCGGTGGCCGAGGACCCGAGGGTGTCCTCGGAGAGCGTCGGTGACGCCTTCCTGAAGACCGTCCTGATATCGGCGAACGAATCTGTGCGCGCGGACTAACAGTCCGCGCAAGAAGAAGGTGCCTTGTGGGGGCGTTGAAGCGCTCGGGTGGCCAGACGCCCGGAGGCCGTTTTGGACAGGTCGACAGGGCGATTCTATATACGCTTTCGTCGCGTCGTGCCAGGCGGCACTGCGCTCGAGAATCCACGTGATACTTCCCTGATGCTCCTGTTGCAAGTCAGGACGTGGCGCGCAATTGTTCCGGCGCGCGTCGCGCAACTGGGCAGGCGCTACGAGCGAGCATACCGGTAGCATGTGACCGAGGATCAACGGCGCAGGACGGGATGCTCGGTCAGGAAAACAGTTCCCGGTTTCTGACTCGACGCACGCATGTTCACCCCCGACGACACGATCGTCGCGGTTGCCACACCGCGGGGGCGTGGCGGGTTGGGTGTGGTCCGTCTGAGTGGCCCCAGGGCGGCGACGATAGCCGAGGGTCTGCTCGATCGGTCAGAGCCGCTGCGGCCTCGCCATGCGACGCTGGCCAAGATTCTGGACCACGGCGCGGCAGTGCCGATCGCGGTGGATCAGGTCGTAGCGACCGCCTTTCCGCATCCTGGTTCCTATACCGGCGATGACGTCGTCGAAATCAGCGCGCATGGGAGTCCTGTTCTGCTGGACCGGATCGTTGCGCTGGCCCTGGCTGCGGGGGCGCGGTTGGCTGAACCGGGCGAATTCACGTTTCGTGCGTATCTGAACGGCCGATTGGATTTGGTGCAAGCAGAGGCGGTCGCGGACCTCATCGAGGCGGTGACGCCGCTGCAGGCGCGCGTCGCGTTCGACCAACTTGAGGGTACGATCACCGCGCAGATCAAAGAACTGGAGAGCCAGTTGTTCGATCTAATCGCTCGGCTGGAGGCGTCGCTGGACTTTCCCGAGGAGGGATATCACTTCGTTAAGGCGGGAGAGGTTGGGCATGCGGTCGCGGCTATCCGACGGCAGGTAGAGTCGTTTTTGGAGGGCGCCGCTTGCGGGAGGCTGATCCGGGAGGGATGCCAGGTCGTGATCCTGGGGAAGCCGAACGTGGGCAAGTCCAGTCTATTCAACCGGCTGCTGGGAGTGGAGCGCGCGATTGTGACCTCGATGCCGGGCACGACACGGGACCTGGTGACGGACGTGACCGACCTGGACGGGTTGGCGGTGACCCTCGTGGACTCGGCCGGTATTCGGGCGGGCAGTGAGGACGCGGTGGAGGTGGAGGGTGTGTCGCGGGCGCGTCAGGCGCTGGGCGTCGCGGCGGCGGCGATTGTGGTGGTTGACCGCTCGCGCCCGCTCGAGCAGGAAGATTGGGCGGTACTGGAGGAGACGGCACCGCGGCGGCGTCTCGTGGCGGTGAACAAGGTGGATGAGCCGGCGAGCTGGGCAGGCGAGTCGCTGCTGTTGGATGGGGAGGCCGCTGTGGTGGAGGTCTCGGCACGGACGGGTGCGGGGCTGGACCGGTTGCGGTCTGCGCTGCGGGATGTGCTGACGGGCGGCGAGTCGCTGCGCGATACACCGGCGGTGGCGAATCGCCGGCACATCGGGTTGCTGGAACGCGTCGGCGAGGCGCTGGGAGAAGCGGGGGACGCGGTGGCGAGCGGTGCGACGGAGGAGTTCGTGCTCGCGGACTTGCAACGAGCGTGCGCTGCGCTCGACGAGTTGAGCGGGAAGCGCACGCCGGACGACGTCCTGCGGCATATCTTCGAACGGTTCTGTATCGGGAAGTAGCCACCGGTGGGCTGGTCGCGCCGCATCTCGGGTGACGGGGTTGCGTGTCGGTCGAAGCGTGCCGGAATGTTGCCTGGTCGCGTTGTGACTCCAGGTTGGCGGCGCTGTGCACAGCGTCGGGTCTCGGTGCGACAGGGGACTCTGAGGACGAGTCAGGAAGTGGGTCACCGGCGGTGATTGAAGGGATGGCGACGTCAAGGATTGACGGCGTCATTAGTTCATCTGTAATCCCGAGAGAATGGTAAGGATGGTTTCAGACTACGACGTGATCGTCATCGGCGGCGGGCATGCCGGCGTGGAGGCCGCGTATGCAGCGGGACGTCTTGGGTGTGCCGTGGGGCTGTGCACGCTGTCACGCGAGACGGTCGCCCACATGCCGTGCAATCCGGCGGTTGGAGGGACCGCGAAAGGGCATTTGGTGCGTGAGATCGATGCATTGGGTGGGCTGATGGGGCAGGCGATCGATGCGACGGCGATCCAATTCAAGCTGCTGAATCGGAGCCGTGGGCCGGCGGTCTGGTCGCCGAGAGCGCAGGCGGATAAGCGACGCTACGGGGAGTGGATGCGTGCGCGGTTGGAGCGGGAGCCGAACATTGGGTGGATCGTGGACCGGGCCGGCGCGGTGGTGGTCGAGGGGGGCCGGGTAGTCGGTGTGGAGCTGGAAAGCGGCGAGCGGTACGCGTGCCGGGCACTTGTAGTGACGACCGGGACGTTCTTGAACGGATTGATCCACATCGGGCGAGAGCAACACGCGGCGGGTCGGGTTGGCGAACCGGCGTCGCGGATGCTGGGAGAATCGCTGAGGCGGCTGGGTCTGGTATGGGGTCGTTTGAAGACGGGCACGCCGCCCCGGCTCGATCGGGGGAGTATCGACTTCAGCCGATTCGAGGAGGAACCTGGAGATCGACCGCCGGTGCCGTTTTCGTTCATGACCGGGACGATCGAGCGACCGCAGATCTGCTGTCATCTCGTATACACGAACGAGACGGTGCACGAGTTGGTGCGACGGAACCTGGACCTGTCCCCGCTGTTCAACGGGCAGATTACGGGAATCGGCCCACGGTACTGTCCGTCGCTCGAGGACAAAGTGATGCGGTTTCCTGAGCGGGAGCGGCATCAGGTGTTCTTGGAGCCTGAAGGACTGGACGTTCCGGAGATCTATCTGAGTGGCTGTTCGATGAGCCTGCCGCGCGATGTGCAGGAGCAGGTAGTGCGGGCGTTGCCGGGGCTGGAGGACGCGGTGATGCTGCGTCCTGGTTATGCGGTCGAGTACGACTTCATCCAGCCGACGGAGTTGCGGCCAACACTCGAGACGCGGTTGGTGGGCGGGTTGTACCTGGCGGGACAGATCAACGGGACCTCCGGGTACGAAGAGGCAGCGGGACAGGGGTTGGTGGCGGGAGTGAATGCGGCGCGGTCGGTGCGTGGCCTCGGAGACTGGGTCCTTGGTCGGGAGGAGGCGTACGTTGGAGTTATGGTAGATGACCTAACCACTCAGGGGTGTCTCGAGCCTTACCGGATGTTCACGTCGCGGGCTGAACATCGATTGTTGCTGCGGATCGACAATGCGGACTTGCGGTTGACGCGCAGGGGGCACGAGATTGGGCTGGTAGAGGAGAATCGCTGGGAACGATTCGAGGCCAGGCGGGGACGATTCGAGCGGAATGTGGAGCGGGTGCGAGGTACACGGGTGCGCGAGAAGGGGCGGTCTGTGGCGGTGGCGCAGGTCCTCAAGAGGCCTGGAGTGACGTTGGCAGGGCTGGCGGCGGATGGTGTGGTGGAGGTGGAGACAGGGGAGGACGGTGCCGCCGTGGAGATGTCGAGTGTGGAAACCCTCGTGAAGTATGAGGGGTATCTCCGGAGGCAGGAGGCGACGGTCGTGCGGTTGGAGCGGGACGAGCGTCGGCGGATTCCGGAGGCGTTTCCCTTCGAGGCGGTGCCCGGGCTGTCGCGGGAGATCGTGGAGCGGCTGAGGGCGGTCGTGCCGGCGACGCTGGGGCAGGCAGCGCGGATTCCTGGGGTGACCCCGGCGGCGGTTGCGGTGCTGGGAGCGTATGTGAAGCGCTGGGGGAGCTCGGTGAGCGAGCAGCAGTCGGTGGTGGAGGTCTAGCGTTGCAGCTAGACTTGTCGAGAGGGATGGCGCGCTTGGCCGGACAGAGCTGACGACGAAGGGGGATACGGGCAGTATATGACCGGGGATCAGCGCTGGCAGACGGGATGCAGCGGGAGTGTGACTGCGGTCGAGCGCGGGAGGCCTGGGCGTGGTCAGGAGAAGGTGGCAGGGCGGGGTCTGGCGGGCCAGATCGCTTTGCGGGCGTGGCGGGCTGGGGTGGAGATGGATGGGCCCCTGGCAAGCGCATTGGCGGTGTATCTGGATCTGGTCTACCGGTGGAACCGGCGGATAAATGTGACGGGGCTGGCGGAGGACGAGACGGGGTTGGAGAAACTGGTCATTGAACCACTAGTGGCCGCGCAGCACATGCCTGTGCGGGCGCTGTCGGTTGTGGATATCGGCTCTGGTGGGGGCTCACCGGCGGTGCCGCTGAAGCTGGCGGTACCAGGGTTGGAGCTTCGGATGGTGGAGTCCAAGGCACGGAAGGCGGCGTTTCTGCGGGAGGTCGTGCGGCAGCTTGAGCTGAAAGACGTCGTGGTCGAGAGATGTCGGTATGAGGATCTATTCAGGCGGTCGGAGCTGTACGAGGCTGCGGATGTGGTGACGGTGCGGGCGGTCAAAATGGATCGGCGGGCGTTGGAGGGTCTTGGGACGCTGTTGACAGTTGGAGGTGCGCTCTTTCTGTTTCGGAGCACGGGAGAGGATGAGCTGCTGCGTGATGTACCGCCGTCGCTGCGATGCCAAGGAACCTACCCATTGGTGGAGTCGCTGAAGAGTCGATTGGTTGTGCTCGAGAAGATGTAATCTGGTGACAAAAACGGGAAGTTCGGCAGCATAGGTCAGGACGTGAGAGGTGTCATCGGCGCTTGGCTTCAGCTTTGGGTGCGCGCAAGAAGTCGGTTGTCATTTTGGGGCGATGAGGCGCCGGGCTGAAAAGGCGCGAGGAGGGTGGATACGAGCAGTCTTCGACCGACAACTTGCGGAAATGGCTTCGTCGCCATTGTTTCTTGCCTGGATTGGGACGCATCGAGCTCATCGAGAGAACGTGCGTCACAGTCGTGGCGAACAGGACGACTTACTGTTCACTGCACCGGGAGTGTTCCACGTGGAACATTGTGAGTATTTCTATACTTGCTCTCAGCAGTAGATAGATGGTACCATAAAGGGTCCAAGAAGCAATTTAACAATAGTTCGGAAGACATAATTAATAGGTTGTTTGACATAAATGGGCAGGGTTATCGCGATCGCCAACCAAAAAGGGGGCGTCGGCAAGACGACCACAGCCATCAACCTGGCCGCCTCGCTCGCGATGGGCGATCGCACCGTCCTCCTTGTTGATTTGGACCCACAGTCGAATCTCACCAGCGGCATCGGGCTCAAAGATGTGGCGTCGGATCGCCGAACGATCTACGACGCGCTGATGATGAACGGTGTGGCTGATCCGGCAGACTTCGAGCTCACGACTGCCGTCACCGACCTCAGTCTGATTCCCGCCAACCGGGACCTGACAGGTGCCGAGGTGGAACTGGTACCTTTCCCTGACCGGGAGAGCCGGCTCCGGCCGCTGCTTCGGCAGGCGCGCGCTCGCTACGACTACATCTTCATCGACACCCCACCGTCGCTCGGCCTGTTGACGCTCAACGCCCTGGTCGCGGCTGATGCGGTGCTCATTCCACTCAATTGCGAGTACTTCGCCCTCGAGGGGCTGGCCGAGCTGATGGCGACGATGCGTCGCGTGCAGGTAGACCTGAACCCGGGACTCGAGCTCGACGGCGTGTTGTTGACCATGGCCGACACACGAACGCGGCTCGGCCAGCAGGTGGCGGGAGAGGTGCGACAGCACTTCAAGGACAAAGTCTATAGGACCACCATCCCCCGCAACGTGCGTCTTGGGGAGGCGCCGAGTTTCGGCGTACCGGCGATTCTCTACGACGTCCGATCCACAGGAGCGGAGGCGTATCTGGCACTGGCCCGCGAGATCCTGGCCAACCGCAGCCCACAGTTACCAGACACCATCCTCTGAGACAGGACCCTCAGGAGCAGGCCACATGGCGAAGCCACGACCGGCGTTGGGAAGAGGGCTAAGCGCCCTGATCCCGGAAACGCCGCCTCCACAAACGCGGGAGCGTCCGACCGAAGTGGACCTCGACCGATTGACCCCCAATCGGTTCCAGCCGCGCACAGTCATAGACGCGCCCAAGCTCGAAGAGCTATCCCGCTCGATCCAGAGCAATGGTGTCATTCAACCGATCATCGTCCGCCGCCTGGACAACGACACCTTTGAGATCGTCGCAGGCGAGCGCCGCTGGCGCGCCGCGCAGCAGGCCGGCTTGCTCCGGGTGCCGGTCGTCGTACGCGACGTTCCGGACGACAAGTTGCTGGAGCTCGCGCTGATCGAGAACCTGCAACGCGAAAACCTGAACCCAATCGAAGAGGCGGAGGCATATCGCCGTTTGATCGATGAGTATCGGTTGACCCAGGAACAGGTGGCCGCCGCTGTTGGAAAAGACCGCGCCACCGTTGCCAACTACGTTCGCCTGCTCGCCCTCCCCCCAGAGATACGGGCTGACATGGCGGCCGGCGCGCTCGCCATGGGGCACGCGCGCGCCCTGCTCGGGCTGACCGAGCCGTCGGCGCAGCGCCGCGCGGCGCGCGAGGTTGTGGCCCGCGGTCTGTCCGTCCGGGAGACCGAGGGGCTGGTCAAACAGCTCGGCCGGCCGACAGCACCACGTCCGGCAGGGTCGCCTCCGCAGCTCGACGTCCACACCAACGCGGCGCAGGACCGGTTGCGTGCTGTCCTCGGCACGCGGGTCCGGATCGTACGGAGAGGCCGGAAGGGTCGCATCGAGATCGACTTCGCGTCCGAGAGCGAGCTGCAACGGCTGTTCGAGCATCTCACCGGCTCCTAGTGGTATGTCTCTTAAATAACTTGACAGTTAAAGAGGCGTTGAATTACATTGCGTGTATGAACCGACCTGCGGCGGCTCTTCTCGTAACCGATGCGGATCGGCGGGTGCTTGAAAAGTGGGCGCGTAGTTCGTTGGCACCGCATCGGGTGGTCAC
>SMUY01229882.1_pt1 | contig 11081 bp, 11 predicted proteins | sample 2456441 | NCBI WGS metagenome assembly SMUY01 (sample SAMN11095931, study PRJNA526329) | marine sediment metagenome | biome: Marine sediment; feature: Surficial sediment; material: Deep marine sediment; isolation source: Hadal surficial sediment | place: Pacific Ocean | collected 2014-11 | depth...
GTCCCTATTCAAGAGACCATCCGTAGTTTTAGGGAGGTCGCTGAAGGCAAGTACGATGAAATTCCTGAACAGGCTTTCTACATGGTGGGCGGGATTGAGGAAGTGCTGGAAAAGGCGGAGAAGATGGAGTAAGAGTAGCCCGCTTCGCGCCTAGAAAATAGAGAAAAGAGAAAAGAGAAAAGAGAAGAAAGAAGAGAGAAGAAAAAGAGAGAGGGATTTTGGCTGAGAAGATTGAGCTGGAGATTGTCACACCTGAGCAGTTGCTTTTCAGCGGGGAAGTTGAGGAAGTCGTTGTGCCCGGTTCCGAAGGGTATCTGGGGATCTTACCCGGACATGCGCCTTTGTTGTCGGAACTCCAGATCGGAGTTATTTCCTATCGCCAGGACTCTCAGGAAACTAAGGTTTTCTGCAATCGGGGTTTTGTAGAAGTGCTTCCCGATCGTGTCTCCATATTGGCGGAAGCAGCTGAATTTCCTGATCAGATCAATGTGGAGCAAGCAAGAGCCCATCAGATGCAGGCCGAACAGCTGTTGCGTTCCGATGATCCGGATACGGACTACGCTAAGGCCCTGCTCGATCTTCGTGAGGCACAGATCAGGCTGGATCTGGCCGAACAAAGCACCGCTTCGTGAGTTCGGAGCGCGCTTCGCGCGCGTTCTAGGTTCCAGGTTCCAAGTTCCAGGATTGAACTTGGAATTTCTAATTTTGAGCTCCAACGGAGGGCACGTCTGGAATGTGGGAGGCACCTCAGGTGCCGAATCCGTTGAGTTCGGTGGCTCTCCTCTACCCTAAAATGCTTTCTGTGCGCTATGATCAGGTTGGAAGCATGTTGGGGGATGGTGTAAGGGCAACACACATGGCTCTGGACCATGGAATCGGGGTTCGAATCCCTGTCCCCCAGCCAATCGGACACGAATTCAGGAGAGCACAAACTCACGATGAAAGTGGCCGTGACAGGGGCAACCGGACTGGTCGGGGGCGCCCTTTGTCGACACCTCATCCAAGCCGGTCACCAGGTGGTGGTTCTGGCTCGAAACCCTGAAAAAGCGCGAGGACAAATTCCTCAAGTGGAAGCGGTGGTCTGGGATGCCACTTCGGGTCCCTCTCCCGTGCAAGCTCTGGAGGGATTGGACGCAGTGGTCCATCTGGCCGGAGAACCCTTAGCCGCAGGTCGCTGGACTTCTCGGCGGAAGAAGATGATGGTTGAAAGTCGGGTGGCGGGTACCAGGAACTTGGTGGAGGCCCTTTCCCAGTGCCAGAATCCTCCCAAGGTTCTCGTCAATGCTTCAGCGATCGGTTACTACGGAAGTAGTGAGGATCAGGTGTTTGAGGAGACGAGTCCCCCTGGGCAGGATTTCCTGGCCGAGCTGTGCCAGCAGTGGGAGAGCGAAGCCAAGCGGGCGGCGGACTCTGGAGTCCGTGTGGTGCTGGTGCGTAGCGGGTTCATTTTATCCACCGAGGGTGGAGCTCTTCCCCGTATGCTCCCGCCCTTCAAAATGTGTGTGGGTGGCCCTTTGGCCAGCGGAAAACAGTGGATGTCCTGGATTCATATCAAAGACGAAGTCGAAGCCATTCAGTACGCTATTGAAAAGGAGGAAATTGAAGGCCCGCTGAACTTGACGGCTCCCAATCCCGTCACCAATGCAGACTTTACCAGTGCATTAGCACTAGTCTTGAGACGCCCGGCTTTTTTCCGTGTTCCTGGCTTTGTCCTGCGATTGATGTTTGGTGAGATGGCGGAGACTTTACTTCTTAGTGGACAGCGTGTGGTACCCCGCAAGTTGGAAAAGGGCGGCTATCGGTTTCGTTTTTCAGAGTTAAGCAAAGCCCTGGATGATCTCCTCGGCTAAGCACCGCTAAGGTGCCTCCCACCTCGAAGCGCGCTCCGATCACTCTTCCAGCGGCTCCAGCTCAATATCCAGGTGAAGGGTGCGGTTGGCCATGATGGTCATCTCGGTCTGGTAAGGCTCATATCCAGGCGCTTCAATCCGAAGATCATGTTGCCCGTCGAGAATGGTATAGCGGTCCCTCTGGGTAGCGAAGTCGCGGGCACTTCCAATGAGCATTCCGTCGATGAAAACAAGAGCCTTTGTCGGGTGGACCTGGAAAATCAAGTCGCTCGTATTGGCTCGTACAATCTCTGTATCGATAGGGCCAACAACAGCCAGAAGGTATATTTTGGGGCTTGCTGCCCAGTGGGCGTCAGTCACTGACTTGCGGTATCTCCCGGAATGAAGGGGAGGGGCATAAATCAAGGGAGTCGAGTGAAGGTGGCTCTGGACGTACAGATCAGGCCGGAAGAAAAACAGGGTACGGGAAGGGAGGAAGAAATGATTCTGGGGAATGCGAAGAAAAAAATGATCCCCTCGCAGCGGGACGGAGAAGGCCAGAGTGGCAAAGAAGAATAGGAAAAAGCCTTTCGTTATGCTCATGGGCCTTTTTCTATTATAGATGGAACTACCGGTAAAAAGTTAACCTCTTTCTTCAATGGGTGTGTGGTCGTGGTGCCATCATGTCTTTACGACAGCACCACAGCACCACAGCACAAATCCTCACATCTCAATCACCCCACAGGCCAGGCGAACGCCATCACTTCTGGAGAGGTCGAAATTATCTTCGTCCGCTTTGACGACGACCGCCTTACCGAGGACGGAATTGGGTCCCTCCGTAAGGGAGATGAAATCCACAGTCATCTGAAAGCTGGCATTGCCTTCCGCATCGGCCTCAATGTTTCCTAAATCGCCGGCGTGATGGGTGGGAGAATCCGGAGCTCCATGTTGGGTATTGCCGGGATTCAAGTGGCCTTTGGCACTGCTTGCATCCGGTGAGCTGCAATCCCCTATTTCGTGGATATGAAACCCATGTTTGCCGGGCGCCAAACCACTCATCTCAGCAGTAATCTTGACCCTTCCGTTCGTTTCCTCAAAAGTGACGTTTCCGCTGGCTTCGCTTCCCTCGGTGGGAAACAAGTCGACAAAGGCCGTAGCCATGACTTGGGGTGGTGGGGGTGTTTCTACGGTTTCCGGTGTTTCCTCGGGTGTTGAGGCACAATAGGCAAGAAAACCTACACTCAACAGCAAAATGATTAAAGAGACTGCCTTCCTGTCCATCTGTAACCCTCCTTAGGCCTGTTCAGGATCTCATTATAGGGGCATTTCGGGCGACTGCAAACTGATCTTCCCAGGATTGCAAACAAGGAGCCGTGCCTTTTTTAGGTCATCGGGCTGAACTTGGTTCCCGTCCAGCCCTGTGCTACTATGCCGAGGCATACACACTTTTGGGAGGAGAGTATGAAAAGATCCAGCAACAATTCAAGGTTGTTCGTACTTCTATGTTCGGCTGTTTTCTTGGCAGCTGCTTGCACGACAGCACCTGAGCCGTCGGCGGGATTTCAGCCGGAGGTCTTGCCGCTTCCGGCAGATCCCTCTGACTATGCTCCCATATCGAGTTATGCGGCCATGGATATTCCAGCAGACAATCCCATGACTGCCGAGAAGGCCGCTCTGGGGCGGCAGTTGTTCTTTGACCAGCGACTGAGCGGAGATGGCGAACGCTCTTGTTATGGATGTCATGTGAATGAGAAAGGTTTGTCGGATGGAAGGCCCACAGCCTTGGGTGCCTTCGATAAAGTTCTGACTCGCAACTCTCCTACGCTGTGGAATATTGGATATCATGCGGAGTATTACTGGGATGGCCGCTCTAAGCCGCTGGCCTCTCAGGCCCTGGCCGCCTGGAGAGGCGGTAATATGGGCGCAGATCCCGATGAAGTCGTAACCGAGCTCAATGGCATCGAGGGTTACCAAGATCAGTTTCAAGCCATTTTCAATGAGGATGCCACTCCCGAGAACGTTTCCAAAGCGTTGGCCGCCTATATGCGGACGATTATCAGCAGCAATACCCCGTGGGATCGCTGGCAGGCTGGAGATGAATCGGCAGTGAGCGACGCAGCCAAGCGCGGTTATGAGGTCTTCCAAAACGCGGAGTGCAACAATTGTCACGATGGTGTCCTTTTCACCGATTTTCAATATCACAACACCGGAATCGGAATGGAGGCAGAGGAACCGGACGTGGGGCGTTATCGGGTCACGGAAGAGGACCGCGATCGCGGGGCCTTCAAGACTCCGACCCTGCGGGATGTCAGTCAGTCGGGTCCTTATTTTCACAATGGCAGCGTTGCCACTTTGGAGGAAGCAGTAGATTTCATGCTGGATGGTGGACAGGACAACCCCTCCCTGGATCGCGAGAATCTTAAGAAAGTCGATCTGTCAGACGCGGAAAGAGAAGATTTACTGGAATTCCTAAGCTCACTGGACGAGTCTGTAGAACTGAAGGCACCCCCACTGCCTTAGTAGAGATTAGGGACAGGCCCCGCGGGGGGCCTGTCCCTAATCTCTACCTGGCTACTTCATCACCTTGCTTCTGTACAGTTGGGCAATTTCCTGAGAGTCCTTTTTTACCTTCTCAATGAGTTCAGGCGGGTTCAGGGGTTTAGCAAAAGGGGCAAAGCTGAGCACCAGCCGTGAAGGGTATTCCAGTGTTTCACTGACCAGATTCAGCACGACTCCACCATTTTCGGCCTTGGTCACGGAAGAACCCCATCGTTCTTTGATCCACGGGGCTACTCTGGAGTCGAAATAAATCTCAATTCGGAGAGATCCCATCGACTTCAAAAAATTGTGTTTATATTTGTTAGTTTCCACTTCTTCTGGGGGGGAGAACTTTTCCCGATGAAGTTTCACAGACAGAATGCGGTCGAATTTGAAGGTTCTCAGACCCTCCCGCAGTTCGCAATAACCTGTGAGGTACCAGTAACCCATCTTCTTGGTAAGAAAATAGGGATGAATCACCCGCTGAGTCGTGGTGTCGCGTGTTAAGGAGTAATAGTCGATTTCCGCTTTCCGGTGTTGATCAATCCCCTGGCGCAAGAGACTGAAATAACGAGAGACAGGCCGCGAGGGTTGTTCAAGAACAATACGGTCTTCCGGGCGGGCCTCTAGATCAATTGAATTGGAAATCGCCTTCTCGATCGTATCCTGTAGAGATCGCACCGTTTTTGGGTCTACTTCCGGATCCAGAAGTTTCAAGGACATCAATAGGGCCATGGCTTCGGGACGAGTCAGGCGCAAGGGACGATTCAGCATTTGGTCAAACTCGACATAGACCTGCTGATCTTCCACGTAGATGTCCACATAATCATCGGGACGAAAAGGGGGCTTGCCGATCAGGAGCATGAAATCCAACTCCTTCATCAGCTGCTTGGGACGCATCCCCACCTGCTCGGCCAGCTGTTCTATGGTGACCCCTTGGTTTTTCGACACGTAGCTCAGGATAAAGAGGATGCGGTTGATCCGCTCAGTGACGTTCATGACATCTTTCGAAGAACCTCACAAAGCTCGGTTTGTATCTCTGACGGGTCTAGAATCCGAACGTCAGTTTTTTGAGACAGGATCCAGGATATCAGACCGGATCGATTCGTTACATTCAATTCGAAAGTATCGGAGCCTGTTTTCTTGGCTGCCGTCAACTGCGGGATCAGTTCTGGCAAGCGGTGTCGCGAGATCTGAATGGTCACGGGGATGGGATCATGTAAGTCCAGTTCCCACTGCTGCTGATTTTGATAGGGCTTCACTGAAAAATCATCGGGAATCTCATAGTCCGGGGTTCCCGGACGTCGAGTGTTGGATTTCAAGTTCCTGATCCGGGTCACCACAAAGGAGCGCAGGTCCTGGCGGGCATGATCCCACCCGAGCAGTGCCCAAAACCCTCTACGGAAAATTAACCCATAGGGATTCACCGTTCGTCGGGTGGTTTCACCGGTGGAGAATGCATGATAGACGAATTTGAGCTCTTTTCGCCGGTCCAGGGCATCCTGGATTGCCTTGACCCACTTGGCACGCTTGGAGGATCCCTGGTCTCCCGTGTAGGTAATGGTGATCCCCGGAGGCGGAGGGCTGATGTGATCGTTGATGCTGATGATCTTGTGAAGTGCGGATTCCAATTGGTCCCGATAAGGGAACGCTTCCTGTTCCAAAACCGCACTGGCTGAGAGCATCAACAGAGACGATTCCTGGGGAGTGAACTGGATCTCGGGAAGAAAGAGCTTTTCCTTCTCAATGAGATAGCCTTCTTTCTTCACGCCTGCTCCGCTATGGTAATCAATGGGAATTCCTAAAGAGATCAATTCCGCTTTGTCTCTCTCAAACTTTCTTTGATTGGATTCCTCAACACCTCGAGCATAGTCTTCTGGAAAGTGATTTTTGATCTCCTGCCAGGACACAGGTTCCCGTGCGTTCAATAAGTACGTGATCAAGTCGAGTAGACGTTCAGTACGGTTCATCGGCTGTAGTTTAGGAGAACCCACCTGAAAGGGCAACTACCGAAACTCGTGGCTCGCGAAGGACTGGGTTCATAGGATTTGAATCCTTAGAATTTGAGAAAGTTACAAAGAGAACCGTGTGTCTGGATCTTGGTGTATTCTTGGTTAAATTGAGAAAAGAACGGAAAAGCGAAGATCACGATCGATGACTTTTATCATATGTGAACCCTGTATCGGCGTAAAAGACACCGCTTGCGTGGATTCCTGTCCTGTGGATTGCATTCATCCCCGCAGTGACGAACCGGACTTCGAACCACACGAGCAACTGTATATCGATCCTGAGGAATGTATCGACTGTGGGGCCTGTGTTCCGGAATGTCCCGTGGAAGCCATCTTCCCTGAAGCTGAAGTTCCGGAACAATGGTCGGACTACGTGGGGATTAACTATAAGTGGTTCGAAGAGAAGAAGTGATTGGGTGACTTCGTGAGTGACGACTGCCCGGACACACGAGGAAAAATCTGTGAAAATCGTGTGAAAATCGTGTGTATTGAATTGTTCATAACTTATTGAAACTAAATGTCTTTTCCCCTTGACTTACGATTTTTCTTGGATACAATAGCGGACGAGTTCCCGAGAGACAGAAGCCGTGAGAGCGGTGCCCAAAGGAGTCTGGAGTCCGCCGAGATTCTCTACTTTCTTAACACCGATGGCGAACGCCACTCGGGAACTTTTTCCCTTTAAGTGACATCGTCATATCGTGTATTTCCTTTATTCCCGAATAGCCCGGAACGAATCCACGAAAGCACGAATTCACGAAATCACGACCCTACGAAAGCACTCTAGCCGGGGTGATTGAAAAATGGCCGCATTGGATTGGGCTATCGTCGTCCTCTATTTCATCCTGAGCTTTGGCATCGCCGCTTATTATTCCAAGCGGGCGGGAAGAGATACCCACGAGTTCTTCCTTGCGGGTCGTAGTCTTCCCTGGTGGTTGGCCGGGACTTCAATGGTGGCCACCACTTTTGCGGCGGACACTCCTCTTGCCGTAACAGAGCTTGTGGCCAGTGGGGGAATTGCCGGGAATTGGCTGTGGTGGAATTTCCTGTTCGGTTCCATGTTCACGGTATTTTTCTTTGCCAGGCTCTGGAGGAGGGCCGGCGTTCTGACCGACGTGGAGTTTATCGAGCTTCGATATTCGGGCAAGTCGGCATCTTTCTTGCGTGGATTCAGGGCCCTCTATCTCGGACTTTTCATCAACACCGTCATCATGGGTTGGGTGAACGTCGCCATGGCTTCCATCTTGATCGGAATGTTCGATATCCCTGAAGGGCAGGTTCGGTACTATGTTTTCGCGGCCATGGTGTTTGCTGCCATTTACGCTGCCCTTTCCGGTCTGTGGGGAGTTGCGGTGACGGATCTCATACAGTTCGTTATCGCCATGACAGGGAGTCTTGTTCTGGCCATCGTGGTGATTCGTCTGCCTCAAGTGGGTGGAATCCGTGGGTTGAAAGATCAGCTTCCCGATTGGGTCTTTCAATTTACTCCTTTGATCGATTCCGGAATCGAGAGCGTCGCCTATGAGGGTGTTCTGGCTTTGAGTGTGAGTGCGTTTACCGCCTACATTTTTGTTCAGTGGTGGGCAGCCTGGTATCCGGGAGCAGAGCCGGGCGGCGGCGGTTATGTTGCCCAAAGGATGATGTCTGCCAAAGATGAAAGGCACTCCTTGGCGGCAACGCTTTGGTTCACTATTGCCCATTACTGTGTACGACCATGGCCCTGGATTCTGGTGGGATTGGCCACTCTGATTCTGTATCCCGACCTTGACGTTGCCGATAAAAAACTGGGTTATGTTTATGCCATGCGAGATTTCCTTCCGGTGGGTTTGAAGGGTCTTCTGGTGGCCTCGTTTTTTGCGGCTTATATGTCCACGATTTCAACCCAGCTCAATTGGGGAAGCTCTTATATCGTGAATGATGTCTATCGAAGATTTATCAAGAAAGAGGCTTCGGAAGCTCATTATGTCTTGGTTTCAAGGGCAGCCACTTTAATGGTTATGGTGGCCTCGATTTTGGTTACTCTGGTCATTCAGACCATTTCGGGAGCCTGGCAGTTCATCATCGAGGCCGGTGCAGGACTCGGACTGGTCTTGATTCTTCGCTTCTATTGGTGGCGGATCAATGCTTGGAGCGAGATTAGCGCAACGGTGACCCCTTTTCTTGTTTATACCTATCTCAGGGTCCAGACCACGGTCGTCTTTCCGCAGACCCTTCTCTATATTGTCGGGGTCACAACGGCTGTGTGGATTGGGGTGACCTTTCTCACCAAACCTGTTACAGAGGAACACCTGACTCAATTCTATCGACGGGTTCGTCCTGGAGGGGTGGGTTGGCGAAAGGTGGCAAAAGCGGTACCCGATGTGAGAGGAGATTCAAATTTCGCCTGGCTATTCCTGGATTGGGTGTGTGGAGTTCTTATGGTTTACGCCGTACTCTTTGGCGTTGGGAAGATCATTTTTGGAGAACGATTACTGGGAGTCTCATTTCTTTTTGTGAGTTTCGTAGCAGGAGGAATCATCTACTGGGATCTTTCCCGCCGCGGCTGGAAGGAAGTGACGGGGTAATTTCGTGCTGTCGTGCAGTCGTCACTTCGTGACGTCGTGCTGGCGCGCTTCGCGCGTCGTGCTGTTGTGCGGTCGTGCTGGCAGAGAAGAGTTGCCGGCTCTGGAGACTGTCTCAAAACCCGTTTGATTCAGGTCTGTTCTGTAAGGACACCTCCGGAATGTGGGAGGCACCTGAGGTGCCGAACCCGAACCGAATAGGCAGAAGGCTCCTTACTCCTGGGACTCCGGTCTTTGCAACCCTGATGTATCAGGTCAGTCCACCGCTTGCCCCCTACTGAGTATTCGTTCAACCGCACGACTGCACAACGTCACGAAGTGACGACAGCACGCCCGCGCAAAGCGCGCTTCGCGCGCTACCCGTACATTCTTTTAGCCAGGCGGCGAAGAGCAAGGTCACTGAAAACCAGTGAGGAAATGAGAATCCAGAATGCTTGAAGCAGTGACCAGAAATCCAGCCGGCCCGTCATCAAATCCCGTGACAAAGCCACTACACTGGTGATTGGCAAAGACCAGGACAAGTACTGAAGCGCCAGCGGGAGACGATCGACCGGGAAATAAGCGCCACAAATCCAAAGTGATGAAAAGGCCAGAGCGATAAAGTAGTTGTACTGATAAATCGAGGAAATGGAGACGGTATAGGCAAAGGCAATAGACGCCAATCCGGTGGCCCCCAGCAAAATAACCAGAGGAATCAAGAGACTCATGGGGGAATGAAGGACGCCAAAAGCGAATAGAATCAGCATAATCAGAAGGCTGTCAAAGGCGGCTTTGGAGGCACCCCACAGAATCTCCCCTGCACCCAGACTTTCGACTCCGATGGGTGTACTCAATATGGCATCGTAGGTGGACTGATAGACCATCCGAAAGTAGGCACCATAGGTGCACTCAAGGATGGCGCGAATAACGCCGGTCACCACCAGAATCCCAGCCGCAACGAAGGTTAAATACGGCATCTCCAGGGTTTCCGCGGCGATCAAACTTCCAATTCCCCAACCGAATGCCACGATCGAAACAGTGGGTTCCAGCAGAGGAGGAAAGACCTCTGCCCTCCACAGCCTCAAATTGACGTCGTAGTTGCGCCGCCACACCGCCAGAGCGTCTACCCCATTGATCTGTCCAAGAGAGCAACTCCACATAAGGGTTACTCCAATCGACTCCGGCCCGTCAGCTTCAAAAAGACATCCTCCAGGTTGGAGGGACGTATCAGGGACTGACGATGGGGATATTGATTCATGAGAGGTGTGAGCAATTCCAGGGAGGGAGCAAAGTAGTAGTGAGTGGCACCGTGAACTCCAGGAGTCACCTCCGGATGCGAGACAAGGGGCTTTAGGCCATCCATTTCGTGAATCTCAAGCACGAAGTTGGACACATTGAGTCTGATGAGTTCCTTCGGTTTCCCCGAAGCCAGGATTTTGCCTCGATCCATAATGATCAAACGGTCACATAACTCTTGTGCCTCCTCCATGTAGTGTGTGGAGAGCAGAATCGTAATCTGCCGACGACGGAGTTCCCGCAATCGGTCCCACAGATCGTGGCGAACGTGAGGATCCAGACCAGTCGTGGGCTCATCGAGAACCAAAATCTTCGGACCATTCATGAGTGCCCGAGCCACGATAAGGCGGCGCTTCATGCCCCCTGAAAGTGCTTCAACTGCCGCGTATTTCTTGTCGCCAAGACCGATAAAGGCGAGCAGGTCTTCAGCCAGACTTTGGGCCTGATGGGCCGGAATACGGAAGTAGCGTGCATAAACTTTCAAATTATCAATCACGTTGAGATCGGGGTCTAGGTTATTCTCCTGGGGTACCACTCCAACCAGGGCCTTGATCTTCTTTTGATCCTGTCCCACATCCCACCCTTCTACCAACAGACTGCCTGAGGTCAACGGAGTTCGGCAGTAAATCATTCGCATCAGGGTGGATTTGCCTGCCCCGTTGGGTCCCAAAAGCCCAAAGGCCTCGCCCCGCTTAATGGTGAAGTCCATTTCATCAACGGCAGTGAGGTCGCCGTATTTCTTCACCACTCGGCTGCCTTCAATGGCATAGGGCGAGGCGGACATCTCCGCAGAAGAGGTCATGTCGCAGAGGATTTTAGCAGATCTGCTGGACGTGATAGGGTTGCCGATTAATCTGGTATGAAAAACCTGA
>SMUY01027832.1_pt1 | contig 11080 bp, 12 predicted proteins | sample 2456441 | NCBI WGS metagenome assembly SMUY01 (sample SAMN11095931, study PRJNA526329) | marine sediment metagenome | biome: Marine sediment; feature: Surficial sediment; material: Deep marine sediment; isolation source: Hadal surficial sediment | place: Pacific Ocean | collected 2014-11 | depth...
GATGTTGCCGATGGCGTCGTTTCGAGCCGACAGAAACGCTGCCCGTACCAGGCTGCTGCGGTTCTTTCTGAAACGAGCGAGCAAAAATGCGCAAGTGAGGTTAACGGCGAGTGCGCCTGAACCGGTGAGGGTCAACGGCACAGGTGCCGGTGCAACGGGTGACCCGAGCTTCTGCCATGCCATCCAGATGGTGGCGATGCCTGGCGCCAGCAGTATGCCGGCGAGTACCATGCCAACTAACGATCGTTTGTAGGCGCTCCAACCCAACGCAAGCAGAATCAGTAAGTTGACCGATGTGTCTTCAAGAAAGTCGATCGAGTCAGCGAAAAGAGAAACCGAACCTATGTTCAGCGCAACAGAAAACTCAACTCCGAAATAGAAGAGATTTAGAACCGCGACCAGGACAACGGCAGAACGGAAACCACTCTTGAAATCAGCCATGAGGCCCGCAGCTTAACTCGCATTTACCCGAAGTATTCATTGAGGAGCGATCTCTCTCGGAGCTAATGGTTGTCAGCTCGGTCTTAGTCAGTACACTGATGGATGTCTTCATAATGACATCATGAACCGTGAAAAAACCGGAAGCCTATCGTGGTGAGGGTCCGTGCTGCCTAACAAAGCCAGCAAACAAATAATATTCGACGAACTAGGTCACTTCGGGTTTCCGCGCCACCGGTTCCATGCGGCAGTTCTCGAATTGGCTTGATGAGCAGATGGGTCCCGTACGCTGAGCGCACGCTGTGCTGTGTAGACGCGAACTTACTGCAGCAGAGGGTCATCCTTGGGAAGCTGGCGGGCATGCCACATCGCCAGCCTGTGCCGGACGGACTTCTGCGACACCTGCTCTTCCGGAAGCGGCGCGATGATTTTGTCGTGCACCAGTAACCGGTATACGTACAACGCTTTCTCGCTGGCCGAGTCCGTGGGTTCGAACTCCACCACACCACGTTGTTCGCCGTATTCCATGCCGGCTTCCAGTGCCGCTTTGAATACCTCCGCTTCGTTTTTCAGTTTCTTCACGCGTCTAGCCTAACAATTTTCCTCAATTCGCCTCGGGCAATTGCGTTGCCCAGGCAACGGCCGTCTCGCGCAAGCGCGGCTCTTCCTCGGCAAGCACAACGCCTGAGTCGATCGCCTGCGCGAGCGCCGCATCGTATTTCGCGAGATAAGTAGCCCGATTCGGATACAGGGACCCGAGTTCCTCGCCGGTGAAGTCGTGCGCGTTCCCATAGAGGAATGCAAATCGGCTACCCCCTTGCACCGGCGTGCCGGAACCGCTGTGCGCGGCGGTCGGGACCGCGATATCGGGTAGTCGAATACCCCCAACGGCGTTGCCGTGTTGATCCCGTTTGATGGTCGCCTCACCGTCCTCACCCGAAGTTGTCTCGATCAAAGGCATCACGGGCGGTGGCGTTCCCTCGGTCAGCCACAGGTGCATGTGTCGCACAGCAGCGTCGTACACCGGTGTATAAGACAGCCAATTGGGTGAGTTCAACCCAGGTGCGCTGGCCGCTGTTGCCCTGGGCACGCTGACGTGGGAGGTCCCGGCCACCTCCCAGAAGCGAAATTGGTCGGTGTTGGGCTGGCGCGCGCTTAAGTAGGCCTGCGTCTCCGTCTCGGAGTTGACGACAAATACGGGTACGCCGAGATCGGTGCGCACGCGTGTGGACCGACGACCGCGACGGCGTTCGCCACGCTTGTCCGCGTCGAACTCTATCGTCGAAGCGAAATCGATGTAAGGAATGAATCCGTCGAAGACCCGGGCGTGGGAATGAACACCGTTGATGTATGTTCGCAGGCGAGAAGCCGACTGCGATGCTCCGGCCGCAACAAGGTGACGCACATTCAACCCCCCCATCGGATCATTCTCGCGTTCCATCCGATCAGGTTCGAGAACAGCGCCTGCCTGCGAAAAAATGTCGAACGAATAAGCATCGCCCGGGTGGTTCAAGGAGCCGTATCGTTCCGCATCCCACTGTTTCAAACCAGCCGCGTCCGGTCCCGGGAAGCCGTTCACACCCACCGACTGGGCGGAAACACCCACCCAGGCATAACCGCGTAGATACTCGCCATCTGCGACGCTACCGAGCTCATATCCTGCCGTGACGTTTTGCCAATGGACGATGACCGTGCCGTTGAAGTCGCGATTCGCCTTGGGCCGCACCACGAGTATGCGAGTCTTGTATGGCTTTGAAGTCATCTCACGTTCGGTGTGCCAGCGGCCATCGGCCGATTGCTCCGAACCGTCGACGGTGCGATAGGCGCTTGCGTTACCGGTGAGGAAATATTCCTCTACGACATAACCTCGCGCTCCAACGTCCACGGTCGGTGCGGAAAACGGTGCTCCCTTCGACCCGGAAGTGATGGGCCCGGTTACTTCGATATGGTCTGCGCTTGCGTATCCGTACGCGGTGACAGCGACCAAGATCAACAGCTTCCAGCAATGAGTCCTCATCTGCATGGTTTCCCCCTCCTTATATAGGCACTCCCGCAAACCTAACACAATCACTGGGTATCTATTCGGCGAATGAAGTGTATTCGCCGGTGGTCGGAGAAACTCAATTCTGGGGTACACTCAAAGAAGCCTGCGGACCGAGGAGTTCGTTTGAAAAATTCTATTCCTAGATTTCTGTTGGTCTCGCTGTTCACCCTGGTCACGATTGAGATGGCGTTGGGGGATACTCCCTTCCTCGAAAGATTCGCTACCGTTACCCCCGCATCACACTATAAATCAGCCATCGAACAAGCCCGTCAGCAGATTCAAGTGTTGATGGACAGTGGCGCACCAGGGGTATCTATTGCGGTCGGCGTAGATCAGACGCTTATATGGGCCGAAGGTTTTGGCTATGCCGATGTAGAACATCGCGTCCCAGTCACGACACTCACCAAGTTCCGCATTGGCAGCGTCTCCAAACCAATGACATCCATCGCAATGGCGTTGTTATACGAACAAGGCGTCTTAGACCTCGACGCACCGATTCAGAAATATCTGACAACTTTTCCGGTAAAAGAGAAAGGGCAAGTCACCTTGAGGCTTCTAGCTTCTCACCGTGCGGGCATACGCCACTACTTGCCGGATGGTTCTGATAATTTTATCACTGAGCACTATGACAATGTTGTCGACGCGTTGGAGGTTTTCTCGGACGATCCCTTGCTCTTTGTCCCGGGAGAACAGTACTCCTATTCGAGTCACGGCTACAATCTGATTAGCGCAGTTCTTCAGGAAGCGAGCGGTCAGGAATTTCTCGAGTTGATGCGAGACCGAGTTTGGGGTCCCCTCAATCTGCTCAATACGGTTGCTGATCATACCGACTACATTATTGAAGACAGAGCTGCTCCCTATACACGCGGACCCGATGGGCGGCTACGTAACGCACCCTTTGTAGACAACAGTTATAAATGGGCGAGCGGCGGTTTCATATCAACCCCTTCTGACTTGGTCCGATTCGGTTTTGGCGTCTTCAACAGCGGAATCATCAAGGATGAAACTTTGCAGCTGTTCCTCGCACCTCCGCGGCTTCCCGACGGGACCGTTGCCGATCAAAACTATGGACTCGGATGGCGGGGTTATGGTGATGATGGCGCCTGGATAGGACATGGCGGCGGTTCTGTTGGGGGGAACACCTATTTTGCCGTACACCCTGAACAAAACGTCGTTATCGCGGTGACCTGCAACCTTACGGGTTGTTTAGGTGGGAATCCGAGCTTGAGTGAAATTGGGCAACTGTTCATCAATTGACACTCGCGTTTGCTTCAGGGGGCCGCTGCCGTAAACACCTCCGTATCGGGATGGAAGGCGTACCACGCGAACCAATAAAGACGCGTCGTCGGGACGACTTCACCATTATGCTCGACCCAGGCTGACCCATTCTCGTAACGTACTCGAAGCTGCGCGCCGCCAACCTCGTCGTTCACATCACCTGATCGTTCGAGTTCGGTAAACGGGTACGCTTTGTGGTGGCCCCCAAGGCTTACGCCCAACACCCATGCCTTCGGGTGGAACCGCTTGTCCTTATGACCTACCGGGAACTCTAGCCTCTTGCGGCGTTCGTAACCAACGTACGGATCCTTGTCATACCGGTAACCGCTATAACCTGTGTCGGTCGAGAGCACGAGCGTATCCGGATGATTCTCCCGCCATTGCGACCAGGTTGTGTGCAGAACCGGCAGTTGAACGAGCTTCTGCCCCACCAGGGGACCGGCGATTGCTTCGCCGAGAATCTGCGACCAGAGCGACTGTGTGGCGAAGTCGTACAACAACACGTCGCTGTTGTAGAGCAGTCCCGAAACGCCGAATGCCTGGTTGCCTTCACTGGCGAACGCCATGCCCGACCCGCACAGTGGGCAGTAGGTCATGACAAAACGCTTTTTCTGCGTCCAATCGTTCACCACTTCGTGCCAGTTGAGTATCTTTACCGGAAATGCCTTGACCACGCCTTCGATTTCGATGCCCAGCACCCGGTCGTCCGGTGCCAGATAATCTACTTCCGCTGCACCGAGGTAGATGGGCTTGAGAATGGCGGGAATACCATCTTTTGGCGGACCGCCGCGACGGATCTCCTTAGTCGGGATCGACGCCGCCGAGAGGTCGAACCCGTTTTTCTTGCGCGTAGCGCCCTCGGCACCGCTGGATGCGACGAGCGACAAAACCAGTAGAAAAGGATAAACATATACCCGCATACCTGCCTTGGACTGGAATACGGGCAGTGAGTTCGATCCATTAGAACGGGGTCTGGATCCATTCGGGACATTAGAGGACTATACGGCACAAGATTGGCGTAAGAGTGGCGTAGAGAATTCGTAGACGGACAAGCTCCTTTCGATCAGTGTTGCCGGTGCCGTTCTTTGGTCTAGTTTCAAGTACCGTAGTGAGCTGGCGTTGCGCGCGATCGGTTTCGTTGGAGCGGGCGCATTCAGTTACCTGGTCGCTGCTCGGTTCTTCCCTCCTGCTTTCCCGCTTTAGTCGCAAGAAGGTCGGATGCTCGCACCCAATACTGCCTCGGAGCTGCGGGTCGTCCTCAACTGGCTCGACGAGCTTGCCAGTGACGTTTGGTGACCAAGCAACTTGTGTTTTCTCGATGCAGACCTTAAGCAGCAATCTAGAAATAAACCAAGTTATGACGCCTACGTGCGCCGCGGTGAGTCGCGAATGGCGTCTCCACCGAGTAGCATCTCCGCATGATTCCCGAACAGCTTTCTGCTGAGCGACTAAAGCTCCGACCGTTTACTCCTGCTGATGGCAAATCGGTTTTCGACTATTGGAACAGTGATGCCGATTGGGCACGGTTCAACAAGAGCGTTCCGGATGAATATAGTGAGGTAGATGCCGAGAAGTTTGTCGCGGATCTCGTATTAAGAGATCGCGAGAGTCAACCAAATTGGGCCTTGGTCATAGATGGAAGGGTAAGCGGCGTTGTTAGCCTCACATTTGAACAAGGTCACAGGATCGCCGTTATCGGCTACGGAATTCACGGCGCGCTTCGTGGACAAGGGCTGTCGGGTGAGGCTGTGAAAACCGTGATCGACGGCGCGTTTCGATCTTACTCCATGCTGCAGAAGATCCGAGCCCATACTGATTCTCGGAATACTGGGTCTATTAGAGTCCTTGAAAAGCTCGGTTTCAAACGTGAGGGAATTCTTAGATCTAACCAGTTCGTGAAGGGAGAACTCACCGACGAAGCGATATATGGATTACTGCGAAAAGAGTGGTCCGACTGACACATCCAATTATAATCGTGATTCAGGGATAATCGCCACTGGCTTACGGTGTAGAGAACCTCAGTGGATCATAGCGATACGCTACTTACGATTGCCGAACTCGGCGTTGCACTGGCCGGGTTTGCAACACTTGTCACCGTAATCGCTCGTCACCGAAATGGTCATACTCCTGCAATTGGGCTCCGCCTGATTAACCTGCTCGAAGTGGCTTTGCGAAATGTGGCGTTTGCCGTTCTACCATTACCTTTTCTGGAGTCATTCGCTTCGAACTCGAACATGTGGCGTGTCGGCAGCGGTCTCTATCTAGTCGTGGTTTGGGTGCACTATATTTTTCGCATACCCGGCACCGGTGTCGTAACAGAACGCTGGCACGGTATTTCCATTTGGGTGCTCCTTGGCGCCACATCATTGGTCGCCATCGCCAATGTCTTCGGTCTTGCGGGCTCCAACGCGTTCTCCCTTTACATCGCGAACCTTTTGCTTGGGCTGGCCGTGTCTGGACTCCACTTTCTGTCGGTAGCTAACGGTGTGTTGCGCATGGAGCAAGACTGACCTTTGGTGGGGGTCGGGAAGTATCTGTTCACGCTGGCCGTTAACAAAAAGGCCTGCCGCAATGACGACCGGCAGGCCAGATTAGTCGCATCTTTTCGGAAGGCACTTAATAAAGTTGCAGTCCGATGCAACCGTTTTACTAAAACAGGTATCTCTTAGTAGTATCAACCAAAAGGAGAATCACTGATGGGTGAAATGATCCCCATATCCCTGTTTATCGTACTCGGTGTGATAATCGGGCTTTCTCTATATTTCCGCCACAAAACGCGCCAGGAGCTCCAGACGACCGTTCGAACCGCAATCGACCACGGTCAGGAACTCACGCCCGAAGTACTCGAGGGACTAGCGGATTCGCTCAATTCCAAATTCGGTGACTTGCGCCGTGGGGTGATTTCCATCGCCATCGGAATAGCGCTTCTTGTGTTTGGTTTCCTGTTAGGCGAAGAGGAAGCTGAGCGTCCGTTGATGGCTATATCGGTATTCCCTTTCCTGATCGGAATCGTGTATGTCGGATTGTGGAATTTCATCAAACGAAAGGAGATTTGAACGGTACGCTGAATGGAGGCGAGTGACGAAACGTTGGTAAGCCAAGCGTTGAACCTCGGTGACATTGCCGCCTTCGAACAACTCGTGCGCCGTCACCAGCCACGAGTTCTGCTCTTGCAACGTCGCCTTGTGCGAGACCCTGCAATTGCGGAAGACCTTTGTCAGGAAACGTTTATCCGCGCCTGGAACAAGCTCAGAACTTTTCGCGCGACCGGCCGATTCCAGGCCTGGCTTACCAAACTCGCCTACAACGTATTTCTGCAGCATCTTCGGCACGCCAGCCGTATGCCAAAACATATGGAGTCGATCGGCGCGGATGGCCAGTTGGATCGGGATTGTCTGGTTATGCCGACGGTCCCGATCGCCGACGAACTACCGGATCTGCCAAAGCTATTGGCTGTATTGACGAAAGAAGAGCAAACACTGATGGTTTTGAATTACGCGCACGGTTTGAGCAACCGCGAGATCAGCGAAGTGCTGGGAATCCCCGTTGGTACGATAAAATCGCAGATTCATCGTGCGAAAGACAAAATACGCCATCGATTCAGGATTGGAGTAACACCGTGAGTCCCCAAGATCCCCTGGAACAACTCCTGACCGGCGCGTTCAACCGTGAGCTGGGTCAACTTGAAAGCGCGGGTTCTGTCGATCGGGTCATGTCCCGCGTACGCCGCTATATATGGTTGCGAAGATTCATGTTTGCAACAGTGGTTGCATTGGCAATGGCCGCGTTGATAACAACATTTCCCGATTTCTTGTGGCTTTCCAATTGGTTGCTGGGCATTGAATTCGGCAGGCAGGCGATCCCGGTGGCGTTACCCCTGCTGGGCCTGTTCATCCCCTGGCTCCTGGTGCTTCTCGACGATCAGGTATAGCGCCTGCTAAGGCTTGCCAGTTATTAAAATCTGATGGTACTTACCAGGCACGAGTTCATCTTCCCCCGCCGGGAAACTGTTAACTTGCATAACGTAGGCTAGAATATCCACATAGCTTTCATTCGGCAGGCTATTGGGGTTAGCGGGCGGCATCTCGGTTTGAATTTTGGTCAATAACTCCCCCAGCGATCGATCCTCCCAAAGAAACATAAAACTAACGCCAATCAAACTGGGTGAATTGCTGTCGCCACGCAGATCCACACCGTGACAAGCAGCGCACGCTTCCTGGTACACGGTGACCCCTCGCTTGGCTTGTTCTTCAGAGTAAACGCCATCCCATACGCTGCTTTTGGATTGGGCAAACGTTGGTACGTTAACGGCTGAGGTGCAGACAAGGCCGAGAATCAAAATCATCGTTTTGGTGGCAAGCGTTTTCATTTTTCCGGCAGGGCAAATACATAAAAGGAATTGCCATGATTCGGCCGCTTGATATCGGGAACCAAGTCTCGCGGTATCAGGGTAGACCAACTCGCTCCGCCAACACCTGCGGGGACGGCGACATACTGTTTGCCACCTGCCAGATAGCTAATGGGAAATCCTTGAGCGGAAGTGATCAGCCGAGTTTGCCATAAAACCTCGCCCGTGCTTTCGTCGTAAGCATAAACGTGTCTGTCCCAATCACCGCCAAAGACGACACCACCGGCGGTTGTAAGGGCGGCAGTATTCGACGGCGTGGCAGTCCGGTGACGCCAGAGTATTTTGCCGCTCTCAACACTCATCGCCACGAACTCACCCAACATGCCATTGGATCTTGGGTGCATATGATTTTTTCTACGTACGGGTCCGGCGCCACCGCCACCTAAGATGCGTTCGATGGGGCCAAAGGTAGCCAATTCGCAATTCAGCGTGAGGGGAATGTACATAGCCTTGGTCCGAGGACTGTAGGCCATTGCTCGCCAGCTTTTCATTCCGGAGGTGCTCGGGCACATGTCGATTTGCACCCCGATTTCCGGAACCATGCCCTCGTGGTAGGTAACCTTTCCATTGCTGGAATCGACAGTTAAAAGATTCTGGTAACCCAGATCTGTGGCGTTTATGAATTCTCCCGTGGTTCGATCCAATTGCCAGAGGATGCCAATCTTGCCCATTTTGAACAGTGACTTACGGCCGTCCAGATCGACCAGGACGTTCTCGAAGACTTCGTCCATGTCGTGGGTCTCACCGGGCAGGTGTTGATAGAACCAGACGATCTTTCCGGTCTCTGGGTTTAGTGCCAGGGTTGAATTGGTGTATAACGCGTTGCCTTTCGTGCCACGCACGGCACTGGCCCAGGGTTTGGCTTGGGCGGTACCCCAATAGACGAGCCCGGTACCCGGGTCGTAACTTCCGGCAATCCAGGCATCACTGCCTGCGCGAAAACGCAGAGGCAAGTCACCCCAGGTGTCGCCACCTTGTTCCCCCGGACGGGCCACGGTCGAAGTGCGCCACAGTTCTGTCCCTGTAGCGGCGTCGTGACCCGTGATGAAACAGACATCGTCCTTGTAGCGGCTGCAACCGGAGATGCCGGTGATGAGTATGCCTTTAACTACAATAGGACCGGCGGTGTAGCGGTAGCCAAGGCTGGAGTCGGCCACCTCGACGTCCCAGATCAACTTACCAGTGAGAGCGTCAATGGCGACGATGTGAGCATTGCCTGTAGCGGCGAAAATCCTCTTGCCGTAGATGGCTATGTTTTTTTGCACGCCAGGACCGCTGACCGCGCCCGAAAGCTCTGGTGCCGTTCTGGTAATTTGATTGGTGCTTGCAAGTGTTGCGCTACCATCTACGCGCTTTGTTACAGCCGGCCGATATTCCCAGATGAGATCCCCACTGGCTCCGTCCAATGCTTGAATCACGCCATGAGAATTAGGCAGGTAGATGATGCCATCGTGCACCAGCGGGGCAGTTTCTTGTGCGGCGGTTTCCTCCATGGCCCATGACCACACCAATTGCAGTTGGCCCACGTTATCCCGAGTGATTTGCTCAAGGGGGCTATAACCCCAGGCGTTGTCTGTTCGCCGCCAGTTCAGCCAGTCGCCGGGAGGAGGATTGCGCAGCATTTCCTCCGTTACAGGCTTGAAATCTTCTGCCCGAGCAACAAGGTTGATGTAAGTTGCCAGGACGGCAAGGCAAACACTGGCAAAACAACGGAAGCTCATGAACTTCTATCACTTCAATATCAAGGTGAGCAGCGGATGATAACCGATATAGGACTGCCCGCCGGATTGTTGATCGACGCGGCTGCGCCTGCTGGGTGCATGACTGGAAGTGCCTGGCAAAAGAACTGACAAGCGAGCTCACGCCATGAGGGGACGGTGCGCAATTACGTATCTGAAGCGATTAGTAAGCTGGATGCGACGAATCGCGGCTGTAAGGTCTAAGCCAAACCTTCTACTCCCGCCAGGAGAGCACGTTCCCTTTGCCTTCCATCATGACGGTTCCCGGCATTACTCTCAGCCGCCAGGGGTCTAGTTTTAACGCTGCAAACCCGGGAGACTCGGCATTGTCCCATCCCGGAATCACTGCGGGGTCATAACCCACTGGCGCTGGCGCGTTGACGAAAAGATCCCAGACCATCTGTTTTGTTTCGGTGTCGAATGCCCACTCAGCCCGGCACTCGGCAACACAGGTATCATGGTTCGATGCCCAATAGTTGCAGGAAACATAGGAACTTGCATTGAGGTGGGCGAGTTTGGTTGGGGTCGGGCCTGTCGCAATCCAACCGGAGAGCGTCTCACCATCCCACTGCCACAGCGGGTGTAATACACGGGAACGCGGTCGCCCCTTTGCGTCGACCGTTGCCACTGTGCACCAGACAATACTGTGGGCCATCTCGACGAAGGCTGGTGCAATTTCGTTATATGTGGTCATTGTTTCTCTCGAGCAAGCACAAATCCATCTTAGTGGAATTACCTTTGGATAGTTGCTGCTGGAACTATTGTTGCTGTTCTAAGGTCAGATAATATGGTCAGATAATTGTTAGCCGCTTCATGCCAAGTGGTGTAGCACATCCACTAACTTGGCGTTCGTCCGCCTAGTACACGACGATGTACACGTGCACGAACCAATGTATCTTGTCGACGTAGTAAATAGGAGGGCGGATATCTTTACGCCAGAAACAGACACTTCCTGGGCTAACCGTCTGATGCTGGGGGTTTTTGCACTTGGTCTAACCGGCTGCGGTGGAGGAGGCGGATCTAGCCCTCCAACGCCCGCCCCCACGCCACCAGGTAGTGGCTGGATTGCGGGAGTATTTCTGGACGCCAGTACCTTTGCAAACCAGTGTGTTACACCACGAAATGGCATCGACCCGGCCACGGGGTTAGCTTTTCCTGACCTACCGGGAGAGA
>SMUY01349768.1_pt1 | contig 11080 bp, 11 predicted proteins | sample 2456441 | NCBI WGS metagenome assembly SMUY01 (sample SAMN11095931, study PRJNA526329) | marine sediment metagenome | biome: Marine sediment; feature: Surficial sediment; material: Deep marine sediment; isolation source: Hadal surficial sediment | place: Pacific Ocean | collected 2014-11 | depth...
CCGGGCATGCAGTACGACACCACCATCAACGAGTGGCACACCTGCCCGAACGCGGGCCGGATCAACGCCTCCAATCCCTGCTCCGAGTACATGTTCCTCGACGACACGGCGTGCAATCTGGCATCGCTCAACCTGATGGCGTTCCGCCACAAGGACGGCCGCTTCGACGTCGAGGCCTTTGAGCACGCCGTACGTCTGTGGACCATCGTGCTCGAGATCTCGGTGCTGATGGCCCAGTTCCCGTCGCGCGAGATCGCCCAGCGCTCCTACGATTTCCGCACTCTCGGCCTGGGCTACGCCAACATCGGCGGGCTGCTGATGGCGCACGGCCTGTCCTACGACTCCGAGCAGGGCCGCGCCTATTGTGGCGCGCTGACCGCGATCATGACCGGCGTCGCCTACGCGACCTCGGCCGAGATGGCCGCCGAGCTCGGCGCCTTCCCGGGCTACGGCGAGAACGCCGAGGCCATGGGCCGGGTGATCCGCAACCACCGCTACGCGGCCTATGGCGAAGAGGCCGGCTACGAGGGGCTCTCGGTCAAGCCGGTGCCGCTCGACGCCGAGACCTGCCCCGAACGGGTGCTGATCAAGGCCGCCAAGGGGGCCTGGGACCGGGCGCTGGAGCTCGGCGCGGCGCACGGCTACCGCAACGCCCAGGTCAGCGTGATCGCGCCTACCGGCACCATCGGCCTGGTCATGGACTGCGACACCACCGGCATCGAGCCGGAGTTCGCGATCGTCAAGTTCAAGAAACTGGCCGGCGGCGGTTACTTCAAGATCATCAACCGCACGGTGCCCGAGGCGCTGCGTACGCTCGGCTACTCCGAGACCCAAATCGAGGAGATCATCCGCTACGCGATCGGCCACGGCACCCTCAAGGACGCACCCGGCGTCTGTCACGCGCGGCTCGAGCAGAAAGGCTTCAACAAGGCCACGCTGCAGGCGCTGGAGGCGAGCCTGGCCAGCGCCTTCGACATCAAGTTCGCCTTCAACCAATGGACCCTCGGCGCGGACTTCTGCACCAAGGTGCTGGACTTCGACGAGGCGCAGCTCAACCACGTCTCCTTCGACATGCTGAGCGGGCTCGGCTTCACCAAGGCGGAGATCGAGGCCGCCAACACCTATTGCTGCGGCGCCATGATGCTGGAAGGCGCGCCGCACCTGAAGGCCGAGCACCTGCCGGTGTTCGACTGCGCCAATCCCTGCGGGCGGAGCGGCCAGCGCTGCCTCTCGGTGGAGAGCCACATCCGCATGATGGCCGCGGCCCAGCCCTTCGTCTCGGGTGCGATCTCCAAGACCATCAACATGCCCAGCGACGCCGACGTCGACGACTGCAAGGACGCCTACATGCTGTCCTGGCGGCTCGGCCTCAAGGCCAACGCGCTGTACCGCGACGGCTCCAAGCTGTCCCAGCCGCTCAGTGCGGGCCTGTTCGAGGGCGACGAGGACGAAGACGAGACCGTGGTCGAGCGCATCGCCGCCGCACCCGCCGCCCGGCGCGCCGAGATCGTCGCCGAGCGGATCGTCGAGCGGGTCGTGGAACGCGTCAACGTCGAGCGACGGCGCCTGCCGCAGCGGCGCAAGGGCTACACCCAGAAGGCCATCGTCGGCGGGCACAAGGTGTACTTGCGCACCGGTGAATACGTGGACGGCGGGCTCGGCGAGATCTTCATCGACATGCACAAGGAAGGCGCCGCCTTCCGCAGCCTGATGAACAACTTCGCCATCGCGATCTCGATCGGCATGCAGTACGGCGTGCCGCTCGAGGAGTACGTCGAGGCCTTTACCTTCACGCGCTTCGAGCCCGCGGGCATGGTCGAGGGCAACGAAGCCATCAAGATGGCGACCTCGGTGCTCGACTACATCTTCCGCGAGCTCGCGATCTCCTACCTGGGGCGCAACGACCTGGCCCACGCCGAACCGGACGACCTACTGCCCGACTCGCTCGGCAAGGGCGCGGCCGAGGGCGATCTGCCGGCGGTGGAACGTGCCACCGTGGCCGAGAACCTGCGCCTCGTCGCCTCGACGGGCTATGTGCGCAATCGGTTCCTGGTTCTGGACGGCGGCGCCGGGCGGGCGCCAGCCGCGGCCGCATCGGCCACGGCCACGCCGGGCGCCGGCCAAGGAATCGCCGGCAATATAGGCACCGCCGGAGCCGTCGCCGTCCAGGCCGTCGCGGTCCAGGCCGCCGCCGTCCAGGGTGGGGTCGCCGGGCGGGTCGAGCTGCGCCTGGAGCGCGTACTCGAGGCCCGCGCAAGAGGCTACGTCGGCGATTCCTGCGACGAATGCGGTAACTTCACCATGGTGCGCAACGGAACCTGCCTGAAGTGCACGACCTGCGGCGCGACCAACGGCTGCTCGTAATACCAGGGACCCGTGCTCAAGCTTCACGCCGAACCCGTACAGGACGCCTGGCTCGACGCCTACGGGCACCTCAACGAGGCCTACTATCTGGTCCCGTTCAGCAACGCCTCCTGGGCGCTGCAGGAGCATTTCGGCATCGGGGTCGACTACTTCAAACGCAGCGGCGGCGCGCTCTACACGGTCGAGAGCCACATCCGCTATCTCAAGGAGGTGCGCGCGCACGCGCTCATGGAGGTGGCAAGCATGGTCCTGGGTTCGGACGCCAAGCGCATCCACATCGCCCACGTCCTGCGCGTCGAGGGCGCCGTCTGCGCGACCTTCGAATGCCTCGGGCTGCACTACGACACCCGCGCCGGGCGCGGCGCCGCCATGCCCCAGTCGGTCCAGGCGGCGCTCGCGGAGGCCCGGGCCGCGGCACTCCCCGACTGGGCCGGCCGCCGGGTCTCGCTCGAAAAGACCTGAGTCCCCCGACCGAATCGCTAGGTATGCTGGGGCTCCCACGCTCGTGAAGACAGCTTCCCGGGCGCCGTGGTATCAACAAGTTCAACAATGACAGGGGTGCAAAACATGAGCGAAGCGATTAGCTGGGTCCTGGAGCTCAACGTCAAGGACGACCGACTCGACGCCTTCAAGGCGCTGGCCCGGGAGATGTCGGAGGCGACCCAGGCCGACGAGCCCGGCGCCACCCACTACGAGTGGTTCACCAACGACGACGGAAGATCCGTCCATATCTACGAGCGCTACGCGGATTCGGCGGCGGCCATGGTCCATCTCGGAAACTTCGGCGCCAAGTTCGCCGAGCGTTTCCTGGCCTGCGTCGACCCGGTACGCCTGATGGTCTACGGCGATCCGAGCGCCGAGGTCCGGGGCGCCCTGGCCGGCCTCGGCGCGGCGCATATGACCCAGTTCGCCGGCTTCGCGCGCTAGGAGCCCGGCCGTTGGGCGGCAGGGCAACGCCCGCCCCGCCTCCCCGAACGCCGTGCTAGGCGCCCCGTGATCGAATCCTACCTCGGCCTGTTCCTGACCGCCTTCCTGGCCGCCACCCTCGTGCCGTTCTCGTCCGAGGCGCTGCTGGTGGCCATGCAGGTCTCCGGCGGCTTTCCGGTGGCCGGGCTGTTGGCCGCGGCCAGCCTGGGAAACACGCTCGGCGCGGTCGCCAACTGGGGCCTGGGGCGGTTCTGCCTGCAGTGGCGGGACCGCAACTGGTTCCCGGTCAAGCGCCGGGAGCTGGACCGCGCCAGCGCCTGGTTCAACCGCTACGGCATCTGGTCGCTGCTGCTCGCCTGGGTGCCGGTCATCGGCGACCCGATCACGCTGGCCGCCGGCGTGCTCCGGACGCGCTTCCTGCCGTTCCTGCTTCTGGTCGCCATCAGCAAGACCGGGCGCTATGCTGTGCTCCTGGGCGCGGTCGAGGGGCTGTGGCCCTAGTGTGGCAGGAGAAAAGCCTTGTTCATCGCCATGAACCGCTTCCGAATCCGCAAGGGCGAGGAGGCCGAATTCGAGCGCATCTGGGCCGAGCGCGACACCTATCTCCGGGGAGGTCCCCGGCTTCGTCGAGTTCCACCTGCTGCGCGGGCCCGAGGCGGCGGACCACACGCTCTACGCCTCCCACACGGTCTGGCAGAGCCGGCGGCACTTCGAGGACTGGACCCGCTCGGAGGCGTTCCGCAAGGCCCACGCCCAGGCCGGCGGCGCGAGCAAGGACATCTATCTAGGGCCGCCCCTCTTCGAGGGCTTCGAGGCGGTGCAGACGATCACCCGCGAGGGCTGAGCCGGTCGGACCGCGAGCGAACGCTGGGGCCTGTCCGGCGCGCGCGCTGGGCAAGGCGCTGGAGTCGTTCGACTATGGTGTCGCTGGACGGCTCCTCGACCAAGAGTAGCCGATCGCCGGCCTTCGAAAATTTCCATTGCGAAGAACTCGATCGTCCACCGTTTAATTTCATCTGACTAGGAATTGAGTCGGATTTAGCGGCCGCTCCCTGGCCATAAAAAAAGATTATCCGATTTTCTCAAGAATCCGCGTTGACTCCGTACTAAGGTACGTAGCGCAGGATGTGATTATGGAATCGACCATGATGACCGAATTGACCATTAGCAAGGCCGCTCGAAACGCAGGGGTCGGCGTTGAAACCATTCGTTTCTACGAGCGCAAGGGTCTGATCGAACAACCTCTGAAACCACAGAATGGTGGATACCGGAGCTATCCCATCGAAACCGTGGAGCGGATCAAGTTCGTCCGCCAAGCCCAAGAGATCGGCTTTTCGTTGCGGGAAATCGACGAACTTCTGTCGCTGCGGGCCGATCCGTCCGCCGACTGCTCAGACGTGCGCCAACGAGCGGCGGCAAAGCTAGAAGAAGTTAACCGAAAAATGGGGCAGCTTGGGCACATCCGGTCGGCCCTCAATGAATTGATCGCAGCTTGTCCGGGCCGGGGGGCGCTACGGACCTGTTCGATCATGGAATCCCTCGTCGCCGCCACCGGAGAGACGCGCGTACACGCGAAGGCCAACCGCAAGGAGAAAGCAGGATGACAGCATTTCTAAAACGAACAGGATTGGTTCTGGCGATGATGTTGTTCGCCGCGCCGGCCGTTCTCGCCGATACCCATGTCTACAAGCTCTACGTCGACGGGTTGGCCTGCCCGTTCTGCGCCTACGGCGTCGAAAAGAAGATCGGCGGCCTGGACGGCGTCGAGAAGATCGACATCGATATCGATGGCGGCATCGTAGCGGTGACCTTGGCCGACGGGGCGACCCTCGACGAGGCCACCGCCAAGCGAGCCGTCGATGAGGCCGGGTTCACCCTGCGCAAGTTTGAAGCGCCGGACAAAGGGTAGAACGAATGAGTCGAAGACGCTCCCTTTCAACTCGATCGGTCCGGTTCAGCGCGCTTCTGGCGGTCGCCATGGTTGCCACGGCGAAACCCGGCGCCGCCCACAACCCCATCTTCACGCCGGGGCCGCATCTGGTGTACGGGGGCGGCCTCGAAGTGACGATCGGGTACTCCAGGAACCGGGCGAGCGGTGTTGGCGAACGGGAAACCGAGCAGGAAGTCGAGCTCGAGCTCGAATATGGCCTGACCGCCGACTGGACGGCGGAGATCGAACTGCCGTTCGTCGACAGAGACTTGAATGACAGCGGCTCCTCCGGCCTGGGAGATATCGTGCTGCGCAGCCGATACCGCTTTCTCAGGCTTGACACGCCCGGCGTTCAACGCTCGGCGGCGGTTCTTGGCCAAGTCAAACTTCCGACCGGCGACGACGGCCGCACCCCCCGGCTCGGCAGCGGCTCCACCGATCTTGTCGGTGGGCTGCTCTATGGCCACGAGAGCCGGCGCTGGTACTACAATTTGGCGGCGCGCTACCGGCTTAACACCGAAGGCGCCGGCGGTCTGGAAAAAGGCGACAGGCAGTTCCTCGACGTGGTTGGCGGCGTCCGTCCTGTGCTCACCGGCTATCTCGAACCCGATGCGGTGGTGTTCCTCGAGCTCAACTGGGAAAACGCTGGCCGCGACCGGCTCAACGGCGCGGACATCGCCGACACCGGCGGTTGGGAGCTATTTTTGTCGCCGGGTTTATTTGCGACCTACCGAAACGTGGCGCTTCGAACGGGTATGCAGATTCCCGTCGCCCACGGCCTTAACGGGGCTCAGTCGGAATCCGATTATCGGTTCAAGTTCGAGATCAAATACACGTTCTAGCCAATGATGGAATGACCATGCGACGTAAGCTTCTCAAAGTCCTCGGTGCCTTGTTCCTTTTTCTTGCGATTTCTCTTGTCACCGGTTGGTTGGCCTTCGTGCCCTGGTCGAAGGGGCCAGGATTCGAATTCGTAATGGCTTGGGGCGAGAAAGGCAGTGGTTCGGGGCAGTTCAACGACCCGACCGGCATCGCCGTTGCCGGCGGCGAGGTGTTCGTTGCCGATGCCCGTAATGGCCGTATCCAGGTCTTCGATTTCGAAGGCGACTTCAAGCGGCAATTCGGTGAGCCCGGCGAGAGTCCAGGCGAGTTAGGCCGCCCGATGAATCTCAGTATCGCCAACGGTGAACTCTACGTCGCCGAATACTGGAACGACCGCATCCAGGTCTTCGGCCTCGATGGAACACCGCGCAGGATTATCGGAAGTGCAGGCAGCGGCCCCGGTCAGTTCCATGCCCCGGGAGGAATCGCAATCGCGCCTAAGGGCGATCTCTTCGTGGCCGACTTCTATAATCAGAGAATTCAGCAGCTGCGCGCCGACGGCAGCTTCGTGCGCCAGTGGGGAACGACGGGCGAGGTCGGTATCTGGGCTGGTGAGTTCAATTACCCCACGGACGTGGTCCTCGGTCCGGGGGGCGTTCTTCTCGTCGCCGATGGCTACAATGACAGAGTGCAGCTATTCGCGCCTGACGGCGGATTCCTGCGCAAGTGGGGCGGTCCGTTTGGCATGAACATCTTCGGCCCGTTCAATGGTTGGTTTGCCACGGTCACGAGCTTGGCGGTGGACGGAAAGGGGACGGTTTTCGTCGCGGACTTCTATAACCACCGAATCCAGAGGTTCACCACCGACGGCGCCTTTCTCACGGCCTTCGGCGAGAAAGGGACCGGCCCCGGCCAGTTTTCCTACGTCACTGCGGTGGCCGTGGCCAGGGATGGTACGGTGTTCGCCGCCGACTACGGCAACAACCGCATCCAGAAATGGCGATCCATGGCGGACATCGCAGGGCCATGATGATGGGGGATGAATGGCGGAAGGTCGGTATCAGGGAGCCGCTTTCGGTGGCCGTAATCGCCCCAAAGCCCGCTGCAGTGAACGGGAGCGATTTCAAGGGCCCTTGGTATGGGTCCTCCGGGAGACGGCGGGAAACCGGCCTGAAAAAAAGCGGCCCCGCGCGGGAGGCGGGGCCGAGGAGAGGTGTGCGAAGTTGCAAAGTGTCGCGGTGGGTGTGTGACAAATTTGTAGCAAAAATTCGTCGATATTCTATTTAAAGGCTTGCTTAATAAAACGGCCCCGCCGGGGGCGGGGCCGCAGAGCAATTGGAAGATCGGCCCTGTAAGCCGTTGATCCCCCTACATACCACGGGGGTCTTAAAATCTCCTTTGTAATTTATGGGTAAATGGCGTCACCCGGTCGGCCCCGAAAGGTGGCGAAAACCAGCAAAGCTGGCGCTAAAATTGGGGCCGAGCAGGGAATCCGGACATGGAAACCGACACGATCCAGGGCTACCACATTCACATCTACTACCCCGAGGCCGCGGGCCCGGAGCTGGCGCGGGCGTTTCGGGACGCGCTCGCCGCGCGCTTCGAGGTCGAACTCGGCATGTGGCGCGAGACCGCCGGCGGCCCCCACCCCAGCGCCATGTTCCAGGTCACCTTCGCGACCCCGCGCTTTGCCGAGATCGTGCCCTGGCTGATGCTCAACCGCGGCGGCCTCGACGTCCTGGTCCATCCGGAGACCGGCGACGACGTCGCCGATCACGGCGATTTCGCGCTGTGGCTGGGCCGGGTCCTGCCGATCGACTTCGAAGCGATCCGCGCCTTCATGGCGCTGCGTCGGCAACGCGAGGGGCAGGGGGCGGCGGGCTGACGGACCCCCCCCGCCCGCCGTTCAGGCGCGGCAGCGCTCCAACGCCTGCCAGTCGAGTTCCACGCCATGGCCGGGGCGCTCGGGCGCCGTGGCAGTGCCATCTTCGATCTTGAGCGGCTCGGCGATGAAGCGGTCCAGACCGAAACCGTGGATCTCCAGGTACGACTTGTTGGGCACGGCGGCCAGCAGGTGGACGTGCAGGTCGTGGACGCCGTGGGAGGTGACCGGCAGGTTGTGGGCCTCGGCCAGGTGCGCGACCTTGAGCCAGACCGTGACCCCGCCGCAGTTCGACAGATCGGGTTCGGGGAAGGCGACCCCGCCGGCGCCGATCATGTGCTCGAACTCGTAGATCGTGTGCAGGTTCTCGCCGGTCGCAAGGGGCAGCGCCCCTTCGCGGGCGATGCGGACGTGCCCGGCGACATCGTCGGGGACGGTCGGTTCTTCGAGCCAGGTGATATCGTACTCGGCGAGCAGGCGCGCGGCACGGATCGCTTGATCCACGTTCCAGCACATGTTGGCGTCGACCATGAGCGGGACCTCGGCGCCGAGCAGATCGCGCATGGCGGCGACGCGCGCCACGTCCTCGCTCAGGCGCTCCCGGCCGACCTTCATCTTGATGGCCCGGAACCCCGCATCCAGATGGTCCCGGGTCTGCCGCAACAGCCGGTCGAGGGGCAACTGCAGGTCGATCCCGCCCGCGTAGGCCTTGACCTTCGGATCGTGGCCGCCGAGCAACCGCCACAGCGGTGTCGCCTGGCACCGCGCCTTGAGGTCCCACAGCGCGGTGTCGACCGCCGAGATGGCGAAGCTGGCGATCCCGCCACGCCCAACGTAGTGCAGCGCCCACCACATCCGTTCCCACAGCGCCTCGATACGGTCCGCCTCCCGCCCTTGCAGGAGCGGCGCCAGGTCGCGCGCGAGCACGGAATGAATGGCCGCGCCGCCGGCGCCCACGGTGTAGGTGTAGCCGAGCCCTTCCACCCCCTCGGCGTCGCGGATACGCAGGGTCACCAGCTCGAAATGGCTGATTTCGCCGTGGGTCGAATCCGAGAGCGTCACGGGCAGCGGAATGCGGTAATGGTCGGCTTGGACGTTGGCGATGGTCATGGCGCTCCCCGAATGTTGCGGTGGTTATTTCCCGGTCTTGCCGAGCGCCGCCACCCGCCCCGGTTCGAGGCCGGCGATTTCCAGGATCAGCTTGCGGCGCACCGCCATGGCAAAGCTGGCGCCGCCGTCGGCGGTGATCACGAAGCTGCCCGGCCCGCCGATGATGGTCGCGGCGAAGGCGCCCTCGAGGTCATAGTCGGCCGGCCGGCCGGTCTCGCAGTCGCGGCACAGGATCGCCAGGCCGTTGATCACGATGCCGGCGTCGAGCGCCGCCTGGCGCGCGAGCGCGACCGCAATCCCGCGCCACATGGCCGCCTCCCCTCGCAATCGCACCGAAATCCGCCCCGTATTCAAGACCAAGATTGCCGGTCCTGCCAAGGCCGGTCTGTTTCACGCCACCCTCGACAGCCAGTCGAATAGGACGGCAATCGCTGCAGTCCATGATAAACTGGCCTTATGGACGGCCCTGTTTGGCATGAAGGCGGATGTTTTTGCGGCGCCCCGCGCTATCGCGTGCGCGGCAAGGCGGTTTGGAAGGCCGGCTGCACCTGCAACACCCGCGTCAAGATGCACGCCGCCCCCCACGTGGTCTGGGCGGGCGTGGTCTGCGCGGGAGGTTCACCGTGACCGATCTGCCGAAGACCATGCGCGCGGTTCTGCTCACCGGGCATGGCGGCCTCGAAAAGCTGGAGTATCGCGAGGATGTCCCGGTTCCAACGGCTGGCCCGGGCGACGTGCTGGTCCGCGTGCTGGCCAGTTCGGTGAACAATACGGATATCAATACGCGGACCTCGTGGTACTCGGAAGCAGTGCGAAGCGGCCTCACCGAGAAGGGCGCTCAAGAAGGTTTTGAAGACGCCGAGGGTCACTCCGCGGGCTGGTCCGGAGCGTCATTGTCGTTTCCCCGTATCCAAGGTTCCGACATCTACGGCGAGATCGTGGCGGTCGGCCCTGGCGGTCCGCAGGCGCGGATCGGGGAACGGGTCCTGGTCGATGTCTGGATCAGGGACGAACAGGACCCTCTGAATGTCGAGCGAGCTGGGTGCATCGGCAGCGAGCGTGACGGTGGCTTTGCGGAGTTCGCCAGCGTCCCGGAGACTTGCGCCCATGCCATCCGTTCGGAGTTGAGCGCCGCGGAATTGGCGTCGTTTCCCTGCGCCTACACGACGGCGGAGAACCTGGTCAGCCGTCCCGCAGTCGGGCCCGGCGACTGGGTCCTGATTTCGGGGGCTTCGGGTGGTGTCGGATCGGCGGCCATACAGCTCTGCAAGAGACGCGGTGCGAAGGTGGTCGCCATCGCCGGCGCCAGCAAGCACGAGGCCTTGGTTGCGCTGGGGGCCGATGCCTGCTTGCCGCGCCGGGTCGACGATCTGGGTTCCTCCCTGGCCGGAATCTGTCCCGATGGGCGCGTCAACGTGGTCCTCGATGCCGTCTGCGGCCCACAGTTCGGACAGCTCGTGCACGCCTTGCACCGCAGGGGCCGTTACGCGTCCTGTGGCGCCATCGCCGGCCCTATCGTGACCTTCGACGTGCGCGATCTCATTTACGGCGATTTGGAATTTTATGGCGCCACGGTTGCGCCCAAGCGCATTTTCGAGAATCTCGTGCGCTACATAGAGAGCGGCGAAATTCGCCCCGTCATCGCCAAGACCTTTCGCCTATCTGAGGTGCGAGAGGCCCAAGAAGAGTTCTTGAGAAAGCGGTATGTCGGCAAGCTCGTGATCGATCTGGTGAGTTAGCCGATCGCCAGCGCAGGCGGGGCGCCCGCACCGCTTGCCGGGCCCCGGGCCCGGGGCTATGCTCGCGCTCGAATTTCGAATGAAATCAACGAGTCTAAAGGGAGGCACGAGATGGCCGGAGAGGTTGACGCGCGCCTGGCGGAGTTGGGCATCGAGGTGCCGGAGGCCGCGGCGCCGGTCGCCAACTACGTGGGTTTCGTTCAGAGCGGCAACTTGGTCTTCGTCTCCGGCCAGGTGCCGCTGGTCGATGGCGCGTTCAAGTTCCAAGGCAAAGTCGGGGCCGAGTTCTCGGTCGAGCAGGGCCAG
>SMUY01434695.1_pt1 | contig 11079 bp, 10 predicted proteins | sample 2456441 | NCBI WGS metagenome assembly SMUY01 (sample SAMN11095931, study PRJNA526329) | marine sediment metagenome | biome: Marine sediment; feature: Surficial sediment; material: Deep marine sediment; isolation source: Hadal surficial sediment | place: Pacific Ocean | collected 2014-11 | depth...
CCAATCCCCTGTGCAGGATCAGCATCTCGTTGATCTGCTTCTCGACCGTGTGCAGCGGGTTGAGCGAGGTCATGGGCTCCTGGAAGATCATCGAGATCTCGTCGCCGCGCACGTCCTGCAGCAGTGCCTTGGAGGCGCCGACCAGCTCCTGGCCCTTGAAGCGGATCGAGCCGGTCGGATGCCGCGCCAACGGGTAGGGCAGGAGCTGGACGATCGAGAGCGCGGTCACCGACTTGCCCGACCCGCTCTCGCCCACCAGCGCGAGCGTTTCGCCCTTGGCGATGTCGAAGGAGACGTGCCTGACCGCATCGACCGGGCCGGTCGGCAGCATGAAGCGGGTCGAAAGCTCGCGCACCCGGAGCAGGGGTTCGGCCATCACTCGGCGCCCTCCGTGTCGGCCTTTGGGGCGGCCCTGGGCTGGACGGTGGCGGCCTCCTCGGCCGGCGCGGGCTCGCCGGCGAACAGCTTGCGCGGGTCGAGCGCGTCGCGCACCGCTTCGCCGATGAAGATCAGCAGGCTCAGCATGATCGCGATGGTGAAGAAGCCGGTCAGGCCGAGCCAGGGCGCCTGCAGGTTGGCCTTGCCCTGGGCCAGGATCTCGCCGAGCGAGGCCGAGCCCGGCGGCAGGCCGATGCCCAGGAAGTCGAGCGAGGTCAGGATGGTGACCGAGCCGGCGAGGGTGAACGGCATGAAGGTGATGGTTGCGACCAGCGCGTTCGGCAGCACGTGGCGGTACATGATGGTCAGGTCCGTGACCCCGAGCGCGCGCGCCGCGCGTACGTAATCGAAGTTGCGCACACGCAGGAACTCGGCGCGCACCACGCCGACGAAGCCCATCCAGGAGAACAGCAGCAGCAGCCCGAGCAGCCACCAGAAGTTGGGCTCGACCACGCTGGCCAGGATGATCAGCAGGTAGAGGGTCGGCAGCCCGGACCAGATCTCCATGAAGCGTTGGAACACCAAGTCGATCCAGCCGCCGAAATAGCCTTGGATGGCCCCCGCGGTGACCCCGATCGCGGCGCTGATCACGGTCAGCACGAAGCCGAACAGCACCGAGATGCGGAAGCCGTAGATCAGCCGCGCGACCACGTCCCGCGCCTGGTCGTCGGTGCCCAGCCAGTGCTCGGCGTCGGGTGGCGCGGGCGCGGGCACGGCCAAGTCCCAGGCCACGGTGCGGTGGTGGTAGCGCACCAGCGGCCAGATCATCCAGCCGCGTTCGTTGATCTTCCCGGCGACGAAGGGATCGCGATAGTCGGCCACGGTCTCGAAGTCGCCGCCGAAGGCGGTCTCCGGATAGTCCTTGAAGATCGGCGCATAGAGTTCGCCGTCGTAATAGGCCAAGAACGGCTTGTCGTTGGCGACGAACTCGGCGAACAGGGCGACCACGAAGATCGCCAGGAAGATCCACAGCGACCAGTAGCCGCGCCGGTTGGCGCGGAAATTGTGCAGCCGGCGCCGGGTCAAGGGCGAGATGCGGCGGCCGAGGAAGCGGTCGGCTTCGGGGGCGCCCAGGGGCGTGCTCCGGGGGGTCTGGCTCATCTTACGCCCCCACGCGCTCGAAGGTGATGCGCGGGTCGATCACGGTGTACATCAGGTCGCCGATCAACCCCATCACCAGGCCGAGCAGGGAGAAGAAGAACAGCGTCCCGAACATGATCGGATAGTCGCGCGCAAAGGCGGCCTCGAAGCCGAGCAGCCCCAGGCCGTCGAGCGAGAAGATGATCTCGATCAGCAGCGAACCGGTGAACAGGATCGAGATGAAGGCGCTCGGAAAGCCGGCGATCACGATCAGCATGGCGTTGCGAAACACGTGGCCGTAGAGCACGCGCTGCTCCGAGAGGCCCTTGGAGCGCGCGGTCACCACGTATTGCTGGTTGATCTGATCGAGGAAGGAATTCTTGGTCAGCATGGTGAGCGTCGCAAAGCCGCCGATCACCATGGCCGTGATCGGCAGCACCATGTGCCAGAGATAGTCGGCGGCCAGCGCCGGCCACGACAGCTCGCGCCAGTTCTCCGAGACCAGGCCGCGCAAGGGGAACCAATCCAGATAGCTGCCGCCGGCGAACACCACCAGCAGTAACACCGCGAACAGGAAGCCGGGAATGGCGTTGCCGACGATGACGACGGCGCTGGTCCAGATGTCAAAGCGGCTGCCGTCGCGCACCGCCTTAACGATGCCGAGCGGGATCGAGATCAGGTAGACCAAGAGCGTGGTCCAGATGCCGAGCGAGATCGAAACCGGCATCTTCTCGATCACCAAGTCGATGACCGGGCGGTCGCGGAAGAAGCTATCGCCGAAATCGAACGTCAGGTAGTTGCCCATCATCTGGATGAAGCGCTCGTGCAGCGGTTTGTCGAAACCGAAGCGCCGCTCGAGCTCCTTGATGAACTCCGGGTCCAGGCCCTGGGCGCCGCGGTAGCGGCTGGACGCGCTTTGGCGGGCCACGGAGAGGGTCTGGGGGGTCCCGACCGCGTCACCGCCGCCGCCGCGGGTGATGCGCTCGATGATTGCCGAACCCTCGCCGGTCAGCTGCGCGATCACCTGCTCGACCGGCCCGCCCGGGGCCAACTGCACGAACACGAAGTTGATCACCATGATGCCGAACAGCGTCGGGATCATGAGCAGCAGGCGGCGGGCGATGTAGGCGGTCATGTCTGCACGAGCCTCACGCTTGCGGCCGGTTCAGGGCGCGGCGGAACACGAAGAAGCCGACCAGCAGCAGGCCGGCGAGCAGGGCGAGAGTCACGGTCAGGCCGGGGCCGCCTTCGACCTCGGCGCTCGGCACCTCGGTCTCGCGCCGCGCCTCGAGCCGGGCCGCCTTGGCCGGATCGAACCACCAGAAGTCGGTCGAGGTGCCGAAGCGGGCCGGCCGTTCCGGCCGCGAGAACTTGTCCCAGTAGAGGATGCGCTGCTTGCGCAGGTGCCAGTTGGGAATCACGTAGTGGCCCCAAAGCAGCACCCGGTCGAGCGCCCGGGTCCGGGCGACCAGGGTCTCCCGCGTGGGGGCGGTGATCACCAATTCGATCAGTTCGTCCACCACCGGGTCTTTGATCCCGGCGCGATTGCGCGAGGCCGCCGAGTCCGCGGCCCGGCTGCTCCAGTACTCGCGCTGCTCGTTGCCCGGCGATTCGGACTCGCCCCAGCTGCCGACGATCATGTCGAAATCGAAGGAGCGCAGCCGGTTGATGTACTGGGACTGGTCGACCAGGCGCAGCCGCGCGTCGATACCCAGGCGCTTCAGGTTGCGCACCAAGGGCAGCATCACGCGCTCGAAGGCCGGTGACACGATAAGGATCTCGAAGGTCATGGGCTGTTTGGTCTCGGCGTTCACCAGGACCATGTCCTCGACCACCCAGCCGGCTTCGGCGAGCAGCTCGAAGGCGCGCGCCAGGTTCTCGCGCGGCCAGCCCATGCCGTCGGTTGCCGGCGCCCGGTAGGGCGTGGTGAAGACCGCCTCGGGAACTCGCCCGCGGTAGCGCTCGAGAATCTCCAACTCCTCGCCCTCGGGCAGGCCGGTGGCCGCCAACTCGGAGTTGGAGAAATAGCTTTCACTGCGCGTGTACTGGCCGAAGAAGATGTTGCGATTGGTCCACTCGAAGTCGAAGGCGAAGGCCAGCGCCCGGCGCACGCGGCGGTCCTGGAACACGGCCCGGCGCGTGTTGAAGATGAAGGCCTGCATGCCGGTCGGGTTGCGGTGCGGGATCGCTACCTTCTGCAGCCAACCCTCGCGCACCGGCGGCACGTCGTACTCGACCGCCCAGGCCTTGGCCTGGTTCTCACCGAAGTAGTCGATGTCGCCGGACTTCAGCGCCTGGCGGATCACCGTGGCGTCGCGGAAGTAGTCGTAGCGAATGCGGTCGAAGTTGTCCTGGCCGCGATTGACCGCCAGGTCCTTGCCCCAATAGTCCTCGACCCGCTCGGTGACGATGTACCGGCCGGCCTCGAAGTCGGTCACGCGGTAGGGGCCGCTGGCGAGCGGCGGCTCCAGCGTGGTCTTCTCGAAGTCGCGGCCCTCCGCTTCCCAGTAATGCTTGGGCAAGATGCTCAGCTCACCGACGATCAGCGGCAGCTCCCGGTTGCCGGTCTCGGAGAAGCTGAACTTGACCCGCCGTTCGCCGACCTGCTCGGCGCTGGCGACGCTGCCGTAGTAGAAGCGGTAGAAGGGGTGCCCCTTGGCCTTGAGCGTCTCGAAGGACCAGATCACGTCGTCCACCGTGATCGGTTCGCCGTCGTGCCAACGCGCCTCGGGCCTGAGCGTGAAGATCACCCAGGAGCGATCCTCCGGCCATTCCAGGGATTCCGCGATCAAGCCATACAGTGTGAAAGGTTCGTCGAAGCTCCGGACCAGCAAAGATTCAATCGAGGATCCCTGGCCCGCATTCCCCTTGGGGATATTGCCGTTGAAGCTGTCGAAGGTGCCCTGCCTGGCCAGGCGGAGGGTGCCGCCCTTGGGGGCGTTCGGATTGACGTATTTAAAGTGGGTGAAGTCCGGTCCATATTTGGGCTCGCCGTGCATGGCGATGGCGTGGGATTCGTGCACGTGATCGGGCGCGCCGGGCCGTGGGTCGGCCCGGGCCGATGGCGCGAGAACGATGGTCAGCCCGATCAGGGCCGCGAAGATAAGGCGCATGGCCTCCCGCAGCAGGCTAGAGCGGCGCGTAGTATAGGCCGATTCCCATCCCCAAGACCACGTTCGCGCGGCGCCGGTCAAGATGTTGTGATCCCGCGGTTATTCGGCGTTCAGCAGCGCCATCGCCGCGGCGTGGGCGCGCCCATCGCCCGCGGCCAGCACCCGGCCGTCGGACCCAAGCCCGAGCGGCCGCCCCGCCCAGTCGGTGATGGTCCCGCCCGCGCCCTCTACCACCGCCACCAGCGGCAGGTAGTCGTAAGTGCCCATGGTCGCCTCGATCACCAAGTCGACAAAGCCGAGCGTTAGCAGGCCGTAGGCGTAGCACTCGCCGCCGTACATCGGCTCTCTGGTCTGGACGCGGACGCGCTCGAAGGCGGCGAAGTCGGCGCCCGGGAACATGTGCGGCGTGGTCGAGAACAAGGTCGCCTCGTTGAGTTCCGCGCAGGGCCGCACCCGCGCTGGCTGCGTGCCGTCGCGGTCCGTGTGCGTGGTCGGCCGGCCGGCGGCACCGATCCAGCGCTCGCCCATGGCCGGCATGTCGATCACCCCGAGGACCGGCGCGCCCTCGCGCAGAAGTGCGATCAAGGTGCCGAACTGGACGTGCCCGGAGATGAAGCGCTTGGTGCCGTCGATGGGGTCGAGCACCCAGACGTACTCGGCCTCGGCGCGCACTGCCTCCTGCTCCTCGCCGACCACGCCGTGGTCGGGATAGCTCTCCGCGATCAGCGCCCGCATGGCGGCCTCGGCCTCGCGGTCGGCGATCGTCACCGGGCTCTGGTCGCCCTTGCGCTCGATCTCGATCGCGCGGCGGAAGTAGCCGCGCGCGATCTCCCCGGCCGCGTCCGCCAAGCGTTCGGCGAACGTCACGAAGGCTTCGGGGCAGGGCGCGCGCGCAGCGGTTTCTGACATAGCGGCGGCGGGCGGCGGGCAGGGACGCGCGCCTATTTCGGCAAGGCGGCGGGGCTGTCGCTCAGGCCGCGCAGGTGGGCGATCAGATCGGCGCGCTGTCCGGGCTTCTTGATCCCGGCGAAGGACATCTTGGTGCCCGGCGCCCAGTCCTTGGGCTTGGTCAGGAAGGCGTCCAGGTTGTCGTAGTTCCAGGTCTCGCCGGACTTGCTGTTGAGCGCATCGGAATATTTGTAACCCACCGCCGAGCCGATCGGGCGGCCGACCAGGTCCCAGAGGTTGGGGCCGAGCCGGTGCTTGCCGCCCTGGTCCAGGGTGTGGCAGGCGGCGCATTTCTTGACGGTTTTGGCGCCGGCCGCCGGATCGGCGGCGGCGAGCAGCGCAGTCACGCCCATCGGCACTTCCGCGGGCGTCTCGGCCGCGCCCGGGGCCTCTTGCGGCTCGGCTTCCGGCGCCGCCACCACGTAGGCGCGGACCTCGTCGCGGTGCTTCGGAAAAATCTCGTTGGCGATGACGTTGGACAGCGAGACGACCAGCGCCACGGTCAACAGCACGCCGAATATCTTGGTGAACTCGGTGGAGTTCATGTTCTCACCCTTGCAGCCCCGAAATTGCTGCGGGACAATAGCTCCGCGCCCCCTGTGGTTCAATAGCACGGGCGCGGCACACAGCGGAATCCGACGGCCATCCCATGAGCCTGCCCCGGTCCCCCATCGTCATGATCCCGGCCCGCTTGGCCTCGACCCGGCTGCCCGGCAAGCCGCTCGCGGATATCCACGGCCTGCCGTTGATCGTCCACGTCTGGCGCCGGGCCGTGGCGGCGGACCTGGGGCCGGTGGTGGTCGCCTGCGCCGAACCGGAAATCGCCGATGCGGTCGCGGCGGCCGGCGGGCGGGCGGCCTTGACCCGGCCCGATCACCGCTCGGGTTCGGACCGCATCTTCGAGGCGCTCGAGGCGCTGGACCCCGAGGGCCGCCACGATGTGGTGATCAACCTGCAGGGCGAGTTGCCGACCATCGCGCCCGAGGTGCTGCGCGCGGTGCTGGCGCCGCTCGCCGAGCCCGCGGTCGATATCGCGACCCTGGTCGCCGTGATCACCGATCCGGAGGAGCGCTGCGACCCCAACGTGCCCAAGGCCGCGCTCGCCTTTCCCCCGTCGGAGCCAGGGCCCGAATCGGCGTCCGGGAAATCCGCCGAGGGGCGGCCCATCGCCCGCGCGCTCTATTTCAGCCGTGCGCCGGTGCCCTGGGACGGCGGCGATCCGGAGCGGCCACTGTACCACCATATCGGGCTCTACGCCTATCGTCGCGCGGCGCTCGCGCGCTTCGTGGCGCTGCCCGCCTCGGCCCTGGAGCGGCGCGAGCGGCTGGAGCAGTTGCGCGCGCTCGAGGCCGGCATGCGCATCGACGCGGCGCTCGTTGACACCGTTCCGCTCGGCGTCGATACTCCCGCCGACCTGGCGCGCGCCCGTGAGCTCCTGGCTCCGCGGGCGTAGTCGTTTCAGGTCTACGCAGGGGGCATTTCACGACCGGGCGGGGTCCCGAACAGAACATGCCAGAGACAGTTGCCAGCAGCCTGATCGCCTTCCAGGGGGTCGCCGGTGCCTATTCCGACATGGCCTGCCGGGCGGTCCATCCGGAGATGGCCACGCTGCCCTGTGCCTCCTTCGAGGACACCTTCGCCGCGGTCAACCAGGGCCGTGCGGCGCTTGCCATGATCCCGATCGAGAACTCCAGCGCCGGCCGGGTCGCCGACATCCATCACCTGCTGCCCGAATCCGGCCTGCACATCATCGCCGAGCACTTCCAGAAGATCGACCATCAGCTGCTCGCCCCCAAGGGCGCTACCGTGGAGTCGATCCAGGAGGTCCACAGCCACGTCCAGGCGCTCAGCCAGTGCCGCAGGTTCGTGCGCGGCGCCGGGTTCAAGCCGATCGTCCACGCCGACACCGCCGGCGCCGCCGCCGAGGTCGCCGAGCACGGCGACCCGACCCGGGCCGCCATCGCCTCGCAGCTGGCGGGCGAGATCTACGGCCTGCAGAGCCTGGGCAGCGACATCCAGGACCTCGAACACAACACCACCCGCTTCCTGATCATGTCCAAGGAGCCGGTCGACCCGGATCCCACCGAGGGGCCGGTGGTCACCACCTTCGTGTTCCGGGTGCGCAGCGTGCCGGCCGCGCTCTACAAGGGGCTCGGCGGCTTCGCGACCTGCGGGGTCAACATCACCAAGCTGGAAAGCTACATTCTGGACGCGAGCTTCACCGTGGCCCAGTTCTACGCCGACATCGAGGGCCACCCGGACCAGCGCTTGGTGCGGCTCGCCCTCGAGGAGCTCAGCTTCTTCTCCCGCGAGGTCAAAATTCTCGGCGTCTATCCGGCCAACCCGTTCCGGCAGACCGGCGTCGAGGGCATGATCTAATACCAAAGATCATTGATGTTGCCCCCTTTCATGGAGGCAAAATGGCCCGCCGGGCAGGCGCGGTGCGCGGTGCGATGTGGGGCCCCCGAGTCCCAGATGGCGGGCAAGGGCCGGAACGCACCCGGCGGGCCATTTCGCCCCACCCATCGGGCCGGGTGCTTTGTGCCGCCAGCGGCGTCGCGCGCCGCTTGAAGTGGCCGGCACGACGGCGCGACGCGCTCCTGACTGGCGGCAAAAATCGCCCCCAGGCCCGCTGCGGTGAAAGGGGTCAATATCAATGACCTTTGGTATAAGCCGGTGAGGCGTCCAGACCCCGGCGGCTCTCCCGCCTTGTCGATCCTCGCGCCGGTCCTGCTGGTGTTCCTCTGGAGTACCGGTTTCGTCGGCGCCAAGTGGGGTCTGCCCTACGCCGAGCCGTTCACCCTGAGCGCGTTGCGCTACGCCATCGCCGCGGCCGTGTTCCTGGCCCTGGCGTTCGTGGCCGGGGCGCCCTGGCCGCGCGGCTGGCGCCAGATCCGCGACATTTCGCTGGTCGGCATCCTGCTCCATGGGGTCTGCCTCACCGGCGTGTTCTGGGCGATCGCGAACGGCACCCCGGCCTGGATGGCGGCCCTGATCGCCGGGCTCAACCCCTTGCTGACCGCCGTCCTCGCCGGGCCCTATCTGGGCGAGCGGATGCGGCCCCGGCAGTGGGCCGGCTTCGTCCTCGGCTTCGCCGGCGTCGGCCTGGTGGTCTGGCAGGGGGTCGCGACCGGCGCCGGACCGTTGCCCGGCACCCTGGCCCTGACCCTGGCCCTGTTCGCGCTCTCGGGCGGCACGCTCTACCAGAAGCGCCACGGCGGCGGGGCCGACCTGCGCTCGGCCCAGGCGGTGCAGTTGCTGGCCAGTGTCCTCTTGGTCGGAATCCTGGCGCTGGTCTTCGAGGCGCGCGAGATCGCCTGGACCGGCGATTTCATCCTCGCCCTGGCCTGGCTCTCGCTGGTGCTTTCGGTCGGCATGTTCACCCTGCTGTTCGCGCTCATCCGGCGCAGCGCGCTGACCCGGGTGTCGAGCCTGTTTTTCCTGGTGCCGCCGCTCGTCGCCCTCGAGACCCATGTCCTGTTCGGCGAGGTGATGACCGGCCGCGATGTGGCTGGCATGGCGCTCGCCGCCCTCGGCGTCGCCCTGGTGAGCGTAAAAGCCCGGTGAGCGCGGGACAATATCAAGGACCATTGGTATTAACCATAACTATTAATATGGATAAAAATTTCGTAAAATTAATCTAGATTTTTGAATCGAAATAAGCGATAACTAAATACGGCAGTTATCTCCGGCGTGACGTTTGGATGCTTTGTAGTTAATAGTTGCTATTAATACTTTAGCTGCGGGCTGCAAAGCAAAAACATTAGATGGGGTCTTTGGGGATGTTGGGAATAGCAGCGGGCGTGGTCGCCCTTCTCGTGACGCTTTGCGCGTTTCTCTATTTCGGGATCAACAGCCTGCTCCTGTGGAAGCTGGCGATCGAGGGGCCGGATACGCGCCGGGTCCTGGGTCTGCCGCTGCTGCCTTCCTTCCTCCAGAACACCGGGATTCCGCTCGCCGTCCTGGGTTTCTCCCTGCGCTCCACCGAGCTGGTGGTGGTCTCGGGCCTGTTGATCGGGCTCGGCATGCTGATGACCACGGAGAAGTCGATCTGCCTGCATCCGGCACTCGAAGCGACCCTGCTGCGCCTGGCGATCGTGGCGCTCGGCGCGGTCGGCCTGTTCTACGTTATCTTCTAGCGTATTTTCGGCTCGGCCCACACGATCTCTAGGGGTCATTATCAACGAGACTTGGCATTAATCCTCCGCCAACCAGTCGTCGATCAGGCGCCGGGCGATCGAGTCCCGGCGCGGCAGGCGAAAGCTGTCGTCCTCCGGCGAGGCCTTGAGCGCGGCGCGGCTGTACCAGTCGGCGGCGGCCAACTCGTTCTCGTCGATCCGCAGCGGCCGGTGGCGGCAGGTGGCGTGAAAGCCCAGCATCAGCGAGGCGGGAAACGGCCACGGCTGGGACGACTGGTAGCTGATCTGGTCGAGCTCGAGGCCGACCTCCTCCTTGATCTCGCGCGCGACCGCCTCCTCCAGGCTCTCGCCAGGCTCGACGAAGCCGGCGAGGGTCGAGTGCATGCCGCTGGGCCAGATCTTCTGGCGCCCGAGCACGCAGCGCTCGCCGTCGTGGATCAGCATGATTACCGCCGGGTCGGTGCGCGGGAAGTGCTGGACCCCGCAATCCTTATCCCGGCAGAGACGCACGTGGCCGCCCTGGGTGCTGGCGGTGGCTCCGCCGCAGACCCCGCAGAAGCGGTGGCGCTGGTGCCAATGGACCAGGCCGCGGGCGTAGGCCAGGATCGCGCCCTCGCCGCGTTCGACCAGCGGCCCGACCGCGCGCAGGTCCAGGAACCTGCCCAGCGGAGCGCCGCCGCCCGCCAGTTCGGGCGCGTTCTCCGGTTCCTCGATGGCCGAGAGATCGAGGGCGAAATAGGCGGTCTCGCCGTCCAGGCCCAGGAACACGGTCTCGCTGGCCCGGGCCCGCAGCGCGCCCCCCGCCGTGGCATCGAGCCAGACCGCGCGCGGGTCCGTTTCGCTCCGGATCAGGTTGCGGGCGCGCCACACCGGCACGAAGCGGCTCGCCGGACTGGCCAGGCGCGCGGTCAGCCAATCTTCGTCCCGGCGCAGTTGGTCGGCCCGGTCCAGGCGCATGCCGCTATAGAAATTGCCGCTCTGGCGCGGGTCCTCCATGGCGCCGAAGGTCGCACAGGCGAAAGCGGCGTGCAATGCGGGCTCGGGCGCAATCGGGGGCGCGCCGACTTGCCGGGCTTCGTGCTTTGGGTCAGGCTGGATCGGCGATATGAGGCGGGGGTGGAAGGGGCACATGCGCAGGCGCAGATTTCTCGTATTCGGTATCGCGGCGCTCGCGGCTTCGCTGCTGCCGGGCCCGGCGGTGGGGGCCTGTCCGGTGTTCCCGGCCGACGGCGAGCTCGACTTCCTGGTACTGCGCCACGGCGTGGCGATCGGCAGCCACCGCATTCGCTTCGCCCGCGCGGCCGGCCGCTTCGTGGTCCGCAGCGACATCGAGTTCGAGACCGCCCCCCCGGGCGCTCCCC
>SMUY01057564.1_pt1 | contig 11078 bp, 9 predicted proteins | sample 2456441 | NCBI WGS metagenome assembly SMUY01 (sample SAMN11095931, study PRJNA526329) | marine sediment metagenome | biome: Marine sediment; feature: Surficial sediment; material: Deep marine sediment; isolation source: Hadal surficial sediment | place: Pacific Ocean | collected 2014-11 | depth 0-1...
AGACCGGATGCGACGAGGCCTGCTCGTTCTGCACCGTGGTGCGGGCGCGGGGACACTCGATCAGCGATTCCAGGAAAAATATTCTCAACAACGTGCGCCATTCGCTGGATGCCGGGTACCGGGAAATCACTCTCACCGGAATCAATCTCGGGACCTACGGGATGGATTGCAATCCGCCGGAAACTTTTTCATCGCTGGTGGAAGATATCCTCGATCTGGCAGGCGATTTTCGAGTGCGCCTCAGTTCCATCAACCCGGTGGAAATCGACGACCGCCTGATCGAGCTCATGGCCGAACGCGACGACCTGTGCCCGCATTTTCATATTCCCCTGCAAAGCGGAGACGACACCATCCTGTCGCGCATGCGCCGCAACTACAACGCCCGGCAATACCGGGAGGTGGTGGAAAAAATCGTCTGCCGGATTCCGAAGGTCGGACTGGGCGCGGATATCATTGTCGGCTTTCCCGGAGAAACGGAGGCCATGTTTGAAAACACCCGGCGAATGGTGGCAGAGTTGCCCTTCACCACCCTGCATGTGTTTTCCTATTCGTCCCGACGGGGCACGGAGGCCGCCGGGTCCCGCAACGACGTTCCCAAAGCCGTGAAAAAGGAGCGCAATAAAATTCTGACCGAGCTGGGAAATCGGAAAGCCCTGGAATTTCGCCAGAGTTTTCTGGATCAAACCGTAAACGTGCTGGTCGAAAACAGCCGCGAACCCCGAACGGGGCGCCTGCGCGGCCATTCGCAGAACTATATTCCGGTTTCGTTCGAAGGCGATGACGGGTGGATGAACCGCATCGTTCCCGTCCGCATCCTTGACGTTTCGGAACAACAGGTTTCCGGATGCCTGACCTGATAACCCTGACCACCGATTTCGGCACCGACGATCCCTTTGCAGGCATCATGAAGGGGGTCATACGGTCCATCCACCCCACGGTGGAGATCATCGACCTCACCCACGGCATCGAACCGCAAAACGTTCTGCAGGCGGCGCTGGTGTTGAAGGCGGCGACGCCCTACTTTCCGAAAAAAACCGTGCACGTAGCGGTGGTCGATCCCGGCGTCGGTGGCACCCGCCGGGCGATGGCGGTCAAAAACGGTTCCTGCCATTATGTCGGGCCGGACAATGGGATCTTCAGTGGGGTGCTGAACGCCAAAAGCCGGTGCGTCGAGTTGACTCAGAAAAAATATTTTTTACCGGAGGTGTCCGCCACCTTCCATGGCCGGGACATTTTCGCGCCGGTGGCGGCTGCGCTGGCCAAGGGCACTCTCTTAAAATCGCTGGGACCCCCTATCAAGGACCCCCAGACCCTGGCGTTGCCCGAGCCTTCATGGAATGGAAAAGCGATTGAGGGCGAGGTGATCTATATCGACCGGTTCGGAAACGCCGCCACCAATATTCCGCGGGAGCTGGTTTCGGTGCATTGCCCGAACGCCCGCAAATTGACGGTTAAAATAGGAAGAACAGCAATTCGCGGCCTGGCGGCCCATTACTCGGAAGGCGCCCCGCATATGACGCGGTCCATCATCAACAGCTGGAACGCGCTGGAACTGTTTGAACGGGAGGGAAATGCGGCCCGGACTTTAAAACTGAAGGTGGGGCAGAATATTCAGGTTATCCCGTAACCATGAGCAAAAAAAGTCAAAACGCCAACGGCATTAAAATCATCTGCCAGAACAAAAAGGCCCGGCACAACTATCATATCGAAGACACCCTGGAAGCGGGCATAGTTCTGCAGGGAACCGAGGTCAAGGCACTCCGCGAGGGCAAGGCCAGCATGGCCGACTGCTACGCCGTGGTGGACCGGGAGGAAGTCTTCATGCTGCACTGCCACATCAGCCCGTACACCCCGGCGCACAGTTTCAATCACGATCCCATGCGCAAGCGCAAGCTTCTGCTCCACAAAAGGGAAATCGCACGCTTGATCGGCGTCAGCCGGGAAAAGGGATACAACCTGATTCCGTTGAAACTGTATTTCAAAAACGGGAAGGTCAAGGTGGAGCTCGCCGTGGCGAAGGGGAAGAAAAACTACGACAAACGGGACACCATTAAGAAACGCGAAGCGGATCGGGAAATCGCCCGCGCCATGAAAAAAAATAAACCCTGAACTCAGGATTTGCGGATCACCATCACCACACCCAGCACGGCGGTGCCGGCGCCGACGTAACCCCACGTTCCGATCACCTCGGGCGCCACCCAACCTGGCGCCACGATGGGCAGAATGTGCATGAGGGTCAGCGTGATGATCGGGTTGAGCGTGATCACCACGCTCAGCAACCACAGCGGGATATGGTTGATCGCCTCCGCCAGAAACCCGTAGGCCAGCAGGGTGTTCACACCGAGGAAAATCATCAACGCCCAACTGCCGGGATGGGGGTTGTTGAAATCGGTCCAGACCACGGCGGGGATCAACACCAGCGCGGCGGTGCCATACACCAGCAGGTTCAGAGACTGAGCTTCGTAGCGCGGCGCCAAACTTTTCTGAAAGACCATATAACCGGTCCACAGCAAGGCGGCGGCGACTATATAGATAGCGGTCGCCGTGTAGGCCTCTGCTCCCCATTGCCGGCTCTGGTCCCGGTAAAAGACAACAAAGCCGACCACGGCGATAGCCAATCCGACGGCCTGCCGACGGTCGAACCGTTCCTTGAACAAAAGAACGCCGAAGATCACCAGCAACACCGGCGCGATCTGGATGAGGATACCGGCGTTGGAGGGACTGCTGGTTTCAATGCCTCTCAGAAAATAATAATAATTGCCCGCCAGAAATAAACCCGCCAGGACGCCGAACCCCGGCGGAGAGACCAGGATCGATTCCGGTTGCTTCTTCCGGAATTTCAGAAACAGGTACAGCGCGGCAAACGCGAAGGCGAAACGGAACCAGACGATACTGCTCCCGGAAAATTCCTTGAGGGCAATTTTCATCAGGATGGGGAGAATGCCCCACAGCGTGGCGGTGATCACCGCATAGGATAGGCCCCGTGCGTAGTTGGTCTTCATGGGTCGCGGTCAGTTCAGCCGGGCAAACTTCTCCAGCAGGGCCAAACCCTGTTTCTGGCTTTTTTCGGGATGAAACTGAAAGGCGTGGATGTTGTCGTGTTCGATGCCGGAGACAAAGTCCTCCCCGTAGCGGGTGGTGGTGGCGACTATGTCCCGGTTCTCAGGAGCGACGTAGTAGGAATGAACAAAATAATAGTAGGGATGCGCCTCCATCGAATCGAACAGCGGCGAAGGTTTGTGGAGGGTCAGCGTGTTCCATCCCATGTGCGGGACTTTCAGCGCGGGATCGTCGGGAAAATGGAATCGCATCACTTTCCCCGGCAGGATTCCCAGGCCCGCCACCGTTCCAAACTCGACACTCTCCTCGAACAACAGTTGTAAGCCGAGGCAGATGCCCAGAAACGGTTTTCCGGATTGAATGGATTTCCGGACGACATCGATCAGTCCCAGCCGGTCGAGGTTGTCCATGCAGTTCTTGAACGCCCCGACGCCGGGCAGGACCACGGAATCCGCATCCAGAATGGTTTGGGGCCGGCTGGAGACCACCGCATCGGCGCCCACCGCCTCCAGCGCCTTGTGCACCGACCGCAGATTGCCCATGCCATAGTCGATGATGGCGATCATTTAAAGAGTGCCTTTGGTGGACGGAATCGTGTTGGACCTCGGGTCCAGGGAACAGGCCTGGTCCATCGCTTTCGCAAACGCCTTGAAGGAGGCTTCCACGACGTGGTGCAGGTTGTTCCAGTAGGGGGAATTGAAGTGCAGGGTGAGCCCGCAGTTGGCGGAGACCGCCTGGAAAAACTCCGGCACCAGTTCGACATCGAACTCGCCCAGCTTGGCCTTGGGCAGGTCGATATTGAACACATAGTAGGAGCGGCTCAAGTCCACCACGCAGTGCACCAGCGCCTCGTTCAAAGGCACACTGGACTGGGCGAACCTCCGGATTCCCTTCTTGTCTCCGAGGGCTTTTTCAAAGGCCTGACCCAACGTGATCCCCAAATCTTCCACCGTATGGTGGAGATCGATGTGGGTATCCCCTGTCGCTTTTACCGTGAGATCGAAATAACCGTGGCGGGAGAATTGCGCCAGCATGTGATCCATGAACGGGATCGGGGTCTGGATGTCCCCCTGCCCGGTTCCGTCCAGGACCAGACTGACTTCAATTTGGGTTTCGCTGGTGACACGCTTGATTTGTGAGCATCTATCCATTGACCGGATGTTTTTCTTTGCCTTGACCTTTTTTACCATTGGAGGAAAACTTCTTGCGACTGCCGTTGCCTTTATTCCGGCCGTTTCCGTGGACGGCTTTTTTGCCGTTTCCGGAAACCGCGACGGCACCGAGAACGGTTTTATTATAAAACTCCTGAACGGTCTTTAAAAGGCCTTCCGCATCCAATCCCAGGTCTCTCCGGACCAGGGCGGGCGCGCCGTGTTCGATGACCCTATCGGCCGCACCGATGAGTTTCACCAGTACATGGTGCTCTGGAATATGCTCGTGGATTTCCTCCAGGACCGCTGAACCGAACCCGCCTTTGAGGGAATGCTCCTCCAGCGTAATCAGACATTTGGTGGACCTCGCATAACGGCAGATCAATTCCGTGTCCAGCGGTTTCACGAACCGGGCGTTGATGACCGCCACGCTGAGCCCTGTTTGTTCCAGCGAACGGGCGATCTCCATCGCCGGTGTCACCATATGGCCGTATGCGAGGAGCGCGATATCGGTTCCATCCTGGATCACCTCACCCTTACCGATTTCCAGTTCCTTTATTTCCGGGTCGAGGGGCACACCCAGTCCGGCGCCCCGCGGATAGCGAAGGGCGGCGGGGCCGGGATGATAGATCGCGGTTTTCAGCATGTGGCGCAGTTCGTTTTCGTCCTTGGGCGCCATGATGACCATATTGGGCAGTGTCCGCAGGTAGGCGATGTCGTACAACCCCTGATGGGTCGCTCCGTCCTCGCCGACGATGCCGGCGCGGTCCATCGCAAACGTCACCGGGATGTTCATGATACAGATGTCGTGAATCACCTGGTCGTACGCCCGCTGTAAAAATGTGGAATAAATCGCGGCGACCGGCCGGAACCCTTCCAGGGCCAGCCCACCGGCAAAATCCACTGCATGCTGTTCAGCCATGCCGACGTCGAAGGTGCGATCCGGGAAAATCTGCCCGAATTTGCTGATCCCCGTACCCGAAGGCATGGCGGCGGTGATGCCGATAATTTTTTCATCCTGTGTGGCCAGTTCGATCAGGGCATCGGCAAACACGGCGGTATACGCCGGATTGGATTTCTTTTTCAGGAAGGTCCCCGTCTCAATATCGAAGGGAGACGCGCCGTGCCAGATTTCAGCCTTTTCCTCGGCGACGGGGTAGCCCTTGCCCTTGCGCGTGATCACATGGACCAGCGTCGGACCTTTCTGGCCTTTGAGATCTTCCAGACTTTTAATCAACAATTCGGTGTCGTGACCGTCCAGCGGACCGACATAACGGAATCCCAGGTCCTCGAACAAGCGTCCGGGGATGAACACGCCCTTGATGGCGTCATCGATTTTGTGGGCGAAATGCGATATATCTTTTCCCACCTCGGGAATAGATTGCAGCAACAAGTCGATTTTCCCTTTGATTTTACGCATGACCTGCCCGGTCATGATCTGGCTCAGGTGCGCCGACATGCCGCCGACGTTGGTGGAAATCGACATTTCATTATCGTTCAAGATGACGATTATGTTGCTTTTGAGATGGCCGGTGTAGTTCAAGCCTTCAAAAGCTATGCCCGCGGTCAACGACCCGTCACCGATCACCGCCACCACTTCATGGTCTTCTTTTTTGAGGTCGCGCGCTTTGGCGAAACCGATGGCGGCGGAAATGGAGGTGCCTCCATGGCCGCAATTCCAGTGGTCGTGCTCGTTTTCCTCGCGTTTGGTGAACCCGCTCAAACCTCCGTATTGCCGGAGCGTATGGAACCGGTCCTTGCGCCCGGTCAGCAGTTTATGGACATAGCTCTGGTGCCCCACGTCCCACACAAACTTGTCGCGCGGACTGTCAAACACGTAATGCATAGCCAGCGTCAATTCCACAATCCCCAGATTGGACCCCAGATGACCGCCGGTTTTGGATATCGTCGTTAAAAGAGTCTCCCGAATTTCGGCCGCCAAAGCGGGAAGATCTTTTATATCGAGCTTTTTCAAGTCCTGAGGACTGTTGATTCCATCTAAGAGCCTGCTCATACGTCATTCCATTTCAAAAGGTACGTTGGACGAAAAAACGGGCGATCTCCCGCAGGGGATCGGCTCGTTCGTCAAAATCTTCCAGGCATCCCAATGCCTCATCGACCAGAGACTCGGCTTTCTTTTTGGATTCCTCCAAACCAAACAGAGCCGGGTAGGTGGCTTTACTTTTATCGATATCACTGCCGACATCTTTCCCCAGTTGTTGTTGTTCTCCCGTAATATCGAGAATGTCGTCAATGATCTGAAACGCCAGACCGATATGAGCACCGTACCGGGAAAGAGTTCCCAACTGGGAGGACGAAGCCCCGCTCAATATCGCCCCGATTCGAACACAGGCTTTGAAAAAGAAGCCTGTTTTGTAAATGTGGATGTACTCTAAAGTCGATGCGTCGACCTGTTGCCCTTCCGATTCCAAATCCACCACTTGGCCACCGATCACTCCGGTGGAACTCATGGCCTTGGCAATTTCATGCGAAGCGCGAAGAATATTTTTGTGGGGAATGACCTCCATCAACAATGGGTCGGTCATCAACACAAAGGCCTGGGTCAGTAACGCGTCTCCGGCCAGGATGGCAATGGCTTCACCATAAACTTTGTGGTTGGTCGGCTTGCCTCTCCTCAGACTGTCATTATCGAGAGCAGGGAGGTCATCATGAATCAGCGTATACGTGTGAAGAAATTCAACCGCAACTGCAAACGGCAGGACACGGTTCCGGTTCCCTCCCACCGCTTCCGCCGAAGCGATCAAAAGACTGGGCCGAAGTCTCTTTCCCCCGGCAAATAGGCTGTAGTGCATCGACTCATGAATACTCTGGGGGTATCCATCTTTTTCCGGCAAAAATTCGGGGATGGCCTGGTCAATGAACCCCTTGCATTCCCTTAAATATTTTTTGGCGAGCACGCTTCCCGCTTCTATCAATGAGTCACCGAAATAAATGATGGAGCCCTAAAGTATAATAATTTAAGATGTTAGCATACATTCGACCTCAGTCAACCTTAAATCAGAGGCCCGGATGCGCCGCCATTTTCCAGTGAGCTAACTCGGCAAAATTCCTTGTCATTAGGTCGCAAATCTACGCCCATCCTTACAGTTGAGCCTGTGGGAAGGGTCCATCGCCCATTCTCTTCCTCCCAAATGGAGCAAAAACCGTACGTACGCCAAACCTTGATCTCCCTCCCAAGCATTGCCCTATATGTACCCCGATAAGGGCAACCGTTGGGCCTGCCTGTCAGAATTTTCCTAAAGGCCTCCTGGAAACCAAAATAATTTTCCTGAATAAATGGGTTTCTTTGCGGGTATCAAACCTCTAATATATTGAGCATTTTGTATTATTGAAATATTGAACAAATCAAAGAAATGCCTTTTCATAAAAACGTGGCCTTCATTTCATATATCGTCGCGCCCCCATGCCCCATCCCAACTTGTTTGAACTGATTCCAAGGAGCTTTGTATGGCAACTCTGACCACCACGTGGGTGGGATACGTTTCATTGCTGATATTCGTTCTGGCCTACGCCCTGGTTGTGATGGAAGAAAAAATCCACATGCGCAAATCCAAGCCCGTCATCTTTGCGGGGTGTTTCATGTGGTTCCTCATCGGCCTCTATGAATCCCTAAACGGCCCTGTTGACAGCGAGGCTCACGATTATGTGCAACACCTCATCGCGGAAATCGGCGCACTGTTTTTCTTTCTGCTCTCCGCCATGACTTACATCAACACTCTGGCGGAGCGGAACGTTTTCAATTCCCTGCGCGTGTGGCTTCTACGCAAGGGTTTGGGGTTTCGTTCCCTGTTCTGGACAACGGGTATCATCACGTTTTTCCTGTCGCCGCTGGCGGACAACCTGACCAGCGCCCTGCTCATGTCCACCGTCGCGCTGGCGGTGAGCGGCGGCAATTCCAAATTCATCGTTCTCGCGTTCACTAATATCGTGGTCGCCGCCAATGCGGGAGGTGCCTGGAGTCCGTTCGGCGACATCACCACGCTCATGGTCTGGACAGCTGGCAAGGTCGAAACCCTGCAGTTCGTTTATCTCATGCTTCCATCGCTGGTCAACTGGATCGTGCCGGCTACCTGCATGTATTTCTTTGTCCCGGACGAATTCCCGGAGGCGCCTTCCGAGGCCATTTCCCTGAAACCCGGCGCCAAAGTGATCATTGTCATGGGAATCTGCACCATCGCCACCGCCGTCAGTTTTCATCAGTTTTTTCATCTGCCTCCGTTTATGGGTATGATGCTCGGCCTCGGCGCACTCATGCTCTTCGGCTACTATCTGAAACGCTGGGGAGACAAACCTCTGACGTACGAACTGGGAAGTCCCGAAAACCGCCGGGGTGAAAATGCTCATTTTGACATCTTCAGCAAAATTTCCTCGGTGGAGTTTGACACCCTGCTGTTTTTCTTCGGCGTGCTCACCGCCGTGGGGGCCCTGCAGTACCTCGGCTATCTCGCCTTGGCCAGTGAAAATCTGTACGAAACCATCGGTCCGACCTGGTCCAATATCATCGTGGGCGTTCTTTCCGCCATCGTGGACAATATTCCCGTTATGTTCGCGGTCTTGAAAATGGACCCCACCATGGGCGTCGACCAATGGTTGCTGGTCACGCTGACCACGGGGGTGGGCGGCAGTCTCCTGGCGGTCGGTTCCGCCGCCGGAGTGGCGGTGATGGGGGTCGACCGGAAAAACTACACCTTCATCTCCCACATGAAATGGTCCTGGGCCATCGCCCTGGGATACGCCGCCAGCATCCTGTGCTGGTACTGGGTCACCGAAAGCTTCCGCTAATCGCTCCCCCGGAGGCGGATCAAGCCCTCGCCAGGGTGAACACCTCGACCCGCCCCGCCCGGGCTTTCTTCAATACCCGGGTCACTTCGTTCACCGTGGAACCGGTAGTGAACACGTCGTCGACCAGCAAAATATTTTTTTGGAATACCGCCTCGGGACGCACCACTGCAAACGCGCCCTTCACATTCTTCAACCGTTCCTCCCGGTTCTTGCGGGCCTGCGGCAACGTTTCCCGGATGCGCTGGAGCGGCTGCACCATCAGCGGCGCCTCCAGAATGTCCGCAATGGTATGGGCCAGCACGAAGGCCTGGTCGAATCCGCGTTCCTTCAGCTTCCGAACGTGCAGGGGGACGGAAACCACCGAGAAACCCTCGTATTCCGTCCGGTGCGCCTCAAAATAATCCCGCAGAAAGGGTTCGATCTCGGCGATGGCTCCCGGCTGGTTGCGGTATTTATAAAAATGAATCAACTCCTTTAACACCGAGTCGTAAAGGCCCAGCGACCGCGCCCGGTCGAACCGGTACTCCCCCTTGCGGCACCAGCCACACTCGAATCCTTCCACCGGATAATCATAATCGATGTCGGCGGGCCGGCCGCAAGTCTCGCATAAAGGATCGTCGATCACGAAGATGTCGTCCCGGCACAATCCACAAAGATAATCGCCGCCCGGTTCCCGGCTGAGCCCGCACCCGACGCAACGGCGTGGAAACACGGCGTTCAGGAGCAACTCCCAAGCCCGCGCCACACGGGCATTTTTAAGGAACCGGTTTATCATGTCATTCGCCAGAACTTTGTGATAAAGTTTTCTGCTTCGGTGGGAAATTGAATTATATCACGAAAGCCACAGCCCCGGCCGGTCACCCCTATCACTTTGAATCAGAGACCGATGAACAGGAAAATCATGCAACTGACCGAGCGCCACGTCGCCGCCACCTACAGCCGCTATCCGATCGCGCTCGTCAGGGGCAAGGGCATGCATGTCTGGGACGCGTCGGGGAACAAATACCTCGACTTCGTCGCCGGCGTGGCGGTTAACAGCCTCGGGCATTGCCATCCCCAAGTGGTTCGGGCAATCCGCAAACAGGCCGGGCAATTGCTCCACGTCTCCAACTGGTTTCATATCGAACCGCAGGCACAACTCGCGGCGGAAATCACCCGCTTGAGTTTCGGCGGCAAAGTTTTTTTCTGCAACAGCGGGACGGAAGCCAACGAAGGCGCTATCAAACTGGCACGGCGTTTCTTTGTCGATCAGGGACAGAAACACAAAACCGAAATCATCACCACCTACCAAGCGTTCCACGGGCGCACCCTGGGGGCGATGAGCGCCACCCCGCAGGATAAAATCCAGAAAGGGTTCGGTCCGCTGGTACCGGGATTCAAATACGTTCCGTTCGATGATATGGCGGCGATGAACAAAACGATCACTTCCAAAACCTGCGCGGTGATGGTCGAACCCGTCCAGGGCGAAAGCGGCATCATCATTCCCTCTAAAAATTATCTGAAGGAATTACGCAAGCTCTGCACCCGGCGGAAAGTGTTGTTGATCCTCGACGAAATACAAACCGGCTTCGGGCGGACCGGCCGGCTGTTCGCCTATCAGGCGTTCGGGGCAAAACCGGATATCATGACCCTCGCCAAGGGACTCGGCGCCGGGGTGCCCATCGGCGCGCTGGTGATGACCAACACCGTGGCGCAATCACTCGGACCCGGCACCCACGGCAGTACCTTCGGCGGCAATCCGCTGGTCTGCGCCGCCGCCCTGGCGTCAGTAGCCATCGTCAGCGATAAAATTTTTTTGAAAAACGTGCGGGAAACGGGAAAGTATTTTCTGGCGCGCCTGAAAGAGCTGTCGAAAAAATTTCCCGTCATTAAAGAAGTGCGGGGGATGGGCCTGATGCTGGCAATCGACATCGACGGCTCTTCCGCCGAAGTGGCGAAGGATTGTATGGATCAGGGGATTCTGGTCAACAGCATTGCACCCGGCACCCTGCGGTTCATCCCGCCCCTGATCGTGTCGCCCAAAAACATCGACACCCTGATCCGCGTTCTTTCCAAAACCCTGAC
>SMUY01123391.1_pt1 | contig 11071 bp, 8 predicted proteins | sample 2456441 | NCBI WGS metagenome assembly SMUY01 (sample SAMN11095931, study PRJNA526329) | marine sediment metagenome | biome: Marine sediment; feature: Surficial sediment; material: Deep marine sediment; isolation source: Hadal surficial sediment | place: Pacific Ocean | collected 2014-11 | depth 0-1...
CCCCTCTCGGCCATGTCGAACCTTATCGTCGGCTACCAGGATGACGTCATCCGTTTTTACCCGGGTCCCGAACACACGCTTTACCCCGGCAACGCGGGAGAAATGCAGGGCGCCCTCCTCTACAGCAACCGCTTGTCCACGCCCCTGGACAGCCTGGAACTCATCTTCAGCATCAATCGCCTGCCACCGGGTCCCGGTGCCACGGTTTTGGCCTGGGTCACGTTCGTACTGGCGATGGTGTTCGCCGGTGGTTTCATCGCGCTGTACCGGCTGGGTGTGAGCCAGATCAACCTTGCCCGGCAACAACAGGATTTTGTCTCCGCTGTGAGTCATGAGCTCAAGACACCACTGACGTCGATTCGAATGTACGGAGAAATGCTCAAGGAAGGCTGGGCGGACGAAGAAAAACGGCAGAGCTACTACGAGTTCATCCACGATGAATCAGAGCGCCTGACGCGAATGATCAGCAACGTACTGCAGCTCGCGAAGATCACACACAATGAACCGAATTTCGATCTCAAGACGGCCAATGTGGGCAAATTGATGAGCAACATCGAGTCAAAGATCGCCAACCAGGTCGAACGTGCGGACTTCGAACTCAACTTCAATCGTAATGAAGTTGCTGACAATGCAACGATCAACATCGATGAAGACTGCTTCGCGCAGATCATCATCAATCTCGTCGACAACGCGATCAAGTTCTCAAAAAATGCTGACAACAAGACGATCGACATTGGCAGTAAGCTCACGGGCGACAAACAGGTACAGTTCACTGTCAGGGATCACGGCCCCGGTATCCCCAGGGATCAGATGAAAAAGATCTTCAGACTTTTCTATCGCACGGAATCAGAATTGACCCGTGAAACCGTCGGTACCGGCATTGGCCTCGCCATCGTGCACCAGTTAACGACGGCGATGAACGGCAAGGTCGACATCGTCAATACGAAGCCCGGAGCAGAATTCCGAATCTCGTTCCCAAGGTGTAAAACCTGATCGCCCGCTGGAGCGGACTCCTACGATCGTGTGTAGGAGCCCTTCCCAAGCGGGCGACTAAACTGACTATTCGGCCACCGCTGGTGACCCGACCGGAACCCACTGGCATTTTACTGACGATCCTGAGAAAGTATTTTCAATAGTCCTCTGTCTGATAGCATGAAAACGAAATTAGGATTTCATAGCGGGAATGCATTAGATGAAAATTATTCGCGACCGGACTAAAGAACACGCGCCGATGGTATTGCTGACCTTACTCAGCATTGTCCAGGCACTGGCATTGGAACTGTTGTGGTCGCAGATCCGGGAATCCGCTTACCTGTTCGATATGTCCTGGCCTGCGCTGCTTACCTGGATTCAGGTTGCCGCCAGCTTTTTGGGCATAGTCGTCATCTGGGTTGTATACGCCAGCATCACGATGCGCTTTCGCTGGGTGCCCTCCACGAGCGACTCGGTGTATCCATTTATCATCGGCGTGCTCGAATTCACACTCGTCGAGACGCTCTCGCCCGAATACATGGGATGGTGGTTTGTATGCCTGGCACTCATATTCGGACTAATGACCTGGGTCAGTCACATGACTATGCGCCGCGCCAGACTCGATGGCGAGAACGACGAATTTTTCACCAGCCTGGAGCCGGCGACGCCTCGCGATTTCTATCCCGCGTTCATCATTATCTTCGGTCTTATCCTGGTGGGCGCATACCTTACCGTCAGCGGTGACAGGGGAATTGTCGCATTGATCGCCGTAATAGCCGCGCTTGCCGTTCTCGTGAGACAGTTGATCGTCACGGCGCGATTCTGGGGAATGTCTGTCGCCGACTAACAGCGTTACGGATGGACTCCGGCAGCACGCAGCGAAAACTCGATCAAAAGCAGCCAGCAGACCTTCTGCACGCTTGAGTATCCGGGGGCCGTCCGGATAGGCCCGCATAAAGCACAACACCTCGTGGAAACGCTCAAGATGAGGCGCGGTTTCAAACCGCACCCCGGACAATTCGTCGAGCAATTCGGCCTTGTGGCTATCTGAATGCTCGTCGAATTGCTCTTTGATCGCTTCGAGCATGGTCAAAACAGAGGGTGCAGATCGGGCCATAAGGCGGTCTAACAGTTACCAGAGTCACCCGAAGGACAGCATTGACGTTTGCTCATGGGGATCCGTGTGCCGAATGAATGCACCATTATTATGCTGTTGCCTGTTTATACTGCACTAACCGGATAAGTGGATTGTGCATCACGTGACGGCAGCTGTCTCATGAAAATCGTGAAGTACCTGGCGATCGCCCTTGGCCTTGTCGCCATCCTGCTGGCGACGGCGTGGTTCCTGCGCAACTCGATTATTCAGGGCATATCGAATCCGCTATTGCAGCAATACGGCGTGAAGGTGACCGATGTCTCCCTTGACACATTGGCGACCAGCAACGCCCGCATCAGATACCTGCAACTCGAGCATGTGAACGGCACGATCATTGCGATAGATGATCTGACGCTGCCGCTCGGCAAAGCATCGCGCGGTTTCAAGACCTACACTGCCGAAAAAGTCACCATTGAGCTGCCGCCCGGCCAGCAAGACGAACCACCGGAGCTGGCCCGCTTGCTGGAGCAGTTGCTTGCATTGCCATCGCAGCTGCCGAACACCGAAGTCATCGTCGCCGAACTCAACACAGCACCCTACCCCACGATCCGCGATATGCGATGGCGGTCCGCGGAAAACAATCAGCAACTATCCATGCTCGTTCAGTCGACTTTGCTGACGGCAAAAATTACTCGTACAGAGCCGGCCAATCACGTACTCGATGTTTCGTTTGCGGATGCCGCCGGCGCAACGGCAGAACAATCGATCACCGTCGATATTCAGCGCACTGACGATGGCTTGACCCTGCACGGCACATCTACGCTCGATCTGCCACTCTGGATGCCGTTCATCGTCATGCTTGGCGTCGACACCGTCGATATCGAGTCAGGATCGGCTACTCTGCGCTTCGCTACCGAATTCCTGTACGACATGCGTCAGATGCCGGACTTGCATGCTGAATTCACGCCGACATCAGCGCTTACACTTACTTATTCGGGCGCACCGGATGTGATCACCTCCGTCACTATCGAATCATCAGGCCCGTTCAAGATCACGGCAAACCTTGCGGATTTTCAATGGGCCTTCCGGCAATCAGGGGCATCACTTCTCGTTTCGTATGACCAGTGGATCGGCATCCCCGTGTCATTGAACAACGTTTCCTGCCGGTCGGGACCGGCATGCGAGGGCGACATCCACATCGCAATGGAGAACGCAGCGCTGCCGTTTGCGAAGGTCAAACGACTCGAATTCACGGCAACGCAGAATATCCTGGTCCGTGAAGACGGCATTCAGGTACTGATAAAGCCAGACGCCACCCTTGGAATGACCGGCATCTCAGGCCCGGACCTCGAACTGGCCCGCTTCGATGCCCAACTCACGTCCGCAGCGGAAATGCATATAGGAGATGACGGTTGGCAACTCAAGGCTCAGTCAGTCGACGTCGGCATCGAAGAATATTCTGTGCTCGACGACGTCACAATTTCTGTACCGGTGTTTCTGGACGACATTTCCGTCGGTGAAACCAATCAGCAACTGTTTGTGAAAACCGGCGTCTATGCGTCATCAAGCCAGGCAATTTGGCGCGGCCAGTTGCTCCGGTTGCCGGGATTCAAGGGCGACATAGCACGCAACGGTGGAGATGTTGCTGTCAATATGGAGACTGTTGGCCTTTACGAGGAAGCAAGCCTCGAGGCACATCACAACCTCGATAACGAGAGTGGCCGGCTGTCAATGAGCGATGCAGGCCTGTCCTTCGATTCGCAGCAACTATCGAGCCGCATCTCACCCTGGTCCAGGGCCTGGGATATCAGCGCCGGCTCTTTAGCTATCGACCTGCAGGCCAGCTGGCAAAGACAGGGCACAGAGTGGCAAGTGGCAGGGCAAACATCCGTGCAGGCAGCAGGCCTCGCCGGGGCCTGGAATGACACGGCGTTCACCGGTTTATCGACCAGCCTTGAAGTCGAATTCGACACTGCGAGCGGCATTTCAATACAGCCCTCCACCATCGAGGTCGCATTGATCGACATGGGCTTGCCCGTCGAAAACATCAGGGCTGCCTACACACTGCAACCCGATGAGCTATCGGTCGACGTCGAGAACCTGCGAATGAGCGCGTTCGGCGGTGTCATTACGGCGGATCCATTCAGCTTCAGTACAGCAAGTGAGAGTAATACTCTGTTCATACGTGCCAGTTCGATCGATCTTGCCGAGATCCTGTCGATCAAGGAATTCGAGGCGGTCGAGATTAGTGGCCGCATTGGAGCGGAGTTACCCGTGATTATCGAAGGAGACAATGTGACGATTGTTGGTGGCACGCTGACCGGCGAACCACCGGGTGGCGTCATTCGGTATCTGCCGGGCCTTGGCTCAGCCGAAACCAATACCTCGATCATCGGAATCGCGACAAGCGCCCTGAGTAACTTCGAATACGAGACACTCACCGCCGAGGTCGACTACACGGCAGATGGCGACCTGAATCTACAGATGCATTTACGCGGCCGGAATCCCGATCTCGAGAGCAAGCGGCCGGTCATCCTAAACCTCGGTGTCGAAAACAACATCCCGCAGATGCTCAGGAGTTTGCAAGCGGCACGTGCTGTGGAGGAAATCCTGGAAAGACGACTCGCACAGTAGATGCGGTCCCTACCAGACAGAATCTACTTAGGGTAAGCTTGATCGAAGCGTCTAAAGAGGCTGGTACCGACATGAAATCGACAATTTTCCTGATTGTTTTGCTCTCCGCGCTCGCCGGCTGTAACCCGACCGTCAAGATCGAGGCTCCCGACAAGCCGATCGAGATCAATCTCAACGTCAGGATCGAACATTCAATACGGCTCCAGATCGACAAGGAACTGGAAGATTTGTTCGACGAAGACAGCGACGTATTCTGAGGATTATGAAGATGAAAAAGATCTTTGCTGCAATTGGACTGATGCTGATACTGCAGAATGCGTGGGCCATCGACATACACAGTGCCAAGGCGCAGGGCCTGGTCGGCGAAGCCAACACCGGTTACATCGCCGCCGTGCAGGCTCCGGCGAGCGCCGAGGTCAGGGCATTAATTGCCGATGTAAATTCGAAACGGAAAGCCAGTTTCACAAGCACCGCACAGAAGACAGGAACGTCTGTCACGCAGGTCGCCAACCGCTTTTATGAACTTGCCGTGCAGAAAACGGCTGCCGGGGAATATTACCAGGACACCGGCGGCCGCTGGCGAAAAAAATAGCCACTGTTGAATCCGCGACTGAAGTCGCTACCCACGCTGACATAAGTAAGGCTGTGGGAGCGGCACAGACGTCGTGGGAGCGGCTTCCAGCCACGAATGCGTACAAAACAATCGATTTAAAACTGCTAAGAAAATGACGCCGTGTCAGGCCGGCATCAGCCAGAGACAAACAGCTGGAAGGGGTTTGCCTCCATTTACCACCAATCTCCCAGGTGTATTGCCATCGTGACATAGGTGGTTGCTTCCCTGGAGTGAATTTCGAGAAAGATCCGTTTACTCCCGAGACGAATATCAGCAACGGAAAACTCTGCCCCCATTCCCGGTGCGTCTGTAAGACGGTCGTTTCCAAATCTCTCTGCGTAGAAATTCAGGACTTCGCTATAGGACAGGTCAGTTCGAATATCTACGACGTATCCCCTTCCGTCCTCAAACAGGGTCCGCCGTCCCGAGATGACTTGCCCTTCCACGATCGGGATATCCGAAGGCAACCCCGGCGGTAGTGCTTCGCCATAGTTCCAGTGGTTTGGGATCAGGTAGAGGAAAGGCAATACGAACAGCAGCCCCAGTATGACGAGGGTTTTCTTCATTTTATGAGGGTGGATCCACGATCCAGATTCAGAATGACACCCTGGGCATTCATTGACTCATCACCGCTATTGCCAACCAGCCGCAACCCCGACGAAGGGTGCCAGCAGCGACCACGCTACTCTGGTGTGATCGTAGTACATGGCAATACTCGCTCCCGGCAAGAATAAGGGAATGGTCAGCCCAAGCCAGCCAAACACAGGGCTACCAGCCACATAAATTGAGAACGGAAATACAACGATAGCGGCAACGATGAGCCACCCGCTGGTATCTCGGAGAGAATGGGTGCGGTGAATACACGATAACTGACTTCAAGTTCCTCGCCATGTCTCGGTGTGAATGCCTCTGCGATCCTGAAGTAGGAAGTTTCAGCAGCATTCACACCGCCGAGGGCTGTGATCGACAAAAGACATAGAAGCCTGGCCATCATTGGATTAGTGACCAGTCGACCGAAAATAGTTCATTCCCGAGACTGTTTTGAAGTGTCCACCCAGCCGGCGCATGACCTCAAAGCGTTCACTCGATCTCAACATTGTCTGCCTGATTAAGCACATCCGTGTAGACAAAGCCGCTCCCACAGCCTTTCTTATGGCACTGTGGGAGCGATTTTTTGTACAGGATGTACGTATGTCGCGGAGCCCACGGATGGGCGAGAGCGACCAGCCGTGATACCTCGATTCTCGGGCACGTCCTTAAACACATCCCATTCCAGGTAGTAGCCCTCCGGGTCATAGGCGACGAACGCCCGGTAGCGGTCCGTGTCGGAGATCTCCGCGGAACGCATCTCGATTCCAGGGTGATTGCTCAAGTATTCGTACCACGCATCGAGATTGTCCGTGAGCAATGACAAGGTCACCGCTTTCTGCTCGGTGTAACGGTGCATGCCGCGCTGCTCCTCGACGAGACCGAGATAGCCGGTGGGAGCAATTGGATAAATCTTGGCCCAGCCCTGATCAACGATCAGGTCGAATCCAAGCACGTCTTCGTAGAAACGTTGGATGCCTTCCAAATCCTGGTAATAGAACCAGACGATCGTTGCCTTGATTCCAAGGCCTGCCGGAACACTGGAACCGGGATCGGCAAACAGCGTATCCGTAGCGTCCAGCACCGGCATGAAACTCCTGTTCTCCTCGTGTGGCAGAAAGCGCTCGAATTCCAGGAAATACCCCTCAGGATCGATTGCCACAAAACCATGATGCGGCCTGCCCTTTTGCGGATCGTACTCGGTCGATCGCAGGTCGATGTCCTGCGTCCGGATGTACTCCCACCACTCGTCCAACTGGTCGGTCACCAGCGCGATCGCAGTCGTTTTTGGCTCGTCCGCAGAATGCATGCCTTGTTCATGATCCACGAGCGTGATGAATGACTTCGGCGCCACCTGCATGATCCTGGCGAAGCCATAGTCGGCTGCCACGCGGAATCCCAGCACCTGGTTATAAAAGGTCGTTGCAGCCTCGACGTCCTCGTAATAAAGGAATACGTTGCTGGCCGTGGTACCGAAATCATCGATCGGATCAATCGCGTCTGCCGGCTCGCTGCAACCCGCCATGAAATAACCAAGAAATATGCCGATGATGATCATTCGATGCCGCATTGGGAGACCTCCGCTGTATACAGAGAATAAGATGGGCAATTAGCCCGGGAATTAGTGTACGCTTCAGTACGAATAACAACCAAGAGGAAAGCACTATGGACTTTCTCAAAGGCCTGTCTCCCCATGTTCACTGGGGCCTGCGTTTGTCATTGGCCGCCACCTTCCTGTACCACGGCGCCGGCAAACTTCCGGTCGAAGGACCCATGATGGGTATGCCCGTCGCAGCAGTCTGGATTCTGGCCCTGGCCGAACTCGCCGCCGGCGTGTGTTTGATTGCCGGCGCATTCGGCAAGGAAATACTGACCCGAATCGGCGCCCTGCTCGTCATCGTCGTCATGATCGGCGCCATCGCGATGGTTCACGCCAAGAATGGCTTCAGCGTCATGAACGGCGGCATGGAGTTCCAGATCCTGATGCTGGTTACCGGCTTGTACCTGGCAGCGAAAGGAAACGAAGTCTAAGCGACGTCCTGATCGTATTTCGCGATCCGGCGCCACCAGTAGCAACGTCAGCAGGCAATGGACCTGCCTGCTGCGTTATAGTCTCATTCAATAATGTTCCCGCATTTATACTGACAGGTGACATTGCCATGAAAAAATTCCTGTTACCGCTCGCCTTGCTCACGCTGCTCGTCGTTACGCCGCTTAAAGCCCAGCAGGAAGAGAGTTACGATTACTTCTCCGCCAATCGCACGATGATCCGCAATGGCGTGCAGGCCGTGCTCATGTGCAACGGCTTGTTCACGGGGCATCGCACACTGGAGCAGGTTTTTTCCCAGGAGCTCAGGTACCTGACGTCGCCGAGATTTGATGGACCTGTTGGAACCGTGGACGGCGGTGAATACGCAATCGACCGCGACAGGAAGGCCGTCGCCGTCGGCGGACCGACCGCCGGAACGATCATCCGTGCCGCATTCAGGCAAGGCATTGGCTGCGTGGTTATGGCGCCGGACCAGACCTTCGACGATATTGATTCACTGCCACAACTCAACCTGCCCTACCCCGCAACGGACCCGGCAACCACACCGTGGCCGAACGGCGACCTGGTCGAGAAAAAGCCACTGCCCGGCAACATCGATGCAAGTGCCCTACAGGCGGCCTCCGACTGGGCTTTCGATCGTGAGACGCCGGAGCAGGACACCTTGAGCCTGATGGTCGTTTACAGGGGCGACATCGTTCACGAACGTTACGCCGACGGCGTCGACATAACGACGCGCACGCGTACCTGGTCCACCGCGAAAAGTATCGCGGTTACACTGATGGGCATGCTCGTCGATCAGGGCAGAATGGATCTCGATGCACCACTCGGCTTAGAGTGGGAGCCGGCGCTCGAAAACCCGCAAAACGATCCGCGCAATACCATCACGCTGCGCAATTTACTGAACATGTCCAGCGGACTCTATCCGATCGACAGCTTTGGGTTGGAATACGCCAACGGTTCGGGGCTCAGCTACTGGGCGGGCGCCAGTTCGATTAACGGCGCTCGTAATCGCGGGCTGGTTCGCGAGCCGGGCACCTTCTGGGATTACGAGAATTACGACACGCTGCTCGCGGTTTACGCAATGAAACAGGCGCTCGGCAGTGACAAGGTGTACCAGGAATTCCCGCGCCGGGCGCTCCTTGACAAGATCGGCATGCGCAATACGCTGGTTAGCGCCGACCGCTTCCACGATTTTATTCTCAGTAGCCAGGTGTATACGAACGCGAGAGATCTGGCGCGATTCGGATTGCTCTACCAGCAAAATGGCACTTGGGATGGTGAACGTCTGATTTCCGAAGACTGGATCGAGTTTGTGCGTACGCCGGCACCCGCGACCAAAGATCGCGGCAACTTCTACGGCGGCCAGTGGTGGCTCGTACCCGATGACCGAACCGACGTACCTAAAGATGCTTATTCAACGGCGGGCAATCGTGGCCAGTACGTGATCGTCGTGCCGACGCACTACCTCGTGATCGTGCGTCGTGGGCTCGACTACGGAAAGCAGGGTTTCAACAACTGGGATTTGACCCGGGAAGTGCTGAAAGCATTTGGCCCGGATCAGGCGATTAGCCAGTTATCGAATTAGTCGTTGTTGATCGCCTGCCGGCGCGGGCGATCCGGCAAACTACAACTCAATCTCTAATAAGCAATCGCGTAGCAATCACGTCGCGGGTCCGCAGCGGCGATGCGATTGCCTGTCGCGGGATCCAGCATCACGGCGGTCGCGCAACCTGATATTTTGAACGGTGGCACGACGTTGACGTCATGACCCCGCTTACGCATCTCATCGATTACCTCGGTACCTATGTTCGATTCAATATTGACTCGATTGAAACCGGTGCTGTGCGGCCAGAATGACTGATAGAAATGTAAGGTCTGAACCCGTGGCCACTCGATTGCCGTATGCAGGTTTGGATACCAGTCTTGCCGAAACTCGACGATGTTGAGGAATGTCTGCAGGATCGTCTGTTCCTGGTTATCACCGCCCGGCGTACCAATCGCGAGCAGCGGTTCGTCACCGCGCATTACAATGCTCGGCGTCAGCGTGTAACGCGGGCGAGACCGCGGTCTGAGCTGAGCCGCTTTCGATTTATCGAGCCAGAACTGCTCGCCGCGCACGCTCATACCGATCCCGGTATCGCCCAGGATCACCGCACCACCGATCCACCCGCCGCTCGGCGTGCTGTCAAAGACGTTACCGTCTTTGTCGATGATCGCCACGTGCGACGTGTCCTTCAACGACTCCGGGTAATCGATGAATGCAGCACTCAATTCAGAACGTGCGGTCTCCTCGCCGGCGACCCAGTAGCCCCAGTTATCGACAGATGAGTCGAATGGCAACGGATCACCTGCGATAAATGACGTTGATGACCATGCCATATCGATTTCCGTTGCCCGCTGCCGGGCGTACGCTTTCGACAACAAGCCCTCGGCCGGGACCTCGACGAAATCCTGGTCCCCGTAATAGGTATCGCGATCCGCATAGGCCAGCTTCAATGCTTCGATCAATACATGCGTGTAGTCAGCGCTGTTGTGACCCATCGAACGCAAGTCGAAGGTTTCAAGGATGTTGAGCACCTGCAACAGCACCGGTCCCTGGCTGTTGAACGGCTGCTTGTAAACGGTGTAGCCACGGTAGTCTGTCCGAGCCGGCGCTTCCACGCGAGCATAAAACTCGGCGAAGTCCGATAACGTAAAATCTGAACCATGCTCGCGCAGGTAGCGGACCATCTCCTCGGCGATATCACCCTTATAAAAACGATCGCGCGCGGCAACGATCGCCGCCTCTCTGCCGGCATCCGCATTCTCGCGTTCAGCCTCGACCATTCGTTCGAGCGTCCTGGCAAGGCCCGGCATCTGAATCGTCTCGCCTGCCCGATAAAAAGAACCGTCCGGTTTGAGCCAGAAGCGCCGGTTATCCGGCCATTCATTAATAAAGTCGATTTCCCGCTCGATGCTGCGTGTGGTACGCCCGCGTAACGGGAAGCCCTGTTCCGCGTACTCGATGGCTCGCAATGCAACTTGCTCAAAGGTCATCGTTCCCCAGCGTTCCAGCACAGTAAGTGCTGCATGCAGCGCACCGGGCACCACCGCCGGATCCAGTCCCTGCCCCTTGAGG
>SMUY01314981.1_pt1 | contig 11067 bp, 9 predicted proteins | sample 2456441 | NCBI WGS metagenome assembly SMUY01 (sample SAMN11095931, study PRJNA526329) | marine sediment metagenome | biome: Marine sediment; feature: Surficial sediment; material: Deep marine sediment; isolation source: Hadal surficial sediment | place: Pacific Ocean | collected 2014-11 | depth 0-1...
CAGAACGCCAAGTTTGCTGACCTCTTTGGTTTTGAACGATTCAGGATCGTCCAGAACTTCGCCATCACGGTTGCCAAGAATATTGGTGGAGAACCAGCCGTTCAGACCCAGACAGCGCGCTTTCAGCCCCGGCGCCAGGATAGTCTTCATTAACGTTTGGCCGGTCTTGAAATCTTTCCCCATGATGGGAACGCCCTGTTTCCTGGCAAATTCAACCATTGCAGGAAAGTCGACCGACAGGTTGGGTGCGCCGTTGGCGTAGGGAACGCGTTCGGCGATGGCTGCGTAGGCATAGAGCATGCTGGGCGCAATGGCCGGATGATTGTCCTTCATTGCCTGTTCGAACGCAGCCAGATCGTCAAAGATTTCATCTTTAGGATCCAAGTAGATTTCAGTGCTGCCGCACCACACCATTGCCACTCGGTCCAGGTTGTGCTCACGTTTGAAATTTTGAATGTCTTCTCGGATCTGTTCCATCAGGTCCCATTTCCTGGCAGCGGATTTTATGTTGGTGCCATTGAGCTTTTTGACGTACTGTTCATCAAAGACAGCTTTCCAGGGGCGAATTTGTTCGAGTTCGGGCTTGATTTTTTCAAGTAGATATCTGTCCAGCACGCCGGATTTGGTCGCGGCCTCAAAACAGTTGTCCTCAAAAATATCCCAGCTGCCGAATACAAGATCGTCCAGCTCGACAAGCGGCACAAAGTCTTTGATTTTCGGCGTCCGGTTGTCCGTTCTTTTGCCGAGGCGAATCGTACCCATTTGAGTAACAGATCCCACGGGCTTTGCCAGACCCTTGCGCACAGCGATGACGCCGGCAATGAAGGTGGTTGAGACTGCACCCAAGCCGGGGAGCAGTACTCCCAGCTTGCCTTTCGGCTCTTCGATGTTGATATGCTTATCCAAAATGTATCCCTCCGGTCTTCATGTTGCGTGGTGAATATTACCGCAGATAAACGCTGAAGCGTTCAAATGCGTTCCAAACAAGAGTTTAATTGAGAAAGTCAATCTCCGAGGAGCACGTCCATTTCCTTGGACGTCAGCTTGATCTTTTTCTTACCGTTCTCCTGTGTCCAAATATGATAAATTCGCTGAATGGCTGTGATGTTTGCAAAAATGGCAATCAGAATAATCGCGAAGATCAGCACATACATGTGAATGACAGCGCCAAACCCGATGTAAACCACGCGTTCCGGACGCTGCATGATCCCGACCTTGCATTCAAATCCCAGCGCTTCTGCGCGCGCTCGAACATAACTCACCATCACAGCACCACCCAAGGCAAACGACACCGCCACCGAAGTGATAAACATGTCCGCCCTGACGAAATAAAACGCCAGTCCGAAAAACATGATGACTTCCGAGTAGCGATCCAGCGTAGAATCGTACAACGCGCCGAACTTGGTGACCCTGTTCGATAGCCTGGCCACCTTACCATCCACGATGTCAAACGTGCCTGCTAGCAGAATGATGGCGCCGGCAATACGCAAATAACCGGTGGCGAACAGAACAGCAGCGCCCACTGTCAGGATAAACCCGATGGTGGTGAAGAAGTTCGGATTCAACTCAAGCTTGATGAAGAAGTCGATCACCGGCTGAATCAGCTTCAGGTACCAATCCTTGACGCTGTCCGGAAGTATGTTGATTTTCATTTTGAAAAGCTTAAACGCTGCCAAATGTCAACCTCCTTTTTGTTTTCCTGCCCCCTCTATGACCAGGACGAACTCACCCTTTAGTTTGAGCTGCTCAATATCCGAATTGATCTCAGTTAAGCTGCCCCGCACGACCTCCTCGAACTTCTTGGTCAACTCTCTCACCACGACTATCTGACGGTTGCCGAGCGTCGCCTCAAGGTCGCGCAGTGTTCGGACTACCCGGTACGGTGATTCGTACATGACCATCGTACGCGGCTCATTCCGCAACGTTTCCAGCCTGGTTTTGCGGCCTTTTTTCACCGGCAGAAATCCCTCAAAAACGAAGCGGTCGGTCGGCAGGCCGGACAACACCAGTGCCGGTACAAAAGCTGTGGCGCCGGGGATAGTCTCGATTCGTAAGCCATTTTCGATGCAGGTGCGTACCAGCCGGAACGCCGGATCCGAGATGCCGGGAGTGCCGGCATCCGATACAAGAGCGAGCCGCGCCCCCTCTTGCAGCCGTTTGATCAAAGAAGGTATCTTCTTTTCTTTGTTGAAATCGAAGTAGCTGGTGGCAGGGGTGCGGATATTATAATGCTGCAGAAGAATCCGTGTGTGCCGCGTATCTTCTGCAGCGATCAAATCAACGTTCGATAAAACCTCAATCGCCCTGAACGTAATGTCCTTCAAATTGCCAATGGGCGTACTGACGATGTAAAGTGTTCCTGGTGGCAATTCAGGAGTGACATCGTTCAAGCTCGGACCTCGTTAAACCGCAACTGCTTATTCTTTGGCATGTAGTTCAGCCAGACTTTTTCTGAGCACGCTCATGGCCTCATCAACAAGATCAGTCGTCAGATTGAGCGATGGCCGAAAACGGATGGCGCGTTTGCCTGAGCTCAAAGCGATGACGCCGTTATTGAAAAGGCTTTGCAAATACCGATTCCTGATTTCCGTGCCGGGCAAGTCAAACGCGATCATCAAACCGCGGCCACGCACGGCGCTCACCAGACCCTCAAATTCGCCTGCGAGTTGCATCAACTGGTTGACGAAATACTCACCAACTTTACTTGCATTCTCGATCAGATTCTCCGTGACGATGATTTCCAGATACTTGCGGAAGCGCACCATGTCTACAAGATTGCCACCCCACGTTGAGTTAATCCGGCTCGATTCGTGAAAGACGTTGTTTTCCACCTCGTCGATGCGTTTGCTGCACAAGAAGCCGCAAACTTGCGTCTTCTTGCCGAAGCAAATCATGTCGGGCTCGACACCAAAATGCTCGTAACACCACATCTTGCCCGTGAGCCCCACACCGGTCTGAACCTCGTCCAGGATGAGCATGATCTGGCTGTCGTCAGCAATGGTACGCAGGGCGTGGAAAAACTCTTTGCGGAAATGCCTGTCGCCGCCCTCGCCCTGAATAGGCTCGATGATCAGGGCCGCGATGTCATCTGGATTGGCATGAATCGCTTGTTTGATTTCGTTAACCGCCTGACGCTCCAACGCCACCACTTTCTCAAGGTTCTCATCGTTCAACGGAAATGTGATTTTCGGATTGGTGATCCGTGGCCAGTCGAATTTCGGGAAGTACTTGATTTTGTTCTCTTCCGTGTTGGTCAGCGACAGGGTGTAGCCAGTGCGGCCGTGAAACGCCTCTTTGAAATGAATGACCTGCGTGCCTTTTTCCTCTTTGTAGCCCTTCTGAAAATTCTTGCGCACCTTCCAGTCAAACGCCGCCTTCAGCGCATTTTCCACCGCCAGCGCACCACCACTAACCAAGAAAAGGTAGGGCAGCGAGTCCGGCACAGCATGCTCGGAAAAAACCTTTACAAACTCAGCCATCTCAGTCGTGTAGAAATCAGAATTAGACGGTTTCATCAGAGCCACGCTCAGCAGTTTTTCCTGAAACTCCGGATCGTGCATCTGGGGGTGATTGTGCCCCACCGGTACCGTGGCGAAGAATCCAAACAGGTCAAGGAATTGTCGATCGTTCAAAGAATCATAAATGTAGCTTCCCTGGCTGCGCTTCAGGTCGATTACCATCTGGTCGTACCCGTCCACCAGCATGTGTTTTCTGAGGACTGGAAAAACTTCAGCAGGTGTCAGTTTAATCACAGTTGCAGTTCTCCTGAATCTTTTTCTCTTTCAAATGCTCTGAAAATTTTAAGAGTAGCAATAAAATTACCTTGGCTGTATTCGTTTTGAACTTAGTCGTTTCATATCAACAAAGTTCTGTGAATGGTTGGCGCTAAAGCGCCTAAACTAATTTTAGCCGTAGCCCATCTTTGGTTGCGGCTCGGCCGCGTTAGGCTCTCAGTGGTTCACGAATGAGTCAGGTTAGTAGTTATCAATTTGCGCGCGTTGCAGTTTACCGGAATAGTCCACGAACACGGTCTTGGTTTCTGTGTAGAATTCGTAGACTTCCCAACCGCCTTCGCGATGGCCGTTGCCGGTTTCCTTCACGCCGCCGAACGGCATGTGCGCCTCGGCGCCCATGGTCGGGCCGTTGATGTACGTGATGCCGGCTTCGATATCGCGCATGGCCCGAAACGCCTGATTGACGTCGGCGGTGTAAATCGAAGAAGACAGGCCGTACCTGGTGTTGTTCAGCACCTTGATGGCTTCGTCAAACGAGCCGATTCGGAGGACGGAAAGCGCCGGGCCGAAGATCTCTTCCTTTGCGATGCGCATTTCCGGCGTCACTTCGGTGAAAATTGTGGGCTCGTGAAACCAGCCGTTGGCGCATTCGCCTTCTTTGTAAGGATGCCCGCCGAGCGCCAGCTTGGCGCCTTCTTCCCGGCCAATCTTCACGTAGCCTTGCACCGTCTCCACCTGGTCTTGATTGATCATCGGGCCAACCTGTGTCTCCGGCTTCAGCCCATCACCAAGCTTGAGATTTTTCGCCGCCGAGACAAGCATGTCCATAAATTTGTCGAAGACTTTCTCGTGCAGAATCAGCCGGCTTGTGGCGGTACAGCGCTGGCCAGTGGTGCCGAAAGCACCCCAGAGCACGCCTTCGAGCGCCAACTCCAGGTCGGCGTCGTTCATTACAATCTGGGCATTCTTGCCGCCAAGTTCCAAAGAGACACGTTTCAGTGAATCAGAGGCGGCTTTGGAAATGGTCTTGCCGACGCCAGACGAACCAGTGAAAGAAATAAGATCAATCCCCGGATGGTTGATCAGCGGCGTGCCAACGCCAACGCCCGTGCCGTGTACGATATTGACCACTTTGGGCGGCACACCCGCTTCCAGCAGAATTTCTATAAAAGTCGTGGCGGTTAGCGGCGTGTCACTGGCGGGCTTGAAAACAACGCAGTTGCCACAAACCAACGCCGGGAAAATTTTCCAGGTTGGGATGGCCATGGGGAAGTTCCATGGTGTGATAATGCCGGCGACACCCATGGGTACACGGATGGACATGTTGAATTTGTTTGGCAACTCGGACGGTACCGTGTGGCCAAACATGCGCCGGCCCTCGGTGGCGGCATAGTATGCCGTATCGATGCCTTCCTGCACGTCGCCTTTGGTTTCGTCGAGGACTTTGCCCATCTCACGCGTCATATTTTTTGCGAGCTCGTCTTTGCGTGCACTCATAATGTCGCCGACGCGTCTCAGAATATCTCCCCGAGCCGGCGCCGGGGTCAGGCGCCAGGCGTCAAACGCTTCGCGCGCCCCTTTCACTGCTGCGTCCACATCCTCTTTGCCGGACTTCGGGAAGGTCCCAATGACTTCATTCCAGTTGGCGGGATTGCGATTCTCAAAGGTCTCGCCACTCATGGCATCTACCCATTCGCCATCGATAAAATTCCGGTACTTTTGACTCATTCTTTTGACCTCATCATGAAAGACTCTGACGAACTCGATCATACATCCGTTCGTCAATGTAACATTTGTAAAAACAAGACTTACAACCATGTTCTCAGGGACGGATGTTTCAAAAAGTGAAACTCAAAATATTAGCAAAAAATCGAGTAAAAGTCAAGGAGAAAGGGTTAGGCGAGGGGGGGTGAACTTTGATGTCACTCAATCATCCCGATTGAGACGCAAACGGGGTCGTTTGCACCACGAGGGGTGGACCTTTTCAAACTAATAATCACTACCGCTTTTTCGAATCGTCTCTCCCGGTGGGATATCTGATTTCGGATAATCTTCCGCTTTGAGCCACGGGTACAAGATGGTGTTCCTCCCGATCTTATGTCCTGTCGGTATCAGAGCGCCTTTGCCTGCAACCACCAGGCCGCTTGAAAGATGTTTCGGCTTGTCCCTGTTGGGTAGGTCCGCTGAACCTACGCCGAGCTGTGCGTCTGCGCCTACTTGCACGAGCTTATCCAGAATGCATTGGTCAACGCGCGACCCTGCGCCGATAATAGCGTCGTGCATGACCACCGAAGCTGTGACGGTGGCACTCGCCTCCACCACGACGCCCGGTGAAAGAATCGAGTTTTCCACGTGACCCTTGATAACACATCCAGGCGAGATAACCGAGTTTTTCACCGTGCCTGCAGGCGTGACTATTGCCGGTTTTCGGTCGCCGAGCAAGCCCTCTTCTTCAACATTGGTACGCAAGCGCCAGGCATCCAGGTCCAGGCCGGACGATTCGTCCAGCAAGTCCATGTTGGCTTCCCAGTAAGCTTTCAGCGTACCGACATCACGCCAGTAGCCTTTGAACGGATAGGCGTAAACGCGGTCATTCTTCAGGGCAGCCGGAATGATGTGCATGCCGAAATCGTGTTCTTTCTGGCTGCGCAGCGCCTGCAACAGGTAATCGGTATTGAAAACATAAATGCCCATGGAAGCGAGGTTGTTGCGGGCCTTCTCCGGCTTCTCCTCCCAGTCGACGATGCGCTGCTTTTCGTCCGTGATACCGATGCCGAAGTGCTGCGTTTCTTCCCAGGGCACGGTCATCATGCCGATGGAGACGTCGGCGCGCTTTTCCGTGTGGAAAGCGATGAGCGCGGCGTAATCCATCCGGTAAATGTGGTCGCCGGAAAGGATGAGGACGCGTTCGGGCGCATTGGACTCGATGAAGTCGATGTTTTGCCGCATAGCATCTGCGGTACCCTTGTACCAGTCGGAGTCCATCTGTCCCGTGCGCGGCGGCAGGATCTTCGCGCCGCGCGTCCGTCCGATAAAATCCCACGGTTCGCCTGTGCCGATGTGATCCATCAAGGAAAGTGGTTTGTACTGCGTCAAGACGCCAATGGTGGTCAGGCCGGAATTCATGGCATTGCTCAGCGTAAAATCGATGATGCGGTACACACCGCCGAACGGCACAGCGGGCTTTGCGCGATGTGCGCCCATAATGTTCAGCCGGCTGCCCACGCCACCTGCCAAGAGCATGACGAGCGTCGGGTTCATGTGATGGTCGTCCCGGATTCGTAATGATTTCGCTCGAAGTGTGTTGCTTTCAACTCCGGCGCCACAATGCAGTTCTTTCCCAATTCCAAGCCCGCGGGCAACTGCGCACCCTTGCCGATCAGGGTGAGGCCGGAGTGCAGCAAATTCGGATATTCTCGATTGGCAACGGAATCGCCTACACCAACCTGCACCCCATTTTCGACTCGGACGTCAAAGTCAGCAATGGTTCTATCGATAGAGACGCCTTCTTCGATAACAGTGTCAAAAAACAGAATCGAATCGCGCACACTCGCGCCTTTGCGCACCTTGACGCCAGGAAAAAGAATGCTGTTTTGCACTTCGCCTTCGATTTCGCAGCCGTTATAAAAACAGCTATTTGCGATGCGCGCGTTGCCACCGATTTTCGCGGGTGGCCGGTCACGCAACCTGTCATGATCCAGGTTGGTACGCACCTGCCATTCCTGCAGGGGAATCTTCGGCTCCTCTCCGAGTAAGTCCATATTTGTTTGCCAGTATTCATCGAGAGTACGTGTGTAGCCCCAGTAGCCGTCAAACTTGTAACCGTAGATTTTGTATTTTCCCAACATCGCGGGAAGCACATCGCGCCCGAACTCGCGTGTGCCGCCACCTAATGATCTTTCAGTAAGAACTTTATAAAGCACATCCGGTTTGAAAAGAAAGATAGTTAAGCTGGCCCAACGGTGGCTTGATCTGGCCGGCTTTTCGAGATAGTCAACCATGCGGCCGCCAGTGGCGCCATCTTCATCATCGATTTCAGCCACACCGAAACGTTGCCCCTGCTTTGCGTCGATCGACGCAAAGCAGATGGTCAGGTCCGCATCTTTCTTGCGATGGTAGTCGAGCATGGGCAGGTAGTTCATTTTATACACATGGTCGCCGGAGAGGATGAGCACTGTTTCGGGATGCTGCTCGTGGATGAACTCGAGATTTTGGAAAACAGCGTCAGCCGTGCCGTTGTACCAGTCGCTGCCTTTGTGGTGCTGAGAGGGCAGCAACAAGGTGGCGCCGCGATCGCGTCCGACAAAATCCCACCAGGAGCCAATGCCCACGTGGTTGATGAGAGAAAATGAACGGTACTGGCTCAGAATGCCGACGTTTTCAACGCCTGAGTGCATCAGATTGCTGAGACAGAAATCGATTACGCGGTACATGCCGCCAAATGGCAAAGCGGATTTCGGTCGCGAGAGCGTCAGCACGCTCAGTTCGTCCACCCGGCCGCCAGCGAGTACCAGTGCCAGCACGCGTTTCATTTTGATTTCCCGAACTTCAATTCGAGCAGGCGGCCAACGCCAAAAATCGCCACACCGATGACAGCGATTTTCAATTCTAACCCCAGGTCATCCTGCGAGATACCAATATAGAGCCCGCCGAGGACTTGCGCCAGACCGACCACCTCAAGTATTTTTGCGAAATACCACATGGGTTATAATATTCGAACGCCTTTCTCAATTATTTCCTTAACAAACAGGTTCTTTGCAGTAAAGTCCTGCGGGCGATATGGGTGAGGCTCTATTGCCGTATCTGTTGCGATAACCGCTTTGTCCAGCTTTCGCCTATCGTAGAATTTTGTTCCTTCAAAAGCAGAGGAAACAATGGCGAGGTCAATGTCGCTGAATTCCGTCGCTCTGCCGTTAACCCAGGATCCAAATAAATAGGCTGATTCGACAGGAATGCCTTCCTCTTCAATTCGCTTTAAGAATTTTTTGGCAAGTTTCAAAACTGATTCGGGAGCCATCGGTAAAAATCCTTTATTTTTTGAAAGTTTCATTGGCAAACTCAGCTGTGCAGATTCTGCTGAATTCCTGTTTCTCCTCCGGATACCTCGCCTGCAAATAGAATTCGTTTACTTTCAGCAGAAAGATCTTCTGAGTATCCGTTAAGGCTAGCGGAACCTGTTCTGCAAGTTTCGCGAGATTGTGGATACGGGGTTGGGGGTTAGGAAAATGTTCGTTTAACCAGAATGCCTTAAGCACTTCTTCGAGTACCAAGTGTCCGATGAACAGGCACCAATCAAAATGCTGTTTTTCGAGAAGGCTTACACAAACCTTTAAGTCATCCTCTGCAGACTTTAGCCAAAACTGAATTAATTCTTTCTTTTGCATGGTTTTAAATAAACAAAATTGCTGGAAAAATCAACCTGAAAGTTTGAGTGAGACTTGGGCAAAAAAAATCCCACCGCTGAGGTGGGATTTGCTTGTCGAAGTTATTTAAGTCCGCGCTCAAACAATCAGAATCGATCCCGGCTTGCCCCAGTCACCGTTTTCTTCACGGAACTTGATGCTCTTGTCGATGAGGAGCTGGCCATCATCGGCCAGGGTTACTTGCACCCGGTCCAGCGGCCGCGGCGCAGGACCCTCGAAATTGATGCCTTCCCGCGTGAAGCCGCTGCCGTGGCAAGGGCATTTGAATTTGTTCTCGGCATCCAGCCATCTTGGCGTGCAGCCGAGGTGGGTGCACAGGGCTAAAATCGCATAGATGCCTTCTTCATCGCGCACGATCCAGACCCGCTGCTCTTTCACCCAACTGGTGTTCACAGTGCCGACAGGGTAGTTGTCGGGGTACCCTGCTTTGAAAACCGGTGAGGGCTCGAACAGCACGCGCGGAAACATGAAGCGCAGGGAGCCGATCAGAAATGAACCGAGAAACGCGAAGAACGCGACCCAGCCCGCCCGGCTGGAAAAATTGCGGCGGCTCATCCAGAGCGTGCCCTGCTGGTCAACGGCCACGGGTTGTTTAGGCGAGGGGAGTTCCGCTTTCACCGCTTCTTTGGGTTTTGGCTGTTCGACAGTCGCTTTCGCTGCCGGCGTCTCTTCCCGTGCGTCGCCGGGTTTTTCAGGTTTAGGATCTTCGGACGGTGTTTCTTGAGTTTTGTCTTCAGACACGGGCGGTTCCTCCGAACAGGTTAGCAGAAGCGAAAATCAAAATAAAGAGATTAGCTTGAAGAAATATAAGCCGAATATAAAGCTTTGGTGGGAAAAAGTCAAATGGTTTTGCCAGCGTTGAAGGCAGGTAAAAAGGGTGAGGTCGGTGGACCCTCACCCTGATAATTTCTGACCTTTGGGGCAGATTTATTTCAAGAAAATCATCTTTCGCGTCGAAGTAAACTGCCCGGACTTGATGGCGTACAGGTAAAGTCCGCTGGCCACCAGTTGGCCAGCGTCATTCTTGCCGTTCCAGGTGATGCTGTAGGTGCCGGTACCGTACTGTTCGTTCACCAACTTGCGGATAGTTCGTCCGAGCTCGTCGTAGATGGTGATCTCTACTTTGCTGGTGTTTGGCACGGTGAACTCAATTCTGGTTTCCGGATTGAACGGATTCGGGTAGTTTTGCGACAGGGTAAAGCTCTTCGGACCGGTAACCGCAACTTCGATGACATTTGAATACTCAAATGAGCCGTTGAGGTCAATTTGCTTCAAGCGGTAGAAAACAATGCCACTGCTAACTTTATCATCTAAGAATTGGTAGTGCCGTTCGGTGGCTGTGGTGCCGTTGCCGGGCACAAACCCTATCTTGGTGAACGTGTGGCGGCTCGCACCTCGTTCGACATCAAAACCGAAGTTGTCGGTCTCGCTGGCAGTCAGCCATGCCAGCTTGATGCCCTCAGCAATCACCTGCGCTGAGAAAGAAACCAGTTCCACGGGAACCGTGCTGTTCAGGATGCCGTCGGTGGTGGTTGCGCCAGTGAGGTCGTCGGCGAAACTCTCTAAATGTAGGGTACCCAAACCGGCTGCATCTTTTACGGTGAATAAAACGTTGATGAGCACACCCGCTCCAATTGTGCCCGTAAAATCGCTGCAGCCAATTCGGATGTCTCCTGGACTGTCCTCTTTGCTGCCAGAGAACAACCAGCCCTCGGTCAACGTACCGCTAATATCAACCGTGTCATATTCCAGGATTGTTGTCGGAAATATAAAATGAATGACATAAGACTCTACAGTCATGCCTGACGGATTGGTCAGCGTTAAGGGAATCGTCAATGTCTGTCCCGGCGGGCCGGTTACATCCACACTCAGTGGCGGACTGACGTCCAGTTGCGCCAGCGACTGGGAAA
>SMUY01144827.1_pt1 | contig 11065 bp, 9 predicted proteins | sample 2456441 | NCBI WGS metagenome assembly SMUY01 (sample SAMN11095931, study PRJNA526329) | marine sediment metagenome | biome: Marine sediment; feature: Surficial sediment; material: Deep marine sediment; isolation source: Hadal surficial sediment | place: Pacific Ocean | collected 2014-11 | depth 0-1...
ATTGCCAAGGTGGCGCCCACACCCGGACGCGTACTTATCAGCGGCGAAAGCGGTACCGGCAAGGAGCTCATCGCGCGCGCCCTGCATGAAGACAGTCCGCGTAAAAACCGGCCGTTCATCCAAGTGAACTGCGCTGCAATTCCGGAAGAGCTCATCGAAAGCGAGCTGTTCGGCAACGTGAAAGGGGCCTTCACCGGCGCCATCGAAAACCGCGATGGCAAGTTTTCCATGGCAGACTGTGGCACGCTTTTCCTTGATGAGATCGGCGACATGAGCCTGAAAGTCCAGGCGAAAGTGCTGCGTGTGCTGCAGGAGGGGGAATTCCAGAAGGTGGGCGGCAGCAAGCTCATAAAAGTGGATGTGCGGGTCATTGCCGCCACGAACAAAGATTTGGAACAGGAGGTGAAAGAGGGGCGTTTTCGCGATGACCTGTTCTTTCGGCTGAATGTGATTCCGCTGGTGGCGCCGCCGCTGCGCCGACGAAAAGAGGACATTCCGCTGCTGGTGCAGTATTTCATCGATATGTTCAGCAAAAAAAACGGCTACCCGAAGAAGCGAATCAGCGACGAAGCCATGCGTGTTCTGCAGGCCTACGACTGGCCCGGGAACATCCGTGAGCTCGGCAACATTGTGGAGCGGCTGATGATCATGTGCATGGCAGAGGTGGTGCAGCCGAACGACCTGCCGCAGCGCATCCTAGCGCCAACTTCGCAGATTCCATTCAACCTCGAATCAGGCGTCACCCTGAAGGAATTGCGGGAAAACGTCGAGCGCGAATACATCACCGCCACACTCAAGCGCAACAATTGGAACATCAGCCAGGCCGCCAAAGAGCTGGATGTGGACCGGACGAATCTGCATAAGAAGATTAACTTTTATGGGTTGAAGGAGAGTTGAGGTTGGGTGCGGCTTCGCCGCGTCAGGAATTGCCAAGCCTCCTGAACGAACTTGCCTTGAAAATCAGAAAAATTTCTTTTCCCGGCCGCAGGTCCAGCCGGGCCACCGTCGCCTCGACGATTTCCACGGTGAAGCTTTCGCCGGCATTCACCTCCACCATCACCCTTTCCCGGAGGCGGCTGATTCGGGCCACCGTGCCACGGAAAACATTGCTGGCGCTCAGCCCCCTGGGTTCTTCAACCGCAACAATGATCTCCGAAGCCGGAATATTGAGCAGCAGTTTTTCTCCTTCAGCGCAATCCAGACGTGGCAGAACGAGTTCCAGATGTTTCAGGCGGCACAGTGTGACGCCCCTGGCCGTGTCATGTCTTTCCACCCTGACTTCCAGAATATTGGGGATATCCTCTCTGGAGATGAGGGGCGCCGCGGCCAGTTTGTCCAGCATTTCGTAGGGCGGACCGTAACCGGTGTTCCGGCCATTGTCAAGAATGATCACGTCATTTGCAAAGCTGACGACATTGGACAGGTCATGCGAAACGTACAACATTGGCAGATTGAAATGGCCGTGAATGTCCTTCAGGAATTTGAGGAAGGCAAGGCGGGCAGGCAGGTCCAGTGCTGCCAGCGGCTCGTCCAGCAGCAGATAATGCGGCGAGGCGAGAATAGCTCGGGCCAGGGCCACGCGCTGCTTTTCTCCACCGGACAGGGCATGCGGTGTTCTTTCGAGCAATCCGGTTAGTCCGGCGACCTCGACGATCTCGTCAAAGCTGAATTTCCGCTCATTCGCTGGCAAACGTTGCAGGCCGAATTCCAGGTTTTCCTGCACCCTCAAATGCGGGAAGAGCCGGCTTTCCTGGAAAATGTAACCGATGTGCCGGTCGCGCGGCTTGATGTTTATCTTCTTCCTTTTTGAAAACAGGATGCTGCCGTCGAGGATGACCTCGCCCTGGTCCGGTGTCAGGAGGCCTGCAATCAAATTGAGCGTGGTGGTTTTGCCTGAGCCGGAGGCGCCGAACAATGCCGTAAAAGAAGGTTGCAGTTCGAAGTCCAGTTCCAGCTCAAAGCCAGCCAGACATTTTTTTGCTCTAACCTGCAGCATTCTTGAACCGTCGCATGAGCGCTTCGTTCACCAGAATGCTCAGATAGGCCAGCACAATTGACACAATCACAAGAGTGCGCGCTTTCGCTTCCCCATCAACCTGATTAAGATACGAGAAGATGGCCAGCGGCATGGTTTGGGTGACGCCCTGAATGTTGCTGGCAAAGACGACGGTGGCGCCAAACTCGCCCAGCGCACGGGCAAACGCCAGAACAGTCCCCGCCAGCACACCGTTGGCCGCCAACGGCAGGGTGACGCGAAAAAAGATGCGGAACTCGCCGGCCCGCAGCATCCGCGCGGCATCCTCCAACTTCACATCCACCGAGTCGATGGCGGCGCGGACGGCCCGCACCAGCAGCGGCATGCTCACCACCGCAGCCGCGACCACTGCACCGGTCCAGGTGAAGGCCAGTCGAATACCCACTTTCTCAAGAACCCCGCCAACAACGCTATTTGGTCCCAGGACGACCAGCAGAAAGTATCCCGTTACTACCGGCGGCAGGACAAGTGGCACATTAACTACACCGTCCAGCAGTGACTTGCCGGGGAAGGATTTGCGTGCCAGCAACCAGCCGAGAAATGTGCCAACCGGAATGAGGATCATGGTTGTCAGGGTGGCGACTTTTAGAGAAAGGAGGATTATCTGAAGTTGTGGATTCAAGATGGCAACATTCCTGTTACAGAGGTTCGAATCCGTATTTGCGAAATACGGTGCTGGCCTGGTCTGACTGCAGGAACAGCAAGAATGCTTGAGCGAGCGGGTGCCGGGACGCAGACGTCACGGCTGCAGAATAGCGAATATCCGGTTGAAATTGCTCCGGCAGCTCAGCCGCCACCACTACGCGTTTGCTGATTTTAGCATCCGAGCGATAGACGATGCCGCAGTCGGCGTCACCGCGTTCAACGTACGCCAGAGCGGCCCGGCCGTCAAGTGCTGGCAAGCACTTGGGCTTCACATCTTGCCACAGGCCGGCTTTCTCGAGGGCAGCTTTGGCGTATATGCCGGCCGGCACGTGCGTCCAGTCGCCTATTGCGATTCTTTTCACAACTTCGGTGCGAAGGGCGGTCACATTTGTTATGTCTTCCCGGCCTTGCGGCACGATCAGCACAAGCTTGTTACGCAATAGATCGATGCGTAAATTCGTCGCCAGCAGAGAGCGGCTTTCAAGGTAGTCCATCCATTCGAGGTTGGCGGCGAGGTACAGGTCCGCATCTGCGCCGTACGCGATTTGTTTCGCCAGAATTGAGGAAGAGGAAAAACTGTATTCGATGGTTGTGCCGGGATGTTCCTTCTCGAAAGCTTCAGCGATTTGCGGCACAGCGGTAGCCAGGCTGGAAGCCGCAAAGAGACGCAGCCGGTCCGGCGTATCTTGTGAGTCGGACGCGCTGCCGCACGCAAAACAGGTGAGGGCAACAAATGTATGCAAGTAGAATTTCATGCAATGGACCCGAGATTGCTAAAAAAGAAGTGTAGGAAGTTTTGACGAAAAACGCAAGATGTGCAATCTGTAAAATGCCGCCGCCTTGCCGACCTAAGAAACTGAAACTTCCGACTCATTTGGAATGTTAGTGTACGAAGGCGGGAATTTCCTGCCTGAAGCATAGTCTCTATTTCAAATTTAGTGATAGGTTTGAGATAAAATGCAATAATGCTCGGTTGTGTGCCATCTGTCGAGCGAGACACGTAGAGCGAAGAGCGCACAGTCAATAAATTCGCTCTTCGCTCTACATTCATCAACCGGCGATCACCTGATCTCAAGAACTTCATAACCCGAAAAAACCCGTCTCAGGCTCACAGCATGCTACTTCAAAAAGAAGAAATTCAACAAATCGTCCAACATGTTCCCAAACGGCAAGACATTGTTCCGGCATACACGCCCTCCGCCATTCTGATGTTATTCTTCAATCGCGACCGAGAAACGCATCTCGTCTATATCCGCCGAACCAAAGGTGCGCCCGTACATAGTGGCAGCATGGCTTTCCCGGGCGGGAAAATAGACCCACATGACGACTCAAACTTCGCTGCTGCTGCGCGGGAGACGTCTGAGGAAATTGGCGTGGATCAGACGGCGTACGAGCATCTCGGGGAGATGGGGTTTTTCGAAACGTTTACTTCAAAATTCGATGCTGCAGCGCACATTGCATGGTGCATGGCGCCGCCGTCCTATGTGCGCAATACGTTCGAAGTTGCGGAAATCATCGAAATCCCCATAAGTGAGTTGTACAAGCAGTTCCGCCTCGATCTCAATTTTGATGACCCAAACGAGGTCATGTATTTAGGCTTTCATTTTCAGCCGTCCCATTCAGAAGCAGTTAATATCTGGGGGCTGACCGCACGCATCACGCATCATTTCCTGCAGGGCCTGGCAGATTTTATGTCAAGCTAAGTTGTTGTAACAATTAATTTTAAAATACGGTAAGATTTCAAACAAAGCTTGCATTTGCGTTCCTAATTGCAGATATTGATCGCCCATCGATTAAGGAACCTAACCCAAATGCAAATGATGAGATGAATACCGAGCTGGAACAAACATTTCGAATTATCGACCGGATTCACAAAGAATTGAAGAGCAGCCCCGATGGCGCCCAGCAGTATCTTCAGGTATTGCGGTGCGCCAATGCTGGCAACCTTCTCGCCGGTATCAGCCACACCTTTAACAATATCCTTGGCGGCATTCTGGGGTACTCGCAACTACTGAAAGAGGAACTGCCGGAAGATTCCACGGCGTATCAGCATGCTGCTGTTATTGAGAAAGCGTCTAAGCGGGCATCAAAACTGATTTCCCAACTTCAAACGTATTCCCTGAGGCAGCCTGTGCGGCCGATGTTTGTCGATCCGAAGCGCATCGTGGAGGAGGTCGTTGCAATTGTACAGAGCTCTGTCAAAAACATCACTGTGAGTACGTCCTTCAGTCATGCAGGCACAAAAGTCATCGCAGATTTTCCGGCAATGTGCCATGCGCTCCTGAACCTTTGTCTGAATGCGCGCGACGCGATGCCGGATGGTGGAGAATTGCGCATCGAAACATCGCTGGCCGGTAAGGCAAAAAAGGGCAGTACGAACCGGAATACGCAACGGGTGGTCTTTCGTGTTAGCGACACAGGTCGGGGGATTGCGGAAGACCTTCTGCCATACATTTTTGTGCCTTTCGTCACCACACAGGAAGACAACATGGCAAGCGGTATGGGCCTGGCGATCACGAATGGCATCGTGAAGGACCATGATGGCAGCATTGAAGTCGTCTCCTCACCCGGAAAAGGAACAACCTTCATCATCTCTTTACCTCAGGCACAATTCGTTGCTAAAACACCGGCGCCAGTGCGGCGACGCAGGGCCAAAATCGTGGGCCACGGCGAAGTGATCATGGTTGTTGACGACGAGGAAGATCTCCGTGAAATGGCGAAGAAGATTTTTGAAAAAAAGGGGTTCCGGGTTCTGGTTGCAGATTCCGGCAAGAGCGCTATTGAGCTGTTTGAGAAGCATGTCGATGAGGTGCAACTGGTCATCCTTGACATGATCATGCCCGGCGTCGATGGCGCCGAAGTCTATAAACGACTCAAGAGTATTAGAAAGAATGCAAAGGTTATTCTCACCAGCGGCTACATCAACAACGCACCCTTTCAAGAAATCTTGGACAAGGGAGAAGACACATTCGTTCCCAAACCCTGGGATCTGCCCGACCTCATCGTTGCAACGAGTCGCGTATTGGCAGAGAAGTAGCTTGTGCAAAAAACCTCGCTCTTCATAAGATTTAGGTAGTAAACGCATTTCTTTTTGCTTATATTGCAGGCCTTTCGTAAGCAAATTTCTTAGGAGGTGAAGGAAAGTTGGACAATCTGGAGGGCTGGAAACGAAGCCACACCTGTGGCGAGCTTACCGCAAAAGAAAACGGGCTGGATGTTACTCTAATGGGATGGGTGCATCGCCGGCGTGACCACGGCAGCCTTATTTTCATAGATCTTCGCGACCGCTACGGTCTCACGCAAATCGTTTTTGATCCCGATCTGATCCCTGAAAAATATCAAACTGCGAAAGATCTGCGCGGCGAGTTTGTCATTGCGGCACGCGGCAAGGTGCGTGTGCGGCCGGAGGGCATGGTGAACCCGAACATCGCTACAGGCACCATCGAGGTTGCTGTCGCCGACCTGAAGATTCTGAATCGTGCTAAGACGCCGCCTTTCGAAATCGATGGCGATGTTGAAGTGTCAGAAGAGGTGCGCCTGAAATACCGCTACCTCGACCTGCGGAACACATCGATGCAGAAGAACATGCTTCTGCGCCACCAGATGTATCAGGTGGTGCGGTCATATTTCAACCGCAATAATTTTGTGGAAGTGGAAACGCCCATTCTGATGCGGAGCACACCGGAAGGCGCACGCGACTACCTGGTGCCGAGCCGAATTCACAATGGCAAGTTCTACGCCCTGCCGCAGAGTCCGCAGACCTACAAGCAAATCCTGATGGTGGCGGGCATGGATCGCTACTTCCAGATCGTACGTTGTTTCCGGGATGAGGATCTGCGTCATGACCGCCAACCGGAGTTTACGCAGATCGATGTGGAAATGTCGTTCGTGGAACAGGACGACGTGCTGGAGATGGTTGAAAATCTGATGGCCGACCTTTTCAAGGAAACTCTGGGTGTGGAGCTACAGATGCCCGTCAGACGGCTTTCTTATCAAGAGGCGCTCGAAACCTACGGCAGCGACAAGCCGGATTTGAGATTCGATATGAAAATTGTCGACATCAGCTCGCTGGTGCAGGACTGCGAATTCAAGGTTTTTTCGGGCTGTGTCAAAAACGGCGGCCGCGTCTGCGGCGTCGCGTTGCTAGGCGGCGCCAAGTACTCCCGCAAGCAGGTTGACACGCTGACCGAAGAGATGCAGCGGGAAGGCGCTAAAGGCCTGGTAGCGATCAAAGTGGGTGCGGAAGGCTGGGATTCATCACTGGCGAAGTTTTTTGAAAGTGAAGCTGTAACCGAAATAAATGAATCATTTGGTGTGAAAGAGGGCGATCTTCTTCTTTTGGTGGCCGATGAAAAAAACACCGCGCTAACCCTGGCGGGCAGTTTGCGCCTGAAATTAGCGGATCGCGAAAACCTGATTTCTGAGGATAAATACGAACTCTGTTGGGTTCTTGATTTCCCGCTGCTTGAGTACGATGAGGAGGAAAAGCGGTATGGGGCGCGCCACCATCCTTTCACATCGCCAATGGATGAGGACCTGGCCATTCTTGAGGACAATCCGAAAGAAGCGCGCGCCAAGGCTTACGACCTGGTGCTAAACGGTTATGAAGTTGCCGGCGGCAGTATCAGAATTCATCGCCGGGAGTTGCAAGACCGCATGTTCCGACTGCTCAACATTTCGGAGGAAGAGGCGTACGACAAATTCGGTTTCCTTCTCGATGCCTTCGAGTATGGGGCGCCGCCGCACGGGGGTATCGCCTTTGGCTTCGATCGCCTTGTCATGATTCTGGCCAGAGAGCAGTCGATTCGCAATGTCATTGCCTTTCCTAAGACCAACAGCGCTTTATCCTTAATGGACGGCTCGCCATCGAGCGTAAGTGATGATCAACTAAAGGAGTTAGGCCTGAGGGTTATTTAGGGTATTTTTTTTGCTTGACAATGGATTTTTTTTTCGTTATAATTGCTTTTATAATTCGCACTACCTATCCTTAAATGTTTATTCAGGTTAAGCTGTATTCCACCATATCGGATTAGTTTAAGCAAGAAAATCTTGAATCAGGAAGGAGGTGAACGGTCAATATGAGGAAACTGTACGGGTTAGTTATCGCTGCGTTTGTTGTATCTTCTTTTGCCTTCATCGGCTGTACGAAGCATCCCAACGAGGAGCAAAAGCAGGCTTTGGAGGAGCAAAAGCAGGCTACTGTTGCGGCTGAGCAGACTTTAGAGGACAGACAGAGGGAGAAAAGCAGACTCGAAAGCGAACTAAACAAGAAAAACAAAGAGTTGCAGGACACGAAGGATGAATTGGCAACGGTCAAGCAACGAGTTGCTGAAATGGAATAATTCGTGAATACGAAAACAGGAGGGTTTAACATGAAAGCTGTCGTTAACACTCTCTTAGTCTGCTCACTTGTTGCATTGGTCGCTATGCCGGGGCAAGCAGTAGCTCAGGAAATGACCATGAAGGAGTACAAGATTCAGGTGCAGCAACAGGCAGACAGAGAGCAAGCAGCGAATAACGAAATTGCTAAATGCGATGCTGAGATTGCTAATTTGAAATCTCAGATCGCTGATATTGACGGTCAAATTACGGCTACGTGGGGAGAAATTTATTCGGCCATTGGTGTGACTGAGGCTGATGTCAACGCGTATCGCGATAGGTTGAATGGTCTTGAAAGAGATTTGAACGCGATGGGTGCTTTGTCACCAGAGGATCTCTGGCAACGCCGTAAAGAGATTAATGGAATCGAGGTTCAGCTCGAAGAAGCGAAAAACGACAAGATTTACGTCCTTTCCGAGATGAAAGACAAGGTCGCTGCTCTGGAAGGCAAGATCGCGCAGCTCAGGGCAAAAATGCCAAAGGGCATGTATGACGAGTATACCGTTAATCGCGGCGATTACCTCTGGCGCATCTCAAGAAGCTCGGATGTCTATGGTGATCCGATGCAGTGGGTACGCATTTATTCTTACAACCGTGACCAGATCAAAGATCCTGACCTGATTTATCCGGATCAGATCTTCAAGATTCACCGGGATAATGCGCCCAACGAATACCTCGTCGGCAGTGGAGACAACCTTGCCAAGATTGCCGGCAGCATGGACGTCATGGGTGATCCGACCAAATGGCGTGCGCTGTACGAGGCCAATAAAGACGTTGTTGGTGACGATCCCGGGTTGATCTATCCGTACCAGGTTCTCAAGTTTCCAACGAACTAGATAGAAAGGGATCTCAGTTTTGGGCAAATGTGTTCGCCTATTAATTTTGCTGGACACTTTTTTGAATCGTATTTTCATAATATAGCATCCAGAAACATTTAGCTCTTCGCTCGTCCGGTTCTGACTGGACGGGCAAGGGCTTTTTTTATTCTTACCCTTAAAATTTATTTGGTGAAACATTGAGCAACACTATTCAGAGAAAAGTCCCGTTAAAGGGGATCGATCAGTTACGGCTTTTCGGTCTTCACGATCGGAATTTGCGCAAGCTTGAACAATCCTTTGACGTGACAATGATTGCCCGGGGCAATGATGTGATCGTCACAGGCCTGTCAGACCGGGTCAGGCTTGCCGAGAAGGTGCTGGTGGAGCTGATCTTGCTGGTCACCCGTGACCAGGATATCACCGAAAACGATCTTGACACGGTCATAGCGCTTAGCGACAAGAACGGAGAGCACGAAAACACTTTAGAGAACGATCTGAATAGGGTCATTCTGTATACGAAAGACGGTTTTATCAAGCCCAAGAGTGCAGGGCAACACGCCTTCTACGAGGCATCGGCGAAGAATGACATCGTGTTCGCGATTGGACCGGCCGGTACGGGTAAGACGTTTCTGGCGGTGGCGATGGCCGTTGCCGCGTTGCGTGACAAGTTGGCGGACCGAATTGTGCTGACCAGGCCAGCAGTCGAGGCCGGCGAACGCCTGGGGTACCTACCGGGCGATTTCCGAGAGAAAATCGATCCGTACCTGCGGCCGCTGTACGACGCCCTGAATGACATGATTCCGGCCGATAAACTCAAACGCTACCTTGATTCCGGAATTATTGAAATCGTGCCGCTGGCCTATATGCGGGGGCGCACATTGAACAACGCCTTTGTGATTCTGGATGAAGCACAGAACACCAAGTTTAATCAGATGAAGATGTTTCTGACGCGCCTTGGCATAAATGCCAAAGCGATCATAACCGGTGATATAACCCAGAGCGACCTGCCATCCTCGGAGGCGTCTGGTCTGGTGCAGGCGCAGACCATTTTGCACAATATCGAGGGCATCAAGTTTGCATATATGAATGAGAGAGACGTGGTGCGTCACCGCCTGGTGCGAGACATCATCAAGGCTTATGACAATTACGAAGGGCATAATGTTAGCAGCCATTCCCATTAGGTGTCCGGTATGCGCGTTATGGCAAGAGTGAAACTCACAAATCAAGCTAGGAAAGCAATCCAAACGGTTTTTGACAGGCTGGAAGAAAATCAGACCTGGCGCAATTCGTTCAGACTAACCATGGTGTTAACCGCTGTTGTCACCACAACGTTGATGTTTCCCTCCAGCCAGACGTTTCAGTTTTCGAACCTGAATGACGGCGATGTGTACAGCGGCAAAGAAATCATCGCGCCATTCACCTTCTTCATCAACAAGAGTGAGGGGGAGATTGATAGAGACAGACAGAAAGCAAGCCGGGAAATCCCGCTTGTTTTCACCGATGCCGACAGCATTGAGGGTTTGACGCTGAAAGAGTTTGATGATTTTTTCGACAGCATCCGACTCATCCGCGAATCGATTTCCCCCGATTCGCTTAAACTGAGACGTATCCAGGATATTTTGAACAACGATTCGATCATCATCGACAAAGCCAACGCGCGACATCTGGCCTACGAGGTTCAAATGGAGAAAAGTCGCACCACCGCTGCCGGCACAGAGCGTAGCGAGTCTACTTTTGACTATGACCTTTTTGCCCAGAAACAGCGGCGAATTCTTGTGGACATGTACGCCATCGGCATTGTAAATCTGAGGGAGGATCAAATTCCTGATTATGGTCAGAAGTTTTCAATTATTTCATCAGATCGGGAGGTCCTAGAGCCGCGTGAGAACTTTTACAATCTCAGCAACTACGAAGGTGTCATCCTCGGCAAACTTCGCCAGGTTTTTCTTGCTCAGAAGATAGCAGTCAAAATTGGGTATCCTATCCTAACGGCATTCCAAAGTCCCAATCTTTTCTTCGATAAAATCGAAACCGACCGCCGGATTAGCGGAGCTGTCGCAGCCGTACCATTGTCAAAAGGGATTGTGCTTGAGAATGAACGGATCGTCAACACGCATGAGGTCATAACGCCGGCAATACTGGAGAAGCTGAATTCCCTGGCGGCTGCCAAGGCCGAACGTGAGGTGCA
>SMUY01273748.1_pt1 | contig 11062 bp, 13 predicted proteins | sample 2456441 | NCBI WGS metagenome assembly SMUY01 (sample SAMN11095931, study PRJNA526329) | marine sediment metagenome | biome: Marine sediment; feature: Surficial sediment; material: Deep marine sediment; isolation source: Hadal surficial sediment | place: Pacific Ocean | collected 2014-11 | depth...
ATGCTCCGGCTTCAGTCGACCGTCCTCTTTTTCTCGAAGGGATTCATTAAAATAATAGGTATAAGAAAAAACGGCCGCCTGCTGGTTACTGTCCAGCTCCAATTTATAAACAGCCAGCTTGATTTCCCGGTTATCATTGCGGGGGTCCAGATCGTAAGCGTCTTCCCCGAAGTATTTTTCATTATTATAGGTAAAATCGAGCATCTCCGTGTTGCGCGGGAACAGCTCGAAATAGTTCACATACCGGCCCGGTTCAAACATGAGATAAGACATGGGATTTTTTTCGCCAAACGCCTTGGCTTCCAGATAGCGTTGTTTAAACAACACCATCAACTCATTCGGGAGTTTCTTAACAAATCCCTTGATGATATCAGATTGCACCTTAGTCCATTTAGGCGCATTTGGCAAAGAATTGCTGGTCTTGCTAAAGTTTAGAATGAACATAATACGGTTGCTTTCCTGATCCCTATCGGCAAGAGAAACCGTCACATGCTTACAATCGCAAAACGGATTGGTGCAATAATAATCCTCCAACACATAAGTGTTTTGATAGTCCTCCTCCTCGAACCGGTAGGTCATGATAGAGGACTGGCTTTCTTCCTTGTTGATTATCGAATACGATTCGATGGTAAACCTCCTTAATGAGCGACTCCGCCGCAGGCGGCCAGCCTGGGGGCTGGACCCTGTGTTAACGTTATGGGTTATGAAGAATTAATAGTTTCCCTATAACCCATAGGTTCTTTGGGGCTCGTGAGCAAAGCGTACCCTCCTACCCCTCCGGGGCATAAAAGCTAATGAAGAGGGTATAACAGCAACCTGAAGGCAACTGAAAGGATATCACATACCCCTGTATGTTTTCAGGGCCTCGCGTAGCGTCAGGCCCAAGCTTCCTCCCCACGTAGTGGGGTTCCTCCCGTGGTGCGGGTCAGCTCGTATATCTTCCTGAACCCAAGCCCCCAGCGCTCTTCAGTTTCTCCACTTCGCCGCTCAGACTCCGAACGGGCCGCGCTGATTCCTTACTAATCCCTTCCTTATTTGCCATATTTCCATGCCCATACCGATAATAAAACACTGCGGCGGTACTGTGAGCTCTCTGGACACTCGTCCAGGTGGAGAATCCGCCGCCTGGAGAAAAACAGGAATGGATGTGGATATCCAACCGGTCCATATCTTTGGTAATAAAATCCTCATCATACAGGCCTTCAGCTTCTTCCAAGTTGGGCAACCTCCAGTTTGAATAACCGGCGAACTTTTCATCGTTTAATTTCCGGATATATTCCAAAGCTTCAAACCAGTTCATCCATTTACTGCTATCCTGGTAGGAGTCCGTCTGTTTCCACATCAACTGGGTTTCATGGTCCGTAACCGTTCCATCCCCATTATCTTTAAATCTTGTTTTTGTTTCCAAAATAACCTTCCTTTGTAAATTCTCTAAAGTAAACCGTCGATTTTTTCTATATCACGAACCACCCGCGTCGAACCGCGGGAAGTCCGGTAAATATCGTCAAAAATTGGTAACCCCTTGCGGAACCCAAACCGGACTGCCTGGAGTTTATTTCTTACATCGCTGGTCCAACATAAAAATCCGAATCCGGGTTCAAAAATGGATGCGTGGGAAACAGTCTCCCCCATGTGGTCTTTATTCTGCTGATTTTTGTCAAAAAGACTTTTTGCCTCGGAAGCAGTAGGGAGCCTCCACCCCTGGTACCCACCGTACTTTTTCTGATTCAATTCCTCGGAATAATCCCTGGACTGCACCCAATTCATCCATTTCCCGGTCATTTGCCAGGTATCCTGTTTGAACCAGAGCAAACCCCGTTTTCTGTCGATAATGGTTCCGTTTTGTCCCTCTTCAAACCGGGCCGGTTCTTCCGGCGTCTTAACTTCTTGATCGTTTGAATCGGGACTCATAATAGGAACCCTCTAAAAATTGACCCGCCAGCCTGAGGACTGGATCAAATATTAACGTGCGACCAGCGTAGCGCTGGACCAGATGTTGACGAACTTTGGGTTTATGGCAACATAAATCCCGCTTCGTGCCAAACTTTTCATCCTGACATTTTGCTCAGGAGATTCCCAGGGGCCCGTGAGCGTGTGATATTCGACCTTTGCCTTCATGCCCCCTGGTAAAGCGAGCGTCAGCCCCAAGTTTCCTCCCCACGCAGTGGGGTTTCCTCCCCGCGTTGGCGGAGCCCAGCTACTCTTTGATGTCTCGGACCGGGCGCACTCCGTGGCTTCGCAGACCCTGTTTGTGCCACTTGTAATCGCCATTATAAAAATGGAATCGCATGACTAGGGTTTTATCTGTTTTGTTCAGGGTTTTCGTCCAAGAGGTCTGGCCGGCACCTGGCGGAAAACCTTCGACAAGAAAGACGGTATCACCATATTTGTCGGTCACGGGATTGCCGGGATCGTACAACATTTGCACTTCTTTCCTGGAGGGCATCCGCCAATCGGAGTGCTTGGCAAAACGGTCTTTGTTTATTCTTTTCAGATAATTTTTGGCTTCATCCCAGGAAAGCCATTTATCCAAATCCAAATATGAATCACTTGCCGCCCACATCAAACCTTCAACAATATCAGTGACCGTCCCATCTCTGTTATTAACAAACCTTTCGATGTCGGAATCTTCCGATTTCTCGCTAATTTTTCGCACCAACCTCAGACCGCTGGGAAACCCATCGTTTTCCTTGGCCAGCCAGAATTCGTAATCAGACCGGTAATCGAAACCCATGGCCGCCTTTGCGCCTCTGGTTTCACTGGTCCAGGTAGAAAAGCCACATCCAGAAGGAAATATGGGATCGATATGGATTTCGCTACCCTGTACATCGATATTCGAGGCTTCCCGTTCAAACAATGTTTTTGCATCCGAAGCGTTTGGGAAGCGCCAGTTACCATACCCGGCGAAACGTTCCTGATTCACTTTTTTGGAATACTTCAGCCCATCATGCCAGGTAATCAACCTTCCCAACTCAATCCAGGTGTCATTTTTCATCCACATGAGATCATGTTTCACATCCGAGATAGTCCCATCTCCATTGTCGATCAAAGCACATTTATTTTCGGTTTTATCCATCAACATTTCCCAGAAAAAATTTTAATGGGGTTTCTGAAAATTGATATTTTTTGGCTTTTGCAATCGCCAACCTCTTATTTGAAGAAATTGGCTCATAGTCCAAGTTAAATTTTTCCAAGCACCCCTAATGGCGCACCGGGGGCCGAGTATGATCCCGGATAGCGGACTCTTTTCTACACAGTCTAGTAGCGCCAAAGGCATACTCATCCGCGCCTGTAACCTTTCCTTCGACAAAATCATAACGGGGGCGGCGGGTCGAGGTGTCGCCCATGAGCCAAATATTTTTGAAGCCGCCTTCGGGAAAAGCAGGGTCGATATGAATCGTAGCCCCTCCCTTGGCTATGTTTTGAAACTCCTCAGCATACAGGGAAGCCGCTTCATCAATCGATGGCAGCCGCCAGTCTGAAAAACCGCCGATTTTGCGCATATTCTTATTATCCGAATAATCACGCGATTCATGCCAATTGAAAAATTTCCCCTTATCCTGCCAGGAATCCTTTTTCATCCAAAATATTTTCATTTTTGTGTCATAAATGACATGCGGTCCTTTTTCCACGAAGCGCTTGGGTTTTGTGTCTTCCTCTTGACGTACCGCAACCTGTTCACCCATCATCTATCCCCATTAAAAATGTTCATTCATTATCTCCTCATCCGTTATCTGGTAAACAGCGGCCAGCATGATGCTTGACCCCAACCAGCTTGACGCTGGACCCAGTATGGATATGCAATGGATGTATGGCTTCGGGGTGAGCAAAGCGAGCGTCAGCCCTCCTGCGTAGCAGGCTTTTCCTCCCCATGTAATGGGGGTCAGTCCCCGGTATAGCCGATTTCCACATTGCCTTCATCAACATTGACGATTACGGGAACCATGTATTTTCCATCGGTATATTCCAGCATTTTTTCGAGGCCCTGCGGGTCGCTATCCACATTGATGTAGACAAAAGATTTACTCTGCTTTAGAAAATCTTCTCTGGCTTTTTTCGTATTTGGGCAATTATTTTTGCCAAATATCATGTAATGACTCATAACTTCCTTGTCTGGAACCCTGAGCGAACCAACGTCCAGGATGAAGGTTTTTAAAAGGACTTTAAAAAATTGATATTTTTTGGCTGTTGCAATCGCCAACCCCTTTTTTAAGGAGTTGGCTCATAGTCCAAGCTGAGTTTTTCAAGGTACCCTTAATTTTTACCGGCCAAACTTTTTAGTATCCTTCCGCCATTCGGGCTCCCAATCATCTTTGATATCATCGCGCACAAGACGGGCATGGGAATACTCATTGTCCTTGTGCTCCCAAATTTCATTGCCGGTAATAAAGCTGAACTTCATGGCATACTGATGATATTCGGGCTTCTCCTCGAACGTCCAGGTATTGTGCCCCTGACCGGAATCAAAATAGGGGTCAATATGAATCTCCGCCCCGGCTTTATCATGATTTGACTTGTCAAAGGAAAAGAGCGATTTTGCGTCTTCAAAACTGGGTAGCCGCCAATCATCAAATCCGGCAAACTCTTTTTCATTCACGGATTCGCAATAATCATGTGCTTCAAACCAAGTGATTCCATATCCAAACTCCTCATAGGAGTCGGACTTTTTCCACATCAAATTATTGCGGGTATCGCTGACGGTTCCATCCCCGTTATCGACATAGGATGGAATTTCTTCCTCAATGACAGCTTCAGCTTCATCTTCCTCCTCAAAATCCTCCTCGCCAAGCCACTCTTCGCCCTCATAATCGCCATCATCGAGGATTTCAGAATCCACTTCCGCACTTTCTTTATCCGGGTCCCCGGTTTCAATCTCTTCTTTGTCAGACATCCTGCACCTCCTATAATTCAGAAAACCTAACAGTTTTCTTCAATAAATCGTCTACATCACACCCGGCTAAGCATCACGGACCAACCGGACAGAGGAGCCTGTGGTGGATACAGTTTGCTCCACGCAAATTTCCCTCGCCCCGGGGAAATAACATTTCCAGGCGTAGGAATCGAACCGCGTTTCGATTGTCCAGAAACTCGTTTCACCTCCCGCCTGGTAATTCGCCACATTCCGGGCGGGCTTTTTGATTTGCTTAAGGAAAATGACACGATACGCCTCTTCGCTCCTTAAAAGCGACCGCACTTCACTTTTTGTCGGAAGCCTCCAATCATTATATCCCAGATATTTTTGTTCATTACAGGCTTTTACATAGGCATTCGCCTCATCCCAATTAAGCCATTTGCCAAGTTCCTTCCGGGAATCTTTAACCGGCCATTGAAGGTCTTCATCGGAATCAATCACTGTTCCGTCACCATTTTCTTTAAAATTTTTAAAGGTTTCCACCAAGGCTCACCTCATGAAAAAACGTTAAAAAAAACATCTGATTAAAAATTGCCATCTTGATCATACAGATCCCAGCCACCTGCTCTGCTTCGCCCATTATAAGAATAAAATGTGGGAGCTGAAAGCTCCATCCCAAAAATAAACAAATTTAATATATGGGCGCAAGGGATTTTATTTCAATAAAATATCACTGGGACTCCAACTTTTCAACCCAAATCTACTTTACCAACAATCCTGACAGGCAATGCCGATACAGGTAGGTTTTACATGCAGAAAAATCGGTTGTGGCAAAGAATTCGGAAAGAAGATATTACAAAATAAGCAGGGTCGGAGACAACAAGTTCACCCTCTCCTGCTTCACAAAATTGAATAATCAGCGCCAACCACCGCCTTGAGTGATGATATCCCTAACCGACGGAATTTTACCCAGTTGGATACGGCTGGAATCAAATTCGCCCCGGACGAGCCGGACACTCGTATTGAGAATGTCATCGACATCCTTATGCCCACCCTGGCCATTATTGAAAGAGTAAACATAGGCGGTAATTTTACCGCGAGTGTTGCTGGTCCAGGTATCAAACCCGCACCCTGAGGTAAAAGTGGAATCAATGTGGATATCTATATCGTACTTGTCTGCAAGCTTTTTTTCCTGATCGTACAGCGTTTGGGCTTCTTTTTTGTCAGGAAGTCTCCAGTCCGTAAATCCTGCAAACGTATCATTATTCTTTTTATTTTTGTACTTTACCGCTTGGGTATGGGTGACAAATTTTTTGGTATCCACATAAGAGTCACCCTGCATCCACATCAGGTTGGTCAGCGAATCGGATACTGTGCCGTCTCCATTATCTATAAACCTTTGGTCAGTCATATCAACTCCTAGCACCCTTGTTAGGCCACACTTCCTTAACAACATTTTTAAACCAATCAGGGAACAAATTCAAAAAAAAAGCTGGAAGGCTTACGCCCTCCAGCTTAATTTTCAATCCTAGAAACTCCAAAATTACCTTACGCTCTCTCGCGCATGCCCTGAAACACCGTAAATACCTCTTTCAGTTCCTTCAGGCATTCCCATACCAGGCTCAATATAGGTACCGGGCCTTACATGGTCCAGGTGATAGTCGCTCTGGTAGGTTTTTGAGGAACCCGCATCGATTTTCCAATTATGGCGGTCAAATCTTTGCCTTTGACAGTTAACTGAGATGTCCGCCGGACCTTTGTTGGTTATAATAGAATGCATGGCAATAGCGTTGGTCTCGTATCCACCAGGAGGCAAAGTTGCCTTAAACAGTTTTTCCCAAGCGAAAGCGTGAGGGCCAATATCAAACGTGATATCGGTGTCATCAGTTTCACTCAGGTTGTACACAATCCACGAAGCATTTTCACAAATGCTTTTTCCACCGGCTTTGACCACAACTTCGTTAGCACTGGCAAAAGCCACAAAAGAAAATAATGCAAACACCGTAAATAAACTAATAGCCGTCCTTTTCATCATACTCCCCCTTTCAAAAGCGGAATTAACTTTAAGGATAAAACCATCATCCCTACATTCAGAAACCTTAAAACCACCTCCTATTTCCCACTATTCAAAAAATTCATAAAGCGAATTTTAGCTTTTAATACAAATTCCCTTTCCAACTTTCATTGGCTTTACTAGGTTGGAAAAAAATATCAAAGACCATGGAATAAGTCAACCCTTAAATTTTTCAAGTGGTTTTTAATTAAAATAACCCTTTAAAATTCAATAGTTACGGCTAAACTTCAACTTTTCAATAAAATCCCTCTTCAGCCGAATGCTAAACCCGAAATTTCAATGAAGTGAGCCTAATCAGGGAAATGGAATTTCTCAATAATTTTTCCCCATCCTCGGAAATATCATTAACCACCAATTGAAGGGACCGCAAATTTTTAAAATATTTCGCATTTGCCAAAAGCCGGGCGCCCTCGTCCCCGATGCCGTTCGACGTCAGATTCAAGGTTCTCAGGTTTGAAAAAATCGGCGATTCCGTGATCGCCTTCACCCCATCATCCCCAATATGGCACTGTTGTAAATTCAGAGCCTGAAGCCCCTTCAAGGATTCCTGCTTTGCCAATATACGCGCCCCCACCTCGCGGATGAATTTTGCCCTTAAACTGAGGACTTGCCCATCTGTGCTTAAATTTTCCCTAACAAGATCCTCTATGTTGGACATGGTTATATCCTAATTTTAAAATAAATAATCGCAGAACTTTGAGAAATGATTATCCGGACCCCTGAATCTTTTTTGCTTCAAACCCGTATTCATCGTAAGCCTGCCACCCTTCCAGAAGCATTTTTTTTACATACTTGACCATCAAGGCCGCCTGCGTATGGTTGGGGTCAAGTTCCATCGTTTTTTTCAGAAGTTTCTGGGCCTTTTTGACATCCTTGATCTCATCGCCATAATGCTCGATTTGCCGGGATTTATCAATCAAGTCCGAAGCCCATTTGTAACATGTATCCGAGATTTGCCGGGGAGCGTTTTCATTGATGTATTCAACAATCTCATCATCCGCCTTCAGTAAACCCAGGTCCTGAATCGCTAATTCAAACTCGCTGATGGGAATCTCGTAATCCTCGCTGTTCACCTGCGTAATGGTATCTCCTGCTTTATGGGCGGAATGCAGGCCTACGGAACTTCTGACCACCGTTCCGTGAATCCCCGATATCAATTGATTGTAATACAGCTCGCCAATAGCGAAATGAATGACAGAGGAAAATCCATCTTCCTTGTCATACTCCAGGGCCAGATCAAATTCGGACTTTGCCTCCTCCATGTCCCCAAGCTCAGACAGGGCTTCGCCTAGATTATAATGGTGAACGCAATTTTCCGGCTCCTCTTCAATCTGCAGGCGAAACTCTTCAATCTGCGCTTCAAGGTCAAACTCGACCTCTTCTTCCTCTTCCTCATAATCTTCTTCGGGTTGCTCAGACGAAGGAGCCACCTCTGTTTCCGCATTTTCCGCGGACTCAACAGGGGGGTCGGCGGAATCCGTTGTGTCCTCAGAAGAGTCTGATGCCTCTTCTGCAGGTTTCACCTCATCTTTTTGGTCATCGTCATTCATGGTTCAATAACCGAGGAGACAAACGCTCCCCGTAGATTAATTGGGTCCAGTGCCACACTGGCCCCAGTGGTAACGTGCTATGGGTTTATGGCTGACCGAATTCTGCATTACCCTTCCAAGGCCTGAAGCCAATGGTGAAATATTACAAGTGCCGAATTTTCATCCTGTTATTTTTCCAGGGGCTCGTGAGCGTAGCGAACGTCAGCCCTCCTGCGTAGCAGGCTTTTCCTCCCGCGTAGCGGGTTCTTATTCACTGATTTCCCTTACCAGGCGGATCGTCGACAATGACAAACCCGGACCGCCCCTGGGGCTGGGATACGCTTTTCCCCGGATGAAATTGAAGGTCCATGCGTATTCTTCTTTATGGATCTCGCTCGACCAGAAACAACAACTGGTATATCCAAAAACCGGGTCCAGATGGACCTGGTTGACGGTCCAATAATATTTCCAAGGTATGCTCTTATTCACTTCGTACAGGGTCGCCAATTGTTTGCGGGTGGGCAATTTCCAATCATCGTATCCCCCGAAACGCTTTTCATTGATATCGGCAAGATAGGTCTGGGCCATCTGCCAGTTGAGCCATTTTTTCTCCTCCTGATAGGAATCCTGCTTCTTCCACATCAACCCTTCCTTCAGGTCGGTGACGGTTCCATCATGGTTGTCCTGATACCTTGGATCATTGGACGGTTTCAATCCTTCCTTCTTGTCAGTCAAAGAAAGTATCTGGCCGCCGAAAATGGGATCTTTGTCTGCCGCGCTCATTTCGGCACCCGCTGTGGACTCCAGGCAAAACAACAGCACACCCAAAAAAAAGGCAGGTTTAATGACACCCAAAAAATTTATTTTCATCTTAATGAACCATTTCCCATCATTTAAAAAATATTCCGGGTTTTTGATTCGATGGTGACCTGGAATTCAATTCACGGCATGACTCTTAATTATTCATCTCGTGGCGCCCAATCCGGTTCCCATGAGAGGCAGATGCCGGCAGGCTCCCGGAACTGACCAGGCTCCTTCCCAATCACACCCCATTTGGATACAAAATTTAGATCCGGATCAAATTTTTGAATCCGCTGATTGATGGTATCGACGACAAATACATATCCATAAGGATCTTCAACCAGATCCACTGGACAATTAAATTGCCCGTCTCGTTTGCCGTTTTCTCCCACAATTCCCAGGCTTTCCCCTTCACGAGAAAACAATTGCAAACGATTCTGACTTTTTTCAGCAACTATAATGGTGCCATCCCGACGGACAAGGATTCCACTGGGAAAATTCAGCCTCCCCTGCTCAAACCCGTATTCACCAAATTTTGACATAAACTGCCCGTCTTCGTTGAAAATTTGAATCCTTTGATTGTCCCGGTCGGCCACATAAATATTGCCCTCCCGGTCCAGGGCAATGCCGGAAGGAAACTTGAGAAATCCATCAAAATCACCGGCGAACCCAAAGCTAAGCAGGAATTCTCCGTCATCATCATAACGCTTGACACAGTGGTTGTGAGTGTCGACAACCAGAATGGTTCCAGTGGGTTCCGCTATAATACATTCGGGCCAATAAAACTTCTCCTGTCCCCACCCTTCACTGCCGAATACGTGGAGAAAATCGGCATCGGAATCAAATTTTTGAATCCGGTGGCACCCCGTATCCGCCACCCAGATATTGCCATTGGTATCAATGGTAACTGCGCTTGGCGTCTTGAATTCGCCGGGGCTGTAAGGTGGCCGCGTTCCTCCTGACCGGCCAAAGCTGAACAGGAATTTTCCATTACCATCAAACTTTTGTATTCTATCGTTTCCGGAATCAGCGATCCAGACGTATAACTGGGTATGGTCAACGTCAACCTTTTCCGGTTGCTCCTCGGGAAGGATTTCGCCATCCAAAACCGCAATAGCATCAGTGGAAATGGATTCCTCCTCCGATTTTGCTGGCTCCAAATTTTCTTCTTGAGATTCTTCCGACATAGGACTCCTTACTTGATATTTAACGCAATTTCCAGGTTACGCGTGAGAGAAGCTTATATATCTTTCCCCACATTGCTGAACCCAATTGGAAAATCTTTGGATTTAGTGCACGGCAGGGGGCTTCTATGATAATAATTTACAACGAGATTGATTTTAAGCAATCTCAATTTGGAAGCCGGGGGATGACTCCCAAAATTTTTAACAGGAGGAACTGAAACTTTAACAGATCGCTGTTCCTTGGCGGGCGCAATGAGAAACCTTGCGCTTTTTTGCTTGAAGAGTAAAACCCTTTTGCCCCAAATGCCTAAGGTCGAACAATAATCTATTTTAATCCTTAATCATGAAACCTTTGCAATCGAGCACCTGATACTCGAAATCGCAGGCCTTTTGCAGTTCCATCAACCTTTCATTCCAATTGGTTTTGAAATTATCAAGGCTTTCTGATTTGGGTTTTTTCTTCATCAAACTTACTTCTTTGATTAAAGGTTTCACCAGGTTCCTATATATCAGCGACAATGTACTCCGCAGTTTCAAAATAACATCCTTCGTCACCAACTCCCTTGTCACTCCATCGACATTTTCCAGGAGCCGCAAAAAGGATTGAATGGTGTTCAGATTG
>SMUY01220271.1_pt1 | contig 11060 bp, 12 predicted proteins | sample 2456441 | NCBI WGS metagenome assembly SMUY01 (sample SAMN11095931, study PRJNA526329) | marine sediment metagenome | biome: Marine sediment; feature: Surficial sediment; material: Deep marine sediment; isolation source: Hadal surficial sediment | place: Pacific Ocean | collected 2014-11 | depth...
CCGCGACTGAACATCGCTCACCAGTTCATTGTCCAGCAGCTTGTTGCGCAGGAACCAGTCATAGGCCTGAATGTCCACCGTGACGATTTTGAGAAGATAATCGACGGCGCCGGTGACCCGTTCGCAAAACAGCACCTCCGGCCACTGGTTCACCAGGCGGTCGAAGATTTCCATGTTCTGGCGCGAGGGAATGGTGAGCTTGACAAAGGTATAGGAGACGAAATGCAGGCCGGTCGCTTGCCGGTCAACGAGCGCGACAACACCGCGAATCACGCCCTTTTCCTTCAACTTCTTGATCCGGCGCCAGGCGGGCGTTTGGCTCATGCCGGCCTGGCGGGCGATTTCGGCAATCGAAAGGGAGGCATCGCGCTGCATGACGCGCAGAATACGGATGTCGCCCGGCTCTAGGGTGACGTTCATGGTCCAAACCGGCGATCGTTTCGATCGGTGTCGTCAGGATCATTTATACCAGACAACAGCCCTAATCGAAACATTGTTCTCGTATCCTGCTATTTCCCAGCGTTTGCGAAGCGCTCTTGCCAGGCCGGGACCGTGTCGCCGGGCACCGGCAAGGCTTCGAAGACGGCGCGGGCGATGGCGCGGGCAAGCGTGCTCACGGCTGCCGCTCCCAGCTCGGTCAGTACCGCGAGAGGATCGCCGGCAAGCGGCTTGTTGCCGGTGGACAGGGCAAAGACCGTGTCGCCGTCGAGCGGGGTATGGGCCGGATAGACGGCCAGCGCGATGCCGTCATGGGCGGTGATCGCCAGTTGCCGCGCCTGCGCCTTGGTCAAGGCGAGATCGGTGGCGATGACGGCAAGCGTCGTATTGGCGCGCGGCCGGGCATCGAGTTTGGTGCGCGTGGCAGTAGCGCCGGCCGGCGGCCTGGCCGGTAGCCCGAGGCCGCCGAATTCGCCGTCCCGTTCAAACGGTGCTGCCCGGAAATGCGGGCTGTTGCCGAAAGTCACCTGGCCGAGGGAATTGACGGCGGCAAGCGCTGTAACGATTGCGCCACCGGAAAGACGATCGGAGGCGGCGCCGAAGCCGCCCTTCAGATCCGCCGTCGTGGCGCCGGTGCCCGCGCCGATCGTGCCTTGTCCGGTCGTGGGCTGCGCCGCTCCGCAGGCTTGCCAGCCGAGATCGAAATAGGGCGAGCGGGCGTTCTTGCTTGCCATGTTTGGGCCGCCCATCCCTGGAATGGCGCGCTTGTCGCCGGCACTTGCGAGATCGAACAGGATCGCGGCGGGCACGATCGGCACGCGGATTGCGCCGACCTGATAGCCGCGGCCATGTTCGGCGAGCCAGGCGCTCACCCCGTCGGCGGCGGCCAGGCCAAATGCCGAGCCGCCGGACAGAACGATCGCATCGACCCGCTCGACAATCCCTTCCGGCCGCAACAGATCGGTCTCGCGGGTACCGGGTCCGCCGCCGGCAACGTGAACGCTGGCGATGCATGGTTCATCGGGCAGGATGATTGTAACGCCGGAATTGAGGCCGGGATCGGCGGCGTGGCCGATGCAAATACCGGCCGGGAGAGCGGGTGAAACCGCGGAGGCTGTCATCATGCAGGCAGCCTGCCATGATCGGCGGCATCTGAAAAGGAACCCCGGCAAGGCGAGTCCGCACCGGGGTCCATGGTCATCTCAAGCGGCCGCATCGCCGCGCCAAGCGCGCCAAAAAAACGCTCGGGCAAGCCGGTCAGGTCTTGCCCAGATTTTCAAGTACCTCCGCCGCCTCCTTGAAGGCGTGGTTGGCAACCGGCACGCCGCAATAGATCGCCGCTTGCAGGATCACCTCCTTGATGTCGTCTTCGCTCAGCCCGTTGGTGATGCCGGCACGCACATGCATGCGGAATTCCTCCCAGTGACCGAGCGCCATCATCGCCGTCAGGACCATGCAGGAGCGCGTCTTGCGGTCCAGCCCCGGCCGGGTCCAGATCTCGCCCCAGGCATAGCGGGTGATGAGATCCTGAAACTCGGCGTTGAAACCGGTTTTGCCGGCCTCGGCCCGGTCGACATGGGCATCGCCAAGGACGGCGCGGCGAACTTTCATACCGGCCTTCCAGGTATCGCGGTCGTCGCTCATTTGCCGTTGCCTGGCGAATTGGGGCTGTCGCCTCGCGAGTTGGCAAGAAACCCGAACACGGCCCGGTTGAACGCTTCGTTCTGTTCGATATTCGACAAATGCGCCGCATCGAGTGTGACGGATTGGGCGTTGGCGATCCTTGCAGCGATCAATTCGCCATATTCGGGCAGCGTCGCCGGGTCATGGGCGCCGATGACGACAAGGGTTGGCAGCGCAATGGAGCCAATGTCCTGGCGCTGATCCATGTCGCGGATGGCGGCGCAGCAGCCGGCATAGCCGGCCGGGGGGGTGGTCAGAATCATCTGCCGGATGCGTTCGGCCTCGTCGCGCTCGGCGGACCGGAACCCAGACGTAAACCAGCGCTCCATGACCGTCTTTTCGATTGCCGCCATGCCGCCTTGCGACACCGCCGCGATGCGGTCGTTCCAGGCGTCCTTCGGCGGCAGGAAAGCGGCAGTGTTGCACAGCGCCATGCGGGTGAAGGTGCCGGGATGATGGATGGCCAGCCACAGGCCGGTCATGCCGCCCATCGAAAGGCCGCAAAAGGCGGCTTTGTCGATCTTCAGCGCGGCGAGCAGGTCGATGACGTCAAGGCCGAGCCGGTCCAGCCGGTATTCGCCCTGCGGAGTGTCCGAGCCGCCATGGCCGCGCTGGTCGTAGCGGATTACCCGCCAGTGGCGTTCCGCCTCGGCCATCTGGCCGTCCCACATATGCAAGTTGGTGCCGAGGGAATTGGATAAGAGGAGCGCGGGCGCATCGGCCGGTCCGCTGATCTCGTAGTGGAGAGAAATTGCGTCGCTGGTTTCAATCTGCGGCATTTGGTTCTTTTTCCCCGATCTGTCTGTGAACTTCGCTCAGAACCTTGTCGATCATTGCATTGGCCGATCCGAGATAGTTCTCAGGATCGAGCGCCCGCTCGATTTCCTGCCGCGACAATTGTGCGGTAATCGCGCCTTGCGCGCTGGCCGCTGCCGCCAGGGTCAGGCCATCGGCGATGGCTTTTTTCGCCACTGCCTCGACAATGTGGTGGGCCTCCATGCGGCCGGTCTTTTGGGCCAGCGCCATCATCAGGCTTTCCGCCAGCGGCAGGCCGCCCGTATTGTCGAGATTGGCGCGCATGCGAACCGGATCGAGTTCCAGCCCAGTGAGCATTTCGGCAAGATGTTCGGCGCTGCCGCCGGTGAGGGTGAAGAGATCGGCAATCGTCCGCCATTCCGCTCCCCAGCCGCCGGCGCCACGCTCATGTTCGGCTTCGGCGGCCATCAGCATGGTCGCAACCAGGCCGGCAATGCGGCGATGGTTGGCGCGAATGGCGATGGCGCCGACCGGATTGCGCTTGTGCGGCATGGTCGATGAGCCGCCACGGCCGGCCGCCGCCGGTTCGAAGGCCTCGGCGACTTCCGGTTGCATCATCAGCATGATGTCGGTGGCTATTTTGGCAAATATCGCCGAGGCGGCACCCAGCGCGGTGGCGATTTCCACAAACCGCGAGCGCTCCGAATGCCAGCTCATCTGCGGCTCGGCCAAGTCGAGTTCGGCGGCAAGGGCAGCCCGGACCGCCATGCCGTCCGGCCCCAGCGCTGCCAGCGTGCCGGCGGCACCGCCAAATTGCAGCGCGATGTTTTCCTCAAGGTTTCGGATGAGGCTGGCGCGCAGCCTGGCGAGGCCGGATGTCCAGTTCGCCGCCTTGAAGGCGAAGGTGACCGGCACCGCCTGCTGCAAAAACGTGCGGCCGGCCATGATTGCGTTTTTTTGGGTCCGGGCAAGCCTGACGCCGGCTTTAATGGCGGCCGTGACATCGGCAAGGATCAGCTTCAGGCCGCCTTTTGCCTGCATCATCAGAGCGGTATCGATGACATCCTGGCTGGTGGCGCCCCAATGGACCCAGCCGCGGGCCTCTTCGGGCACTTGCGCGTTTAGCGCCTTGACCAGGGGAACGGCCGGATTGCCGGAATCGCGCGCGGCTATCCCGATTGCGCTTAAATCGTAAAGGCTTGCCTTGCAGTTTTCAGAAATTGAATCAGCGGCGTCTTCCGGGATAATGCCGGTGCTGGCCTCAGCGCGGGCAAGCGCCGCCTCGAAATCGAGCATGGCCTGCAACAGCGCCGGATCGGCAAAAAGGGCCTGCATCGCGCCGGATGCAAAGATCGGGGCGAACAGGCCGGAAGGGGTCGGGTCGTCAGCCTTCATCCAAGCCTGTTTAGCGCTGCTTGGGCGCATGTGCCATAGTGGTGCGGCGGCTGTTTGGCCATTTGTCATAAAGGCGTGATGCGAAGGGGCGGCATCTGCCCTATATTGCGGTCGTCTTATTTCCCTGATTCAGGATAACCATGGCTCCACGCGCAATTCCCGCCTCCATTGAGGAGACGCTGTCGCTGTTGTCCGATGGCGGCTATGTCGCCGATCGCGCTCTGGCGACGGTGCTTTTTCTCAGCCTGAAGCTCGGCCGGCCGCTGTTTGTCGAAGGCGAGGCCGGCGTCGGCAAGACCGAAATCGCCAAAGTGCTGGCGCAGACGCTCGGCCGCAAGCTGATCCGCCTGCAATGCTATGAGGGTCTCGACGTTTCCAGCGCGGTCTATGAGTGGAACTATCCCGCGCAAATGGTCGAAATCCGGCTCGCCGAGGCGACCGGCAACCGCGACCGCGACGCTCTGACCAGGGACGTCTTTTCGGAACGCTTTCTGATAAAACGCCCGATCCTGCAAGCGCTGGAGCCCGATGCAGGCGGCGCGCCGGTGCTGTTGGTCGACGAGCTGGACCGGGCCGACGAGGCGTTTGAAGCGTTTCTTCTGGAGATTCTCGCCGACAATCAGGTGACTATTCCCGAGATCGGCACAATCCGTGCGCCGGAGCCGCCGATCGTCGTGGTGACGACCAACCGGACGCGCGAAATCCACGACGCCCTGAAACGGCGCTGCCTCTATCACTGGGTCGATTATCCCGATGCGGCGCGCGAATTGGCGATCCTTGAAAGCAAGCTGCCCGGCGTTCATCAGCGCCTTGCCGCCGAGGTCGTCGCCTTTGTCCAAAAACTGCGCGGCGAAGACCTTTTCAAGAAGCCGGGCGTTGCCGAAACGCTCGACTGGGCGGCCGCGTTGAGCGAACTCGATCAGGTGGCGATCGACGCCGAAACGGTGTCCGACACGCTTGGCGTATTGCTCAAATACCAGGACGATATCGCCAAAATCGAAGGCAGCCGGGCGAGGGAACTGCTCAACGAGGCGCGGGCGCAACTGGCCTCGGCGGAATAAATGCGCGGCACCGAACAGACCTCTGACGGCAAGGCGGCGAGCGTGACGGGCGGGCGGCTGGCCGACAATGTGGTTTTTTTCGCCCGTGCCCTGCGCAGGGCCGGCCTGCCGGTCGGGCCGGCGAGCGTGATCGATGCCGTGCGCGCCCTGGAAGTGGCTGGCATCGGCAGGCGCGAGGATTTCTACTGGACGCTGCACGCCCACTTTGTGTCGAAACGCGAACACCGGCCGGTGTTTCATGAAGCCTTCGAGATTTTCTGGCGCGAACGCGGGCTGATCGACAAAATTCTGGAAATCCTGTCGCCGGTAGCGCCGCCGCAGCCGGGCGAAACCGAAAAGCCAAAACCGGGCCAGAGCCGCGCCCGCGAGGCGCTGTCCAGCCCGCATGAAGCCAAGGATATCCTCCAGCCAGAGGTCGAAGTCGATGCCAGGCTGACCATGTCGTCGAGGGAAATCCTGCAAAACAAGGATTTCGCGCAGATGAGCGCTGCGGAGATCGAAGAGGCCAGAAAAGCGCTGACGGCGCTCGCCCTGCCCGACGACATGCTCAAGACACGGCGGATGCGCCCTGCTGCCCATGGCCGGCTCGATCCGCGCCGCACGCTGAGGGCGTCGATGAAGGTTGGCGGCGATATCATTCTCCCGCAGTTTCGCAGCCGGGTCATGGTCCGGCCTCCGCTGGTGGCCTTGTGCGATATTTCTGGCTCGATGAGCGCCTATTCGCGGCTGTTCCTGCATTTCCTGCATGCGCTCGGCGAACAGCGGCGAGGGGTGCAAACTTTCCTTTTCGGCACGCGCCTGACCAATGTGACGCGGCAATTGCAGAAGAAGGATCCCGACGAAGCGCTGGCCGGCTGTTCGGACAAGGTCGCCGACTGGTCCGGCGGCACCCGGATCGCCTCGGCGCTGCATGATTTCAACCGCGACTGGGCGCGGCGGGTGCTCGGGCATGGCGCCACGGTGCTGTTGATCACCGACGGGCTGGAACGTGACACGGAGGCGGATCTGGGCCATGAAATGGACCGGCTGCACCGCTCCTGCCGGCGGCTGATCTGGCTCAATCCGCTGTTGCGGTTTGCCGGTTTTGAAGCAAAGGCACGGGGTATCAAGGCGATGTTGCCCCATGTCGATGAGTTCCGAACCGCCCATTCGCTCGACGCCATCGGCGATCTGGTCGAGGCGCTGTCGGGCAGAAGTGGCAAGGCCGATCCGCGGCGTTTTGCGAACGCTGTGTGAAGGAGGACACGGATGACCCAGACAAAAACTTCCGGGGCGATGAAGGATGACGTTCTGGCAATAGCCGAAACCTGGCGCGAAGCCGGCCGCGAAGTGGCGCTGGCGACGGTCGTGGAGACCTGGGGTTCGGCGCCGCGCGTCGCCGGTTCTCATCTGGTGATCGATGCTGACGGCAATTTCGAGGGCTCGGTCTCCGGCGGCTGCGTGGAAGGGGCGGTGATTGCCGAGGCGGCCGACGTGATTGCAAGTGGCGCGCCAAGCATGCTGGAATTCGGCGTTGCCGACGAGACCGCCTGGCAGGTGGGCCTGTCCTGCGGCGGGCGCATCAAGGTCTATGTGGAAAAGGTCGCGTGAGACGATGAAGCTCGAACTCTTAAAGCGATTGAACCAGGCGCGGGCGGAACGGCGGGCGGCGATTCTGGTGACCGACACAAAAAGCGGCGAACAGCGGCTGGTCGAAGCAGGCGAGGACGCCGCCAATCCGCCGGTTGATCCGCTCGGCGATGTGCTTGCCGCGCGGTTCCGCTCCGGCCGCTCCGGCATGGCGGAGGATGGCGTCACCTTTTTTACCGTGCATGTGCCGCCGCCGCGCCTGGTGATGATCGGCGCCGTCCATATCAGCCAGGCCTTGTCGCCGATGGCGCGCCTTGCCGGCTTCGATCCGCTGGTCATCGATCCGCGCACGGCCTTTGCCACGCCGGAGCGATTTTCCGGCGTGCCGGTGATCGCGCAATGGCCGGACGAGGCGCTGAAAGAGCACCGGCTCGATGCCTATACGGCGCTGGCGGCGCTGACCCATGATCCGAAGATCGACGACATGCCGATCCGCTCGGCGCTGGAAAAGGGCTGCTTTTATGTCGGCGCGCTGGGCAGCCGCAAGACCCACGCCAGGCGGGTGGAGCGGTTGACGATGGCGGGGCTGTCATCGGAATTGATTGCGACGATCGATGCTCCGATCGGCGCCGATATCGGCGCCCAGTCGCCGGCCGAGATCGCCGTCGCCATCCTTGCCGAAATCATCGTCGCCCTGCGCAAGGGGCCGGCATCGGTGCGGGCGGCTGCGTGAAATTCGGGCCGATACCGCTTGCCCAAGCGCAAGGGGCGATCGCCGCCCATACGGTGCGGCTTGCCAAGGGCTCGATCCGCAAAGGGACAAGGCTGACGGGCGAGCACCTCAAGAGGCTTGAAGCCGATGGTCACACGGCGATCATCGCGGCGCTGCTTGAGCCGGGCGATCTTGACGAGAACGCCGCCGCCAGCCGGATCGCTACGGCGATCGCCACCACGAAGGATGGGCCGCATGTGCGGGCCGAGACGGCCTTTACCGGCCGGGCCAATCTCCACGCCGAGGCGGCCGGCGTCCTCACCATCGACCGCGATCTCGTCGATGCGGTCAACCGCATCGATCCGGGCATCACATTCGCCAGCCTGCCGGACTTTGCCATTGTAGAGGCCGGCCGGATGGTGGCGACCGTCAAAATCATTCCCTTCGCGGTGCGCCAAGCGGTTGTCGAAAGGGCGGTGCGGATCATTGCCGATGCCGGTCGGCCAATCCTTGCTGTTGCGCCATACAAACCAAAATCGGTTTCCCTCATTGCCACGATCCTGCCGGGGCTGAAGGCCAGCGTAATGGACAAGACGCGGCGGATCCTGGAGGAGCGGCTGCGCCCGGCCGGCGCCATTCTTGCCGGCGAAGAACGGGTCGCCCATGACGAGGCGGCGTTGGCCGGTGCGATCCGGGCGGCTGCCGGGAAAAGCGATATCGTGCTGATCTTCGGCGCCTCGGCGATCACCGATGAAGACGACGTGATCCCGGCGGCAATCCGCCAGGCCGGCGGGACGGTGACGCATTTCGGCATGCCGGTCGATCCGGGCAATCTGCTGCTGCTTGGCGATCTCCGTGGAAAGCCGGTGATCGGCGCGCCGGGCTGCGCCCGCTCGCCGAAGGAGAACGGCTTTGACTGGGTGCTGTCGCGGCTGCTCGCCGATCTGCCGGTAAGCGCCGATACGCTGACCGGCATGGGGGTTGGCGGCCTGTTGATGGAGATCGTTTCGCGGCCGCAACCGCGCCAGCGGGGTATGGCCGAAGAAGGGCCGGTCGCCGCCATCGTTCTGGCGGCCGGGCAATCGCGGCGGATGGGCGGCGCCAATAAGCTGCTGGCGACCTTCGACGGCGAGCCGCTGGTGCGGCGCAGCGTTCAGGCGGCGCTCGCTTCGAAAGCCGATCCGGTGATCGTCGTGACCGGGCACATGGCCGACAGGGTCAGGGCGACTCTGGCCGGGCTCGACATCAAGATCGCCCATAATCCCGATTACGCGCAGGGCCTTGCAACCTCCTTGCGCGCCGGTCTCGCCGCTGTGCCGGCAGCGGCCTCGGGGGCGCTGGTCATGCTGGCCGACATGCCGGGCATGTCCGGCGGCGTCATCGACAAGCTGATCGCCGCGTTTTCGCCGAGGCTAGAGCGCTCGATCGTGCTGCCGACGGCGGCGGGAAAACGCGGCAATCCGGTTCTGTGGTCGCGGGCCTACTTCCCCGAACTGATGGCGCTGACCGGCGATAGCGGGGCGCGGCATCTAATCGGGGAATATGAGGATGCGGTCACGATGGTGGAGATCGGCGCGGCCGTCGCCCTCGACGTCGATACGCGCGAAGCGCTGAAGGCGGCCGGGGGAGAACTGGCCGACGAGGCATAAGAGACTGGCAGCAGTCGCCAGCTAACGCTGCTAAGGTGCTGATATTATTTGTTAATCAGTTTTCGAAATGGTAGATTGCCTGCACAAGGAGGCGAGACTGGTCCTGCAATCGGAGGAGACCGTGAACCGCGAGCTTGAGTTTGAGACAGATTTTGCCGGACAATTGGCAGGCTACGGGCTGACGACGGCAAATATCCTGTATCGCCTTCCCGATTATCCAGCGCTGATCCAGAGTTTCGTTTGGCAATTTTACGATCACGCGCCGGATTATCCGCGCCTTGCCGTGTTTCTCGACTTTTGGAAGCGCGAGATCGACGGGCCGATCCACAAGGTCGAAATCGCCCACAAGCAGCTTCTTTCACCGGCCGAGGTGCGATCTATCCGGTCTGAAGGCTGGCTGCATTGAGCAGGATTTCTCCTGCATGCGTCACCATGTGCCTTGACCTTCCAGTAACTGGAACCCCATCTATCGGTTCACGATCAAGTCGCAGGCTGTAATTGCCAAAGCGGTCAAGGAGCATGGATGAATATCGGACAAGCGGCACTGGCCAGCGGGTTGCCGGCCAAGACCATTCGCTATTATGAGGAAATCGGGCTGGTCGAACCGGCCCGACGCGGCAATGGCTACCGCGCCTATTCGGGGGCGCATCTGCACAATCTGCGGTTTCTCGCCCGCGCCCGATCGCTCGGCTTTTCCATCCAGGAATGCCGCAGGCTTTTGTCCCTTTACGACGACGGCAATCGCGCCAGCGCGGACGTTAAAATATTGGCGCAAGCCCATATCGCGAGCATCGAAGAAAAGATCACGCAACTGGACGGCATGAAGGCTACTCTGACGGGCCTGGTGGCGGCCTGTCATGGAGACGACCGGCCGGATTGCCCGATCCTCGACGATCTGGCGGGAGAAACCCATGACTAGGAAACGCATCCTTGGCGCAATGGCATTGATCGCCGTGGCGATACTGGGCTGGATGGTTTTCGGTTCCGGGAACCGCAATTCGACCACGGCAATCGCCGCTGTCACGGTGCCGGAATTAAGCGGAACCGCGGCTGAGGGCGCGGAGCTTTTCACGCAATATTGCCTCGCCTGCCATGGCGAGAACGCCGGCGGATCGGATGTCGGGCCGCCGCTTATCCATAAAATCTACGAGCCCAACCACCATCCCGACCAGGCGTTTCTGGTCGCCGCCCTTTATGGCGTGCGCCGGCACCATTGGCAGTTCGGCAACATGGCGCCGGTCGAAGACGTTAGCGAGGACGAGTTGATCAAGATCATCACCTATGTGCGGGCGGTGCAGCGCGCCAACGGGATCCCGTAACGCGTTCTAAATCAGGCCCCTAAATCAAGCCCAGACCGCGGAAACTGGCATGGCCTTCGCGGGCGATGATGAGATGATCGTGCAGGACGATGCCGAGCGGCTTGGCGACTTCGGCAATCGTCTTGGTCATCTGGATATCGGCGCGCGAAGGACTGGGGTCTCCGGAGGGGTGATTGTGCACCAGGATGATCGCCGTCGCCGACAGTTCCAGCGCCCGGCGCATGATCTCGCGCGGATAGACCGGCGTGTGGTCGACCGTACCGGTCTGCTGCACCTCATCGGCGATCAGGGCGTTTTTCTTGTCCAGAAACAGGATACGGAACTGTTCGCGCTCCTCAAAGGCCATGGCCGTGCGGCAATAGTCCAAAAGCGTATTCCATGACGATAAGACCGGCCGCTTGCGCACCGAGTCCTGGCCCATGCGCTCGGCAATGGCGCGGAACAGCTTCAGATCGGTGACGGCCGCAATGCCGATGCC
>SMUY01406044.1_pt1 | contig 11053 bp, 10 predicted proteins | sample 2456441 | NCBI WGS metagenome assembly SMUY01 (sample SAMN11095931, study PRJNA526329) | marine sediment metagenome | biome: Marine sediment; feature: Surficial sediment; material: Deep marine sediment; isolation source: Hadal surficial sediment | place: Pacific Ocean | collected 2014-11 | depth...
AATCAATTTTTTTAAATCACCTGTTTTTTCTATTTTTTTTTTCTTTTTTACAATAACAATCTGTTTTGCAATCTTTCTGGAATTTCTTTCTTCACCATAATCGTAAATAATCTTTGCTAACTTTTCTTCATCGAAAGAATTCACTAAATCAGTTGCATTCATCTTTAAATTTTTATCCATCCTTAAATCCAGCGGTGCGTCCACGCTGTAAGAAAATCCTGCAGCCACATTGTCTAGTTGATAAGATGATACACCCAAGTCAGCAAATACTCCATCAAAGAACTCTAATGATTCAATTTTAGCAATTACATCTATCAGTGCATAGTTAAAATTATATAAACTAATTCTTGTTTCTTTCTCAAACTTATCTTTACAATAATCGAAAGCTGCTTTATCAACATCGGTTGAGACCAACATTCCCTCGTTACCTAACCGATTTAATATTTCTGATGTATGCCCACCGAATCCTAACGTACCCTCAAAATATTTTCCCTCTTCATCCGTTATTAAATATTTCAAAGTTTCATTTAACAACACCGGAACATGATGAATATTCTTCATCAGTCCGACATAACTTTTGCAGCTATTTGCTCGTAAGTTTCACCAGTTTGATTAATATATTCTTCATAAACTTTCGGGCTCCAAACTTCTATTTTTTGAAGTACTCCAAGTATCAAAACTTCTTTTTCAATTTGAGCAAAATTAATAAGCGACTGCGGGATTAGAATTCTTGACTGCGAATCCAATGTATCATCATTAGCGTACTGCATAATCATTCTTATAAATTTTGCTTCGGCAGGATCAAATGAATTAAGCTTAAGAAATTTCTCCTCATACTTTTGCCACTGATCCAATGGGTATAAATCAATACAGGTCGCTGTCCCTCTTGTTATAATAAAAGTGTCATTAGCCTCCGGTGCAATATGCTTACGAAGCTTTGCAGGAATACTAATTCTTCCTTTATTATCAATTGAATATGTAAATTGTCCTCGAAACATTTCTTCTCATTTGGTTATTTTCACCACAATTCCCCACTACTCTCCAAAGATAATAGAAAACATTACCTAAAGTCAAGAATAATTTACTTTTTTCTCCACAAATTTTAATTTATGATTTAAGATTTTTCAATTCTATACTAAATTGATTCAAATTTGAAGGAGAAACGACTGATTTGAAAAATAGGAAGATCTGAATAACAAAGGATTTAATTAGCCAATAGGAAATTATTATTTTCCTATCAACTTAAAGTGAAGTTTGGTGCAAGGTATGCTATTTTATTGGGTGATTAATGATAGAAGAATTAATAAACATCAAATTAATTTCAACTTAAGTTCCGTACTTCTTTTTTCCTTTTATAAGTCTTGATGCCAAGAAAGAATCCAGCAATAAAAAATACTGCCACCCAAAAAATAATAATAATATCTAAAAAGTTCATTTTTTGTTTCCAGTCATTAAATAAATGTGCTAATTATAAAATCAATATTCATACCATTATTATGTCAACAATTACACCATTAAACTCTTTTAATCAACGTATTGTAGTTTCAAGATCATACATAATCTCATTATTGTAATCTTAACTATTTTTTTTATTTGGAATTATTGAAAGACGTGAATGATGATAGAATCTATAAATATCTGATTCTTATAAAAGAGCCAACTGCCGGAATCGAACCGGCGACCTACTCATTACGAATGAGTTGCTCTACCAGCTGAGCTAAGTTGGCTTGAATGGTTCTGTATCTAATTAAAAAAAATGCTGCCCCAAAAGTATTGATTCTTTTGTCATTCCCTTGTAAAAGGGAATCTAAAACTTTAGAATAAAATAGATTCCCACTTCCGTGGGAATGACAATCTTGAAAAACTTACTTTTTGAAACAGCCTCTTTTAAAAACAATTAAAAGTTTATCTTACTTTCTTTTTATGTCTGTTCTTTCTTAATCTTTTCTTTCTTTTATGAGTTGCCATTTTATGACGTTTCCTCTTCTTACCACAAGGCATCTTTTTCTCCTATTATTATAAATTATGTGAGTTTAATAAATTCTTAGCTTTTTTACCGACCTCAGTATCAGGTCCAATCTCAATAGCTTTTTGGAACCATTCTTTAGCCACATCAACATTTCCGGCAGTTAAATTAACTACGCCTAAATTCAGATGACCAATCTGGTGATTTGGTTCATGTTCCAATGCCGTTTTCATTTCCTTTATTGCAGTATAGTAATTACCAATATTATAAAAACAAACACCCATATCAATCCGGGCATCAGCATCCGATGGTATTTTTGTCAAATAACGCTTATATAACGGTATCGCTTTTTCATAAAATCCACTGTCATTATTTAAATCCGCAAGTCTTAATAACGTTTCCGTATCATCAGGATTAACATTTAATTTCGCTTCAAGATCATTAATCAGTTGAAGATTATTAAGATTAATTCCGGAACTGGTTAATTGATTAGTACTTGAATTTATATTGTGAGTAGTTACGTTAGAATCAAAGACACCGGATGTCACTAAAACCACAATGGCAAATATACCAATTACAGTAACAATTAAATATATCTTTTTAGAATCAATTTCTTTTTCTTCTTTTGCAATTTCTACTTTTCTATTTGTTTTAGCTTTTCTTTTAGCGGCTTTATTTTTTTGTATGGGATATGATTTTCCTGATGGTTCAATTTCCTTTTTAGTAGTCTGAACTTTTTTACGTTCAATTGGTTTGCTTGAAACAGCGCCTTTTAATTTTGCACCACAGCCTTCACAAATTATATTAGCTGAGCTATTTTCTTCTCCACAATTATCACAAACTATAAGATTTATTTCTTCCACCGAAGATGAGTCATCAACCTGACCTTGGTTTGCTTCTGTATTATTATGTGGGTGGTAGGTTACAATATTAGCACCACAGCCCGGACAAAATTTATAATTTTCATCTATTTTTGTACCGCACTCAGTGCAAAACTTTGACATTAAGTAGGTGCCTCCTGTTCATTTTTCTTCATACCTTCATTAACAATATTTTTAAATTCTTTTGAAAACTTAAATGTTGGCACATAATGTTCCGGTACAAATACTTGATCGCCGGTTTTGGGATTTCTTGCCTGACGCGAAGTTTTCTTTTTTACTTTATAACTTCCGAATCCACGAATTTCTATTCCTTTGCCATCTTTCAGAGATTCTATCACTGTTTTAAAAAATCCTTCAATGATGGCTTCAGTTTCTAGTTTGGTCAATCCAGTTCCCGCTGCAACTTTATCAACTATGTCGGCTTTTGTCATTAGGAATTCCTCTTGTTTATTTATACTAATCTATTTTGGCTAAATTAGCCTTTAAAGGTATCAATCTTCTTCTGCAAAGTCAATCTATACAATAACTTACAAACAATACGGCTATTTAATTTTCATTATTTAGTTGAATTTAAAAATCTTTCTAATATTTCTTACAAAATCATCTCATACTGATAAGATTTCTCATTATGAATAATTTTAATGTGACAATATTTTCTTTTGTAACTTTATTAGTACTGGTACAAATATTGAAAAATTGTAATAATTCTTAAATAATTAAGCACTTTTCAGTATAATGGAACTCATTGATATAATTAAATCCAGTATTCTCATTTTCACTTCTTCAATACTATTAACAGTAATAATCGCGTTTTTATATTCAAAAATCAGAAATCAAGCCAAAGTGAAAAATACTACCAATAATAAAGATTTAGTGCAGTACAAGGTCAAGTCAAGTATTCAATTGTTAAACAGAGGAAACGTGCAATCAAGAAAATCAGGTTTTAAGAATAAAAAAGTAAAAAATATCTTAATTAGAAAACATCCAAAGTTTATGGTAGTAAATGGAAATCAAAAAGCGGATTTTTCTCAGAATTTCAAGATTGATTATCGCCATAATGATTTTACTGACTATGAAGTTTCAAATTGATTAATAATAATATAAACCCGGGCTTATCATTTTCTAAGAGCATCGCATTTTCCCTTCCCCTTTCATAATTACTAAATAAAATTATTCACAAAATTTATTTGGATCGAAAAGACTTCGTTTTAAGTAATAATTGTTTTACATTAAGTTAAAATGAAAAGAAAAACATTACATATAAAAAATATGGTGTGTAACCGCTGTATAAAAGTTGTGCGCGAAGAGATTGAAAAATTAAACTATAATGTTTTTGAGATCGAACTGGGAGAAGTTATAATTACAAGTGATAAAGATAGCTTTAATATGGATAGAATTAGAACTGCATTAGAAAATAACGGATTTGAATTAATAGACAGCAGGAATGCCAATATTATTGAACGTGTAAAGATATTAATTATAAATCTGATCCATCATAATTCATTCAAAAAATTTTCGGAGATTAATTTACTTGAGGAAATTGGCAAAGAAGCCGGATTAAGTTATCAATATGTTAGTACACTATTTTCATCCATGCAAGGAATTACAATTGAAAAATATATTATCCATCAGAAAATAGAAAAAGTAAAAGAGCTGCTTGTATACGCTGAGCTGACATTGAGTGAAATAGCTTACAGCCTGGGCTATAGCAGTGTTCAACATCTCTCCAACCAATTTAAAAAAATAACGGGATTATCACCGGGTTACTTCAAAAAACTAAAATCAAAGAAAAGAAAATCTTTAGACAAGATAATTTAATCTTAAAATTCTGTACAATTTTCCATTCATTTTGTAATACAATAACTTTACAAGCTTTTTATATTTTAACAGCAAATTAAATTTTCCATTAATAAAGGAAGAGAAATGAAAAAGATATTTTATATCGAAGGAATGAGCTGCGGTCACTGTATTATTGCAGTGGAGAAAGAATTGAATAAACTGAATGTTGGTAAAAAGAAAGTGAAAATTGGAAAAGCAAAGGTTGAGTTTGATATTACCGAAGTAAGTGAAGAAGATATTAAAATTGCAATTAAAAATGCCGGGTATACAGTAATTGAATAATAAGGAGATGACTGAAAAATAGAATGACTGAAAATATTTCAAAAATAATTAAAACAGAAAAAATATCCGTACCTGTTGAGGGAATGACTTGCGCCAGTTGTGTGGCAAGAGTAGAAAAATCTATTGCAAAAGTGGATGGAGTTTCCGATGTGGTAGTAAACCTAGCAACAGAGAAAGCGACATTTAACATAGATAAATCTCAGGTAAAATTAAATGAAATAAAAAAGATGGTTGAAGATGCCGGCTATAAGATAGCATTACCTAAAGATAATAGTACAACTATGGAAGATGATGATGCTCAATTAACACCTGAATCGGATTTTGCTAAAAACGTTAAACGGGATTTTCTATTGGCTTTAATTCTTACTATCCCGATATTCATATTAAGTATGAGTCAATTGATAGAAGGATTTAGAGGGGCGATTCCGTTTACAGATTCACAGTTAAATAAAATTCTTCTAATACTAACTACTCCGGTTATTTTTATTTCAGGCAAAAGATTTTACATAGCATTCTGGAATAATTTAAAACACTTTACAGCAGATATGAATTCCCTGGTTGCAGTCGGCACCGGTGCAGCATTTTTATTTAGTGTTTTAATGACCCTGTTCCCGGAATTAATTTTAAAAGAAGGGGGAATTCCTCACGTTTACTTCGATACAACTGTTGTAATAATTACATTAATTTTAATGGGTAAGTGGCTTGAAGCGAGAGCTAAAACCAGAACCGGCACGGCAATAAAAAAGTTAATAGCCCTGAAACCTAAAACTGCGCTTATCAAAACTAGTGATGGAGAGAAAATAATTAATGTAAATGAATTGAAAGCCAGCGATATTGTGATTGTAAAGCCGGGTGAAAAAATTCCTGCTGATGGTAAAATAGTTACCGGTTATTCAACAGTGGATGAATCAATGCTTACAGGTGAAAGTTTTCCTCTAGAGAAAACTCCGGAATCAAAAGTAATTGGAGGCACAATTAATAAATCCGGTTCATTTGAATTTGAAGTTACTGCAACAGGAAAAGAATCTGTTTTGGGAAAAATAATCACACTTGTTGAAGAAGCTCAGGGTTCAAAAGCACCAATACAAAAAATAGCCGATAAAGTTGCTGCTGTATTTGTACCCATCGTTATTGTTATTTCAATAATTACTTTTATTGTCTGGCTAACAGTAGGTGGAGATAATGCATTCACAATTGCACTTATTAATTTCGTTGCAGTGCTAATTATTGCCTGCCCGTGCGCTATGGGTTTAGCAACTCCAACTGCATTAATAGTAGGAATAGGTAAAGGTGCTGAAAAAGGAATTTTAATTAAAGACGGTGAACATTTAGAATTAGCACATAAAATTAAAACAGTACTATTCGATAAAACCGGTACAATTACGGAAGGTAAGCCTGTTGTTAGTAAAGTTATTACCAACGGATATGATGAGAATGAGCTGCTAAGACTTACGGCATCAATTGAAAAAAGATCAGAACATCCGCTGGCTGAAGCTATAGTTAACTATACTAACGTAAAAGGAATTACTATTTCCGATCCGGAGGAATTTGAAAGCACAACCGGGTTTGGAATAATAGGTAAAGTTGAAAATAAAAAGATCCTTGTAGGAAATAATAATTTTCTATCTAATTATAATGTAGCTGTAAATCATTTTGAAGAAGATGCAAATAAACTTTCTTCAGAGGGGAAGACTGTTGTATTTGTTGCAATAGATGGTAAATCTTCCGGGATAATCGCTATTGAAGATCCAATTAAAAATACTTCTATTGAAGCGATTAAAGAATTAAAAAGGTTGAATATAAGAACTATTATGATTACCGGCGATAACAAACTCAGCGCTAAGCACATAGCAAAACAGTTGGGAATAGATGCTTATGAAGCGGAAGTCCTTCCGGAAGATAAAGCGATCATTGTTGCAAAATATCAAAAGCAGGGTGAAACAATTGCAATGGTAGGTGACGGAATAAACGATGCTCCCGCACTGGCTCAGGCAGATGTTGGAATTGCAATCGGTACCGGGACTGATGTAGCAATTGAAACCGGTGATATTGTTTTAATGAAAGGTGATTTATTGGGAGTTGCAAGAGCATTGAGATTATCCAAAGTAACAATCAGAACAATTAAACAGAATCTATTCTGGGCATTTATTTATAACACGGTCGGTATTCCGTTAGCAGCCATAGGTTTACTTAATCCTATGTTTGCTGCCCTTGCTATGGCGTTTAGTTCTGTGTCTGTTGTATCTAATTCCCTTCGATTGAAGAGACTTAAAATCTGGTGATTAGGAGAAAAATTGGAACGGTTAATACTTTCAATTATCTTCATTCCGGTTTTAAGCTTCGTACAATACTTTAATACTCTTTATTAACATCCTGCACACCCTGGAATTTTGGATGGTGCAAAAAATTATTTTTAGTTACAGGATACTTCGCACACTCCGCCGGAAAATCCCTGACCTGAACTTCTTTACGTAAGTGAATTACTACATATGAAAACTATTTCTGCCTTTGCATATTAAATTGATTTCACATTTTCTTTTAATAGCTTCCTGTTTTACTGTAATTAACCAATGAGTTTCGAGCAGCTTCATCATCAAATTGCAAAGTTGAGTAACAACGCTTGCAGTTTTACTAAGATTGAAGCAGGCATAATTTTTAAACCGATACCATTATGGCATTAAAAGTTTTGAATTAATAATACGTTATTAAACACTTATTTATCAATGGTGTCAATTTACTTCAGCATTTTTTTAATATAATCAGGAAGGAGAATGTTTTCATTTTGATCTGGATCACGTACAGGTTCAGAGAGCATCGGAATAAATGGAATAACTCCAGCCCAAACCGGTAAATCATAATCTTCATCATCATCTTTTGGAGGACCTGTTCTAATTTTTGCAGACGCTTCTTCAATTTTTATAGACACAACTGTTGTAGAATTTAATTCCTTTTCATTCGGCTGGCGGGCATCCTCCCATCTACCCGGCAAAATATGATCGGTAATTGCGTGGAGGGCGTTTAACTTTGCTTCTTTTTCCATTAACACCTCACCCTTCCCAAAAATAACTACCGAGCGGTAATTCATTGAATGATGGAACACAGAGCGGGCTAACACTAAACCATCCATTAATGTTATTGCAATGCATACTTCATTACCAGCTAAAATATGTTTTAACATCCTGCTGGCTATTGCTCCATGCAATATAATACTATCGTCCATTCTGGCATGAATTGTAGGAATAACAAATGGCTTATCATCCTGCAGAAATGAAACGTGACAGTAAAGTACTTCATCAATTATTTTATAGATTGTTTCTTTATCAAATGAACCGCGTTCCGGATGACGGTTCAGTTTTGAGCGGCTGCTTTTTTCAAAATACATATTAACTTCCTTGAAAAATTCTTGTTCATTTTATAAATAACGGTAGGCATTGAACTATTCAGTTTTATGATGAAGGATTTTCTGCTATGAAACATTTTACAAACACTTATAGATCTCAGGATAATCTCCGTGAGTAAGTGTGAATTCTCCAAACACTGTCTCTCTATCAGTTAGTATTACTGTCAAAGTCATTACGTTCTCCTCGATCTTCCCTTTGTATAGTGCAGGGTGTTTGTCGGGGATTTCATCTGAGCGAATTGGTCCCCCATGCTCAATAATGTGAATACCTGTAACTTCAAATCTACCTTGTTCATCAGGTTCTAGAGGCTCATCAATAGTGCCGCGGGCACAATCATATTCTAATGTTATACTGCTATCCACAATAGTCATGCTAATGTGTTTCCCGCCCCATGTTCCCATTAAATTATCTTGATAAACATTACCACCACATCCGCCCCAGCAAAGCCATACTATCAATAATGATAAAATCCCTATGATTACTTGTTTCATATTTATCCCTATAAAATTTATCTGGCCATTTAAGAATTAGCTGAAACTTAATAATTTACATCATGAGTAACAAAAAAGTTATTCAGAAGGAATCTTTTTTTAAATTAATAAAAACTTCATATTTTGACTAAGTATATGTTAACAAGATTCCGATCGAACGCGAGGACGGGAAAAAATCATTTTGCACAACACAGAATAATAAGGTAATTTCTAATCTAATATTCCTTCAGCATAATTTTTAATACGATTCATATCTAAATTCGATCTTTTAATAATCATACCTTTAATAAACAGTGTCATAAGTTTATAAATTCCGCTGAACTAAAATTCAGGATCCATCACCTATTTGGTTTTATTTCATTACAATTTTTAAAGATTGGGAATTATCAAAATAAAAGAATTACTTCTTTGGCAACCTTTCAATGAATGAATTATCACTAAGAATTGTAAAAGTATCTTTCTTTCGTAACTCATTCAGATTAAAACAATTCATATAGCTCATAGAACTTTTCAAACCGTCAGAGATTCCGTCGACTACATTTTTAACGGCGCCTTTGTAAGGAACCATGGTTTCTTCGCCTTCAATAAATTCATTTTTCATTTTGACCCCAAAGGAAGCCGAACCGCGATATTTTTTCCACAACTGATCATCATATTTAATAACTTCACCAGGTGTTTCCTTAGTACCGGCGAGCATTCTTCCTAACATTACTACATCTGCACCAAGTGCAAGTGCTTTAACAACATCACCGGGACTTTTTATACCGCCATCTGCAATAATTTTTATTTTCAGATTTGATTCTTCGCGTGCAAAGTAAACATCCAGTAAAGACGTAACCTGCCCAATTCCTATTCCGGTTTGGATACTTGTTGTACAAACACTTCCGCTTCCTATTCCCACTCTTACTGCATCAACACCCACATCTTCCAATTCCTTAAGCGTAGAACCATGCGCTATATTTCCAATTATAACTCTTACGTTAAATTTTTTCTTTATTTCTTCAGCTTTTTGCAAAACTTCATGATTATTTGCATTAGCTGTATCAATACAGATTATATAATTATGAACTGAAAGTTTTTCTACTACATCAATTGGTGTATTTAAAGCGATGGAAACACCTTTAATCTCTTTTCCGTTACTGGAGTCTTCCAAAATTTTTCTTAACGATGAATCGAAACGGTTAAGAATACCAAGGCAGCCAAGTTTTGTCAGCTCATTCGCCATTTCCAATCCGGTTACAGATTCCATCGGACTAGAAATAATAGGCAAAGAAAGCTGCTCATCTAAAAATTCGCAGGAAGTATCCGTTTCCTTTCTCGATTTTATCCTGCTTATTTCTGTGGGAACTAAACTGATATCATCGTAAGTAAGTGATTGATAGTATTTATTGAGATCTTCTTTACTATATAATTTCATTTCTTTTATGTGTAATAATTCAAAATTTTATTTATCCATCTTTGCAAAAATAATCAAGAATGAAAGAACATGTATGAAAGATGTGAAATAAGATGTAAGTCGCAAAATTGTTTTCTGTATAGTGCACACAAATTGAAAGCCTTTTGTAATTTAAACTAATATATGCATTAAGGTTATATATTTTAAATTATTTTTTCCATTTCATCTAAAATATCATTCATCTTTTTAGATACAGCAAGAACAGAGTCCGGTGAGTTCATATCTACACCTGCGGATTTTAATATATTTATCGGGTAATCTGAACTTCCGGCTTTAAGAAAACCTAAATATTTTTCAACTGCTGCTGCACCATTAGCCTTTACCTTGGTTACTAATGCTTCTGAAGCAGCAAAACCTGTTGCATACTGAAAGACATAAAAATTATAATAGAAGTGTGGAATTCGTGCCCACGTGTATGTTTCTTCCTCACTTACTGCCATCGCAGGTCCCCAATATTTCTGATACATATCTTTATAAAGTTTACAAAGTAAATCGGATGTCAAGGCATCACCGTTTTCTGTCATTTCATAAACTACCATTTCAAATTCTGCAAACATTACCTGACGGTAAAATGTAGATGTTATATTGTTAAGATATTTTTCAAGCAGGTAAAGTTTTTCATTGTGGTCTTCAGCATTTTCACTCAAATAATCTAAAAGTAGTGATTCGTTGAAAGTTGAGGCAACTTCAGCTAAAAAAATTGAATAGTTTGCATAAGGATACGGCTGCGTTTTTCC
>SMUY01023528.1_pt1 | contig 11051 bp, 7 predicted proteins | sample 2456441 | NCBI WGS metagenome assembly SMUY01 (sample SAMN11095931, study PRJNA526329) | marine sediment metagenome | biome: Marine sediment; feature: Surficial sediment; material: Deep marine sediment; isolation source: Hadal surficial sediment | place: Pacific Ocean | collected 2014-11 | depth 0-1...
CCACTGGGCGCTACATTCTCAGGCGCGGTCTGGATGTCAACAAGGACCAGTCCTATGCACTCTGGGGCATCCGGCAGCACGGATTGGCGAATACGCTGTTTCCCGTCGGCGAATACACCAAGCCGGAAATCCGTCAGATGGCACATCGCTTCAACCTGCGCACTGCGGAGAAGAAGGAAAGCCAGGAAATCTGCTTCATTCCCGACAACGATTACGCCCGCTACCTGAAGAAGCAGCGCCCGGATTTGGTTGAAATGGCGGATGGTGAAATCGTGAACGCGAACGGTGAGGTGCTGGGCGCCCACCGCGGGTTTCCGTTTTATACCATTGGCCAGCGCAAAGGGCTGGGCTTGTCCATGCCGAATCCCGTTTACGTTACTGAAATCGATGCCGACGCTAACCGCATCACAGTGGGTTCGAGTGATGGGCTCGTGCACGTTGGTCTGGTGGCGGATGAGGTTAACTGGGTGTCGATTTCATGCCCAGAAGAGGAGCTCGAAGTTGAAGCCAAGATTCGCTACAATAGTCCGGGGTCAAACGCTCGCATCAGGCCGAAGAGCGCGCACGAGGTCGAAGTCGTTTTCAATGAACCGGAGAGAGCGGTGACGCCGGGCCAGTCGGTGGTGTTTTACCAGGGTGATGTGGTGATCGCCGGCGGCGTGATTCGTTCCTTTGTGAAAGACGAAGCGGAAAACGCGTCATGAAAAGGCTACTCACCATCGCCGGCTCTGATTCCGGCGGCGGCGCCGGCATTCAGGCGGACCTGAAGACATTCCATCAGTTCGGCTGTTACGGCATGTCCGTGCTGACCGCGGTTACGGCTCAGAACAGCCTGGGGGTACACGGCATTGAGACGCTACCGCCCGAGTTCGTTGCACTGCAGCTCGAGTCTGTTGTCACAGACTTCGGCGTGGATGGCGCAAAGATGGGCATGTTGGCCAACGTGGACATCGTGCGCGCTCTGGCGGCAAGAATGAGAGCGCTGGAGATTCCACATCTTGTGGTCGATCCGGTTATGCGGGCCAAGGGCGGCGACTCGCTTCTGGCCGATGACGCGCAGCAGGCTCTTTGTGATGAAATCATTCCGCTCGCTGAAATCGTCACGCCTAACCTTCCGGAAGCAGAAATCCTGGCCGGCTTTGAAATTCGCAGCAAAGACGATATGCGCCGGGCCGCCCGTGTGATTCACGAAAATGGCGCCAGAAACGTGCTGGTCAAAGGCGGCCACCGGGCCGAGGATGCCACAGACATCTTCTTCGATGGCGAGAATTTCACGGAGCTTTTTGCAGAGAGAATCGAATCCGGAAACACTCACGGCACGGGCTGTACCTATTCGGCTGCCATCGCCGCCAATCTGGCGCTTGGTCAGGACATGGCGGACGCGGTTGCGGTTGCAAAGCGTTTTGTGACGGCAGCCATCAGAGAAAGCCTGCCATTAGGGCGGGGCATAGGACCCTTGAATCACTTCGTCAGCATCAACCATTCGCGATGAAAGTCACCCTCAACGATATCGCGATTGTCGGCGTGTTTTCGGCGCTCGCCTTTGCCGGCGCCTACCTTCTCCTTCCTCTCCACAACATCGAAATATTTACTACCATCATTTTTGTTTCCGGCTATCTGTTTGGGGAAAAAGTCGGGACGCTCGTCGGTGTGATTGCAAGCGCGCTGTTCGCGATTTTGAACCCATTTGGTATATCGCCGCTCCCGCTGCTCTTGGTTCAAATGGCGAGCCGCGGGTTCGTTGGTTACGTCGGCGGACGCTTTGGCAAGATGAATCTTGCTGAGCGGGGACGCCCGTATCGACTCTTCGCTTTCGGACTCGCCGGATTGGTCTTGACGTGGGTCTACATTATTCTGGCGCTCTTGAGTGGAATATTTACTTCCGGCTTTTCTATAGAACAATTGAAAGTGTCATTCGTATTTGGTATCGTTTCATATTCGATTCTGAGCGTTGGCAACATCCTCATCTTTGCACTTGTGCTGCCTTTTGTGACCGACGCGCTCAAAAGGAACCCTTACCTGCGACAACTCGGCGCCCCAAACATTTGACTGGCTCGAACCATTCCTTGACGATTATTGCATTGGCCTTCTGTCTGTATGTGTTCCCTGCGCAGACTGTCACGGCGCAAGAGGTCGAAGCAGATATCGACAGCCTCTCAGAAAACAGTGCTCGGGTGGATACCGTTGCCAATGTGGAGGACGAGGGCGCTGACCCGCGTCGAAGTCGTGCCTGGTCCGTTACGAGTGATCAGGCTGCTCACATTTTCACCGAAGACATTGTGGATTTTGCTGCAATACTGCCCACTATTTTCCCACTGGATTTGGGTAGTGTGGGGCAAGCTTCATCGCTCGTTGTCCGGGGCGGCACACCGCAACAGACAGCCGTCTCTCTCCACGGGCTGACACTGTACGAGCCCATCTTCGGATTTCCAGACGCATCTATTCTGCCGGTTGCGCTGGTTGAGGAGGTTTCGTTTTCAGGGGATGCAGTGCAGATTCACCCGGCCTATGGCGGGATCGTGCAGGTCCGGACGATGAAACTTGCCGAACAACGACCTTATTCCCGCGTTCACTTTCGCACCGGTGACTGGGGCTACAGCGATATCGGGATTTCGTTTGGCTTGCCCGTTTCAAGAGCGTCCCACCTGACGTTTACAGGCAACCGGCAGGAGTTCGATGGCTTTCTCGGTGAGCGCAGAAATCTTGTGAACTCTCGTTTCTTCGGGACATTTCAGTTCGGGCCGCATCCCGGCCTCGGGATCGGCGCAGTGGTTATGTTCAATCGTAACAAAGTGGATGTTCCGGCGCCGCTCTTGCCTGATTTAGCGCCAAATCTGGACAAGCCGCGGAGAAAGAGCACGCGTTTTGATAGTCAGGTTTCCGTGCGAGTGGGCAGCCTCAGCAAAAGGGGACGCGAGTTTTTGCTTAGCGCCTTTTTCTCACGCAACCGGATCGAGTCCATCAATGATACGACGCTGTTTGACAATGAAGCCGTTACAATGGGAGGGACGGTTCAGGGCGACTTTTCTATCGGCAAGCATGTGGTCACGCTGGGGGGCGGCTTGCGTGTTCACGATCTGGAGAGTGACAACCTGGAAGAACGCGCAGACAATTTCGGCTACATTTTCGCCGCCGAAAAATATGAAGTGACCCCGGTTGTTACGTTGGGCTTGCGCGCCACGCTTGAAAAATACGAGGGCTACGACCTGCAGTTTACGCCGGCGGCCAGGCTGGATTTCGCACTCGCGAACGGCAGTCAGTTCTGGCTGGATGTGAGCAGCAGTCGCCGCTATCCTAGTTTCTCAGAGCGGCTGTGGCGGTCGGAATTCTTTCGCGGCAATGCAGATCTTGATTTTGAAACGCGCGTCGCCGGTGAAATCGGCTTCCAAACAGGACATAAAAAATCCAAACTTCAGTCTGCGGCTTTTGTCAGAAATGTCAACGATTGGATTGGAGTTATTTTTACGGCTGCCGATACTTCGTCGCCGAATGTCTGGAACCTGGACCACCGAACGGTGATGGGCGTGGAGCTCGAGTTTGCTCAGGCATTTGGCGCCGGTGGAGAATTGGGACTGAGCGGCTCCATTTTGCGGGTCAGCGAGAGCGAAGATGAGAAGCAGTTGCAGGTGCCGGAATACGTGCTCTATCCTTACGTCGAATTCGGTCGCCCGCTCTTTGAAAATACTGTGCACATCAGGCTGCGTGTCAACGGCCGGATCTTTGGTGAGCGGGCCGGCTTGTCTTATGATGCGGGCACGGTTTTTCCGCGATACGTGACCCGTTCATCCGACGCCGTCTTCGATGCCATGTTCACGCTCGTTTTTGCCGGCCCGACGGTGAAATTTTCGTATGAAAATATATTTGATCTCGAGTATGAACTTGTCCCGGGGTTTTCCATGCCGCCAAGAACCCTGCGGTTTGAAATCGCCTGGGCGTTCTGGGACTAAGGACACAATCTCATAAATAAGGTACCTATTGATCTGGTGGATAATTCATATTTGACAAGTCCTGTTCATCTTGCAAATCCCGTCCAAAATTCAAGTCATCGTAATGATGCGGCTTAAGGCAATAGGAGGTTAAAAATGGCCGAGGAAACCCTATTTAGTAAGATCATTCGTAAAGAAATCCCGGCGGATATCGTTTATGAGGATGGAATCGTGACTGCGTTTCGGGATATCAGTGCGCAGGCGCCGACGCACATTTTGATCATTCCGAACAAAGTGATTCCAACTGTCAACGACGTCACGCAAGAGGATGAAGCAGTGCTGGGGCGCCTATTTACAGTTGCCGCAAAAATCGCCAAAGATGAAGGGATCTCCGAAAGCGGCTATCGCTTAATCATCAATTGCAACAAAGATGGCGGGCAGGAAGTATCCCATTTTCACATGCACATTCTTGGCGGCAGGCCTCTTGGCCGCATGCTTGCGAAGTGATTCTTCCCGGTAACCCTAAAACAAACCAATTCAGGAGTGGAGTCATGAAAAAGAAAGTTTCGTTTGTTGTATGGATGGCTGTGATACTGGTGACGGCTGGCTGGCTTTATCCGGGAACCACTGTTTTGCAGCAGCCGGAAGAGTCCGGCGAGAGAAAGACCATTACATTTCCATCTTCGGACAGTCTGGAAATCACCGCCGATGTGGTCATCACGCATGAGTTAACCGCGCCGTTTATTGTCCTGTTTCATCAGGCCGGATGGAGTCGCGGCGAGTATAATGAGATCATCCCCAAGTTGAACGCGATGGGCTTCAACTGCATGGCAGTGGATCAGCGCTCCGGCGATGCCGTAAACGATGTGACCAACGAAACGCACAAACGGGCGCGCAGCGCCGGCAAAAAGACCACGTATCTGGATGCCTATCAGGATATGGAGGCGGCGGTAAAGTTTGCACGCGAGCAGTACGCGAAAAGTAAACTCGTTGTTTGGGGCAGTTCGTATTCGGCTGCACTGGTGCTCAAGCTTGCCGGTGACCACACAGATGAGATAGACGGTGTGCTTTCTTTTTCGCCTGGCGAGTATTTCGACCGCTTCGGGGCCGGGACAACTTACGTGACTGATGCAGCTAAAAAGATTACCTGCCCGGTATTCATTACCTCCGCGAAGGACGAAAAGGGACGTTGGAGTGGAATCTTCGCCGCGATTCCGTCCAAAAACAAGCAGTCCTTTTCGCCGGAGAGCGACGGCAACCACGGCTCGCGGGCGCTGTGGGAGAAGTTTTCAGACAGCAAAGAATACTGGGCTGCGGTGACAGCTTTTCTGCAGAAGAGCTTCTTGCAGCAGTCTGCGGACAAGTAGCTGGACTAATTCCTGTCGCAGGCGAAGCCGCAATATTGCCAAGGATTTTTACGGATGAACGTGGATAATTGGACTTATTAGTCTGTGACAACGCTCGTCCCTCTATGCTCTACGCTTTTTCATTTTCTGTTTGGGATTTGAGATTCGCGGCTGCGCCGGGTTTAATCCGTGGCTCGAGAAATATGATTCAGCCTACATATTTCGCCGGTACTGCCCACCTACCTCGAACAGCGCTTTTGTGATTTCTCCGAGGGAGCAGACCTTGCATGCTTCTATGAGGCGCTCAAAAACGTTGCGGTTTTCGACCGCCGCTTCCTGCACGCGCTTCAACTCCTGGCCCGCCCGCTCGCGGTTGCCTTTGTGCAGGTCTTGCAGCATGGAGATTTGGTATTCTTTTTCTTCCGTGGTGGAACGAATCACCTCCCGCGGCCGAATCGTGGGTGAGCCTTCGGGATCCAGAAACGTATTTACGCCGATGATCGGCAATTCGCCGGTGTGCTTCAGGGTTTCGTAGTACAGGCTTTCCTCCTGAATTTTGCTGCGCTGGTACATGGTCTCCATAGCCCCGAGGACGCCGCCGCGTTCCGTGAGCCGGTCGAATTCTATCATCACTGCCTCTTCCACCAGGTCAGTCAGTTCCTCGATAATGAATGCCCCTTGCAGCGGGTTTTCGTTTTTGGCCAGCCCCAGCTCTTTGTTGATGATGAGCTGAATTGCCATGGCACGCCGCACCGACTCTTCCGTCGGCGTGGTGATCGCTTCGTCGTAGGCGTTGGTGTGCAGCGAGTTGCAGTTGTCATAAATTGCGTACAGCGCCTGCAGCGTGGTGCGAATGTCGTTGAAATCGATTTCCTGTGCGTGCAGGGAACGGCCTGAGGTTTGAATGTGGTACTTGAGCTTTTGTGCGCGCTCGTCGGCGCCGTATTTGTGTTTCATGGCTTTGGCCCAGATGCGGCGCGCCACCCTGCCGATGACGGCGTACTCGGCATCTTCGCCGTTGGAGAAGAAAAAGGACAGGTTCGGCCCGAACATGTTAATGTCCATGCCGCGGCTGAGGTAGTACTCAACGTAGGTGAAACCGTTGCTCAGCGTCAGCGCCAACTGCGTGATGGGATTGGCGCCCGCTTCTGCGATATGATAACCCGAAATCGACACCGAGTAGAAGTTGCGCACATTGTGCTCGATGAAATACTCCTGCACGTCGCCCATGAGTCGCAGGGCAAATTCAGTGGAGAAAATGCAGGTGTTTTGCGCCTGGTCTTCTTTCAGGATGTCGGCCTGCACCGTACCGCGCACCTGGGAGAACGTTTTCGCTTTGATTTTCTGGTAGGTCTCCGGCGGCAGAACTTCGTCGCCCGTGACGCCCAACAGCATCAAGCCAAGGCCGTCGTTGCCCTCTGGCAGCTCTCCTTGATAGGCGGGTCGCGGAACGCCCTTCGCTTGGTAGATTTCTTCGATCTTTTTTTCTACTTCCTTTTCGAGACCGTGCTCTTTAATGTAGCGCTCGCACTGTTGGTCGATGGCGGCGTTCATGAAAAAGCCGAGCAGCATGGGCGCGGGCCCGTTGATAGTCATGGAAACCGATGTCCTCGGATCCGCCAGATTGAAGCCGGAGTAAAGTTTCTTGGCGTCGTCGAGGCAGCAGATGGAAACGCCGGCGTTGCCGACCTTGCCAAAAATGTCGGGACGGTGGTGGGGATCGCTGCCGTACAGCGTCACGGAGTCGAAAGCTGTGGAGAGCCGCTTTGCCGGCATGCCGAGGCTGACATAGTGGAAGCGCTGATTGGTGCGTTCAGGTCCGCCTTCGCCGGCGAACATGCGCGTCGGATCCTCGCCTTCGCGTTTGAACGGAAAAATACCGCTGGTGAAAGGGAATTCGCCGGGCACATTTTCCTGCAGCGCCCAGAGGATGAGGTCGCCCCAGGCTTCGTAGCGCGGCAAAGCCACTTTCGGAATTTTCGTGTGGGAGAGGCTCTCGCTGTGCGTTTCGAGAACCAGCTCTTTTCCCCGCACCATAAATTTGTACTCTGGTGCGCGGTACCTTTCTTTCGTCTCCTGCCATGAATCGAGGAACGCTCTGTTGCGCATGTCCAGATCGAGATCGATTTTCGTGTACGCTTCTTCGAGTTCGTGTACGGTCTTCGCATCGCCATTCGTTTGCTTCATTGTATCGATGGACTTCCTGAGAGCGAAGAGCTTTTGTGCAATCTCCTTCTGCGATTCTGTCCACTGATTGTACGTACGGATTTTCTCTGATATTTCCGATAGGTAGCGCACCCGACTTGGCGGGATGATGTGCACCTTTTCGGTCATTTCCAGCCGGGCGTGGAAATTCGATTTCAAGTCCGAGCCGGTCTTCTCGGCGATCTTTTGCATAAGCGCCCGGTAGAGCGCGTTCATGCCCGGGTCGTTGAATTGTGAGGCGATTGTGCCGTAAACCGGCAGCCTGTCCTCGCCCGTGTCCCAAAGCTGGTGATTTCGCTGATACTGTTTTTTGACGTCGCGCAGGGCATCGAGCGCGCCGCGTTTGTCGAATTTGTTGATGGCGATGCAGTCAGCGAAGTCCAGCATGTCGATCTTTTCCAACTGCGTCGCCGCACCATATTCGGGCGTCATCACGTACAGGCTGACGTCCGAGTGCTCCACGATTTCTGTGTCCGCCTGGCCGATGCCTGAGGTTTCCAGAATGATGAGATCGTAGTTTGCGGCTTTGAGCACCAGCAGGGCTTCGGCAACGAAAGCCGACAGAGCGAGGTTGGACTGCCGCGTCGCCAGTGAGCGCATGTAGACGCGTTTATTGTAGATAGCATTCATCCGGATGCGGTCACCGAGCAGGGCGCCGCCGGTCTTGCGCTTGGATGGATCTACCGAAACGATGGCGATGGTTTTGTCGGAAAAATCCAGGAGAAAACGCCGCACCAGTTCATCGATGAGAGACGATTTGCCGGCGCCGCCTGTGCCGGTGATGCCAAGTACCGGAATGGTTTTTTTCTGCGCTAGCTTATGAATTCTCGTGAGTGCGGGCTTGGCGGCTTCGGGAAAGTTTTCCGCAGCAGAAATCAAGCGCGCGATGGCCTTTGGGTTTTTCGTTTCGACAAAATCGATCTCGCCATTCATGCTCTGTCCGATGGGGAAGTCGCACTGCGACAGCATGTCGTTGATCATGCCCTGCAAACCCATCTTGCGGCCGTCGTCGGGCGAGTAGATGCGCGCGATGCCGTAGTCGTGCAACTCCTTGACCTCCTCGGGCAGGATCACGCCGCCGCCGCCGCCAAAGATTTTGACATGGCCGCCGCCGCGCTCGTGCAGCAAATCGTGCATATACTTAAAGTACTCGATGTGGCCACCCTGATAAGAAGTCATGGCGATGGCCTGGACATCTTCCTGAATGGCGCAGTCCACCACTTCTTCCACGCTTCGGTCGTGGCCGAGGTGAATGACCTCGACGCCGGTGGCCTGAATGATCCTGCGCATGATGTTGATAGCGGCATCGTGACCATCGAACAGCGATGCTGCCGTTACAATTCGAATCTTATTTTCGGGTCGGTATGGTTTTATCTTTTCCATGTTTTCTCTTGGGGTTGGGGAAATATCTGTTTCAATTTTCTTTTGGCCTCGGTTTCACACAGATGAGATACGGATTCTAATCTAAGTAATGTCTGAACGAAAACTCGATCACTCATGTCATTCCGGTGAACTTTTGAGCCAGGATCTCCTGCTTTAGCCAAGGGATTCCCGCAAAGGGCTTAAAGTTTGCAGGAATGATAGGCGATAGCCGTTTTCGGTCTCGTTCTCCAAGATTTTCTCAGCAGTACAGTTAAGCATCGCAACAGGTGGCAGATAGTAAATTGCTCTTTGGAATGATTGAATATTTTTGAGCTGATCAAAGATAGTGAATTTTATGGGCTCAGATCAAGGGTAAAAACAAGTTTGCCTCCGACTCACCCTTGCCCAGACATTGGCACGGCGTATTCTTCGGGAGGTTTGGAAGGACGTACAAGAAAAAACATACCTTACAACTTTGCGCAAGCAGGGAGGACGCAAGAGCGTCAAACTTGCATTCCCACGCAGAGCGGTGGGAACGAGAAAGCCATGCCTTCTTTAAAAAACGTGACTGCCATGTGACTTTTGCCGGGATCTGTAAGGTGACGACGATTATCCGAAACGTTGGCGATTGATTCGAGGCACGTTTTCACATCGCTACCTCTGATTGGGGTAGTGAAGCGTCCTTTGGTATTTCGGGAAATAGCTTTGGAGAGTAGCGATGTTCTTAGGAGACAATGTGAGCTGCGTTTTTGCGGCATAGATTTGTGGTGGGGTCAAGAAGCGAACCCAACCTACAATGACTGCGCACCGACGCATGGCCGGGATGGCCGAGCACAAAAAAGCTTCGCACTGCTTTTGGCCGGGTAGTCTTGGCCTTGCTACGGCAGAGAAACCGGAACAGCGTGACCGGTCGGCGTGCCAGATCAAGGAAGAAAACGACGCGCCGCAGTGGTTGCGTTTCAAAATGGGATCATGTTTCAGATGACTTCGCCAGTCGGTTTTGTTTGAACGTAATTTACCGTCGTCATAGTACAAATTGAGGTGTTCATGAGAAACATGGTGCGATTCCTGCTTTCCTGTTGCTGTTTTGTCTTACCAATGAGTTCCGCCCATGCGTTGACATTGATTTCCCCGGCGCCGTGCAGTGAGGTTGACCTCGACGGTCCCGGCGGCATTCTCGATCAACTCTATGGTCTGGAGAATCTAACCCGTGTCGATGATGCTCGGGACCAATTCTGGGTTGGCAGCGGCGCCGTCATCAGCATCGATGCCAAAGCAAGGTTCGCCGGCTTCAGCTTTGCTTTCGGGTACAGCACCGGCACCAGCGGTGAGAATTTATTTCAGGTGAGTGGGCATGGGTTCTTAGCCAGCGGCTCAGGCTTTCTGCACAGCCCGGACAGCCCTTTTCAATGGGAGCTCACACCCAGCGGCGCACCTGTTTGGGGCACGGCGCCTGCCAGCAATACCGATGGCCTTGACCACATGGTCACCTATTTTATTACTTCCGGCGCCTCGGCTGGCAAGTATGTCATTGCGTGGGAAGACCTATCGAATTTAGGCGATAAAGATTATAACGACCTGGTCTTAGAGATCACGGGCGCACGTCCATACGCCGTTGTTCCGGAGCCGGGAACCCTGGCGTTGCTGACAATGGGGTTATTAGGTTTGCTGGGAACCGGCCGGGTGAGAAAATATCTGCGCAAATGATCGACTGTTGTGTCTGTTTTTTTATAATCCGAAGCAGAAAAAGCCCTTAATTTCTTAGCGCAACTGATTATATTCAGCAAGTCCACCTAGGATGGAATCGCATTTTGAAACCACCATTTTCATAATTGTGGTGGTGCCCCAAACGGAATTTTTGCGAAAATATTTCGAATTAGATGTTGCCACAGTAACTGACGCGTAGCCACGCCTGACGGCTTGAATGCACCCGGCACAACGTCGCGGCAATATCAGTCGGCGCTTTCGTTATCGTCGTCACGTTCGCCGTCGTCGTCATGGTCTTCAAAGATATCGATGGAGTTTTTGATGTTGTTCTCGATGGTGCTCTTGTTCTCCGAGACGCGCGGATCCAGCAGGTTGCCCTGTGCATCCGTGAACCAGATGGACATATCGACTTCCAGGACGATGTTGGTTGTCGGATTGCTTGCGTCCAGTACTAACGGTGGGTCAAATACCTTCTCCTGTTCCTCATCGAATTCGAAGGAAAAGA
>SMUY01185841.1_pt1 | contig 11051 bp, 10 predicted proteins | sample 2456441 | NCBI WGS metagenome assembly SMUY01 (sample SAMN11095931, study PRJNA526329) | marine sediment metagenome | biome: Marine sediment; feature: Surficial sediment; material: Deep marine sediment; isolation source: Hadal surficial sediment | place: Pacific Ocean | collected 2014-11 | depth...
CTGTTGTCGATGTCCCTGCACCTGATCGAGTGCAATTCTGATCAGAGTTTTTTCAAACTCGGGAAGTGCCGCTTCGATCAGTGGACTTTGGTTACTGGAACCAAGTTCCCGCTCGGCCCAGTAAGCGAGGCTTTGCGTCCACTCCTGTTGCGCGCCTTTGCCTGCGCGTCCCCCCAGTTCCTCCGGAATGTCCATGGCTGCAATGACGCCACCGGGTGCGGTCACGGTCATACGCCGGGTGGCGTTAACAAGCTGCCGTACATTGCCGGGCCAGTCGTAACCTTGCAGAATTTCCATGGCCTCGCTGTTCAGCGATTTTGCCGGTACATCGAGTTCCTGCGCCGCATCTTCCAGGTAATGGCCCAGCAACATCGGTATGTCCTGACGCCGCTGGCGCAGCGGCGGTGTATTGATTCGGATAACATTCAAGCGGTGATAAAGATCTTCGCGAAAGCGTCGTTCGTCGACGGCTCGCGCCAGGTCCTGATTGGTTGCGGCGATGACACGGACATCTACTTTAACCGACGTCTGTCCGCCGACCCGATAGAACTCACTTTCGGCCAACACGCGCAATAAGCGTGTCTGCAAGGCCGTTGACATGTCGCCGATCTCGTCGAGAAACAAGGTGCCACCATCAGCCTGCTCGAATCGGCCGATGCGCCTTGCGTCGGCGCCGGTGAAAGAGCCGCGTTCGTGACCGAACAGCTCGGACTCCAGCAGCTCCGAGGCAATGGCGGAGGTATTCAATGCAACAAAGGGTTTGTTCGCGCGTGGACCATGCTGATGCAGCGCTCTTGCAACGAGCTCTTTGCCGGTACCGGATTCTCCGGTAATCAGGACCGTCATACTCGAGCGCGCAAGCCTGCCAATTGATCGAAATACCTCCTGCATGGCGGGTGCCTGACCGATTAGCGACGGGATTTTTGCAGTGTCTCCCTTGCTTTGCCGACTCAGCACGTAGCCATGCTGTCTCGCCGCCTTCCTGACCAGCTCGATTGCTTCATCGATATCGAATGGCTTTGGCAGGTATTCGAATGCACCACCCTGATACGCGGCCACGGCGTTCTCCAGATCCGAGTGCGCGGTTACGACAATGACCGGCAGCTCAGGGCAGGTACGGCTCAGCCGTTCGAGCAGGGCCAGGCCATCGATGCCCGGCATGCGCACGTCCGTTATCAGCACATCGGGCGTTTCTTTTTCGATGGCGTCCAGAAGATGTTCGCCGCGCTCGAAACTTCGCGGCTGCATATCTGCCTGGCGCAGCGCTTTTTCGAGTACCCAGCGCACTGACTCGTCGTCATCAACGACCCAGACTTCAAGTTGCTTGCTAGCCGACAAGTGTCACCTCTGGCTCGATCAGCGGAATCCTGACGAAGAACACGGTACGGCCAGGCCGGCTTTCGAATTCAATCAGGCCGCCGTGCCGGCTTATCAGTTCCTGCGCGACGGGCAATCCGAGACCAGTGCCATCCGGGCGGCTGGTCACCAATGGGTAGAAAATGGAGTCCTGCAAGTCCGGCGGGATTCCCGGGCCATCGTCTTCGATCTCAATGCTCGCAACAGCGGGGTGCCGTACATCGCCGATCGTGAAATTCATGATTGCGCGCGTGCGCAGCGTAATTTCGCCTTGTCCAGCCAGCGCTATGCTCGCGTTTTGCAAAAGGTTCAGGAACGCCTGTACCATCTGATCGCGGTCCAGAAGGAACAGCGGCAAGCCCGGATCGTAATCGCGCCGGATCTTTATTCTGTCCTGACCTGGCTCTGTAAGCCGCACCACATACTCGAGCAATTCGTGGACGTTGACGGCCTGCTTGTTCGGCGGTCCGCCGGGTCCCAGCAATGTGTCAACCAGGCTGGCGAGCCGGTCCGCTTCACTGATGATGACGCTCGTATATTCCTTCAACTCATCGCTGTCGAGCTGCCGCTCCAGCAATTGCGCAGCACCGCGCAGGCCGCCGAGCGGGTTTTTTATTTCATGCGCGAGCTGCCTGATCATTTGCCGCCCGGCGCCGTGTTGAATAATCAATGCATTTTCCCGGCTTATCCTGGAGCGGCGGGTGACGTCCGTCATTTCGACCAGCAGACGAGCCTTCTCTGGGGGCTCGGGCAGCAGCGAAACCCGGCAATCGATCATGCGCTCATCAGCATAAACCTCGGTGCGTCCCAGCCGTATTTCATTGGCATAGGTGACACCGCTCTCGAGCGTGCGCATGAGTATGTCCTGGATTTCGCGGTCATCGCCAAGCAGTTGCAACAGCGACTGCCCGTGCGCCCGATGCTGGCTGACGCCGAGAAGATTTTCCGCTGCGGGGTTCAGGTCTTCGATCAGAAGGCTTTGATCGATGATGACAACGGCCGTGTTCAGGTGCTCGAACACAGGGTCGCGTCGCGGTGGGTCGCCGCCTTGCCTGGTTTTCCTGCCCGGGGGTTTGCTGCCGGCTAGGTGCCGCGTGCGATCGAGTTTTGCTGCACGTAAAAGCGGTTCGGCATGCTGCGAATCATCATGGTGCCGGATGCGTCGATGATCTCCGCCTGGATATTGTGCACGCCGCGGTAAACTTCGTCGATCTGAAAACTCATGCGATTTACCATTCTCGGGGTACCGTCGAAATAAACCCGAATCCGATGGCCCGTCTGCAGCGCCGGTTGCAGATTGAGCGTGACATTCAGGACGCCTTCTATGTTCCATAGCGTCTCTTCAGCAAGCGGTGCGCCGATAGTGAGCGCCTCATAACGGAATACTGTGGATTGCTCCGCGGCATCGTCAGCGTCGCCGGCAGTATTGCTCGAAACCGGCGCCGGCGCACGCCTCGGGCGAATTCCATCGGAGTGCAGTTGTACTCGCTCCGCGCCCACGTGCGGCCGATCCGAGTAATGCACAATCCCGTCCTCGTCCACCCACTTGTAGGCCTGCGCCAGCACGGTGCCCGCGGCAAGGGTGGAAATGAGGATAATAATTGTTCGCTTGAGCATAGGGTTAGCATAGCAGTAGTGCTTTGTTTTTGACCAGTGGCCGGGCGATAAAGTGCCGCCCGGGTCACAGTTTTTAGCCTGTTTTATGGGCCGGGGACTTAGAGGCTGTAGTACATGTCGAATTCCACCGGATGTGTGGTCATGCGCAGCCGGGTCACATTTTCGTTCTTCAACTCCAGGTAGGCATCGATCAGATCGTCGCTGAACACGTCGCCAGCCTTCAGGAAATCGCGGTCTCCATCAAGCGCCTCCAGCGCCTCATCCAGTGAAAACGCAACCATCTTCAGATCCTTTTCTTCTTCCGGCGGCAGGTCATACAGATCCTTGTCCATCGGGTCACCCGGATGAATCTTGTTGAGTATGCCGTCGACGCCCGCAAGCATCATTGCCGCGAACGCCAGGTACGGGTTGCCCATTGAATCCGGGAAACGGACTTCGAGACGCCGGCTCTTTGGATTGGGGTCATAAGGAATACGAATCGACGCAGAGCGATTTCGCGCTGAATACGCGAGAATGGTTGGCGCCTCGAAGCCAGGCACAAGACGCTTATAACTGTTGGTTGCAGCGTTGGTAAACGCGTTTAGTGCTTTGGCATGCGTGATCAGGCCACCGATGTAATAAAGCGCCGTTTCCGACAAGCCACCGTAGCCGTCACCCATGAACAGATTGACGCCGTCTTTGAACAATGACTGGTGCACGTGCGCGCCGTTGCCGTTGTCATTAACAAGTGGTTTCGGCATGAAGGTCGCGGTCTTGCCGTAGCTGTGTGCAACGTTGTGCACCACGTATTTGAGGATCTGCACCTCGTCGGCCTTGCGGGTTAAGGTATTGAATTTAATGCCAATTTCGCACTGTCCCGCAGTGGCGACCTCATGGTGATGCACCTCGGTTTCAAGGCCCATTTCTTCAAGGGCGAGGCACATCGCAGAACGCACGTCGTGCAGCGAATCGACCGGTGGTACCGGAAAATAACCGCCCTTGACGGTCGGCCGGTGGCCGGTGTTGCCGTCCTCGTAACTGCGGCCGGTGTTCCAGGCGCCTTCGCTGGAATCGACCGAATAGTACGCGCCCTGCATGTTGTCGTCCCAACGTACATCGTCAAAGACGAAGAACTCGTTTTCCGGACCGAAATAGGCAGTGTCAGCGATTCCCGTTGATTTCAGATAAGCCTCGGCACGACCGGCCAGCGAGCGTGGACAACGATCGTAGCCCTGCATTGTCGTCGGTTCGACGACATTGCAACGCAGGTTTAGGGTGGTGTCTTCCGAAAAAATATCGAGTACCGCGGACGCCGCATCCGGCAGCAAAATCATGTCTGACTCATTGATGCCCTTCCATCCGGAGATTGAAGAGCCGTCGAACATTTTTCCCTCTTCGAAAAGATCCTCATCGAGCACATGCGCTGGCACGGTGACATGCTGTTCCTTGCCCTTCGTATCGGTAAAGCGCAAGTCGACGAACTTGACATCGTTTTCTTTAATCAGGGCGAGAATCTCAGTAGGGGTCATCGGTCATTCCTCCAACCAGCAGCAAATATGAAAAGATGAAGCACGCGTTCCGCCATGGAAAATCGCCATGTGGCGTGGCGTTTACGTTCTGAATTGCACGAACTGTGCCAGCTGAGACGCGACTATAAATAACTGATTTCTAACAAGTCTTTGCGCGGCTGCCGGCGCCGCTTTGCACCAATTCGGTGCACACTGATAATGTTGCGCACCAGTGTAGTGCAAGTGTTACCGGTTTGCACCGCAATAGCGCAGAGTTGCGCCGTACCCCGCGCCAGCCATGCTTATCAAGCCATCACTGGCACGCGATATGCGGTTATACTGCGCGCCTCGGGCCTGCCGGAATGGATGGCCACGCCGCCCAAATTCACTGATCGACAAGGAAAACCCGCTCTCCATGCAGACCTTTCAGGAGCTGATTTTCGCGCTGCAACAGTTCTGGGCAGAGCGCGGCTGCCTGATCGCACAACCGTACGACATGCAGATGGGCGCCGCGACCTTTCATCCGTCGACTTTCCTGCGGGCCATCGGACCGGAGCCCTGGAGTGCCGCCTATGTGCAGCCGTGCCGGCGGCCCACCGATGGTCGCTACGGTGATAACCCCTTCCGCTTGCAGCACTACTACCAGTACCAGGTTGTGATCAAGCCATCGCCTGATGATTTTCAGGAGCGCTATCTCGATTCACTGCGTGCGATTGGCATCGATCCCACCGTGCACGACATTCGTTTCGTCGAAGACAACTGGGAGTCGCCAACGCTGGGCGCCTGGGGCCTCGGTTGGGAAGTGTGGCTGAATGGCATGGAAATCACGCAATTTACTTATTTTCAGCAAGTCGGCGGTCTCGAGTGCAAGCCAGTGACGGGCGAGCTTACTTATGGTCTCGAGCGGCTTGCGATGTACCTGCAGGACGTAGCAAGCATCTTCGACATTACCTGGACTGACGGTCCGCTGGGACGCATCAGCTATCGCGACATTTACCACCAGAACGAAGTTGAACAATCCCGTTACAATTTTGAAGAGGCTGACATCAAGGCATTGTTCACCGCCTTTGATCAGGCCGAAAATGAAAGTCGGCGGCTGATCGAATGCGGCCTGCCGTTGCCCGCTTATGAACAGATGCTGACAGCTTCGCATACTTTTAATCTGCTCGACGCCCGGAAAGCCATATCCATCAGTGAGCGGCAGCGATTCATCCTGCGGGTTCGCAGCATGACGCGCGCGATCGCCGAGGCCTATTACGCCAGCCGGGAATCGCTGGGCTTTCCAATGCTAGCCGCATCCGGCAAGCAGGCAGACAGCTAATGGTCAAATTGGTGGCAGCGGATTTCCTGGTAGAAATCGGTACCGAGGAGTTGCCGCCAAAGGCGTTGCGAAACCTGATGACTGCCTTTGCCGATAATCTGGCGGAGGGGCTGAGCAGCAACCACTTGAACCACAATGGTGTTACCGGCTATGCCAGCCCACGCCGCCTGGCCGCGCTGGTGTCGGATCTGGCGTTCACGCAGGAAGATCGTGAAACACAGCAAAAGGGTCCGCCCGTGTCGATCGCGATCGATGACGCTGGCAAACCGACCAAGACGGGGCTTGCGTTCGCCAAAAAATGCGGCGTCGATTTCAGCGCGCTTGAGCGCGTGGAAAGCAAGAAGGGCGAATGGTTAAGCTATGTCGCCGTTGAAAACGGACAAACGGCCGCAGCGCTATTGCCCGAAATCGTGCAGCACGCCCTCAACGGGTTACCGATTCCCCGCCGCATGCGTTGGGGAGATCGGGACATCCAATTTGTACGGCCAGTGCACTGGCTCCTGATGTTGCACGGCAACAACACGGTGCCAGGAACAGTGCTTGGCCTGCAGTCCGGCAACGTCTCACACGGCCACCGTTTTCACGCGCCCGGCGAAATAAAGATTACTGAGCCCGGCAAATATCTGTCATTGCTACAGCGAAAGGGCTTCGTGATTGCGGACTTCGATGCTCGCCGCCAGAAGATTGTTGAAGGGGTAGCGGAGGAAGCGAACAAGGCGAATGGAACCGCGGTTGCCGATGCTGCGCTCTATGATGAGGTCACCGCCCTGGTGGAATGGCCGGTAGCGATGACCGGCAAATTCGATGCGTCCTTCCTGGCGTTACCCAAGGAAGTCATCGTTGCCACACTGTCTGGTCACCAACGTTATGTTCCCATTGTCGACGAGAAATTTGATCTGCTGCCGGCATTCATCACGATTGCAAACCTGGAAAGCAAGGAACCGGAGAGAGTTCGCAGCGGCAATGAGCGCGTTATTCAGGCGCGCCTTGCGGACGCTGCATTCTTTTGGGCGGCAGACCAGAAATCGCCGCTGGGCACCCGCATTGACGCATTGGAAAATGTCGTCTACCAAAAGGGACTCGGCAGCATGCACGACCGGTGCATTCGTATTGCCGCGCTGGCGACCTCGATTGCAACGCAACTCGAGATTGAATCTGAAATGGTTACACGCGCGGCGGTCCTGTCGAAATGCGACCTGCTGACCGGCATGGTTGGCGAGTTTCCTGAATTGCAGGGCGTAATGGGTCGCTATTACGCGGCCTCCAGCGGCGAGGATGAAGCGGTCGCCACCGCAATTGGGGAGCAATACCTGCCGCGTTTCGCCGGCGATTACCTGCCGACGTCCGAGGCCGGACAAATACTCGCGGTTGCAGACAAGCTCGACACCCTTGCCGGCATTTTTGTACTCGGCAAAAAGCCTTCAGGAAACCGCGATCCTTTCGGATTACGGCGAGCCGCGCTCGGCGTCATTCGCATACTCGTTGAAAAGTCTCTGGACATCGATTTCGCGGAGGCTGTCAAGGCGGCGCTTATTCAGCAGCCCGCCTCGGGCGCCGATCATGGCGCGCTCAGGGAATCGCTATATGATTTTATCGTGGACCGCTTGCGCAGGTATTACCTTGATCAGGACGCTGCGATTAGCACTGAAATGTTTGAAGCCGTTCGGGCAAAGCGGCCCGCATCGTTGACAGACTTTGACCAACGGCTCAAAGCCGTTGCTGCATTTTCAAGGCTGGAGCCCGCGGCGAGCCTCGCTGCCGCCAACAAGCGGACCGCGAATATATTGAAACAGGCTGACTATAATGATAGCGGCAAGCTGGACCCGGCGCTGCTCGAGGATGCTGCAGAAAAGGCGCTGTACGAAGCATTGAAGACTGCCGAGCAAAGCGTTCGGCCGTTAGTTGAAAAACGCGCTTACACCGAAGCATTGACGGAGCTCTCGAGCCTGCGGCAAGCCGTCGATACCTTTTTTGATGAGGTGATGGTGATGACTGACGATAAAGCCCTGCGGCAAAATCGCCTTGCGCTGTTAGCGGAGTTGCGTGCGCTGTTTCTGAATATTGCCGATGTGTCCCGGCTGACGCCCGGGCAGGAGTAAGGGTTGGCACGTCGTCTCGTTATTCTTGATCGCGATGGTGTGATCAATCATGACTCGGACGACTTCGTAAGGACGCCCGATGAATGGTTACCGATCGACGGCAGTATCGGGGCCATCGCCAAATTATCGACGGCTGGCTTCACGGTCGCTGTCGCCACGAATCAATCCGGCCTTGGGCGGAAGCTCCTCGATAAACCCGCGCTCGACGCAATGCACAACAAGCTGCGCACGCTCGTTAAGGACGCTGGCGGGGATGTGGGCCGCATCGTCTATTGTCCGCATCATCCGGATGATGGCTGTGATTGCCGCAAGCCGGCACCAGGGTTGTATCAAAAACTGTCACGGCAGTACGGGGTGCCTCTGGATGGCATCCCGATCGTTGGGGATTCCGAGCGCGACCTGGTTGCTGCGCGCGCGGTGAATGCCCGGCCGATTCTGGTGCTGACAGGCAATGGTGCGAAAACCGGCGCGGATCTGCAGCAACGTGGAGAGCAGGTCGAGACCTTTGCGGACCTCGATGCCGTGGCAGCGGCTTTGATCGCGGAAATGAGGAACAAGGCCTCCTGATATGTTGTTGTTCCGGTCGCTCGTATTCCAGTTTTATTTCTATGCGTCAGTCGCCATCGCGTCGCTGTCGATTTTTTTCATGTGGCCTTTTCCTTTTGCAATTCGCTCCGCGATAGCGAGGAACTGGGGCAAGAGCATGCTCTGGGTTGGGCGCATCGTCTGCGGACTTGATTATGTGATCGAGGGCCGGGACAACATCCCGGCTATGCCCAGCGTCATCATGATCAAGCACACGACCGTGTTTGAAACCTATGCCCAGCTCGCTATCTTTCCGCCGCAAACCTGGGTCGTGAAACGGGAACTCCTGTGGATTCCGTTGTTCGGTTGGGGCCTTGCAGCAATGCGGCCGATCGCGATCAATCGCAATGCCGGTCACCAGGCGGTCACACAGGTGATTGAGCAGGGCCGAAAACTCCTCGCGGACGGGATCTGGATAACGATTTTTCCGGAGGGCACCCGGGTAGCGGCTGGCCAAACGAAAAAGTATGGGGTCAGCGGTGCAGCCCTGGCCAGGGATGCTCGATGCCCGATTTTGCCGGTTGCACACAACGCGGGTGATTTGTGGCCGCGGCGGGGTCTGAAGAAAAAACCCGGCCTTATCCGGTTTTGCATCGGGCCACCGGTCGAGCCGGGCGAGCGCTCACCTAAAGAGGCCAACCTGTTGGTGCAGGAATGGATCGAAACCAAGATGAGAGAAATCAGCGTCTTTTATAAATGACGTCGCACATCGTGCTGTAAGATTAGGATCACGCGAGAACTTTCGAATGACGAGGCGCAAATGAAGAAACTACTGACGTTGCTATCCATGGCCGCGCTGGCCGCCTGTGGGGAAGGGCCGCAAATCGAGACCGACCTCGCTGGCCTCCGGGACATGGGCGACACTCTCAAAGTGCAGATCAACATCAGGGATACGGCGGCGATTGCCGCAATTTATGCACCAAACGGCTCGATCATGCCGCCGAACGCGGAGACGGTCACCGGCCGTGATGCCTTGGAGGCGTTCTGGGGCGAATTCCTTGCCAGCGGTAACATCATCGGAATCAAAGGAACCGAGATTCGAGCGAGCGGCAAGATAGGCTACAGGGTCGGGACCTATACGATCGCCTCACCTCATAACGAGCTCCTCGACAAGGGCAAGTACGTCGAGGTGTGGCATCATCTGGATGACGGCTGGCGCTTGATGTACGACATCTTCAACAGCGACCGCGCCCAACCTCAAGCCGCTTCAGAGTAAGAGTAATCACGAAAATGGGGCCCGTGTAACTCTTACCAGGCCGATATTGAATTGACGACCACGCTCGCATTTGACGTTTATGGAACGTTGATCGATCCGTTCGGCGTTTCGCAGGCTCTGCAAGGTATGGCTGGCGATAAGACCGCGAGCCTCGCGCAACTGTGGCGGGACAAACAAATTGAGTACCTGTTCCGCCGCGCGCTCGGTAGCGATTACCAACCTTTCTCCGTTTGCACGCGCCAGGCACTCGACTTTGCCGCTGCACGGTTGCAAGTCGAATTATCCGCCGGGGACAAACAGGAGCTCCTCGCACGGTATCGGGTGTTACCGGCATATGAGGAGGTGGCGGACGCTTTGCGCAAATTGAAGGATGCCGGCTGCCGCAACTATGCTTTTTCAAATGGCGAGCCGGACGATCTTGCCTGCCTGCTGGCGCACGCTGGGCTGGATGCTGCTCTGGACGGCATCGTCAGCGTTCACGATGTGCAAAGTTTCAAGCCTGATCCATCCGTGTACAGGCACTTCCTGGAGCAAACCGGTGCGACGAAGCGGGAAACCTGGCTCGTTTCAGGCAACCCTTTCGATGTCATCGGCGCCCACATGGCCGGCTGGCGAACGGCGTGGGTCAAGCGTGATCCGACCGCTGTTTTTGATCCATGGGACATAGCGCCCGACGCCATCATCGCGGATTTGAATGAATTTGCAGGCCTTGATCTCTTATAGAGATAGTCGGTGCATATGTGGTGCATGTTTGCTCCACAGCTACCGGACTTGCGAACATAGTGTGAGAGGGTTCACACTCCGCTTCTGGAAACCGTGAAGTCTATCGGCCTTGTCATGGTCGAAGGCTATATTATCTATTCACTTTTATCATGTAAGGAGCTTGTCGTGGCGGAACTAAAAGGACTCAAGAAACCAGTTAAACTTAAGGCTGATATGGCTGAATTTTGTGGTGTAAGCGAACTACCCCGTACCGAGATCACAAAAAGACTTTGGGATTATATAAAAGCCAACAAACTTCAAACCAAGACCGCCAACGGTAAACCGGAAAACGCAGGAAAATACATCGTCACCGACGCGAAACTGCTTACGGTGTTTAAGAACACAAATTCCACCAGCAAGTCGGGCAACCTTACCGATCTGCGCAACATCCAGGAAGGCGAGACCATCGATATGATGCAGATGGCTGCTGTGGTCAGTGCGAACGTCGAATAGACTAACGGGTACCCTGAAGCAGCAGCTGATTGCACGCGATCCCGGCGCACGGCTCCGGGACGGCAGCATGCGAGTTATTTCGGTTAGATATCGAGATTGGATACCATGATTGCGTTCTTCTCGATGAACTCTCTACGTGGTTCGACATGGTCGCC
>SMUY01007651.1_pt1 | contig 11049 bp, 6 predicted proteins | sample 2456441 | NCBI WGS metagenome assembly SMUY01 (sample SAMN11095931, study PRJNA526329) | marine sediment metagenome | biome: Marine sediment; feature: Surficial sediment; material: Deep marine sediment; isolation source: Hadal surficial sediment | place: Pacific Ocean | collected 2014-11 | depth 0-1...
ATCTCGGTGGCCACCTTATTGTCCATGAAAACACACTGACCGGGAAATACACATCTAATAACGTACAAATCAACGCCGGCCATGATCACTCCAGTGAAGGTTTATCTGTATCGGCCGGAAATAAAGATTCACATATACGTTTTCACACACTAGACAACACCTCTCGGACTGATGACAGAAATACATTTAAAGTCCAGACTCTGGAAGGTCGCCCGGCTTTTATCAATATAGGACAATCTATTCCTATCAGTTCATCAACCACCGTTATCAATGAGAATGGCGTAATTGTAAATAACTCAACCGATTACTATGACGTTGGTTCTGGTTTCTATATTTTACCCCGACTTAACGGCGACCGCGTAACATTGTTTGCCGCAACTGATTTATCCAGTGTACAGCCCGGCCGCCATCCCGCGCCAAATGTACAGGGCATTGAAACCACTGTAACCGGCAGATTAGGTGAGTGGATGGAGTTAGGCGGTATTGATCAAAGCTTTCGTCAGGATACTCGTCAGAACTTTGCTTCTTCCAGTCGCCGTGGACAGGAAATACGCACTGTATTGATTAAAGTAGATGAAATAAAATAGCGACTACCACTACACACGAATTTACGCTTTATTTAATCACTATTTAATTTAGATGCATATTCTTCGCGGCAAAACCGCACTTTCCGAGTTTAGGCTGAATAAATTACTTCTGGCCCTAAAACAGAAAGTACCTGACATCCAGACTCTGGAATGTCAGTTTATTCATTTTGTTCATTCTCGTACTCAGCTTGATAGTCATGAAATTAATCAGATGAATACTATCCTGGTAACATCTGAGCAAGAGAACACAGCTCATAATAACAAAAAAAACAATCGTTCATTTATCCTGGTGACACCGAGACCCGGAACAATTTCACCCTGGTCAAGTAAGGCAACCGACATAGTTCACAACTGTGGTCTGGACAATATCTTACGTATTGAACGAGGTGTCGGCTGGACGCTTTCAGGAAGTAATGGTTACGTGATCAATAAAACAGACCTCAAACAGATTAAACCATTGCTTCACGATCGCATGACCGAAATAGTCATGGATGACATCAAGGAAGCGGAGATCCTGTTTCAAACATCAGATGCCGAGCCACTGGAAATAATTGAACTATTGACACAGGGTAGAACCAGTCTGGAACAGGCCAATATCGAAATGGGCCTGGCACTTTCGGAGATGGAGATTGACTACTTGCTTGAACATTTTATCAAGATGGGTCGCAACCCCACTGATGTCGAATTAATGATGTTTGCCCAGGCCAATTCCGAACACTGTCGCCACAAAATATTTAACGCCAAATGGACAATTGATGGAGAGAAAAAAAACCACTCGCTCTTCGATATGATTCGGCAAACACATCAGAAAAATCCTGGCAAGGTGTTATCTGCATACAGTGATAATTCTGCCGTCACTACAGGTTACTCAGCATCCAGGTTTTTTCCTCAACCGGCAACACATCAGTATCAATTTAGTCAGGAGGACGTTCATATCTTGATGAAGGTAGAAACCCATAACCATCCCACTGCCATCTCACCTTACGCAGGGGCATCGACAGGCTCTGGTGGCGAAATCAGGGACGAAACTGCCACTGGTCGGGGTGCAAAGCCCAAAGCGGGTTTAACTGGGTTTTCCGTATCAAATCTTAAAATCCCTGATTTCCATCAACCATGGGAAGTCGATCATGGCAAACCTGATCGAATAGTTTCTGCGCTGGATATTATGCTGGAAGGCCCCATCGGTGCGGCATCTTTCAATAATGAATTTGGCCGACCAGCTCTGGCCGGCTATTTCCGCAGCTATGAACAAAAAGAAAAAGAGGGTCATATCATTCGTGGCTACCATAAACCTATTATGCTCGCGGGTGGTTACGGCATGATACGGCATGTTCATGTTGAAAAAGGCAACATCCCTGTCGGTGCAAAACTCATTGTCCTTGGCGGTCCGGCCATGCTTATCGGACTGGGGGGCGGTGCCGCATCGTCCATGGCCTCAGGTGAGAGTGTAGAAGATCTTGATTTCGCTTCTGTGCAGAGAGACAACCCGGAGATGGAACGTCGCTGCCAGGAGGTAATTGACGCCTGCTGGGCTATGAAAGAGTCAAACCCCATTATATCAATACACGATGTCGGTGCCGGTGGTTTGTCCAATGCACTCCCGGAACTGGTCAATGACAGTGACCGAGGTGCAACATTTGAATTACGCAAGATCCCAAATGATGAACCTGGTATGTCACCCATGGCTGTCTGGTGCAATGAATCTCAGGAGCGTTATGTACTTGCCATTGCCCCTGATGCCATCGCACTCTTCAAGCGTCTTTGTGAACGTGAACGGGCACCTTTCGCCATCCTTGGCGAGGCGACCAAGGAAGAACAACTCATTCTGAATGACGAATTATTTCACAACAGGGCAGTCGATTTACCCTTATCCGTATTGTTTGGCAAGTTGCCGCGTACGCAAAAAGAAGCCCATACAAATGAGCATATCGATACTGAATTCAAAACCGATGACATAGTACTGGAGGATGCAATACATCGCATATTGCATTTACCTGCCGTTGCAGATAAACATTTTCTCATTACCATTGGTGATCGTACTATCTCCGGTTTGGTCGCTCGAGATCAAATGGTTGGTCCCTGGCAAACACCCGTTGCAGATTGCGCTGTTACATCCAGCTCATTTGATGCCTATACGGGAGAAGCAATGGCCATTGGTGAACGTGCGCCAATTGCATTAATCAATGCCCCCGCTTCTGGACGAATGGCCGTTGGCGAGGCGCTGACAAATATCGCAGCTGCAAGAATTCTCGATATAGAAGATATCGTTTTTTCCGCCAACTGGATGGCAGCTTGCGGACAAGGCGATGAAGATGCAAAACTCTTCCACACGGTTCAGGCCGTCAGTGAACTCTGCCAGAGTCTCGGGATCTGCATTCCGGTTGGTAAAGACTCCCTGTCAATGAACACGGTATGGTCAGATCAAGATTCTGATTCACAGAAACAGGTCACTTCGCCGCTGTCATTGACGATATCGGCATTTTCACCTGTCATTGATGTTCGTCAATCACTCACGCCAGAACTTAAGTCGGACAAAGGTGAGACACGACTGTTACTCATCGATCTAGGTCTCGGTAAAAATCGTTTAGGCGGTTCTTGTTTGACTCAGGTCTATCAGGACATCTCAGGGGAAACCCCCGATGTTGAAAGTGTTCATGACCTTAAAGTGTTTTTCAGATCGATTCAGTTGTTGAATGAAATGGGCATAATCCTCTCATATCACGATCGCTCTGATGGCGGATTGTTTACCAGTCTGTGTGAGATGGCATTTGCATCGCGGTCAGGGTTAGATCTCAATCTGGATTTCGCAGGCAATAACATATTGTCCGTACTATTCAATGAAGAGTTAGGCGCCGTCATACAAGTACGAACGGAAGATCTGGAGCAAATTTATGATGTATTTAATGATTCAGAGTTCCTGAAAGAACATATTCATGATATTGCTACGCTGAATCAGGATTGCCAATTTAGAATTATTAAAAGCAACGAAACTATTTTCGAAGAAGAACTACTTTCACTACATCGTTCATGGTCAGAAACAACTTTCAGGATGCAATCACTAAGAGACAACCCTGTCTCTGCCAAACAGGAATATGAGCGTTTGCTTGACCGTAATGATACAGGTCTGTTTGTGGATGTTACTTTTGATGCAGATGAAAAAATCCATGCGCCATACGTGAATAGCGAGGCCAAACCCAGAATGGCTATTCTGCGCGAACAGGGCGTCAATGGTCATATTGAAATGGCTGCAGCATTTCATCGTGCTGAATTTGACTGTATTGATGTACATATGAGTGACATTATTTCAGGCGCATTGTCTTTTGATTCGTTTAAAGGACTGGTCGCCTGTGGCGGTTTTTCCTATGGTGATGTTCTGGGTGCAGGCAGAGGCTGGGCAAACTCTATTTTATTTAACGAAACAGCACGCCATGCATTTCAGGTGTTTTTTGAAAGACAGGATACCTTCGGCCTGGGCGTATGTAATGGTTGCCAGATGTTCTCTCGCATAAAAGACATCATTCCTGGTGCAGAGCATTGGCCTGTCTTTAGTCGTAATGTGTCTGAACAGTTTGAAGCACGTCTAGTCATGGTAGAAGTACTCGATTCCCCTTCCGTCTTCTTTACTGGCATGCATGGTTCCCGACTACCCATTGTTGTCGCTCATGGTGAGGGGCAAGTTGAACATCTGAATGAGCAATCTGCGAACAATGCCATTGCAACGGTGCAATATGTTGATCACGTGGGTAAGGTGACCGAAATGTATCCAAAAAACCCCAATGGTTCTCCCAGAGGTCAGACGGGCTTCACAACAGACGACGGACGTTTCACGATTATGATGCCACATCCAGAAAGAGTATTTTTGAAAAAACAATATTCATGGTTACCCGATGACTGGACTGCCGAAAATGGGCCATGGATGAGAATGTTTTATAATGCGCGCAACTGGATTACTTGATGAATTAGATACGTTATACTCTTTAAGTGCCTTATTTTATTAAATATTTTTATTAAATCACTCCCTTTATCCTCTGGTCTGGGTTAGACTAAGGCCATTTTTACAGTGCTGTGGGCAGTTATGGCAGGATCTAAAAACATCACCAGGCAAGATAGTGAGCTATTCCGCCAGGCAATAGGTGAAGTGGACAAGATAGAATACGATGGTGCTAATCTAGTTACATCTAAGCCTACCCCTGTCCCAAATCAAACAATCCTCAGCCAGCAAGATGCATTAAATAAAATGGCTAATGATCCGTTTGACATCCCGGATGTAGAGATCGGCGACGAATTATTTTTCAAGAGAGATGGTATACAGCAACAAGTAATGCGAAAACTGCGACGTGGCCAATACGCAATAGAGTCCGAACTTGATCTGCATGGCATGACCGTAAGTATTGCTAAAAAAGAGTTAGACGGTTTTCTTTCTTATTGTCAGTCAACAAACCGTCGTTGTATTAGAATAATTCACGGTAAAGGTCACGGCTCGGTAAATAAAATACCTGTTTTAAAAAATAAACTGAATAAATGGTTACAGAAAGATGATTCGATATTGGCATTCTGCTCAGCGCCAGCAAATGATGGTGGCACGGGTGCTGTCTATGTCCTCATTAAGAAATATTAATCGACACATTGATGGCCACCTAAACAGACAATATCAAAATCTGGAAAGAACGAATGACTTCAATGATTAAATATTCTGAACATCAATCATCAAAAAGCACTGTACTTATCGTTGATGATCAAGCTACAAGTCGCATTATTCTGGAAAATATTGCAAAGACCATCGGTGACGATATTAATGTGAAATGTTTTGATAATGCAGCTGACGCACTTCTGGATATAGAATCTTCGGCACCAGATTTGATATTAACTGACTATAAAATGCCCAATATCGATGGCGTGGAATTTATAAAAAGATTAAGAAGCAATACCAATTACAGAGATATACCTATTGTTATCATCACAGCACTAAATGATAAAAGCGCCCTGTACAAAGCGTTGGAAGCTGGTGCGACTGATTTTCTAGTAAAGCCTGTCGACCCTCACGAATGCAAGGTGCGTTGTCGCAATCTTCTCACCATGCAAAGGCAACGATTAATCATAAAAAACCATGCAAGCTCACTTGAAGTCAAAATAAAAGAGGCAACACACCAGATACTTTTACGTGAAATGGAAACCCTTTCAAGGCTTGCCAGAGCAGGTGAATTCAAGGGCAAGATAGCAGGTAGGAATTTGATTCGCATGGGCAAATTCACCAGTATTATCGCTGAAGAAATAGGCTTTGATAAAGAAAAAAGAGAAATACTGGAAATATCATCAAATATGCACGACATAGGTAAGATAGGTATACCCGATAGTATTTTGTTTAAGGAAGGCCCTTTGGAACCTGAAGAATTTGAGGTTATGAAAGGACATTGTCGTATGGGCTACGAAATTCTGAAAGACAGCCCCTCTCCCTATTTGCAAATGGGTGCAATCCTTGCCCTGCAACATCACGAAAAATATAATGGTAGTGGTTACCCAGATGGTTTGAAAGGTGATGAGATTTCTATCGAAACGCGTATAGCTGCAGTTGCCGACGTGTTCGATGCGCTCATCACAAAACGTTCATACAAAGATATCTGGCCACTTGACAAGGCTTATGATTATATCCTCAAAGAAAAAGGGGAACATTTTGATCCTCAGTGTGTTGATGCTTTCTTTTCACAAAAAAATAAAATTAATGAAGCAATAGAATTGTCAAAAATAAGTACTACCGATTCATAAATTCAAAAATATAAATCATATTATTAATATGCTCGACTTCATTAAAAACAGGCTAAAAAACCGAGAAGATTCGGAACATGAACAAGTCATAATCAAAATTTTATTAAGTCTTCTATGGTTATTCTATCTTTTATTGGTTAGAGATCAGCTAACTGTTACTCAGGAAATGATTTCAGTTCCTATATCATATTTTCTTTCAAGTACGATGCTTCTTATCTGGATTACCATTAGTCCAAAAATAAATATACCACGCAGACTCTTCGGCATGTTTTTAGACGTATTTTTTGTTTCATACGCCTTGTTCTATTCGGGAGAAATCGGTGCCCCGTTGATTGGAGGTTACTTGTTTATGACGTTTGGGCACGGATTTCGATATGGCAACAGATATTTATTTACAAGCATGCTAGCAAGCATCATTGGCTTTTGTCTTGTAATGAACTATAGCGAATACTGGCATGAGCAGAAAGCTATTAGTCACGGAATCATAATTACTATAATTGTCTTATCAGCTTATGTATCGATACTTATTTCGAAATTACACACGGCAGTAAAAGATGCTAAAGCCGCAAACGAAGCAAAAAGTCAATTCCTTGCCAATATGAGTCATGAAATCCGTACTCCGTTAAATGGCGTTATCGGTATGAGCGATTTACTTATCAAAACTTCACTTGACCCTGAACAAAAAGATTTTACTGAAACAATTCATTCATCTGCACACACATTACTCGCATTGATAAACGATATTCTTGATATATCGAAAATCGAAGTCGGCAGAATAGAAACTGAAATTATCGATTTTGACCTCCACGAGCTCGTTAACTCGGTAGTGACCATGCTATCTCCTGATGCACATTCCAAGGGATTAAATATTAATGTGTACATATCGCCAGACATCCATTTCTTATTACATGGTGATGAACAGCACTTAAAACAGGTTCTAATCAATCTGCTAAGTAATGCAATCAAATTTACAAAAGAAGGATTTGTAGGGATTCAAGTCACTCATATTTTATCCACGCATGAATCCGAAAAAATTAATTTTTCAATCAACGATACAGGCATCGGTATTTCTGATGAAGCAAAACCAAATATCTTTGATATCTTTACACAGGGTGATGAATCTATCACACGTAATTATGGTGGTACTGGGCTCGGCACAGCAATCTCAAAGCAACTTGTTGAGTTGATGGGGGGGCATATCGGTTTCACCAGTCAGATAGAAAAAGGCTCCTGTTTCTATTTTGATCTTGAATTCAACAGACAAAGTATTCTTTCAGAAGAAAACAAGACCATCGAAAAAATCAGGAATACTCATGTGCTATTAATCGATTCTTACAATAACTCCGACACAACGATTAAGGACCATCTTGATAATTGGATGATAAAATATGACTGTATCAATAATGCGCTTGATGCTTTAGATACACTCCTGGGTAGAAGCGAGATCGAAGAAAGATACCATATTGTCATAGTTAACCTTCAATACCTTGATTCAGATCCAATTATATTTATTCAACAGGCAAAACTAACAGATGAGCTAATGAAACCCAACTTCGTCCTATGTTGTAATGATATACCTGATGACACCAAACAATATTACAATGAAGGTTACTCCTCTATAGTCGATAACAACATAGACAGAAATACTTTTTTTAGAGTATTACACTCTGCCGTCGCTGGTAAATTTTCAGATTATGAATTAATGACTCTGAAAGAACCTAATAAAAATGAAATAGATATTTTCAGAAGAAAAGGCATAAGAATAATCGTAGGTGAAGACAATCCGACAAACCAAAAGGTAATACGAACAATTCTTGAATCTGAGGATCATATCGTTACTATCGTAAACAATGGTGAAAAGATTCTGGATGCTTTAGAAGATAATGATTTTGATCTTGTGATCCTGGATATGCATATGCCAGTTATGGATGGTCTAGAGGCCGCCAGGATAATCAAATTTACACATGTTGGTCGGAAACTCCCTGTTATCATGCTCACTGCAGATGTAACAACAGAATCTATTCAAGCATGTAAAGACGTCAGAATCGACGCTTACCTAACCAAACCCATCGAGCCAGAAAAACTATTCGGCACAATTTACTCACTTCTCGATAATAATGAGGAGAAACTAATACTGGATACCAAACCAGCACTTAAGCTAGTCAAGGAACCTCGTCCAGAAGATGCCCATACAATCGACATCCAAACACTAAACACCTTATCAACAATGGCTATGAACGACAGCTTTCTTGGCAATCTTATTGAGGGTTATCTTCAGGATACAAAACAGCTTATTAACCAAATTGAAGTATCCACATCTAATAAGCGATACGATAAAATAATCGATCTTGCTCATGCCATAGATGGGAGCTCGCGTAGCATTGGTGCAACGAGAATTGCTCTCATTGCCCGCAATATACATGACCTCGCCCAATCAGAACGCAAGGTCGCAATCCCGGATTATATAAATAAACTACGTACAGCATACGATCAAACGCATATCGCGCTAAATACCTATCTAGAAAAGCAGAAATCATCTACTTCATAATACCTTTCCAACTTTCTCTCCTCAGGCCACCTGTCTATGCTCGATTTCCATGAAAATTATACTTGACTCACAATTCTGAAAACCATCGAAATCAAGCCACAGATGATTATCATAGTCATATAATTTACATTTCTTCATCGTTGACAAAAAACTCTTAAACGTAAAATTTACAGTAGATACATTATCCCCAAGCAATTTAACCAACACTTTTTGTGCTTTGGCTAAATAATACATAGGAATCCTTGAATCAATATGATGAGCAGTATGTTCCATCGTGTTATGACTTAATGTGTTATACCAACGAGGAAATTTCACGTACATCGTAATTTCTTCAACATTGACATGCCAATCCCGTTCAACTTTAGTCCTGAACCAGGGAATACTCTCATGAGTATGCTGTAGATATACAGTAAACCCTATCATGAAGCTGCTAACAATGAGGGGAACAATAAATGCAAGCACAATCATTTCTAATGGAGATGTATAGATCGAATTTATTCCAACCTGAATTAGCATCCACAAAAACATTCCCATATATGTAGAAACAAGCAGAAAATCTAACCAATAAGATGGTTTATTTTTTGTCATCAATCTCTTATATGGGAAAAATTTATCTTTCCACCAACGTTCTATCAAATAATAGAAACTTATTCCAATAGGGCTTCGATAAAACTGTTCAACATATTTTCTCCATCCCGGTAAAGCATCGTATTCCTCTTTGGAAAGTGGTGACCACGAATTAGCACCTTGCATATTAGTCAATTGATGATGCGATTTATTATGCGCGATTAGCCAAAGGCTATAGTTATGATAGGAAGGTAAAAATGTCAGACGAGCAATAAGCTTGTTTAACATTCTGTTCCTGACAAAACTTGCATGTGCAGCATCATGTGCTATTACAAACAACGTAGAGATTTTAAATCCGGCTACCACACTACACACTACTCTCAAGAAAAGGTTCTCCACGAAAATGACCCCTGCTATTGCAGAGATATAAATCAATACATCAAGCAATAATATAGAGAGTCCTATAGGTGTTGACCTTTCAGTATATTCAGAAATAGCCAGACGCAACTGTCTTGTGTTGTATGAGTTCATTTTGATTCTCCTGACCCGTCAATTCATTACATATTGTTCAAAGCTACATTCAGTAGGACACTGCATGTGATGCCATGACATTTGAATTATGATTCGAGAATTTTTTCTGACTGTTCACCAACCGTGACATAACTCTGATTTCTCTTTCAGAAAGATTCATGGCTGTTTCAACCCAGATATCACCGATAGCGATCAATTGCTGATAATTTAATGGATTGATACACTCGTGTACTTTTCTGATTGCTCTGAGACTGTTTAGACGATTACGATTAGAACGTATAAATGAACTGACTGCTGCCTCACCTTCCCCTGCTTCAACCAGAACATCAACGATACCAAGATCATATAATTCTTCTGCACTATACAGACGTCCGCTGAGTATGATTTTTTCCACCATTGAATTTCTTACTCGCTGTGCAAGCAAGTTATAAGCACCCATTCCCGGGAAAAGATTAAATAAAACTTCTGGGAAACCGAGTTCAGCCTGGCGCTCTGCGATCAGAACATTGCTCGATAATGCTGCCTCAAATCCACCACCTAATGCACTTCCATGGATCAGAGATATTGTTGTAAGATCAAGTTCACGCCCTATATTGTTAAAATAAACTGCATTGATGCAATATTTTGCATAATTCCTAAGGCCTTCGTAATCCTTATTTTCTATGCACTTGATAAAGAGTTCAAGATCTCCACCAAAACTGAAAACTGGATGTCGAGAAGTAATGACATTAAATTCAATGTCAATTAATTTTCCCTCATGCGGCAACTTTCCATTACGATTTTTCAAAATCGACTGGAATTCATCTAGTTCTTGCAACAAAGTTAATGTAAAACAAGATCGGGGCTGAGAGTCAAAATATAACCAGACCGCCTTTTGTTCAGGTACGACTCGTACTTCGAGATGTTGAAAATTTTGAAAAGCTACTTCATTTGCGTAATGTAAATTACTCATGATTTCTCTCCTTTTTGTGATTAAGATCACATAAATTACGCCTTGTCAATTCAAGGTTGATTCCGAGTGTAACAGCTTGAAGAATAACAGGAATAGATCTA
>SMUY01280403.1_pt1 | contig 11047 bp, 10 predicted proteins | sample 2456441 | NCBI WGS metagenome assembly SMUY01 (sample SAMN11095931, study PRJNA526329) | marine sediment metagenome | biome: Marine sediment; feature: Surficial sediment; material: Deep marine sediment; isolation source: Hadal surficial sediment | place: Pacific Ocean | collected 2014-11 | depth...
AAGATACCGATCTTGAACAATCTTTCCAGAGCAATCAGGATAATTGTGATTGCAATCACCGGCGTTCCCAGAATCTGAATAATGCTGGTGGCGTAGTGCCCCCAGACAAACAGCGGCAACCGGAACCAGGTGAGACCCGGCGCCCGCATCTTGTGGATGGTGACAATGAAGTTGAGCCCGGTTAGAATGGACGAAAACCCGGCGACAAACGCCCCCAGCGCGGCAAGTATGACGTTGCTGTTGGCATAAGTGCTACTGTAGGGGGTGTAAAATGTCCAGCCGGTATCGACGCCGCCAAAAATGATCGCCGTTATGGTCAGCATACCTGCAATGGTATACAGATACCAACTCAGAAGATTTATGCGCGGAAAAGCCAGGTCGCGCGCGCCGATCATGAGCGGGATGAGAAAATTGCCAAAAATGGCCGGAATGGACGGAATGAGAAACAAGAAGATCATCACAATGCCGTGCATCGTAAACATCTTGTTGTAGGTCTCGGACTGCATCAAATCCCCCTGCGGGGTCAGGAGTTCCAGCCGGATGAGCACGGCAAACAGACCACCGATGAAGAAGAAAAACGTAATCGATATCAAATAGAGAATCGCGATTCTCTTATGGTCAACGGTCAGCAACCATGATTTTGCGCTGAAACCTGCATTCAGATAGTTCCGGGTCGTGCCGTTGCTTTCATCGGCGAGTTGATCTCCGCGTGGTTTGAAAACTGCTGTACTCATATTCTAATTGCTCCCACTCTTCGCCAAAGATTTGATGTAAGCGGTAATCTGCAACAAGCCCACCTCACTGATTTATCCCTTAAACGTCGGCATCACGGGTTTGTAACCAGCGGTGACTTTTGCGCCGGGATTCAGGATGGACTCGCGGATGTATTCTTCGTCAACCACAACGATTTGACCATTCTGCAGCCGGACCGGCTTGCCAAAAACGCCAACCAGAGACGGCCCGCGCGCGTTGGGTTTGTCTGCGTGACAGGTGTGGCAGGCAAGTTGTTGAAATTTTTTCTCGCCAATCACTTCAAGCGGCTCATTTGAACTACCACCTGCAAGCCAGTCTTGGTAATCTGCCTGTCCCATAACAACAACCTTGCCGATCATTGCGCTGTGTTTGGTGCCACAATATTCGGCGCAGAACAAATGATATTCTCCCGGTTTGGTCGCTTCGAACCACATGGTGGTATATTTTCCGGGCACAACATCTTTTCTTTATCCTAAATGCCGGGATATAAAAGCTGTGAATGACATCTTCACTCGCCATAGTGAGTTTGACCGGTTGGCTAACCGGAATGTGCAACTCATTGATTTCGCGTTGCCCCGTCGGATGCTGTATGTGCCACATCCACTGCTTGCCAACCACGTAAATCTCCATCGCATCTTCAGGCGGCGTGTATCTGTCAAAATACAAAGTCGCACCCCAGGCAAACACGACCATTGTGAGCAAGAGAGGAATGATCGACCAGACCAACTCCAGCTTCAGCAGGCCAGGAATTTCCTTTGGCACTTCATCTTCAGAGCGTCTGCGGTACTTCACCGCAAAAATGTAAATCAAAAAGAAAATCAACGCTGCAAAAATTGAGCTTACTCCGACTAGAAAAAAATAGAGCAAGTCTACCTCGCCAGCGAGGGCCGATGCCTGATCGGGAAAAAATCGAAATCCTTTGCCCATTAATTCATTCTTTCGCTTAAAACAGTCTCGGTCGGGTTATCCTGTTCTTTACGTTGCCTGTCGCGCCGAAACATGAGCAACATGAAGCCGACGAGCATCAGCACTGTCAGCGTGCCCGCCACCCGTATGACATTCATAATCACCATGCCATATTTGCCCGTCGTCGGATCGTAATGGTAGCAGTAAAGCAGAATCTGATCCACCGGCGACCCGATCTTATTGTCCGAGGCTTCCACAAGTCCCAATCTCAGGTCGAGTTCCGGATAATATATCCCGTAAAAATACTTTGAGAGTTTACCCAGTGGGGTCAGCACCATGATGCTGCTCGCGTGCACAAACTCGCCGGTCTCGGGTATGAATTTGTACTTAAAACCAACCGCCTCAGTCAAAGCCTCGATCGAGCCCGCTTCTCCGGTCAGGAAATGCCAGCCATCTTCTGCACCGTCGCGCCCGTACTTGCCAAGATAAGTCTGTTTCTTTCTTGATGCGAGATCGGGTGTATCCTTGGGATTGAAGCTGACCGTCACCACCTCGAACTCATTGCCGACGTCGAAGTCCAGATCTGCCAGGCTGCTGACCAGACCGTTGAGAACCATGGTGCACAACATGGGGCACTCGTAGTAAACGAGAGAGAGAATAACCGGTCTATCACCGAAATAATCTCCGATCTGCACCTCACGGCCGGCCTCATCGCGGAACACAAGATCAAGGGGAAGCTCTTCATCCAATCTCTGTTCGATACCGACGTCGGCCAAAGCATCGGGACGCGCGCTCGACGAAAGAATCTGACTACCGCCTGTATCAACCAGCACAAACAGACACAAGGTTACTACGCTCCAAAAAACAGTTCTTCTTTTTTCCATCATTCTACTTCTCATCCTCATCATAATCCGGTCTCACCGGAAATCCGCGCTGCAGCGCAATCTGCATGGCCCGTTCAATCGGGATTCGCACCACGCCAGCCTCACGCACCACCCAGCCCGCACTGTTTAAGACAGAATCCTGCCTGGCGTTGAAAATCTGCCAGTCCAGATTCGGATCGACCTGTAACCTCGGGCCGTCAGGTAACTGCCGTTCCATTGCCAGCGGCGAAGAAGGCGCCATTTTGTCGGCCCGCATCGAGCCAAAAAACCCGAACAGGCCATATATAAAGACCAGTGCCAGCGCCACAACTGAAAACAGCATCAAGCCGGCGATAAAAATCGGCTTGAACCTGGCGTCGGTTACTTCGTATCCGTAATTCTTATGCGGATCCTTTTGCTCACTCATGTGCGAATGCCTCTTGTAGCCGTGGATCATTGACTGGCAGCAAGGCGCGGCCTTTTAGCTGCCAGATGAAGGCTGCAACCCAAATCCCCCCCAAACCGATGGGCGTGACAACATCCAGCCAGTGAACGTGAATTCCATGTGGATAAAAGTTCGGCGCGATAATCCAGTACAGATCGAAAAACCGCACCAGAATGACGCCGACGGCGATCTTGGCAAGAACGTTTGCACGGCGTTTATTTCTCCGCATCAACAGGAGCACAAACGGTACCAGAAAATGAAATACCACCACAAAAACAGACAGTATTCCCCAACCGCCCTGCATCCGGTGAATATACCAGGGAATTTCTTCGGGCAAATTACCAGACCAAATGATGAGAAACTGCGAGACGTTAACGTAAGCCCACAAGGAAATAAACGCGAGCATGAGATTCCCCAGGTCATGAAAATGCTTTCTTTCGATGACGTCGGAAATTGGCTTATACTGAGCGAGTTTACTGAGCACCAGCGCCGCAAACGCCATTGTGAGGACGACCTGACCGATGACAAAGATGAATCCAAAAATCGTTGAAAACCAGTGCGGGTCGAGCGACATGACCCAATCGGTGGATGCAAGAGTCATGGTGATCACATAGAACAGAATGCTCGGACCGCCAATTCTCTCAAGCCGGTCACTCAGGGAGGCATCCCCTGTCCTGTCCTGCTCTACTGACCATTTGTTCAGAAAGTAAATAAATCCGGACCAGACAGCAAAATATCCCGCGGCGCGAATCCAGAAAAAAGGTATGTTCAGATACGCACTCTTATGTTGCAGAATTTCATCTGCAGCCACCACATCCGGCCGCGCCCAGATGTAAAGGTCGCTCATGCCAAAGAAAATTGGCAGGAACAGCACGGCCAAAACCGGAATTGTTCTGGACGCCGCTTCCAGAATACGTTGAATAACAAAACCCCAACCGCCGCTGACCAGATGGTGCAACCCAAGAATAACCAGGCTGCCGAGCGCCAGACCTATCCAGAACAGGTAGCCGAACAAATACGAACGAAAGAACTGCTGCGGACTGACGAACGCTCCCGCCCCGGCAAGCGCCAGACCGAGCACGCCGATGATCAGCGCGCGCTGCTGAATTCGATTCAACTCTGGTTTTATCGCTTCAAGATCTTCCATTATTCATTTCCGGCTGGCAATTGCTGCCGAATGTCTTCCGGAGTCTCCTCAATCATCATGTTATGTGACAGCTGTAGCACGCGAATATAAGCAACGATGGCCCAACGATCTTTTGGCGGAATGCGCTCTGAATAGCTGTACATCGCGCCCAGACCGTTGGTGATAACGTCATAAAAATGCCCGACAGGCATCTCCCGCAACCGGTCAATATGAAACGACGGCGGCGGGCGAAAGCCACGCTCTACGATCATGCCGTGTCCGCTGCCAGTTTTGTCATGGCAGGGCGAGCAGAAAATATCGAATCGCTCTCTTCCTCTTTGCAGCACCTTTTCCGTGATTGGATACGGGAAGCTGTTGACCAGTTCGCCGCTCTTCTTGCCTTCGTAAAAGTGCTCATCGATGCGCAACTGGCCACGCGCCACAGTCCCGGCAACGACAGGCCGGGATGCGCGGTTATCTCTAAAAAAAGAATTCTTCTCCAGCGGCTCAAATCGTGGCTGATCGTGCATATCCTGGCGACAGGCGGACAGAACCAGACACACGAGCACAATGATTAGCAACAAAGGTCCAGAAATCCTACTCCTTCCCTGAAAAGATGGAAGATGGAGGATGGAAGATGGACAGACTTTTATGACCGCCTTTGCCAGCAAGCTTCGCCTCTACTTTGTGGTAAATTTACAGAATTAATCAGCTTTTTGAATCATCCGATTCAGCATTGCACCTATTTTCTGCCACGACTTATCCAGTTCACTAAAAACGGTCATATCTATATATTTGCAGGCCAATGCGTGGTCCAACTATGCTTGCGTTTCCATGGCCTCACCCAGCGCTTCATTCATCTTGTTCACAAACGCAGCCTGGTATCTTCTTCTTGCCCAACCTTCAGCGACCAAAGCGCCCACTGCCCGCGACGATCGCCTGATCTGGTCGGCCAAGGAGTATCTTTCCTTGGGAAAATTCATCGTTACCAAAAAAATCTTCTTTGCTTCAGTCAGCGCCAATTGATATGTCTAAATCCCTCAAACTTCTGAGGACAGCCATTCTCAACACCTCCCATCGCTATCTTCCATCCTCTATCTTCTATCTTCCAGTCTCAAGGATCTACCTCAAAAACGTCTCTCGGCTGCAAACTTTCCAGGAATTTCTTTGTCTCTTCCGGATCAAACTTCTCATCCTCGCTCTCGATGCAGAGGAAAAAACGGTCGCGTGACGCCAGCGCAAATCGCGGCACATTGAACACCGGATGGTATGGCTGCGGCAGACCGTTGAGCGCAAACATGCCCAGCACCGCCGAAAACGCTGCGACCAAAATCGTCATCTCAAATGTGATCGGAAGAAAAGACGGCCAGCTATTCAACGGCCTGCCACCGATGTTCAGCGGGTAGTGAATGACCGAGGCAAAATACTGCATGGCAAACCCAAGGGTACCGCCCACCAGCGCACCGATCAGAACGATCAGCGGCAGCTTCGACTCTTTAAATCCGACGGCCTCCGGAAGCCCCTCTACCGGGAAAGGCGTGTAGGCATCCATCTGCCGGAAACCGGCTTCGTAAGCCTTCCTGGAAGCTTCGATGAGTTGTTCAGGTCCGTCGAACTCTGCCATCAAGCCATAGAGTTCTGACTGTTTTGTCTCGGCCATTGCCTCCTCTAAGAGAAACTGGCTTACTTAGTGTCTGAGCGAAAACTTGATCACTCATGTCATTCCGGTAATCTTCCGTGCTAAAAACATGCAGGGTAGTTTGAGCCGGAATTTCCTTGCCTAAGCCAGGGGATTCCCGCCAAAGGCATGCGGGAACGACCCCAAATGATGTTTTCGTTCAGACACTATTTGATCTGAATTCTTCACAAGAGCTCACCGCAGAATGAACGGATTGCTGGAGTCATCAGTGTCCGGATAAGGTTTTGCGAAGCCGTTAGGCGCCAATCTGACAAAAATTTTGCCAGTCAGAATGTCATCCCTGCACGTTTTCAGCAGGGATCCATTATTTATTATCCTAACAAATCATCATATAAATCTCGCCATCAATAAGCTCTAGTTCCATTGCCGCTTCCATGCTTTTAGTCTTTTTTCTCTTACAAGTGCGCTGTGGATGTCAGTGGTATGCTCAAAATAAACAAGCCGATGAACTCGATACTTCGACGTGAAACCTTCGACCAAATTATTCTTATGCTCATGGATTCTTTTCATAAGGTTCCCTGTAACCCCAATGTACAAGGTACCGTTCTTTTCACTTCCAAGCATGTAAACATAGCAGTCTTTCACTTCTCCATGCCACTATTGGAACATCTTCTGCATACATGGATTCCTGCTTTCGCAGGAATGACATGTGTTGTAAGCACAAGTAAATTTCTTTTGACTTCACCCACTCAAATCAACATACTGCCCAAAACTTCAACAGGAACGTCAAGCCATTCTTTAACCGTAGCACTGCCGCCAAAGGAGTAAAACGGCTCTTGCAGTTACTGCTTGACAGTTCTATTTGGTCAATACCTTGATCCGATCTCCTCGTTTCAGTGCGTCAGTCAGTTCCATGCCATTCAAAATCGCCAGCTCGTCAGGCGGGAGCTCTTTGCTTGGATATTTTTTGAGGAACTGGTCAAGTGTGGTGTTGCCGGTCACGCCAACCACTTTCACACGCGTGGGTTTCACGTTTTTTGCCGCCTGATTGCGCAAATGGTCGAACCCTTCCATGGTGTGCTTGAAAGTGGGCTCGTAACGGCTGAAATCCGTTTTTTTGGAGAAGCCCAGGAAAACATAAATGTTCTTGTCTTTTTCGATAAAATATGCCAGCGCGTCGATGGCGCCCTGCTGTGTGGAAATTGTGACCTGCCTGATTTCAGCAGTGAAGCCGTGCACTTTCTTGAACCTCGAGTAGTTGAGCGTTCCTTCTGCTTGCGTAACAAATTTGTCGGCGGCGCTGCGAGCGCTCGGTTCTTTGCCGAGGGTGAATTGCATCACGGCTTTCTGTTCCGGCTCGCCCATTTGCACGGCGGCGGGTGTGTTCAAGATCTTCCAGCCGCTCGGAACAGGAAATTGAAATTCAAGCTCGGGGTGGTAGAAGGTGCCGTTTTCGACAAAGCCCTGCCTTGGATCATCGCCGAAAACAAGGCCATCGATCAAATTCAGATACGCATCCCGATTTGTGCTGAAAGTTTGGCCCGGATATTTTTGTTGTTCGGCCCGGGCAAGTTTCAGGGTCTTGGCTTCACGTTTCTCCGGAGCAGGGTGGGTAGAGGCCCAACTTGGGAGGCTTTGTCCGCTCTCGCTGCTCAACCGCTTCAGCGTACCGAAGAAATGCGACATGTTGCCGGCATCGTAGCCGATTTTGGTGGAATACTCAACGCCGAGTTGGTCCGACTGCCGCTCCTGATCCCGCCCAAATTTCAGGAAAAGCAGCCCAATGCTTTGCGCTGCGAGATCGCCGAACTGCCTGAACGTCTTGGAGAAAAGAGAGCCGGCAGTGAGCCCGACTTGCGCCAGTTGCGCGCGCGTGTAAGCTTTGGCGCCATGCCGCGCGGTCACGTGCCCGATTTCATGTCCGAGAACGCCCGCCACTTCCGCTTCCGAATTCATGTATGCAAGGATGCCGCGGGTGAAATAGACGTAGCCGCCCGGCAGCGCGAAGGCATTTATTACGGGACTGCCCAGAACGCGAAAATAAAACTGCAGGGTGGGCCGGTGAGAGACTTTTGCCATTTTCTGGCCCATGTTGTCCAGGAATTTTGAAATCTCAGGGTCGTCGTACAAGCCGAACTGCGCAACGATGGCGGGGTCTGACTCTGCGCCGAGTTTAATTTCCTGGCTTTCGCTGAGCAGACTGAGTTCTCTTTTTCCCGTTACCGGGTTGACTGCGCAAGATGCCAGCAGGAAAAAAAAGACAACGTTCTTGGTGATGGCCAAGAGTTTCTTGAATCGAATTGTTCCCTTCACGATGACCTCCGTGTAATATTAGTTGAAGAGACTCGGGTGAGAAGACCGCAGAAGTTTATCCCGTTGTTGTTGATATTCTGACAGGATATTACTTAAATTAGGCTTGCCGTGCAAGCGTATAATGACAAATTTTAGCCCAAAATGCAAACAAAAAGTCGTGGGCAGCGCCGAGTTAACGAAACCCCGTTTTCCTCCCAACCACACTGCACAGCGGACATTCCTCCCGCTTGTGATTTCTTGCCGGACAGTGCTCCCTGCCAAAATAGATGATCTGCAAATGCAGGTCGTTCCAGCGTTCGCGCGGAAAGATGCGCTTCAGGTCATTTTCCGTTTGCACTACCGACTTGCCGTTTGACAGCGCCCAGCGGTAGGCCAGCCGGTGGATGTGCGTGTCCACGGGAAATGCCGGCATGCCGAATGCCTGCGCCATCACGACGGAAGCGGTTTTGTGCCCGACTCCGGGCAGCGCCTCCAAATCTTCAAAGTTGGCTGGCACCTGGCCACTGTGTTTATCGAGGAGAATTTGCGCCAGGCCTGCGATAGCCTTTGCCTTACTCGGCGCCAGTCCCACCCGCTTGATGATGCTTTGAATGTCGTCAACGTTTAGTTTTGCCATTTTCTTCGATGTGTGCGCTTTGGCAAATAATTCGGGAGTGACCCTGTTCACCATGACATCCGTCGTTTGTGCCGAAAGCAGAACCGAGATCAGCAGCGTAAACGGGTCGCGGTGATTCAACGGAATCGGAGGGTGAGGGTAGAGTTCGTTGAGCTTTGCTAATATTGTTTTGGCCTTTTCCCGCTTCGTCATACAGTGACCTCAAATCACAAACAAATCATTAATTTTCCGAAATATATCAATGTGACACCGAAGATCAAGCGGAAAGTCGGAGCTGTATGATTCCTGTTGACACCGAGAGGTAGAACCGCTATATTTTATTCATCATTTTCATCATTTAATTGATACCTGCCTGAATCAGCCGCTTAGGAAAACGATGGAACACAAAAAACTTTTCATTGCCGGCAAAGACGTTCCACCAAAATCTGAGATTTTTTCAGATATCTTGAATCCCGCCACCGGCGAGACGCTCGCACAGGTGGCCGAGGGAAACGCCGATGATGTGGACGAGGCCGTCAAGGCGGCCCATGCTGCGTTTTACGACGGGCCGTGGCGTGCGCTCAACAGCGGCGATCGAACGCGCGCGCTGCTGAGGCTTGCCGGGTTGATTCGCGACAATGCTGAGGACCTCGCGCGGCTTGAATGCCAGAACGTCGGCAAACCCATCCGGGAGGCGCGCGACGAGGTTGCACTGGCCGCGAATTGTTTCGAGTACTACGCTGGCGCCATCAACAAGATTGGCGGAGACACCATTCCCGTGGCAGCCGCCGGCGTGAGCCTGACGTTTCGCGAACCAATTGGGGTTTGCGGGCTGATCGTACCGTGGAATTTCCCAATCGTCATTACCTCGTGGAAAGTGGCGCCGGCGCTGGCTATGGCCAATACTGTGGTGGTCAAGCCGGCCGAACAAACGCCGCTGACGGCCTGGCGGCTGGCAGAATTGGCTGTCGAGGCCGGCATCCCACCCGGCGTGCTGAACGTCGTGCCCGGCAGGGGCGAGGAGGCGGGTGAGGCGCTGGTCCGGCATCCGCTGGTGCGCAAGATCTCCTTTACCGGCTCGACAGCCGTTGGTCGGCGCGTCATGAAATTAGCTGCTGACGATATCAAGCGGGTGACGCTGGAATTGGGCGGCAAGTCTGCCAACATCGTCTTTGCGGATGCGGATCTCGATGAAGCTGTGCCTGGCGCGGTCTGGAGCGTGCTCGGCAACGCGGGCCAGGATTGCTGTGCGCGCAGCCGTCTGCTCATCGAAAAGTCAGTTTATAGCGACTTTCTTTATCGACTCGCGGACCAGTTCCGTGCTGTGCGGCTTGGCGACCCTCTGGACGACAATACCGAGATGGGCTCGCTTATCTCGACCGGGCATCGCAGCCGGGTGCAGGGCTACATCGACGCAGGCAAGAAGGCGGGCGCCGCGCTGGTGTGTGGTGGTCGTATTCCTGCCGACAATCAGCTAAAGCGCGGTGCGTATCTGACGCCGGCTTTGTTTGCCGACGTCGACCCGCAGATGAAGATCATGCAGGAGGAAATTTTTGGCCCTGTGTTGTGCGCCATGCCGTTCGACTCGGAAGAAGAAGCCATCCGGATTGCCAATGCCAGCACCTACGGTCTCTCCGGTGCCATCTGGACGCGCGACATTGGGCGCGCCCTGCGGGTTGCTCGTGCCGTGGAGACCGGCGTGATTTCAATAAACACCGGACACAGCGTCCACCTGGAGGCGCCGTTCGGCGGCGTGAAGCAGAGCGGCGTGGGTCGGGAACTGGGATTGGCTGTGTTGGAGAATTATTGTGAGTTGAAGAGTGTTTTTGTTAAGGTTTGATATGAGAATATCAAAGCAAGCGCGAATCGACGATCGATATAATCTGAGAGTTTTTGTTCTCCATTTGACGCTAAGGCTAAGAACAAGCTTCAAGCCTAAACCGGGCTTTGTGCATTCAAAGGTTTATAAATAAAATCAAAACCTGGTTGTTCTTTTGCATGAATTATGTAACTTGCCTTCTACTCAAAAGCATTGTCAATAGTCCTATAATTTCGAACTAACAAAGCAGCACACAATGCTGGGGTTCGCAAGAGTTCGTGCTGTTGTTTTCATTTCAATACAACGCAGCCGCGCGATTTTGTGGGCTGCTCCCAGAATCTTCAGAGCATAAACTTGTTTTACATACGGTGAAAGATTAGCTCTTCTTCGTGCACCTTTCCATTTTCCGTGATGGCAACATAAACTTGCAGCCGATCAGGGCCGTCGCGACGATAAGTCAAACCGTCGAAATAGGCAGCATCATCGGTCAGCTTGACCAGTGGGAAAGAGACGAACTTATCCTTTTCCTCCCATCCACTGAAGTCGGCATTGAAGTGTTTAAGTTGCAGACTCAGGCTACCTTCATCT
>SMUY01070989.1_pt1 | contig 11042 bp, 9 predicted proteins | sample 2456441 | NCBI WGS metagenome assembly SMUY01 (sample SAMN11095931, study PRJNA526329) | marine sediment metagenome | biome: Marine sediment; feature: Surficial sediment; material: Deep marine sediment; isolation source: Hadal surficial sediment | place: Pacific Ocean | collected 2014-11 | depth 0-1...
CAATCGATGACCCTGACAACGCACTCGCGATCTGGCGAAAAGCCAAATATCGCGAGTGCGTTGTCAGGGTCATCGATTGGATGAGCGGTGAAAACACTTTTTGCAGCGCTTCGCAGCACCGGCATCGTGACACCCAGATAGGGCATTACAGATTTCATGTGAGCCTGCTGTTGTAAAGCGCGCGTTGGATCAGCCTTCTTTTCCAACTCGCTCGACAGGGCTCGACGAATGCGCGTAATGGTCGTGCCGCTCACCGATCGAAGCCGCCCCCATCATTGAGAAAAGCGACCTCTTTCGGAGAGGCGGTACGGCCGAGTGCGGCGTTGCGGTGGGGAAACCGTCCGAATCTGGCGATGATGTCTCGATGTTGATGGGCATGGCGCAGGTAGTTGCCGGTAATGTGTCGCCTACCTCGAGGCGTTTGATCGCGCAGTTGGGTAAACAAATCAACGCACGACTGCTGGTCTGCCATCTGTTCGGAATGCTCGAGAGGTAAGTAGAAGAATGACCGCTCATCGTAACTAAGCTCGAGATGTGCGCCAGTCTCGATACCGTTCTTGCACGTTTGCAGCGCTAAGGTGTCGTAATCAAAAGCCTCACGGCTACCGCGAAAGATATTACGTGGGAACTGATCACACACCAGTATGAATGCAAGGCAGCCGGTGATCTGTTGCAACCAGTGGGTGAGCAAGCCATTTTTTGCCGCCATGACCAGATGCTTGAAACGCTCACGAATCGCGTCATCCACTTCGGCTCCGCCGTTGAACCAGAGGCGGCGATGGGCATCGTCGGCCAACCCGTCACTGAGAGCACCGAACCAGTACTCGAGTACCGGCTCGAATGACCGATCTTTCATCGAGTGTTAGAGGCCCCAGCACTCGAGATCGTTGGCAAATATCAGCGGTTCGGTGTAATTCACCTCGATGGCTTCCCGGCTCTGGGTTTCGCGGCCGCGGGTACGGTTCATACGGTGCCCCAGGATCAGCATCCGCGCGTTAGCCTTTGCAGCAATCTGACCTATCTGGGTTGGCGTGACGTGATTTTCTTTGAGCGTTCCGCGGGCGGTCTCGGGAATGGCGTGATGAATAATCAAAGCATCGGCACCCTCGGCGAACTTCGGGAGGGCGTTTTTCTGGTTGCTCAAGTCGCCAGCGAAGACGATCACCTGGTCGGCAACCTCCACCCGCCAGGCAACCGCGGGCATGCCGCCATGATGGACCGGAATTGAGGCGAGGCGAATATTTGCCGTGCCGAAACGCGACCAGCGCCGTCGTCCCGTGGCGGGGACGTTACGTACATTGATCTTATAACCGCCGGAAGATTTGTAGGTTAGAAAATCGGCAAGATAGGGGAATGCCCCTTCTGGACCAATGAGCCTCGTTACGAAGGTTTTGGTGTCGGGGTGAGTTTCTCCGTCACCCTCGGGTCCGAGCACGGGCAGAGGCCGGTCGCGTCCTGCGAAAACGCTGCCATCGATGAACGCGGGAAAATCCGCGGCATGGTCGGCGTGCAGGTGGGTAAAGACAATGGCGTCGAGATCCGCAAATTCTGCACCGGCTGTGTCGAACCGAAGTGACGAGCCTGGTGCGGTATCTACCAGCAACCGGGCTTTGTTGTCGAGCCAGACCAGGTAGCTCGACCCACCGTTGCCATCATCCAACTCGGATCCCCCTGAACCAAGGATCTGAATCCACACCCCTTCGGTACCACAGAAAGGGGGGCCCTCCTGAGCTACCACACTGACAGCCGTAAACAGCAGATAACCAGCTAATAACGACGCGCTGACCGTTCGCATAAATCCCCTTCCCGTTTTTCTTCTTGTCCAGCCGAGATTGTCGACCGAACCCTGCTCTGACCCATTACAACCGCGTTCAGGGCAGCTTGTCTATGTCCTCGAGGATGCGCACCACGCTCGCTTCATCGGGCATGCGCCAGTCGCCGCGCGGTGACAGGCTGACCGAACCGACCTTTGGGCCGGGGGGCAATGTCGTGCGCTTGAATTGCTGCGTGAAGAAACGCTGAAAGAAAACGCCGAGCCAGCGTTTGATTTCTTCATTCTGATACGCTTGTTCGAACGCCCGAATCGCGAGTGCGTAAATCTTCTCGGCACTGAACCCGTTGCGCAAATAGTGAAAGAGGTAAAAATCGTGCAGCTCAAAGGGCCCGATGATCATTTCGGTTTGTTGGCTGATTTCTCCGTCCTCGGGTGCAATCAGTTCCGGGGAGATCGGGGTGTCCAACACTCTCTCAAGTACCTGGCACAGTGACTCGTCAGCGCGGTGGCGTGCATACCAGCGCACGAGATACGCCATCATCGTTTTTGGCACGCCCGCGTTCACATTGTAGTTGGCCATGTGATCAGCGTTATAGGTGCACCAGCCAAGGGCAAGTTCAGACAGATCGCCCGTACCGACCACAATACCACCCACTTTGTTTGCGTAGTCGAACAGGAGTTGGGTACGTTCACGAGCCTGAATGTTCTCGAACACAACGTCCGTTGTGTCAGTGTGGCCAAGGTCTGCGAGATGTTGGTCGACGGCGGCTCCGATGGGAATTTCCTTGAGAGTCACGCCGGTCGCCGTACATAGCCGATCTACCGAGTCTCTGGTGTGTGTTGTCGTGCCAGGCCCGGGCATGGTCAGCGCATGTATGACCAAGGGCGAAACACTCTCGCCTTTGCCTAGTTTTACCAGCGTATCGAGGCAGACGAGAAAGGCGAGGGTCGAATCCAGCCCGCCGGAGATGCCGATTACCAGCGACTCCACGTTGGCCGACAACGCGCGCCGCGCAAGCCCCGTCGTTTGAATATTCAGAATTTCCCGCGCATGGGCATCGAACTCGTCTTCGTCGGTGGGCACGAATGGATGTTTCGGGTAGACCCTTCTCAGCTTCGAAAGCTTGCCCGTTGGTATGGACAGGTCCACGACCAGATGATTTACGGATCGTTTCGCGTTGCCGAAAGTGGTGTTCTGCATTCGATCATGGCGCAGTTTGTCGATGTCGAATTCAACGATCAATGTTTGCGGTTCCAGTTGAAAGCGTTCGCTTTCCCCGAGTGGCTGACCGTTCTCGGCAGCGAGCAGATGTCCGCCGAATACGACGTCCTTGGTGGATTCCATGGGCCCGGCACCGGCATAGAGGTAACCGCACAAGCGTTGTGCACTTGCCATGTGGACCAGATCACGGCGGTAATCGGCTTTTGCGACAAGGTCGTTGCTTGCCGATAGATTGAGGATGAGCTCGGCGCCAGCGAGGCTGTGTTGTACGCCCGGGGGCTCTGGCGCCCAGAGGTCTTCGCAGAGTTCGATGCCGAACCGCATTCCACTCAGGCGAAAAAGCTGGTCGCGACAAAGGCGAAATTCGCCCAGTGAGGCGTCCTTGACTCCTAGATCCAGCCCGTCACCCGAAACGAACCAGCGCCGCTCGTAGAACTCACCATAGTTGGGTTGCGCCGATTTGGGTACCATACCTTTGACCTCGCCATCGGCGATGACGACGGCACAGTTGAGCAGTCGTCCGTCGTCGGTCAGATAAGGCGCACCCACGACGCAGACGATCCCCGCGCTCGCGTTCGCGATCCGGCTGATCGCGGTGCGGGTTGCCCGATGCAGGTCACTGGTAAAAAACAAATCTTCGCAGGAGTAGCCGGTGATGGAGAGCTCCGGGAACAGCGCGATGGTGACGCTGTCATCGCGTAAGCGTTCAAGGTGAACGCATATTTCGGATGCGTTAGCTTCAGGGTCGGCCAGAACCACATGTGGCGCGGTAGCCGCAACCCTGACATAACCCAGATCCGCATAGTTTTTGGGGAAATTCATGCAGGCATTCTACCCGGGCTCGCGTTTTATGCCCAAAATAGAGAGAATCGTCGGTTCGTTGCAATATTTGGGGAAGTAATGAATTTCGAATTCTCGGAAGACCAGAATCTTTTGCGGGAGCAGGCGCGGGGTTTTTTGCAGGAAAACTGTCCACCTTCGGTTGTGCGTGCGGTGCTGGACGGTGAGGCCACGTATGATGCGGATCTGTGGAAGAAAATCCTTGAAATGGGCTGGACGGCCGCGGTTATCCCCGAGGAGTTAGGGGGGTTGGGATTGTCTTATCTCGAGCTTGTGGTCATCGCGGAGGAGTTGGGTCGCGCCGCGGCCCCCGTACCGTTCTCATCTTCCGTGTACCTCGCAACCGAAGCATTGCTCATGGCCGGTTCCACGAAACAGAAGGAAACCTGGTTACCCAAGCTCGCAGTGGGGGACACGATAGGGACCTTCGCTCTCTCGGAGGGCCATGGTCGGTCCACTGCGAAGAGTCTGGAGACCCAAGCGAACAACGGTGCCATCACCGGCTGCAAAGTACCCGTTGCCGATGGGGGTATTGCACAGATAGCGGTTGTGGTTGCCGCCGATAGCGCCGGAGACGGCGCAAGCCTCTATCTCGTTGAACTCGACCAGGAAGGGGTCGACATCGAGAGTGTACCCATGCTGGACCCGACCCGTGGCCATTCGCGTATTACCCTCGATCGCGCCAAGGGGGAACTGCTCGGCAACGCCGGTGAGGGGTGGGCGCTGACAGAGAAGCTGCTGACTCGCGCTGCGGTATTGTTCGCATGGGAACAGGTGGGTGGCGCCGAAGCGTCGTTGGACATGGCAAAAGAATACGCCATGAATCGATTCGCATTTGGTCGTGCCATCGGCTCCTATCAGGCGATCAAGCATAAACTTGCCAATATGTACGTGAAGAACACGCTGGCCCGATCCAATTGTTATTACGGCGCGTGGGCGTTGAACACCGATGCCGCCGAATTGCCATTGGCAGCAGCGACGGCCCGTGTGTCTGCGACCCAAGCCTACTATTTCGCTTCCAAGGAAAACATCCAGACCCACGGCGGTATGGGCTATACGTGGGAGTTCGACTGTCAGTTCTACTACCGCCGGGCCAAATTGCTTTCGGTGAACATCGGTAGCGAATTGAGCTGGCAAAACAAGTTGATCACTGCGGTTGAACAAAGTAACGCTGCTTAGAGGACGAACATTATGGATTTCAATGACACCAAAGAAGAGACAGCGTTTCGGGAAGAGGCGCGCACCTGGCTCGAGGCGAACGTGCCGACGGCGGCCGAACTCGAAGGTTTGGATTACCTCGAACAGGCCAAGTTGTGGCAGCAGCGCAAGTACGATGCCGGCTGGGCCTGCATCCGCTGGGCGAAGGAGTATGGGGGTAGAGGCGCAAGTCCCATGGAGCAGGTGATCTGGAACCAGGAAGAAGCCAAGTTTGGGGATCTTCCGGGTGGCGTGTTCGGTATCGGCCAGGGTATGGCGGCGCCAACGATGATGTCCTGGGCGACGGATGAGCAAAACGCCTACCACCTGCCAAAGCTCGCGAGCGGCGAGCATATCTGGTGCCAACTTTTCAGTGAACCGGCGGGTGGCTCGGATTTGGCGGCGTTGCGCACCAAGGCGGAACGCGACGGTGATGATTGGATAATCAACGGTCAGAAAATCTGGACATCGGGTGCCCACTATTCGGACTACGGGATTCTCGTCGTGCGCACGGATCCAACGGTGCCCAAACACAAGGGTTTGAGCTACTTTTTCCTCGATATGAAATCCCCCGGCATCGAGACCAAACCCATTAAACAGCTCTCGGGTGATTCGAATTTCAACGAGGTTTATTTCACCGACGTGCGAATTCCTGATTCTCAGCGATTAGGTGAAGTCGGCCAGGGCTGGCAGGTTGCGTTGACTACCCTGATGAACGAACGGGCGTCCATTGGCGGTGGCGGAACCGCGGTCGGGTTCGATTCGGTTTTCAGGCTTGCGCAAAAGGTGACGATCGATGACAAACCGGCTATTGAGGACTCGGCCGTTCGCGCCAAACTTGCCGACTGGTACTGTCAGGAAGCCGGTTTGAGGTTCACCGCGTATCGTTCGATGACGGCACTTTCCCGTGGAGAAACGCCCGGTCCGGAAAACTCCATCGGTAAACTGGTTGGCGCACCCAAAACTCAGGACATGGCGTCGTTTGCGATCGACCTGATGGAAATGTCGGGTGCTGTCTGGGATGAGGAGTTCGCGGTCGAGTCCGGCCTGTTCCAGGGGTCCTACATGGGTATTCCGGGGTTGCGCATTGCCGGTGGCACGGACGAGATCATGGCCAACATCATCGCTGAACGCGTGCTGGGTTTGCCTCAGGAGCCTCGTATGGATAAAGGGATTCCCTTTAACGAGGTGCCGACGTCGTCTTCATAGTTTGCAGGGGTCGGGTCGAGTCAGGTTGATATTATCGAGGGCTCGCGGCCAGGCTGGTGCAAAGAAAGTTGACCTGACTTTTCAATGGATAGTCGGAGTGGCAGTTTCGAGCTCGTCGGCAAGCTGGCCGGCTTTTTCCAGAATCCGACTGATCAGAACGTCGGCGTCGTTGGAAAACCGGAACCCGACCATACAGGTGGTGGAGAGTTCCAGAATCGGGGTGGCGAGATCCACATCGTGGCGAGCGTGTTGTAGAGAGCGTTGGATGCGGGCAAAAAACGACCGCTGTGTGGCGCTGCCTTCCACATCCAACTGTCTGATCAGTTGATCCAGCAACGGCCCTATCTCGTTTCTCGCTTCTGTCGCTTTACGCATCACACCGTTCCTAACGAACGCTGTGCATATTTTGAACTTTGCGGCGTAATAACGCCAGCACAAGAGGGATGCAGATGGTGGCGTGCACCGTGTGCAGATAGGTGACTATATGGGCACCGATCATGGCGAGGTTCACATTATTGAAGAGGGATCTATCGAACTCATCGAGATTGTCCCGGATGGTACAGGGGGCTGGGTGGAACGCGCCCGCACGGTTGCCCTGGGAAGTCGAGGTTAAAGGATGAATATCATGCTTGAGATTTTGAAGCGGTGCCGCAATGGATTGCTGGCGTTGGTGATGTTGGCGGGCGCAACTACAGCGGGTGCCGCGACCATCGAATCTATCGAGTTTTCATCACTTCCTGGTGATAAAACCGAAATTCGTTTGACCTTCGATGGTTCCCCACCGGAGCCGGTGGGTTACACCATCGAGCAGCCCGCACGAATTGTACTGGATCTGCCCGGGGTGGTGAGTGCTCTCGAAGAGAAACACCACACCCTTGGCATCGGCAATGCGCGTCGGGTGTCCATAATCTCCACCAAGGATCGTACCCGTGCCATCGTCAACCTCACTCGACTCGTCAGCTACGAGACTGAGATACGCGGTAATATCCTCTACATTCTCGTTGGTGCAGACGGCACCTCTCAACCGGAATTTGTCGCTGCCGACGACACGAGTAGTACTCAGCGAACGATTACGAGTTCGCGAATACTGGATGTTGATTTTCGTCGCGGTGAACAAGGCGAGGGTCGTGTCATCATCAAACTGTCGAATCCAAAAGCGCCGGTGAACGTCACCAGTGATAGCGGTCGTATCAAGGTCGAAATACGCAACACCACCTTGCCGGGTAACCTGCAGCGTCGTTTGGATGTCACCGACTTCGCCACACCAGTACAGATCGTGGATACCGTACAGGAAGGTTCCAGCGTTATTGTGTTGGTGGATGCAATCGGGGATTACGACTACCTCACCTATCAGGCCGACAATACGTTGACCATCAACGTCAACCCGCTCACCCTCGAAGAAGTAGAACGGCGAGAGGATATTTTCAAGTTCACGGGTGAAAAGCTCTCGTTGAATTTCCAGGACATTGAAGTTCGTTCGGTGTTGCAACTCATTGCCGATTTCACCGACCTCAACCTGGTTGCGAGCGATACGGTTAGCGGTCGCATCACCCTTCGATTGAAGAACGTTCCCTGGGACCAGGCGCTCGAACTCATTCTCAAGACCAAAGGTCTGGACCAGCGGCAGGTGGGTAACGTTTTACTCGTTGCACCCGCTGCAGAAATTGCTGCCCGGGAAAAGCTGGAACTCCAGAATCAGAGGCAGATATCGGAGCTTGCGCCGTTGCGCACCGAATTTATTCAGATTCGCTATGCGAGCGCCACCGAACTGTTCGAACTATTCAGCAACTCCGCAAGCGATGCCGGTAACCAGTCCATGCTCTCTCAGCGCGGCAGCGTAATCGTCGACGAGCGTACCAATTCCATCATTTTGACGGATACGGCTGAGAAGCTGGAAGAGTTCCGTCGGGTGATCGCACAATTGGATGTGCCGGTTCGGCAGGTTCTCATCGAAGCGCGGATCGTTACCGCCAACGCAAACTTCTCCGAGCAACTCGGCATCAAGTGGGGGGGCGGAGCGGTTAAGAGCGTCGGAATACCCGCCGTGTGGAAATTCGGCGGTTCGCTCGATACCTTGAATGAACTGCAGAATATCATCGCCGATCCTGCGGGCGAGGGGGAAATCACCTCCCTCAGTAGTCTGGTGGTGGACTTGGGTGTCTCTGGCGCAGGTGCGACCAGCTTCGGCATTGGATTTACCGGGGAGGGATATCTGCTGGATCTCGAGCTTTCGGCGTTGACCTCCGAAGGTCATGCAGAAGTTGTGGCTCGGCCGAAGGTCATCACCGCTGACAAGTCATCCGCGATGATAGAGTCCGGTGTGGAAATTCCCTATCAGGAAGCCACGAGCAGCGGCGCCACCTCAACATCCTTCAAGGACGCGGTATTGTCTCTCGAAGTGACGCCGCAGATCACTCCCGATGATCGCATCATCATGGAGTTGAACATCAAACAAGATACGGTTGGCCAGGTGTTCAACGGTATACCTTCCATCAATACCAACGAGATCCAGACGCGGGTGTTGGTGGACAACGGGCAGACGATCGTGCTGGGCGGGGTCTTTCAGACCGACAGGAGTATTTCCACGACCAAGACACCGTTTCTTGGTGACCTACCCTACATCGGTCGACTGTTCCGCCGTACGATAGAGCGGGATGACAAGCAGGAACTACTGATCTTCATCACTCCGCGAATCATTCAGGATACGCTCACGGATTGAGGAGACTCCGAGCAAACGATCAATAATCAGAGTCTCCTTAACCCTTAAGGGTTGGTAAACTAACGGCGCCAAGATGGCGCCGTTTTTTATGACAAAACAGAATATTTTCCTCATTGGCTTGATGGCAGTTGGCAAGAGCACCATCGGACGCCTGCTCGCTGAATCCATGCACAAGGAGTTCTACGACACCGACCATGTGATCGAACAGCGCGCTGGCGCCGACCTCGCATGGATTTTCGATGTTGAAGGAGAACGGGGTTTCAGAGATCGAGAGCAGGAAGTTGTCGATGAGCTGACTCAGTACGATGATATTGTCATGGCCACCGGTGGCGGTGTCGTGTTGCGTGTTTGCAACCGCAACATGCTTGCCTCTCGAGGCGTCGTGATTTATCTCGACAGCTCGATCGAGCAGTTGGTGGAGCGCACTCTACGAGACAAGAAACGGCCGCTGTTACAGCTTGGGGAGCCGCGACACACATTTAGGCGCCTGCAGGAGGAGCGTGCCCCCCTGTACTCGGAGATCAGCGACTATCGGTTCATCACTGACCGTCGAGGGCCGAAGGTGTTGGCAAGAACGATCGAAGAACGGTTACGTGAAGATGGAATTTTGTGATGCGCAGAATTGATGTGCAGCTCGACGAGCGAACCTACCCGATTCACATTGGTGCCGGTTGTATGTCTGATGAGCATCTTTTCAAACCTCACCTGACTGGGAATCAGGTTGCGGTGATCAGTAACGAAACGGTGGCCCCGCTGTACCTCGATGAATTGCTGAAAGCGCTCGGTGGCGTGAGCGTGGACATTTTCACTCTTCCCGACGGAGAGCAGCACAAGACGCTTGACAGTTATGCAGCCATCATGGATTTCCTGCTGGCAAAACGGCACAACCGCTCTACTACTTTGGTCGCCTTGGGCGGAGGCGTAGTCGGTGATATTGCCGGGTTTGTTGCGGCAACCTTTCAGCGGGGAGTTGGTTTCATTCAGGTTCCGACCACCTTGTTAGCCCAGGTCGATTCTGCGGTAGGTGGGAAAACGGCTGTGAATCACCCGGCCGGCAAGAACATGATTGGTGCGTTTTACCAGCCACGTTGTGTAATAGCCGATAGCTCGGTTTTTGCTACCTTGCCAGAGCGCGAATACCGTGCCGGTTTCGCTGAGGTTTTGAAGTATGGGGTGATTGCGGACCTCGAGTTTTTCGATTGGATAGAACAGGCGGCCGATCGGTTGTTGAACAAGGACCCCGACGCGCTAGCGCGGGTGGTAGGTCGCTCGTGTGAAATCAAGGCGGATGTGGTTGCGAGCGATGAGCGTGAAGTCGGGTTGCGAGCCATCCTCAACTTTGGCCATACCTTTGGGCACGCGATCGAAACCCTGACGAACTATCGAACCTACCTCCATGGCGAAGCCGTGGCAATAGGCATGGTGATGGCTGCCGATCTCTCAGTGCGCATGGGATTCTTAGCACTCAGCGCCGCACAACGTATCAAAACAGTACTGCGCTCGTTCGGTCTGCCGGTCTGCCCGCCGCCGGAACTTTCCGACGATGCGATGCACCAGGCGATGGGCATGGATAAGAAAGTCGTGGATGGTAAATTGCGACTGGTTCTGGCTGAGGCAATCGGTCGGGTGATCGTTAGTGAGGAGATAGACTCATCGGCACTGCGCTCTACGCTCAACGCAGCGGATACTTTGTGTGATGGTTGAGCAGGAACGCCACTTCCTTGGCCTGACGCACAATCCTTTTGTCCAACCGGGAGATGAGTTTTTTGAGCACGGCGATCGAAAATCTCACCTCGACCAACTACGCCATTTGAGTCAATGGTCGCGGCGTGTACTGCTGGCGACGGGTCCAACGGGCGTCGGTAAAACTACGCTGTTCCGCAATCTTGCGACGAGTCTGGAGCCGAGGGTGAAGGCAGCCAGAATCAATGGCTCGCTTGTCAACACCGGCCGTGAAGTGCTCATGGCGATTGCGCAAGGGTATGGACTACCCGTTCCCCGCGACGCCAACACGCAGCATTTGCGTGATGTGATCGCCGAGCACGTCGAACAGCAGGAAAGTGCCAAGCGAATTTGCATCA
>SMUY01195567.1_pt1 | contig 11042 bp, 8 predicted proteins | sample 2456441 | NCBI WGS metagenome assembly SMUY01 (sample SAMN11095931, study PRJNA526329) | marine sediment metagenome | biome: Marine sediment; feature: Surficial sediment; material: Deep marine sediment; isolation source: Hadal surficial sediment | place: Pacific Ocean | collected 2014-11 | depth 0-1...
CAGCCCGGGAGACACAGCCGGGAGACAGCGGTCTCCGGGGGAATCAAAAGGGGTTTTTGGCGATGCGGCTCGGGCTTTCTGCGGCCGGACGCGCCTGCTTGGTTGTGGCGCTGGCCGCGATTGTGGCCGGCCCGGGCGGCGGGCGCGCGGCCGAAGCGGCCGGGTTCGTGCCGCACCGGGCGGTCTACAATCTGAGCCTGGCCAAGACCCGCTCCGGCGGCGCCATGGCGCAGGCGGCGGGCAAGCTGGAGTTCGAATGGGCGAATGTCTGCACCGGCTGGACCGTGAGCCAGCGCACCCGGGTGCGGATGGCGACCAGCGAGGGCCGGGCCTTCGATTTCGGCTGGTCGCTGAACGCCTTGGAAAGCCGGGACGGGCGGCGCTACCGTTTCTTCATCCGCCGCATCAATCCCGACGGCTCGGACCAGGAGGTGCGCGGGGAGGCGCGCTTCGACGAGGTCGGAAAACCGGGTGTCGCGGTGTTCAACGCACCCGAATCGCGCAAGCTGAGACTCGCCAAGGGCACCCTATTCCCAACCGCCCACTCCCTGGTGTTGATGGAGGCCGCGGCCAAGGGCGAGCTGCCCCTGTGGCGGACCGTGTTCGACGGCTCGGGCGACGACGGCCGCTTCGGGGTCAATGCGGCGCTCACCGAGACTTTGGCGGCCGATGCCCCCAAGGGTTTCGAGTCACCGCTGCTGCGGGACCAGAGATCCTGGCGCCTGCGCCTGGCCTACTTCGGCATGGACGAGACGGTTTCCGAGCCCGAGCACGAACAGGGCTTGCGGCTCTACGCCAACGGCATCGTCGACGAGATGCTGCTCGACTACGGCGATTTCGTGTTGCGCGCCGAACTCGGCGTGCTCGAGGCGCTGCCGCCGCTGGATTGCAAGGTGGAGTGAGTCCCCGATCGCGGCCCGGAAGATCCTGCGGCGTTGGGTATCAGGACTTGCGCGGGGCTCCGCGCGCCGTCCTGGCCGCGGTTTCCAACCCGCGGCCCTTGGCGATTGCGGTCTCGCCCAGCTTGGCGCGGACCGCGTCGATCGCGGTCTCGACCCGGGCCTGGTGCGCGCGCTCGGGGTCGAACAAATCGGGCGGATCCGCCAGCTCGCCGTCGCTGAGATCGCTGGCCCCGACGCCGATCAGGCGGAAGTGCCGGCCGTCGGCCTCGCGTTCGAGCAGCGGCGTGGCGGCGCGGTAGAGCACTTCCGCCATTTGGGTCGGCGTGGCCAGGCGGCGGCTGCGGGTGAGTTGCCGGAACCCCGCGGTCTTGAGCTTGAGCGTCACGCTGATTCCGGCCAGCTCGGCCTTCTTGAGCCGGGCCGCGACCTTCTCGCACAGCGGCCAGAGCTGGGCCAGCAGCGCCTCGGGCGCGGCGATGTCCGCCTCGAAGGTGGTCTCGGCGGAGAGGCTCTTGGTCGGCGCGTTGGGCTCGACCCGGCGCTCGTCGATGCCGCGCGCGAAACGGCTCAGGCGCCGGCCGATGGCGCCGTAGCGTGCGACCAGGTCGATCTCCTCGCGCGCCCGCAAATCGCCCACGGTCCGCAAGCCGTCGCGCGCGAGCGCGGCTCCCAGCGCCTGGCCGACGCCCCAGACGATGCGCACCGGCTGGTCGGCGAGGAAGTCGGCCGCCTCGGCCCGGCCGATCACCGCAAAGCCACGCGGCTTGTCCAGATCGGAGGCGATCTTGGCCAGGAACTTGTTGTAGCTCAGGCCGATCGAGGCGGTCAGGCCGAGCTCCTCCTCGATCCGCTTGACCAGCCGCGCCAGGCTCCGCGCCGGGCTGCCGCCGTGCAGCGCCTCGGTGCCGGTCAAATCGAGGAAGGCCTCGTCGATGGACAGCGGCTCGACCAGCGGGGTCAGCGCGCGCATCATGTCGCGGATCTGGTGGCCGGCGCGCTGGTACTTGGCCATGTCCGGCCGGATCACCACCGCATCGGGACAGGCTTTGAGCGCCCGGAACATGGGCATGGCCGAGCGGATGCCGTAGAGCCGCGCCACGTAGCAGGCGGCCGCGACCACGCCGCGCCGGCCGCCGCCGACGATCACCGGCCGGTCGCGCAGTTCGGGCCGGTCGCGCTTCTCGACGCTGGCGTAGAAGGCGTCGCAGTCGATATGGGCGATGTTGAGGGCGTCCAGCTCCGGATGTACGACCAGCCGCGCGCCGCCGCAAGCCGGACAGCGCGCGCCGCGCGTCCGGTTCCGGGGCGGCGCCTCGTGGCTGGCCAGGCAGTCGCGGCACAGGGCGCTCATCCTTCGGTTGCCCCAGGGGGTGTCTCGGGGGATGTCGCGGGGGCCGCCCCGGGGACGGCCCCCGCCGCTTCATCCTTCCCCCACAGCCAGGCGGCGCCGCGGACGCCACTCGAATCGCCGTGGCGCGGCGGGCGCAGCTCGGTATCGACCCGGTCCGAGAACACGTAGGCCGGCAGGCGCGCGGGCAGGGACTGGTAAAGCCGCGGCAGGTTGGACAGCCCGCCGCCGAGCACGATCACGTCCGGGTCGAGCAGATCGATGACCTGGGCCAGGCCGCGCGCCAGCCGGTCCTGGTAACGGTCCAGCGCGGCCAGCGCCGCCGCCTCGCCGGCCTCGGCCCGGGTCTCGATTTCTTCGGGGGATGCCGGGGGGGATGCCGGTGAACCCTCGCCAGCGGCATAGTCGCGCGCCAGGCCCGGACCCGAGAGGAAAGTCTCGATACAGCCCTGTTTGCCGCAATAGCAGGTCGGACCGGGCCGCTCCTCGTCGCGCGGCCAGGGCAGGGGATTGTGGCCCCACTCGCCGGCGATGGCGTTCCGGCCGGCCAGCACCTTGCCGTCGATGACGACGCCGCCGCCAACCCCGGTGCCCAGGATCACCCCGAACACCACGCCGGCGCCCGCCGCCGCGCCGTCGACCGCCTCGGAGAGCGCGAAGCAGTTGGCGTCGTTGGCCAGGCGCACCGGCCGGTCCAGCGCCGCCGCCAGGTCGCGGTTGAAGGCGGCGCCGATCAGCCAGGTCGAGTTCGCGTTCTTGATGCGGCCGGTCTGGGGCGAGACCGCCCCGGGAATGCCGACGCCGACGCTGCCGCGCGCGGCCGCTTCGTGCTCCAGCGCGGCGACCAGCCCGGCCACCGCCGCGACCGTGGCGGGGTAGTCCTCGCGCGGCGTGGCGACCCGGCACCGCGCCAGCGTCCGTCCTCGGGCGTCGAGGACGATGCCTTCGATCTTGGTGCCGCCCAGGTCGATGCCGAGGCGAATCGGTTCTCGGTCGGTCATGGCGTGGACCGGACCCTTTTAGGCGAACGCGGCTCAGGCGAACGCGGTTCGCGCCAGATAATAGCCCATCGCGGCGCCCGCGAGCGAGAGCGCGACCGAGAGCGTCACGTAGGCGCCGGCCAGCAGGCGCCGGTGCTGGCCGGCGAGGTAAGCCGTATCCAAGGCGAAGGTCGAGACCGTGGTGAAGGCGCCGAGCACGCCGATCGCGACGAAGGCCTGGACTTCGGGCGCGATCCGCCATTGGCTGGCGCCGAGCGCGACGAAGGCGCCAAGCAGCAACGAACCACCCGCGTTCACCGCCAAGGTGCCGTAGGGAAAGCCGGTGCCGAGCCGGTGGCCGAACCAGGAAATCGCCAGGTAGCGGCCCAGCGCCCCCAGGCCGCCGCCCGCGGCCACCGCGGCTGCCACGGTGTAAGAGGTCTCGGTCACGCCGCCTCGCCCATATGTCGTTGCGCCGCTGCGCCCCCCGTCAGCGAATGCTGTACTAACAGGGTGGTCCGGCCCTGGCAAACTATGGAATTGGATGCCGGAATGGCGATTCGCACCGTGGTCGTCCGTCAAAAAAGGAAAGTCCACCTATACCTCGATTGCGCAGGCTGGCCATCTAGGTTTATTAAGGGGCCAAGCCGGTCCAGGGCGTCGGTCCTTGATTGCGTTGCGGGGGCATCGGGATCGTGGCTTGGTTGAATTCCTTTACGACTCGTTAATTTTATTCTTTTAGAGTTTCGCCGAGGTTCCGGCTTGGAACCTATGGGGCGCCCCTGGCCGCAAGGCTGCGGGCAGACGGGCCGTTTCCAGCGGGAGGCGGCGAAAAGGCCTCCCACGGTACGCGGTCCGGCGGGAGTTGACTCAAGATGGGAGCGCGGGTGTGACAAACGATTCGAATGACAATTCGACGAATGGATCCGCCAAGACTGTTCTGGTGGTCGAGGATAACGAGCTCAACATGAAGCTGTTTCACGACCTGCTGGAAGCGCACGGCTACAATATTCTGCAGACCAAGGACGGTATGGACGCGCTGCGCATCGCGCGCGAGCACAAGCCCGATCTGATACTGATGGATATTCAGTTGCCGGAAGTCTCGGGACTGGAAGTGACCAAGTGGCTCAAGGAGGACGAGGATCTCAAGTCGATCCCGGTCATCGCGGTGACCGCCTTCGCCATGAAGGGCGACGAGGAGAAGATTCGCGACGGCGGTTGCGAAGCCTATATCGCCAAGCCCATTTCGGTGACCAATTTCCTGGAAACCGTCCGAAAATTCCTGACCTGATCGTTCCGCCGGAGTCAGAAGATGACCGCCCGGATTCTGGTTGTTGACGACATCCCGGCCAACGTCCGCTTACTCGAGGCCAAGTTGATGGCCGAGTACTTCGAGGTGCTCACCGCGTGCGACGGGCCCTCCGCCCTCGAAGTGGCCAACGCCCACGCGCCGGATCTCATTCTGCTCGACGTCATGATGCCGGGCATGGACGGTTTCCAAGTCGCCGAGCGGCTCAGGGCGGACCCGAAGACGCGGCACATCCCCATCGTCATGATCACGGCCTTGACCGATACCGCCGATCGGGTGCGCGGCCTCGAGGCGGGCGCCGACGACTTCCTGTCCAAGCCGGTCAACGACATCGCCTTGTTCGCGCGGGTGCGTTCGCTCGCGCGGCTCAAGGTCATGATGGACGAGCTGCGCGTGCGCCACGCGACCACCGGCGAAATAGACATCGCCGGCGAGGTGCCTCGGGACGCCGAGGAAGACGCCGCCAACGGCCAGATCCTGATGGTCGAGAGCGAGGACATGCTCGCCGGTAAGTTGACCGAATTCCTGACCCACGCCGGTCACCGGATTCGGCGCACCACCGACGCCGCCGAGGCGCTCGAGCTTGGCCGGGAGCCCGGGCTGGACCTGATTATGGTCAGCCTGAGCCTGGCCGGCGAGGACGGTCTGCGCCTGTGCTCCCAGTTCCGGACCCAGGACGAGACACGGCACGTTCCGATCCTGTTGATCCTGGACGAGGCCGACTTGACGCAACTGGCCAAGGGTCTGGATCTGGGCGTCACCGACTACCTGATCCGGCCGATCGACCAGAACGAATTGCTGGCGCGCACCCGCACTCAAATTCGGCGCCGGCGCTATCACGACAAGCTCCATCAGATGCTCGACAACAGCGTATCCCTGGCCTACACCGACGCGCTCACCGGAGTCTACAACCGGCGCTACATGGACGCCCATCTGGATCGCAAGATCAAGGAGATCGCCAATACCCAGAAGCCGGTCTCGGTGATGATGTTCGACATCGACCACTTCAAGCGGGTCAACGACACTTACGGCCACGGCAGCGGCGACGAGGTGCTCAAGGCCGTGGCCCAGCGGGTGAGCGACGGCATCCGCGACTTCGATCTGCTGGCACGCTATGGCGGCGAGGAATTCGTGGTGATCATGCCGAGCACGCCGGCCGACCTCTCCCTGATGGTAGCCGAGCGCCTGTGCCGCAAGATCGCGGCGGAGCCCTTCGAGGCTTCCGGCAACGCGGCGCCGCTCGCGATCACCGCCTCGATCGGCGTCGCCACGACCAGCGACCCCACGGAGACGGTGGAGGCCCTGTTGGGGCGCGCCGATGCTGCGCTCTACCAGGCCAAGAACGGGGGCCGCAATCAGGTCCGCTCGGCCGAGGTGCCCGAAGCGGCGGAGACCCCCGTGCCGGCTGCGGCCGCGGCCGGTGGCGCCTGATAGCTGGGAGATTTGGTGCAGAGAGAGAGCGGTCCCGTCTGGGCCTCTCCAAACGCACAGCGGCCGCCCCAGGGGCGGCCGTCTTGATTCTTGGGCGCGCGCGCCTGGTCGCGGCTCACTTCATCTTGGATTCCTTGAACAGGACGTGCTTGCGCGCGCGCGGGTCGTATTTGCGCATCGTCAGCTTCTCGGTCAGGGTGCGTGTGTTTTTCCGGGCCACGTAGAAATAGCCGGTGTCGGCGGTGCTGACCATCTTGATCAACTGGGTCGTCGGTTTGGCCATGGCCCTGTCCTTTCGGCGCGAACTCGGTTCCTAGAGCAGATTCACGCGATCGATCCTGATCCGGTCTGGCGTGCGAGCCCCGGAACATAGCGGGCGGGCCGGGCAAGTCAAGCCCGCGGTGTCGGGTTGCCCCACAAGTCCCAGGGGTGCTGCCTGGACCCGATCCAGCGAAACAGCGGCGCCGGGCGGTCGGGCCCTCCGGTCCCGGCGCGATGGGCCAGGGCCTCTTCGAGCACCAGCCGGGTGATGTCGGCCATGGGCAGCTCGGGCAGGCTTTCGAGCGGCGCCCAGTGGATGTTCTCCAGCTCGCCGTCGCCGCCGATCTCGCCCGCGGCCGCCGCGCCCTCGGCCAGGAAGAAGCGGGTATGGAAGCGGACCGGCGAGCCGGTCGGGGTGATCGCGCGCGCCACCAGGCGCATGCCGGCGAATCCAGGGTGCAACCCGGCCGCGGTGAAAGCGTTCCAGACTTCTGCGCCGTCGCCGTCTAGAGCAGATCTGGGTTGATTCGGATCGTCGACGGCGAACCGATCGATCCCGATCCGGTCTCGCGGCGGCGGCGCGGACGTCGCTTCGGTGGCGCCGAGCAGCAGGCCGGTCTCCTCAAAGGTCTCCCGCAGCGCCGCGCGCGCGAACGCGGCGAGCCGCCGCCGGGTCGCCTGGTTGAGGCCGGGTGGCTGCTCCGGCAGCGGCTCTGCGAAGCCCGAGGGCCGGCGGTCCTCGGGGCCGACGCGGCCGCCCGGGAAGACATAGATGCCGGGCATGAAGCGCGAACGGCCGCTGCGCCGTCCGAGCAGCACCTCGGCACCGGAGCCAGCGGCAGCCGCCGGGCGAATCAGCACCAGGCCGGCGGCTTCCGCGGGTCTAACAACGGATTTCAATCACGATCACTGGGTGTTGGAGGCGTCGGCCGAATGGCCCTCGTGCAGGAACGCGGTATCGGGCGCCTGTCCGCCCAAGGCCCGCGCGAATAGATCGGGTCTTTCGAGCAGGCGCAGGGCAACCTCGAGATCGATCCCGGCATCGGTCTGCCGCGCCGGGCAATAGGCGCGCAGGGCGGCAAGGCCGGCCTCGTCGTCCGGGTCGACGTCCCTGTGCTGGGTGTCGCGATCGATCGGCAGGCTGCCGTCGATCAGGCGGTCGAGAACTTCATCGGCTGTCGGATCGGACATGCCGGTGGTGCAGATGTCGGGGATCACGCCGCGGTGGTTCAGCGCGTAGCCGGAAGGCGCATGGAAGCGCGCCCAGGTCAGGGTCAGTTCGCCTTCGTTGGGCAGCCGCAGCACGGTCTGCACCGTACCCTTGCCGAAGGAGCCGCTGCCGATCACCACGGCACGCCTCGAATCCTGCATGGCCGCGGCGACGATTTCCGAGGCCGAGGCCGAGTTGCCGTTGACCAGCACCACGACCGGCCGGTGCCGGGCCAAGTCGTCGGGGTCGGCGTCGAAGTACTGGTGGCTGTCCGGGTGCCGCCCATGGGTCGAGACGATGCGGCCCTGGCCGATGAACAGGTCCGAGACCGCGACCGCCTGGTCGAGCAGGCCGCCCGGATTGCCGCGTAGATCGAGCACGAAGCCGGAGAGATCGGATCCGATCTCCTTGGTCGCCTGGTTGAGCTTCTCGCGCAGCGTCCGCGTGGTGCTTTGGTTGAAGCCGGTCAACTGGATGACGGCGGCGTCGGCATGGCGCCGATAGGTCACCGTCTGAGGAACGATGTGGGCCCTTACCACCTCGATGCCGAGGCTCGCGGGCGCTTCCTCGCGCCCGATGGTCAACGCGACCCGGCTGCGCAGCGGCCCGCGCAGGCGCCGTACCACCTCGCGCTGGCTGAGGTCCACCGTGGTTTCGCCGTCGATCTCCAAAATGATGTCGTCGCTCTTGAGCCCGGCGCGCTCAGCCGGGGTGTTTTCCATTACCGAGAGGATCCGCACGCCCTCATCGATCAGGCGGATGCGCACGCCGATGCCGCCGAAGCCGTCCCGGCTGGCCCGGTTCTCACGCGCCTCGTCGCGGCCGGCGTAGCGGGAGAACTTGTCCAACTCGGTCAGGATGCCGTCGAAGACGACCTCGTAGATTTCCTCCGGGTCGGCGGCGTCGATAAGCGCCGAGCGGCTGCGACCGAGGCGCAGCGCCGAAGCGGTGAGGTCGCCCCAGCCTTCCGTGTCATCGTTCCGCGGCGCGGCAAAGCTCCCGACCGGCCGGCCATCCATCGTCATGGTAATCCTGCCGTCTTGCGCCAATACCGAGATGTCGGGGTCGAGGTCGGTCAGATTGTCCAGGCCCGCCAAGGCCAGGTCCGAGGCCTGAACGTCGTCGATGTAGATGTCGATGATGTCCTGGTAGCCGTCCCGGAACAGGCGGTTGGCGAGGGACAACTCGCCGTCCGCCGTGACCCGCGTGTCCTGGGCCGTGCAGGCGACCAGGAAGAACGCCACCGACAGCGCGCCGAGGCGCTGCCAGGCGTCCGGTCCACACCGAGACCGCCGTCGTTCCACTGAACCTCCCATAACCCCTATGATGACCCCACGTCAGGATTCGTCGGTAATCTTATGGTTTCCATTTGGTAAAACATAGTAACCGACCGGGGCCGTTTAAAGCCAGTCGTATTTCCAATAAAATCGTTAAGAAACGGCCAGTTACGGAATATTCGAAGGACCAAGCAAGTCAAGAGTCCCAAACACTTAAGTTGCGTTAACCATAATTACGCCCGGTTTATGTGGATTTTCGCGGTTTCAGCCGCGTGGCTTCCGAGTTTGCCGCCGGCGTCTGTCCGGGCTCTTGCGCGGCGTCGATTTGCGCCGCTCCACCGGCTTGGCCGCCGGCCCTTCGGCACCGCGCCCGGGCGCCCGGGCGTCGAGCGGGTGCCAGCCTGGGGGGGCCATTTGGGGCGCCCCGGCCCCGGGCGCCCCGGTCTCGGGCGCCCCGGTCTCGGAGGCCCCGGTCCCGGGCGCCCCGGCGGCTGCTTCGACCAGTTCCAGGATCAGCCCGCCGGTGACCGGCACGGCCTCCATCAGGCGCACGGTGACCGCCGCGCCCAGGTGGTAGCTGCGGCCCCAGCGGCGCCCGACCAGGCGGTGCCCGGGCTCGTCGTGGTCGTAGTAGTCGTCGGGCAGCAGGTTCATGGGCACCAGCCCGTCGGCCCCGGTCTCGTCCAGGGTGACGAACAGGCCGAAGCGGGTGACCCCGTTGATCGCGCCGCCGAACAGCCCGCCGATCCGGTCCTGCAGATAGGCTGCGGTGAAGCGGTCGACGGCGTCGCGCTCGGCGGCCGCGGCGCGGCGCTCGGTCGTACTTATGTGCTCGCCGATCTCGGCGAAACGCGTGCCGGCCTCGGCGGGCAGGGAACCGTCATCCGGTTCCAGCCCTGCGACCAGCGCCCGGTGCACCAAGAGATCGGCGTAGCGCCGGATCGGCGAGGTGAAGTGGGCGTAGTGGGTCAGTGCCAGGCCGAAGTGGCCGATGTTGTCCGGGCTGTAGACCGCCTGGGCCTGGGCGCGCAGCACCAGCATGTTGACCATGGCCGTGGCCGGGTGCGCCTTGGCCCGCGTTATTACCTGATTGAGCAGCTTGGCGCGCATGACCTGGCCGCGCGCGAGCCGCAGGTCCAGGCTGTCGAGCACCTGGCGCAGGGCCTCGATCTTGACCGGATCCGGTTGGGCGTGGACTCGGTACATGCAGGGCCGGCGCCGCGCCTCAAGCTCCATGGCCGCGGCGATGTTGGCGGCGATCATGAACTCCTCGATCAGGCGATGGCTGTCCAGGCGCGTGCGCGCCTCGATGGCGGCGACCTCGCCCGCGGCATCGAGGACGACCCGTCGCTCCGGTAGGTCGAGTTCCAGGGTGCCGCGTTCGCGCCGAGCTTCCAGCAGCGCGCCGTAGGCGCCGTAGAGCGGCGCGATCACCGGTTCATGAAGCGCCTCGGCCACCGCCTCGCGGTCGCCGTCGCGCGCGGCCTGAACCTGCTCGTAGGTGAGCCGCGCCGCCGATCGCATCAGCCCGCGCAGGAAGCGGTGCTTGCGCGGTTTGCCCTGCGCATCGATCCACAACTCGGCCGCCAGGCAGGGCCGCTCTTCGTCCGGGTTGAGCGAGCACCAGCCGGTCGACAAAGCCTCGGGCAGCATCGGCACCACCCGGTCGGGGAAGTAGGCCGAGTTGCCGCGCTCGAAGGCGGCGCGGTCGAGTGCGTTGTCCGGGCGCACGTACCAGGCGACGTCGGCGATCGCGACCAGCAGGTGCCAGCCGCCGGCATTGCCGGGCTCGGGGTCGGGCTCGGCCCACACCGCGTCGTCGAAATCCCGCGCATCGCTATCGTCGATCGTGACCAGCGGGATATCCCGCAAGTCGACGCGGCCGTCGAGCGGCGCGGCTCCGGCGCGGCGCGCGAGCTCGAGCGCGTCGGCGCCGAACGCGATCGGGATCTCGTTCTCGGCGGCGGCGATCAGGCTGGCGTAGCCCCGCCCGTCACTGGGTCCGAGGCGTTCGACGATGCGCGCCCGCGCCATGCCGTGGCGGCGCCCCGACAGCGTTTCCGCGCGCACGATATCGCCGGGCCGGGCATTCGCGCAATCGCCGCGGTCGACGGCGAACTCGGTTCGGATCCGCCGGTTGGCCGGCTGCAGCCGGCCATGGCCGGCGACGAGCTGGAAGATCCCGACGATTTCCGGCGGCGCCGATTCGAGGCGCCGCATCACGCGGCCCTCGTAGTCGCCGTCGTCGAGCCTGGTGAGACGCGCGAGCACGCGATCGCCCGGCGCCGGCGCCGGCGAGCGCCGCGTCGCCGGCACCAGATGGA
>SMUY01309851.1_pt1 | contig 11031 bp, 5 predicted proteins | sample 2456441 | NCBI WGS metagenome assembly SMUY01 (sample SAMN11095931, study PRJNA526329) | marine sediment metagenome | biome: Marine sediment; feature: Surficial sediment; material: Deep marine sediment; isolation source: Hadal surficial sediment | place: Pacific Ocean | collected 2014-11 | depth 0-1...
ATATTAATTGGGTTTACTGGCTTCGCTCAACAGTCTGAAGTAGTTGATTTCATTAAGATTGAAGCTCAAATAGAGCCGATTTCTTCAAGGGAAATGGTAAAAGGAACGGTTTCTTGTACTTTTCGTGTTCTTAAAAAAAGTGATTCAATTTATTTGGATGGGATGAATATGCATCTTGTTGATTTGTATACAGATAATAATATTTCGATTACTTCTAAAGAAAAAAAAATATGGCTTGTGTCTAACTTTAAAGTAAACCAAAATTATAAGGTTACATTTTCTTACGAAGTATATCCTAAACAATCACTTTACTTTATCGGAGACCAGATATGGACACAAGGGCAAGGTAAATATACATCTCATTGGCTCCCGAGCATTGATGATATGAATGATAAAATAGAATTTGATCTTACTATTTTGGCACCTTCGGGAAAAGAAGTGATCGCAAACGGAAAACTCATTTCAGTAAAAGATAGGGGAATACTAAAAAGTTGGAAGTTCAACATGGAACATCCAATGTCTAGCTATCTGGTGGCATTTGCAGTTGGAAAATTTGATAGTATTTCATTTGATTCGAATTACGGAATTCCTATAGAGTTATATTACAGATCCAAAGATTCCCTAAAAGCAGAACCCACATACCGTTATACTAAAAGGATATTTGATTTTTTAGAAAAGGAGATAGGCTTTCCCTATCCATGGCAAAATTATAAGCAAGTACCTTTACGAGATTTTCTCTATGCAGGTATGGAAAATACTACTGCAACCTTTTTTTCTGAGGCCTTTATTGTTGATTCCATTGGTTTTGTTGATAGAAACTACGTAAATGTAAATGCTCATGAACTCGCTCATCAATGGTTTGGGAATCTAATTACTGAAACCTCGGGAACACACCATTGGTTACATGAAGGGTTCGCTACCTACTATGCTTTATTAGCTGAAAAAGATATTTTTGGAGATGATTATTTTTACTGGAAGTTATTTCAATCTGCTGAACAGCTTAAAGCTCTTAGTGATGAGGGCAAGGGCGAAATATTACTAGATCCAAAGGCCAGCTCACTAACCTATTATGAAAAAGGTGCCTGGGCTCTGCATATTTTGAAGGAAAAAGTAGGAGCGACCAATTTTAATAAAGCTATTATAAATTATTTAAATAAATATCAATTTAAGAATGTAAACACTGATGATTTTCTTAATGAAGTAGAAAAAGTATATGGAAAAAAGCTCACTCAATTTAAATCCGATTGGCTTGAACAAAGTGCTTTTAAGGCTGAAGCAGCATATCAATCACTGATAAACTCTTCTTTTATAAATAACTATTTTGAAATATCGGCAATGAGATCATTACCAATAAATCATAAAAAACAAAAATTAATTGAACACTTAACGATTCAAAACGATTTTATAGGACAAGAAGTGATTTATCAATTAGAAAATGAGCCTATTTCAGAAACACTCCCTCTCTATAAAAAGGCATTTCAAAGTAATAATGTTTTTATTAGACAGGCTATTTCTTTATCGTTGTCTACTATTCCTGCTGAATTAAAGATAGAATACGAATCATTGTTAAACGATGATTCATATCTTACACAAGAAGCAGCGTTGTATAATCTTTGGGTTAATTTTCCCGAAGAGAGATCGAAATATTTAGAAGCATTAGATAGCATTCAAGGTTTTCAGAATAAAAATATAAGACAGTTATGGCTTGCACTTTCAATAGTAACTGATGATATTAAACAAGACAAAAAAGAGGAATTTTTATTTGAATTAAGATCTTATACTGGACCAGAATTTAGTTTTGAAATTAGAGAATTGGCTTTTGAAATTATTAATAGCCTTGAAGTCTGGAATTCTACTTCATTATTGAATTTAGTTAATAGTTGTACACACCATTATTGGAAATTCAAAAAATCTTCTCGAGCTATTTTAAATAATTTAATAGATGATGATATATATCTTGAACAATTAAAGTCATTGGGGAAGGAGCTAGATATTAAATCGTCTGATTTTTTAAATAAATTAATTACTAAATGAGAGGATTGGTTATATCCGGAGGGGGAAGTAAAGGCGCTTTTGCTGGAGGTGTAGCTCAGTATCTAATAGAAGAGCTTAAATACGATTACGGATTGTTTGTTGGCACCTCTACAGGGAGCTTGTTATTAACACATTTGGCTTTGGACAAAGTTAAAAAAATAAAGAAAGTTTTTACTTCTGTGAATCAAAGCAGTATTTTTAGTAATTGCCCATTTGTAATTAAAAAAGAAAGATTCGGCAGTAGGCAAATAGGTGTTAATCATTTTAATGTATTCAAAAATTTTTTACGAGGTAAAAAGACATTTGGTGAAAGTCAGAATTTAAGAAAACTTATAGCTAAAATTATTACAGAACAGGAATTTCAGGATTTAAAATCCAGTATAATTGATGTTGTGGTAACGGTCTCTAATTTATCTTTAAATAAGGTGGAATATAAGTCTATCAATGATTTTAATTATAATGATTTTTGCGATTGGATATGGATTTCATGTAACTACACACCCTTTATGAGCCTTGTAAAAAAGGGAGGTTGTGAATATGCCGATGGTGGCTTTGGTAATATGGTACCCATAGAAGAAGCCATAAAGAGAGGAGCTACTATTGTAGATGTTATAATTTTAGAAACTGAAGTAATATATTATAACAGGATGCCTTCAAAAAATGTATTTTCATTGATTACAAATATGCATGCTTTTATGGCAAATAGAATTGAAAAACAAAACATACGAATTGGTAAATTTACAGCGGCTCACAAAGATGTAATTATTAATTTGTATTACACACCAACCGTGTTAACCACCAATTCATTAATATTCGATAATAAATTGATGACGCAATGGTGGCAAAGTGGTTATGATTTTGCTAAACAAAAAAATGTTGAACTTAGTGATCTGCGAGATTAGCTGTAGTTTGTTTTTAGTTTCAATAAAAAAATAATATCTCCCAGACAAAACTAATATCAAAAGGTTAATTATTATCTTCTGTTTTAGAACAATTCACTAACTTCCTTTTTTACATAAACCAACGCTTTTTGAGAAGGAGTTACTTCGTCCATAAAGTGATTTAATAAAGATTCTCTTAGTTTATCAGCATTATCTATTTTTTCATTCATAGCAGATTGTCTGATTATATTAAAAGTAGCATTTTTTGCGGCTTTGATTAAATTCCAACACTCGGGAGTAACATAAATCTGTTGGGTTAGGTTATGTTCAAATTCCTTATCGATATTGGTAATAAGCAAATTTTCATATTTCTGAAGCTCATCAGAATAAGGTTTTACTCTAATAAGAAGCTTATTTGGATCAATTCTTTCTAAAAAAAGTGTTAAGCGTTCATAGGCTTGCAATCTCAGGGGTATAATATTCTTTTGGGCTTCCTTTTGAATAAGGTAGCGTCTACGGCCTTCTTCGTTGGCTGTGTGTCCTTTAAAAAAATAATGAGCAATTACTCCTACTATAATTGCAGGTAGTAAATAAGCAACGTAACTAATAGCTTGTTCAATTTCCATTGTTTACTAATGATTTAAAACAAACTTAATATGTTTTTATTTATTGTACAAGTAAATATCATTCATTCAAAGAAACCTAAGTTTTGTTTTATAAAATAATATATTAAAAATTTAAGATATTTTCATTATATTTAAACAGTTGTTAATCAATAGCATACCCTTGCCATGAAAATAAAAATATTATTCTTTTTAATTAGTTTTGTATTTACCGTAAATAGTTATAGCCAAACAACTTTTCAAAAGAACATTGGCGTAACCAATAATCATTATCACGATATAAACCTAGAACCTATAAATGATGGATCTGGTGATTATATAGTCGCAAGTAATTTATTTGATGCTCTCATGCAAAACGAAGAGTTATCTTTAAAAAGAGTTGATCAAAACGGAAATATCGTCTGGATAAAAAAATACACCCATAACACTTTTCAACATGCTCGAATTTTTGATGTTGAAAATTATCAAGATTTTTTAATAATAACAGGCTCAATAGATGTAAATGGAACAAAAAGAGTTTTTATTGCAAAATTAGAAGCAACAACAGGAACCCTTTTACAGGCAAATTATTATGATATATTATCCCCAAATTTAAACTCAAGAGGCTTGCACATATCTTATACCGAAAGTGACGCCAATGGTGATGGACAACTAGATCCAGGATTTATTGTAGGTGGATTTTTTAGTGATTGCTATAATCTTGATACAAATTGTATTAATAACAATTTTGGATTTGTAATGAGAACAGATTTTAATTTAAATCTGATTTGGACCATAGAATTGGATGTACTTAATAATATAGATAACCAAGACTACGATTTTGCAAATAATGTCATTGAAACTAGTAATGGATATTTTATAGCAGGAAGTGCAACGGGAATTACCAATAACAATATTGTTCTGCAAGCTGTATTGGCTCATAAAGTGGATTTTATGGGTAATTTTGTTTGGGATCAAAGCTATATTTTAGGAAATTCTAGAGATGTTAGTGTTGATGCTTATTTTGATTCGGCTACATCAGAAATTTATATGTTATGCAATTATTCAGTTTCACATTATTTTGGAGTAACTGTATTAAATAACACGTCAGGAGTTATTGATTTTTCACGTTCTTGGTATTCGAGCGCAAACGATCTAAACCGTTATGGTTTTACCATTATGGAATCTGCAAACAGCATCGATAATTTAATAATTACAGGTTACGATAGGGATGAAAATTGGGTGGATATTAACAACAACTCCTTTTATGGCGAAAGTAATTTGTTTGTGCACGAATTTGATAAAGCTACTGGCAATCAAGTAGGACAAAGCTATCAATATTTAGTTCCTCATATTGAACTAGCGGGAGATGAATTCAACTTTTGGTTTTGGCAAATGCCACTTATTTACTATCCCGATATAAGTATTCAATACGGTGTCCCGGGTATGACGCCCGATTATTTTCATGTAGGTTACAGAACAGACCCTCCGGGGAGTTTTACTGAAACAGAATTGTTTAGAACAACATCTAATAAAAGAAATGTATGCGAAAATTTAGATTTAATACTCACCCCTAACCCTATTTCAATACAATTCTCACCGGTTACTTCGGCTTCTATACCTAACACTGAAACGGTTCTTGTGTTAAATGATATAGTTCTTAATTATACTGAAGAATTTTGTGACCCGACATTATCTGTAGGTGATATTAAATTAAATAACACATTTATATATCCTAACCCCGTGTCTGATATTCTTTATTTTTCTACAGATAATCTGAGTACTTACACAATCTTAGATTTCTTGGGTAGAACCATAATGGAAGGGACATTAACTACTAATAAATCTATTGAGTTAAGTACCTTGCAAAATGGTATTTATTTTATTAAAATTATTGATGAGAATAGTATTTCTCAAATTGTAAAATTTATAAAAAAATAAATATTAATCATTAAATTTTGTCGGGGTATATTAATAATTGCCTACCAAATACTTACAATCCTTTAGTTCTTGCATATTAGTAAAAGGTAAATGGGTTTTGTAATACATATAGGTTTTGTTGAGTTCTTTTGAAATTTCATATTTTGGATATTATAATTGAGTTAAATGTATTGATTTTAGCAATCCAAAAATAGTATTACTGTTTTAAATTTCTAAAAAAAGAACTTCTGAAATCGTTGTATTTTCAGTAATTTCACAGCTTACTTCAGAAGAAAAAATCGATACAATTGCAAAAATTCCTTCAACAACTAAATGATGCCCAACTTGCACCAGTATTGCAAAAAGACGGAGCATTGATCGTTATTGCCGGTGCCGGTTCGGGAAAAACCCGTGTTTTAATATATCGCATTGCTTACCTGATGTCGCAAGGGATTGATCCTTTTAATATTCTGGCCTTAACATTTACCAACAAAGCGGCTCGTGAAATGAAAAAGCGTATCACTGATATTGTGGGTGGAAGTGAAGCTAAAAATCTTTGGATGGGTACTTTTCATAGTGTTTTTGCAAAGATACTTCGATTTGAAGCCGACCGGTTAGGGTATCCCTCAAATTTTACTATTTACGATACTCAGGATTCTCAAAGTGTGATTAGGGCGATCATTAAAGAGATGTTTTTAGATAAGGATATCTATAAATACAAGCAGATATTTGCTCGTATTTCTACCTATAAAAACAGTCTTATTACGGTAAAAGCCTATTTTAATAATCCTGAGTTTGTTGAAGCCGATAAGATTGCAAGATTACCCCGAATGGGAGATATTTATAAAAATTATGTAGATAAATGTTTTAAAGCAGGCGCCATGGATTTTGATGATCTTTTGCTTAAAACAAATGAATTACTAACTCGTTTTCCGGATGTATTGGCAAAATACCAGGATCGTTTTAGATATATCCTGGTCGATGAGTATCAGGATACCAACCACAGCCAGTATCTTATTGTGAAAGCATTAAGTGACAGATTTCAAAATATATGTGTGGTAGGAGATGATGCGCAAAGTATTTATGCTTTTAGAGGAGCAGACATTAATAATATTTTAAATTTTCAGAAGGACTACGAAGATGTAAAAATGTACCGCTTAGAACAAAATTATAGATCTACCAAGAATATTGTAAATGCCGCCAATAGTATTATTGAAAAAAATAAAAACCGAATCGAAAAAATTGTATGGACGGCCAATGATAAAGGATCAAAAATAAAGGTAAACCGAAGTATGACCGATGGGGATGAAGGTCGATTTGTGGCGAGCTCTATTTTTGAAACAAAAATGAATAATCAACTTACAAACCGTAGTTTTGCTATTTTATATCGCACAAATGCACAGTCTCGTGCTATGGAGGATGCACTTCGGAAGAAAGATATTCCGTATCGAATTTATGGGGGATTGAGTTTTTACCAGCGAAAAGAGATTAAGGATGTAATAGCGTATTTAAGACTTGTTCTTAATCCAAAAGATGAAGAGGCTCTAAAAAGAATAATCAACTATCCTGCCCGGGGAATAGGTCAAACAACAATCGAAAAAATTATAGTTGCAGCGAATCATTATAACCGTTCTATATTTGAAATAATGCAGCACATTGATGAAGTTGAATTAAAAATTAATAGTGGAACCAAGACCAGGTTACAGGACTTTGTAACAATGATTCAAAGCTTTCAAGTGTTGAATGAGAACTATGATGTTTTTCAAATTGCTGAACATGTTTCTAAAAAAACAGGACTTCTCTCGGAGTTAAAAAAAGACGGAACTCCGGAAGGAGTTGCCCGTTTAGAAAATATTGAAGAGCTCCTTAACGGGATGCGTGATTTTATAGAAGAGCAAAAGGAAATAGTAGATACTTCGGGATCATTGGCAGAATTTCTTGAGGACGTAGCTCTTGCAACCGATATGGATAATGATAAAGGAGATGAAGATAAAGTTGCTTTAATGACTGTACATTTAGCAAAGGGACTTGAGTTTCCCTATGTGTATATTGTTGGAATGGAAGAAGATCTTTTTCCCAACGCTTTGAGTATGAATACACGTAATGAACTGGAAGAAGAACGCCGTTTGTTTTACGTAGCTGTTACCAGGGCCAAAAAACAAGCCTATCTTACCTACACTCAAACCCGCTATCGCTGGGGTAAACTAATTGATGCCGAACCCAGTCGTTTTATCGAAGAAATTGATGAGGAATATATAGAATATCTTACTCTAAAAACTGAAAACCGGTTTAAAACTTTGATTGATGCTGATATTTTTGACACCAAGTACTCTGAGAGTGGAAGCAAACATAGACTACGTAAATCTATTTCAGGGAATACAACTACTCCCAGGTTTAGGGGTACAGAATCTCAACTAAGAAAATTGAGAAGGTTAAAACCCATGACTAGTTCTGGTGCCAAGAATTATAAGATTAAAGATACAAACTTATCTGAAGGCACTTGGGTAGAACATATTCGTTTCGGAAAAGGAAAAATAAAAAAAATTGAAGGGACAGGAGCGGATAAAAAGGCTGAAATTCAATTTGAAAAAGGGGGTTTAAAAAAATTACTACTTCGCTTTGCAAAACTCAATGTGATAGAGAAATAATATAAAAACCCTCGACTGCTTCCGCATAATTAGTACCAAAAGGGTAAGTACTTTCATCCTCCAACAATCCAAAGTATACAACAAAATTGTGTTTCCTCTTTTAACGATTTTTTATGTTATTTACTAATAACACATAAGATGTCAAATGAGAATTCTAAATTAGGTTAACATCTGTTATCACTTCAAGAAGGGCAGGCCCATTATGATCTATAAGTTCTTTCATAGCTTTTAATAATTGGCTTTTTTCAGTTACCTTAATTCCCAATGCACCACAACCTCTGGCATATTCTGCGAAATTTGGATTGTTTAAATCTGTAGCCCATACCTCAAATTCACCTGCTCGTTGTTCTTTCGATATTTTACCTAATTCATTGTTGTTAAGAATTATTGCCTTGATAGGCATATTGTATTTTACAGCAGTAGTTACCTCTGCTAAATATTGACAGAATCCTCCATCGCCAGCCACTGCAATTATTGGGCGATCATTACCAACTGCTGCCCATGCTCCTAAAGCCGCAGGATAAGCAAAACCAATAGATCCCAGATAACCAGACATTAGAAAAGTTTGGTTTTTACTTTCAAAATATCGACCAAATGAGTAAGCGTTGTTTCCAACATCTACACACATAACAGCATTTTCAGGTGCTAACTCATTAAGTGCTTCAAAAACAGCTATGGAACTTATACCTTTACCTCTTTCTTCTTGAAGTCTTTTTTGTTTTTCTTTTTTCCAGATGTCCCATCTTTCCTTAATTTCATTAGTATGATCGATTTTATTGTCAAAATTGGTTAGTTGTTCGTTTAACATATTTACTGTTACAGAAATTTCACCCCAAACTGCGGCATCTATTTTATGAAATTTACTGAGAGCCAATGGGTCGAAATCAATTTGTATGGTTGGCTTTTTAGGAGTTACACCTGTATGATTTGAAAAAGAGGCTCCAATTACCAATAATAAATCTGCTTCATTCATAAACCAAGACGCAATTGGTGTACCGCTTCTACCAAGTACACCACATCCTAAAGGATGATAGTCTGAAATTTGCCCTTTACTTTTAAAAGTGGTCATTACAGGGCATTTTAGATTGTTTGCTAATTCAATGATTTCTTTCATATGGAAACGCGCCCCATGACCTATAATAATAGCAGGACGTTTTGCTATATTTAGCATTTTAAGGGCTTTTTCAAACAATTCTACGGGTGGAGCAATAGTCATTTGAGTTATTCTACCTTCCGGTGATTGTGCCTGCTCGTTTTTATCTACCGGTATTTCCTGTACTTCATCAGGAAAAGTAAGGTGAGAAACATCTCTTTTTATAATGGCATGTTTAATTGCCAAAGACATTAATTCGCTATGCTTACTTTTGTGTTCTACTCTGTGATTGAATTCTGCTACTGTACTAAATGCCCTAACCAAATCCACCTCTTGAAAATTACCCGTACCTACTACCTGTGTAGCAACTTGTCCGGTTAATGCCAATATAGGGGAGCGATCAACTTTCGCATCCCAAAGTCCGGTAAACATGTTAGTCGAACCAGGACCTGCAATAGCAAAACAAGCTGCAGGTTTTCCTGTCAGTTTTCCGTAAGCTGAAGCTGCAAATGCTCCTGCACCCTCATGTCTTATGCCTATAAATTTTAAATTCCCTTTTTCATCTTGTCTTCTCAATGCATCTGCAAATCCTAAATTGGAATGTCCAACCATACCGAAAACCCTATTTACTCCCCAGTTTATCATTGTTTCTACCATAATATCTGAAATGGTTTTTTGATGTTGAGTTTCGTCTTCGATTCCTACATAAATTGTATCTCCTTCTATTTTTAGATCATATTTTTTTATTCCATCATCGAATCCTCCAGGAGGTAAACCCGTTTGAGGATTAAAATCCCACCCATGCCAAGGACATCGAAGTAAACCGTTTTCGATACTCCCTTCACCTAACGGTCCTCCCTGATGAGGGCATTTGTTGTCTAAAGCAGTAAATTTTCCTTCGAAGTTTGTTAAACAAATTCCAATGTGACCCGCTGTTACAGTCATGACACGATTATCGGGTAGTTCGTTCTTATTTTTAAGCACTTTGTGCCATTGCAATTTCTTGTTCATATATAATTTTGATTTATTGTTAACTATAAAAACACCTCATTTATTTATTAAAATAATAGGGATGTGAAGTAGTATGGCTTACAATTCTGATAAAAGTTTTTTAAGACGAATCATAGCTTTTTCTTTTCCTTTTTTGTTAGCTTTGGAAGCATCATCGGCTTCTCCCGATCTGAAAAAACCATGACCTGCACCCTCATAAATTACAGGAATATATATTTTATTGTTGGCAGCCATAATTTTTTTAGTGTTTTCGATGGTTGCATTTACACGATTATCATTACCCCCATAAAAACCATATATGGGCGCCTCAATGTTTTTATAAGCTTCGGGGTTTTTTGGCCCGGTACCATAACATACAAAGGCAGCTTTTATATCTTTGTTGTTAGTAGCAAAACGGAAAGATTGACTCCCGCCCCAGCAAAAACCTATCACAACCACATTACCATTACCCGAGGATATATTTTTTAAATAAGCCAGCGTAGCGTTAAGATCATCGGTAACTTGTTCTGGATTAAGTGCATATATTGCCGTTCTTGCATCGTCTGAGTTTTTAAAAGCGGCAGTACCTTCACCATTTGGACCCACCCCCGATAATAAATCAGGAGCCAAAGCAATGTAACCTGCTTCAGCAATCTGGTCTGCCATACTACGAGCCCAGTCGTTCAAGCCACGGTTTTCGTGTATTACAATTACTAAAGTTACATTTTCAGAAACTTCAGGGTACACTAAGAAGCCTTTTAAAGCACGATCGCCATAATCAATAGTTACCCATTCGTGATGTCTGGGTGATTGCTCCAAACGTTCCAACGAATTTTGAGCCATAAGTAATATGGGTGTTAGGA
>SMUY01024858.1_pt1 | contig 11030 bp, 11 predicted proteins | sample 2456441 | NCBI WGS metagenome assembly SMUY01 (sample SAMN11095931, study PRJNA526329) | marine sediment metagenome | biome: Marine sediment; feature: Surficial sediment; material: Deep marine sediment; isolation source: Hadal surficial sediment | place: Pacific Ocean | collected 2014-11 | depth...
TAATTACTTGCCCAAACGCAAATTTGGCATTTAGCCACCATTGATTTCTCACGGTTTTTTCGGATCGGACCAAGCGAATCCACACCGCTTCAAGTATTCAGAGTATTCCTCTGACAGTGCCCGCGAGGCTGAACATGTTGATGCCGATCTCGCCCATGCGCGCGCTGGTCTCGGCGACACCCAGATCATGCAAATCCCACGGGTAGAGCCAAAGCGAGCGTTCGCTCCTCATCCGCCGATATCCTGCCAGACTCCGCCTATGACCAAGCCTTTGGCGGTCAGAAGTTGCGAATAGGGGATGATTTCGCCCAGAACGTCCTCAAGATCAATGTCGCGGTCTTCAAGCTGCAGCACGCTGGCATCACCGGTTGATCCCGGCGCAAACGTGCCCAGATCCGGGTGGCGCAGGGCCGTGGCAGGGCGATGCGTGGTGCTGGCGATGATTTCGGTCAGTGGCATGCCAAGGGCGAGGAACTTGGTCATGGTACGCAGCAGATCCCAGGCCGGGCCGTGCAGACACATGGCATGCACATCCGATGACACGGTATCGGGCCAGAACCCGGCGGCCACCATGGCGCGTGCGGTATCCCAGGAAAACGATCCCATGCCGTGACCCACATCAAACAGCACGCCGCGCGCCCGGGCCCGGATCACCGCATCGCGGACCTTGCCGTCGGCCTCCACAGGCGCGTTGGGAAACGGGCGAAAACAATGGGTCAAGACATCGCCGGGGCGCAGTTTGTCGACAACCGCCGCATAGGTGGGCGGTGGCTCATCAATATGGCACATCAGCGGAAGACTGGCGCTATCGGCCACATCCAGCGCAATATCCAGCGGGTGGATGCCGTTATCGCCGCTGGCATGGCGACCGACCCGCACTTTGATGCCCACGATCACGTCAGGGTTATCCCGGGCCACGGCCAGCGCCTCGCGGGCGGCCATCAGGCGCATATCCTGGCCTTCACCGATCATGATGCTGGGCGAAAACGCGTAAATCCCGGCAAACGAGATATGCAGATAGACCAGTACCCGCGATTTTACCCGCTCGATCACATGGGCGCGGAAGCCAGCAAAATTACCCGGCCCGGTGCTGCCGGTATCAACATGGGTGGTGACGGCGGATTGCCGCGAATAGGCGTCTGCGTCAATGCCAAGCGAGGTGCCGCCCCAATAGACATGGGTGTGCAGGTCGATCAACCCAGGCGTCACAATCCTGCCGCTGACATCGCGTATTTCCCCGGCCTCCAGATCGTCGCCCACCGCTGTAACCTTGCCATCGCCAAACCCGACATCGGTAATCCGGTCGATCCCCTGCGAAGGGTCGATGACCCGGCCACCTTTCAGGACAAGATCATGAGCCATGTGTGTTTTCAATATTCAGCTTGCCGGGATGACGATCTTTCCAGGCCATTTCCTGCTCAAGAACGGTGGCCAGAGCAAGCAGCGTTGCCTCGTCCCCCTGCCGCGCAACGATCTGTATGCCGATTGGCAAGCCGCTTTGCGTCATCCCCAAAGGCAGCGACATCGCCGGTTGTCCGGACACGTTGAACGGATAGCCGAACACGCTGTCGGACCACATCGCGTTATAGGCATCAAGATCATTCATGGCCATATCGTAATAGCCGACCGGGCGCGGTGGCTGGGTCAGCGTCGGGGTCAGATAGATGTCAAACGGCAGCAAATCCTGCACAATGGCCCGCGCAGACTGGCGCACCGTCTCGACGCGCCCCGTATGGGCGGTGGCCGCGGTGGCCCGCCCGCGCTGAATGATTTGCCAGGTGACGGGTTCAACATCCTTTGGCGTTACCGGCCGACCCACAAGCGTCTCCATGAAATCAAACATCGCCGCGGTTTCGACGCAGGTCATATCGGTATAGGTCTGCCACAGATCACCGGCCTTCAGCGCCATATCTTTTTCCTCAACATGGTGACCAAGCCCGGCAAGGACAGCCGCCACCCGTTCCACCAGCGCCTTGATCTCAGCGTCCAGCGGCCCACCATCGGGGGCCGTCACGGTATAGCCGACGCGCAGGGCTTTGGGGGCCTGCTGCGCTGTCTCCAGAAACGAAGTTGCGGGCGGCGTTACCGGATAGGGATCGCCGGGCAACGACCCGGACACCGCATCCAGATAGGCCGCAGTGTCGCGAACCGTGCGGCTGTTGCACAGAAAATACGCGCCACCGCACCAGTAATCGGCAAATGGTGCCAGACTGACCCGCCCGCGTGTGGGTTTAAGCCCGACCACCCCGCAACAAGACGCCGGAACCCGGATCGACCCGGCCCCGTCGCTGGCCTCGGCGATTGGCACCATGCCGGTGGCCACCGCCACCGAAGCGCCACCGCTGGAGCCGCCCGCCGTGACCTTGCTGTTCCACGGATTAACGGTTGGCCCGTACAAGGCCGGTTCGGTGGTGATAGACCAGCCGTTTTCCGGCGCGTTGGATTTGCCGACCAGCATCAGCCCGGATGCCTTGATCCGGCCCACCAGATGACTGTCCAGCTGCGCCACCTGACCCTGCAAAAAGCGGCTGGAATTGGTGGCTTGCACCCCGGCCCAGCTGCTCGCCAGTTCCTTGAGCAGAAACGGAACCCCGGCCAGCGGAGCCGTGCGATCTACACGGCCAGCCGCCGCACGCCCCAGATCATAAAGCGTGCAGATCACCGCATTCAGCGACGGGTTCAGCGCCTCGATCCGGGTGATCGCCGCCTCGACCAGCTCTTGCGGCGACACGTCGCCCTGCCCTACATGCGCGGCAAGCGCCACCGCGTCCGCGTTTTGGTAGAGATCGTCGATACTGCCCATTGCCCCTAGCCCCTAGTCCTGATCCAGCCGTATGACCCGCTCTTCAGCGATGCTTTGTTCGGCGGCCAGCACGATGCGCAGGGAATTGACTGCGGCATCCATCGATTCAGACAGATCAAGATCTTCGGTGATGGCGCGCAGGAAAAGCGCCTGTTCGCGGTCACAGAGTTCCTGATGGCCGGGTTCGTCTTCCATCGACAGGATGTCATCCTGACGGGTGAAATTCTTGTCCTCGTCAACGTCAGCGTAATGCACCCGGATGGCATCGGTCTTGGTGTGTTTGTCTATATCAGCACTGTCCGACAGATCATCGGCATCCTGTCGCACCTGGTCATTGGGCACCAGCGACACCGAGCCCTTTGGCCCCACCACATCTTTGACGAAAAACGCGGTTTCCGACATCATCGGGCCCCAGCCGGCCTCGTACCAACCGACCGATCCGTCATCGAACGTCACATGCAGATGACCGTAATTCTGTTTGTCGGCATCGGCCCACAAGGCCGCACCAATGCCATGCACCCGCACCGGTTTTGCCCCCGTTAACTGGCACATCACATCGACATAATGCACGCCGCAGTCGACAATCGGGATCAGGCTGTCGATCAGGTTCTTGTGCCACATCCAGGCCTCTCCCGAAGATTGCTGGTTCAGGTTCAGCCGCATCACCAGCGGTTTGCCCAGCGTCTGGCCGATCTCGATGAATTTCACCCAGGAAGGATGCACCCGCAGGATATAGCCAAGCAACAGTTTGCGGTTGGTTTCACGCGCCACCGCCACAACCTGTTTGGCCTCTTCATTGCTGACGCCAATGGGTTTTTCCATGAACACATGCGCCCCCGCCCGCATCGCAGAAATGGAAAATTCCGCATGGGTGTTGGGCCAGGTATTGACCGACACCGCATCTGGTTTGGTCTCCTCCAGTGCGCCCTGATAATCCTCAAACAGGGGATAGCCCTGCAATTCTTCGGGAATCTTTTTGGATTTGATTGTCCTGCTGACAAGGCCGACTATCTCATACCCAGGATTGCGGTGATAGGCCGAGGCATGAGAAGCCCCCATATTGCCCAGCCCCACGGCAAGAACACGTACGGGATTTGTCATTATTTATTCCTCAAAGATTTGGTGTTAATTGTGCAGGCGGCGCGTCGCCGCCTGCACAGAGACAGATCAGATTTCCTGATCGAACATTCCGTCGCGGATTTCGTCAACATTCACCGCCGCCATTTCTGACGACAGCTCGGCCGCTGCCGCATCCGCCTTGACCTTAGCAAAATCAAAGTTGTTCACCCCGGCGATCAGATCATTGGTCAACACATCCCCTGCCTGGAACGGACTGGAGTTTTGTCCAATTTCTGCAGACAGATCAAAGAACGACTGCCAGGATGCCATATCATGCCAACCCCAGCCCTGACGGCTGTCCCAGTCACCACGGAAAACATTCATCTGCTGCAAGATCGAGGTCGTGCCCAGCTCAGGGCCGGTGTTGGAGCCCAGTGTCGGGAACTGGTCGAACACGATCTGCACCGCTGCACGCGGGTTGTGTTCGGCGAATTCCAAGCCCATGGCCCAGCCGCGCAGGTATTTCGTCATGAAATCAACTTTGTCTGCGTCTTCCATATCCGCGGCACGAACCACGAATGTGTTTGCCGGTAGTGGTGAATTCTTGACACCCAGCCAATATTCAAATTCCAGCCCGGTGGCGATCCATTCAGCGCGAAGCCCTTCCCATGCCAGTGCTGCATCGCCCTGACCTGCGGCCAATGCGGTGCCCCATGTCGGCCAGCCTGCCTCGAGATACTTTACTTTGGAAATATCGACACCCTGCGCCGCCAACATCGGATCAACAATCGGCTGCCACGCCGCTGACCCCAAAAGAATGGTCTTGCCTTCGATATCTTTGATGTCTTTGGGGCCTTCACCTTTGCGGAACGCCAGCGAGAATGTATCGCGGGGCGCCATATGAAAGACCGATTTCAGTTTCATGCCGTTTTCAAGCGCGAACGAAAACACACCCGGCGATGGAAAGCCCATATCGGCTACGCCAACGTCGACAAATTTAACTGTGGCAGTACCGTCAGATGGCCCCGGCTGCATCTCGATCGACAGATCGCCAAAATAACCCATTTTCTTGCCGACCCAGAACCCGTAATCGTCCAGTACTTCAAGCGTGCCCCGTGGCGAAATCCAGGTAAAAGGACGATCGTAGCCCTCAGCACTTGCCGGTTGTAACAACCCAAGCGCGCCAACAGACACAACGCCCGCAGAAGAGACTTGCAGCATTCTGCGGCGCGTCATTCCAGTGTTCAGATTTTTCATTTTAGTTCCTCCCTTTGAATTATATTTGTCGTTTTGGATGATCGCCTCACGCCTCCCAGCTGGCCCATTTCTTGCCGATCAGAAAAAATAAGACGTAAATCAGAATACCCAAAGTCGACAAGATCACCACCACTGCGAAAAATTCAGGCATATTGATCATCGAAGAATAGGTGGTCAGCCTGTTGCCAAGGCCAAATCCGCCCCCCACCATTTCTGCGCCAACTGCTGTCAGCAAGCCAAAGATTGCGCCGATCATCAGCCCCGTCAATATCATCGGCAGCGCCATTGGGGCGCGGATTTTCCAGAATATCTGTAACGTCGAGGCACCGTAGGATCGCGCCAGTGCAATTTTGGCACTGTCAACCCGGCGAAACCCAGTGGCGGAATTTATCATTACCATTGGCCCCGAGGCCAGTGCCACTGCGATGATCCGCGGCTCAAAGCCGAAACCAAAGCGCAAAATCAACAGAGGCACCAGGGCCAGCATCGGCGTTGTTACCAGTATCAGAATGTAGGGGGCGATAATTTTCTCAGCCAACGGAAACTGCGTTATTACGGCGGCAAGCAGCAATCCGACTGAGGCCCCAATGGAAAACCCGCCAAGCAGTTCAATCAAAGTATAGCCAAGATGCGGCGCGATCAGCGGAAATTCCTTGACCAGCGCGGCCCCAACTGCTGAGGGGGTTGGCAGAATGTAATGCGGCACCTCAAACCATCTGAGCCACAGCTCTATAGAACCGAGAACAATCGCTGCTGTCAGAATGATAAGACCAACCTCGGCCCAAGTTCTGGCACCGCTGCCCGAGGCAAAAACCGACATGTTACTCAGGCCGACCTGACCGCTTTTAGACTTGTCGAATTTGGGTATTTCACCGCTCATCACATTTACTCCGCTACCGCCGACAGGGGGGGATCAATGCCGTATATACCGGCCTTGATCCGGTTCGTAAGGTCGAACACTTCGCGGCTTGCCATGGTTTCAATACTGCGCGGACGGGCAAATTTTACCGTATGTTCGAACTGAACCCGCCCGGGCCGTTTGCTTAAAACGATCACCCGGTCCGAGAGAAAAATGGCCTCTTCTATGGAGTGCGTGATGAAAACAATCGTGGTTCGGGTTTCGAGCCAGATTTCCTCGACCAGCCGGTTCATTTCTTCGCGGGTAAACGCATCCAGCGATCCAAAAGGTTCGTCCATCAACAGAACTTCCGGGCGCAGCGACAATGCCCGCACAATCGAGGCACGCTGTTGCATACCGCCGGACAATTCGTAGGGGAAGCGATCTTCAAATCCCTTTAGTCCGACCCTGTCCAGCAAATGGTCAATCCATTCCTGATCCGGCTTGGTTCCTTTTATTTCAAACGGAAACTTGATATTATCGCGCAGATTGCGCCAAGGCAGCAGGTTGGCCTCTTGAAACACCAGACCAATGTTCGGGTGCGGCCCGGTGATTGGTTTGCCATCCAGCGTGACCGTGCCGCTGCTTAACGCCTGCAAGCCCGACATCGACCACAGCAAGGTGGTTTTGCCACAGCCTGACGGCCCGACAATCGACACGATGGTCCTGGGGGCCACGTCAAACGAACAGTCCCGCAATGCTTCAAGCTCTCCATAGCTTTTACACGCATTTTGTATCGACAACTTCACTGCCAACTTGTTGCCTTTCATTTGCAAAAGCGCCTGACTGCCCTGCGGAACCGGGGACGTATCATTTCCAAAAACTTGTAACTAACTTACATAGATGTCAACGATTCGAAATATTCTTGCCGAATTGGCATTTTTTAGGAGTAAACAGGCGATTATTTCTTGTAAGTTTCTTACACTCGCTTGATGAAAAACAGGCGCATCGCCGGGGCTGGATATCAATACCGGGATTTGGGGCGGAAAATGAACCACAACAGAGCTGAGCAGGATTTGGCAGGCCGCGGCCCTCAGCGGATGCCCGATATCATCGCCAAAATCAAAGACAGCTATGCAGACCTGCGCCCGGCGGAACAATCGGTGGCCGATGCAATCCTGTCAGACATCCCGGCAGCGCTTGAGGCATCCAATGGTGAAATCGCCGCCAGAGCCGGGGTCAGCCAACCCACCGTGACACGGTTCTGCCGCTCTGTCGGCTGTGGTGGCGTGCGCGATTTCCGGCTGCAACTGGCGCAAAGCCTGGTGGTCGGAGAGCTGTTTCTGGCCTCGGATAAAGGCGAATGGACAGCCGCCCCCGGCGACGAATTACCACCCTTTTGGGGATCCATATTTGGCGAGGCACGGATGGCCCTGCGAGAAGTCGAGCGCCAGCTGGACGCCGATCTGGTGCTGACGGCGGCCAGTTGCATTGCGTCGGCGCGCCGCGTCATGGCGCTTGGCCTGGGGGGCAGTTCCTCGTTTCTGGCCGAAGAGGTGCAGAACCGGTTGTTTCGCTATGGAGTGCCGGTGATGGCCTGTCGCGATCCCTATGTCGCCAACATGACCGTCGCCACCTTTCGCCCCGGCGATGTGGTGATCGCCATTTCTGCCACCGGCCGCACACCTGGAGTTGTCGAATGCGTTGAACTGGCGCGCAATTACGGGGTTTGTACCATTGCGGTAACCGCGCCCGACAGCGCGTTGGCCACGGCTGCCGAAATCGCCCTGACCACCCGGATCGCAGAATATCCCGACGCGCTGACTCCGTCAGCGACACGATTTGCCTATCTGACAATCATTGATCTGGTCGCCGCCGCGACCGGCTATGAAATGGGGTCACAAGCCCGCGAGAACCTGCGCCGGATCAAATTCAATCTGGTGAAAAAGGGCGCGTCAGGATCGCTGGAACCGTTCGGGGACTGAAAACATGACGGGCGAACAGATTCTGAGCCTCTGGCTTGGACGGTTTGAGGCGGCTTTGACCGACCGGGATATTGCGGCGGTGACGCGGCTGTTCCACGGTGATGGCTATTGGCGCGACATCCTCGCCTTTACCTGGAACATCAAAACCATAGAGGGCGCCGACGCCATTGCCCAAATGCTTGCGGCCACGCTGGCCCGGACCCTGCCCAGCGATTGGGCATTGCATGGTGAAATCGAGGCCGAAGGTGCAACCCTGACGGCCGGAATAACATTTTCCACGGCCACAGCGCAGGGCATTGGCCGGATAACTCTGAAAGACGGGCTGTGTCACACATTACTGACCGTGCTGGACGATCTGCACGGCCATGAAGAACCGCGCCGCAAAACCCGCCCCAAAGGCATCGAACATGTCGCCGACCGCAACCGCAAGACCTGGGCTGCCAGCCGCGCTGATGAGATGGCGCGCATTGGTGATCAGGATCAGCCCTATGTGTTGATTGTCGGCGGTGGTCAGGGCGGGCTGGCCCTGGGCGCGCGGCTGCGTCAGCTGGATGTGCCAACGCTGATTGTCGATCAGAACCCGCGCGCGGGCGACAGTTGGCGCAACCGCTATCGCTCGCTCGTGCTGCATGACCCAGTGGGCTATGATCACATGCCCAATCTGCCGTTCCCGCAAAACTGGCCGGTGTTCACTCCCAAGGACAAGATGGGCGACTGGCTGGAATGCTATGCGCAGATATTCGAGCTGAACATCTGGCAATCCACGACCTGCGAAAATGCCCGGTATGACACAGCGAATAACCAATGGCAGGTGCAGGTTGCAAGGCAGGGTAAAACCGTCACGTTACGCCCGCGGCATCTGGTGTTTGCCACCGGTGCCTACGGCCCGCCGCGCTGGCCGGACTGGCCGGGGCAGTCTGAGTTTCAGGGCCAGTTGATCCATTCCAGCGACTACCGGAATGCGGACGCTTTCATTGGCAAAACCTGCGTTGTGGTCGGTGCCGGAAGTTCCGCCCATGACATCGCCCTTGATCTGTGGGAGGCCGGGGCCAGCGTTACCATGGTGCAGCGCTCTTCAACCACGGTGGTGCGGTCTGACACGCTGATGGACCTGGGGTTCGGGATATATTCCGAGGACGCACAGGCTCGCGGAATAGATGTGGAGCAGGCCGATCTGATCGCCGCCGCCACGCCATTCGCACTGTTTTGTGAAGAGCAGAAACAGCTATATCGTCAGATCAGACAGCGGGATGCCGGGTTTTACACCCGGCTGGCGGCCTCGGGGTTCGCCGTGGATTTTGGCGAAGACGGTAGCGGGCTGATGATGAAAGCGCTGCGCACCGGATCCGGGTATTACATCGACGTCGGCGCCTCGGACCTGATCGCATCGGGCGAGATCGCGGTCGTATCGGGGGCGGACGTCGACGGGCTGACCGCCACAGGGCTGGTGCTGGAGGATGGCCGTGAGATTGCCGCCGATGTTGTCATCGCCTGCACCGGCTATCAGTCGATGCACGAAACCATGGCCAGCATCGTCTCGCGTCAGGCGGCAGATGCGACCGGGCCGTGTTGGGGGCTTGGATCGGGCGTTCGCGGCGACCCCGGCCCCTGGCAGGGCGAATTGCGCAACATGTGGAAACCAACGGCGGTGAACGCGCTTTGGTATCATGGCGGCAATCTGGCCCTGTCGCGGTTCTATTCGCGGTTTCTGGCGTTACAGCTCAAGGCGCGGATGGAGGGCATCGCCACCCCGGTTTATGGCGCCCCCGCTCCGCATCAGAGCGGTTTATAGGCGATGGCCTCGATCTCAACAGTGATGTCGATCATCAACCGGGATTCCGCGGTAGAACGGGCTGGCGGTTCGGTGGCGAAATATGTGGCATATACGGCGTTGAATTCAGCAAAATCATCCCGGTCGCGCAGCCAGACCGTGGTTTTGATCACGTCGTCCATGTCACACCCGGCCAGTGCCAACACCGATTTCATGTTATCCAGAACTGCCCGCGTTTCCGCGCCGACACCGCCGGGCACGACCTCGCCCTCGACAACCGGCACCTGCCCGGACACATACACGAAGTCCCCTGCCCGGACAGCCGGAGACAAAGGCACATGAGCGGTTCCGAAAACGTGTTTGGGCATGACAGACATTCCTTTTATATTGGGTCGCCTCATACCATGCCGAAGACGCCGCGATTTGCAAGGAGGACATGAAATGACCGGATTTGAGGGCCATAGGATCGTCATCACCGGCGCAGGTGGCGGGGTTGGGCAGGCCCTGACAGCCGCTTTTGCAGCGATGGGCGGTACCGTGGTGGCCTGTGATGTCAAAGGCACCGATCTGGCCGCGCCGCATATCGCCGAGGCGCATCATTTCGATCTGCGCGACACTGCCGCGATGGCTCAGATTGCCGCGTCGATTGAGGAAAACGGCGCGCCCTCGATTGTGGTTCTGAACGCCGGCCGGACCCGGCAGGAAACGCTCGAGCAGACCACCGCCCAAGGTCTGATTGATGAGATGAACCTGAATTTCACCGGCACTGCACTGCTGACCCACGCCTTGCTGCCACAGATGCGCCGGATGAGCGGAAACCGGGCCTTTGTCTTTGTGTCCTCGGTCAACGCCTTGGCGCATCACGGCAATCCGGCCTATTCGGCGGCCAAGGCGGCCGGGCTGGCATGGATGCGCGCTCTTGCGGTTGAGGAAGGGCCACACGGTATGCGCGCCAATGCGGTTGTGCCAGGCTCGATCAGAACCCACGCCTGGGATCATCGGCTTCAGAATGATCCGGATTTGCTGGAAAAGATCAGCGCGCTTTTCCCGCTTGGCCGGCTGGTGAGCACCGGCGAGGTTGCCGCCGCCGTCACATTTCTGGCCTCGGCTGCGGCCAGCGGCATTACCGGAACCACGCTGAATGTTGACGCCGGGCTGGCCGCCGGTAACCTGCCATTTCTGGATGCGATACGGTGATGCACATGCACATAAATGACATTGATACACCAGCGGGAGTGAATGAGATTCGAAATGACGAGACGGTGTTTGCAGTCTGGTTATTGGATCTGAAAGGACATCACGCTTGACCCCGGAACA
>SMUY01063153.1_pt1 | contig 11030 bp, 10 predicted proteins | sample 2456441 | NCBI WGS metagenome assembly SMUY01 (sample SAMN11095931, study PRJNA526329) | marine sediment metagenome | biome: Marine sediment; feature: Surficial sediment; material: Deep marine sediment; isolation source: Hadal surficial sediment | place: Pacific Ocean | collected 2014-11 | depth...
CCAATGCACCGGGACAATCCGGCGACCCACGCTCGCCGTTTTACGGCAATTTGCTAAAGGGCTGGGCCGAGGAAGGCGCCTTCCCGCTGCTCTTTTCCCGTGAAAAAATCCTTGCTCACAAGGCGCTCATAATCCACTTGAGCCCGAAATAGCACTCCAGGGTGCTTTCGGCGACTCCTTCCGGGTCGCCGATTTCCTTATATACCATTGATTTATAAGGTTTTTACTTTCCTCAGAAGTCGATCATCACATCTTCAGCAAACCGACCCTGAAACATAAGATTTCGCTCAGTTAGTCAATCGCGCTGATCTCTACAAAGGATCCATGGACGCGGCAAACGCCGCAAATGGAACCAGACCGGAGACAGACGATGACCACCAGGAACGCCAGGAAATCAGAAAAATACTGCCGGACAGCAGCCCGGGCGATCACCACATTCGTCCTGGTGAGCATGTTACTGACCGGTTGCGCCACCCGCCCGAAGGTTAAATTATCGGGTGCATTCGGTGAGCAGGCGATCGCCGCCGAGATCACCGCAAGCGGTCCGAACGCGGCTGACAGCGAAAACCAGCCAGCTAATCACAAGATGATCCGGAAGTCCGCCATGGCCGTCCAGGCCGGCATCCTTTTTGTCCGTTCGGTTCACATCGATCCGATAAACCGGCCCGTATCCAATTTTCTGTCAATGACGTCATACGCGCTGAAATCGGCCACCGGCCTGCTCCGCCGCACCGCACTTAACACAGTCCAGTTCCCTGCCCTTGAGCGTGAGGCTATTCCTGAGGTCGCTTACGCCGACTCGATGGATCTCGAGAAATGGGAAAAGGACCTCGACAGGATCAGTGGCCGCAAGCAGTCGAAGGGCACGATCGAATTCCTGATTGACGGTAAAGAATACTTCCCACGCATGCTGGAAGCCATCGGCGAGGCCAAAGAATCAATCGATATCCGCACTTATATATTCGACAACGACGACTTTGCGGTGAAGGTAGCCGACGTTCTGAAACAAAAATCGCAGGACGTCAGAGTCAGGGTCCTGGTTGATGCGTTTGGCACCATGGTCGCTGCGCAGGCGGACGCGAAGTCCATGCCGAAGGACTTCCAGGGGCCGCTGTCCATGGAGCAATACATGGAGCGGGACTCTAAAGTGAAATTCCGCAGCCGGGCAATCCCCTGGATGACCGGCGATCACACCAAAACCACCATCATCGACGAAAAACTCGCCTTCATCGGAGGCATGAACATTGGCCGCGAGTACCGTTATGACTGGCACGACCTCATGATGGAAGTCACCGGGCCCGTCGTCGATCACCTGCAACACGACACCAACAAAGCATGGGCCAGAGCCAGTGTTATCGGTGACGTTGCTTATTTCTTTGCCTTCCTGCGCGGCGAGAAGAAGAAAGCCGACGATCACGGCTACCCGGTTCGCGTATTGTATACGGCCACTCATGACTCACAGATCTATCGCGCACAGCTCGAGGCGATCCGGCGCTCACAGAGTTACATCCTAATCGAAAACGCCTATTTTTCTGACGATGTCATTCTTTACGAACTAGCCAAAGCCCGTCGCCGGGGTGTTGACGTTCGGGTAATCCTGCCGGAGGAAGGAAATCACGGTCCGCACAATGCCAGCAACCGGGTCGCGATCAACAAGATGCTGAAAAACGGGATCCGTGTGTACCAGTACCCGGGCATGAGCCACATCAAAGCCGCGATTTTTGATGGATGGGCCTGCGTTGGATCCGCGAACTTCGACAAATTGAGTTTTCAGGTCAATCGCGAAGTCAACCTTGCGACCTCGCACAAGCCGGTTGTCGATGATTTGCTTGACCGCTTATTCATTCCGGATCTTGCCCGATCGACGGAAATCAGCGAAATGCTCGAGGTAACCGTGCAGGCGCGATTTTTGGAAATGGTTGTTGATGAGGTCATGTAAAAAGTCCTCGGGAGTACGGGATATATCGAAATAATCGCGCGAAATTGCGGCTTCCGGGGTACAGTGGCATGGTCCGCAACAAATATTAGAAAGGGTGGAGCTGGAAATGAATATAGCAGTCAGCCTTGTCGCCATCGTCATCCTGACCTTATTGGTTCTTTTGTTCCGCCGGACTATGGCGACCACTAACGAGCGTCCGGCCCTTCCACGCCGACCTGGCAAGGCGAAGCCCGATCCGAAGTATCACGCGGTCTCCCTGGAATTCTCGGGCAATGTCTGCGAGGCCGCGACAGCCATACAGGGTATACGAGTCCTTTCCAGCACGTCGCCACGTATACCATTGCCGGAATGTACTGCGCCGAAGTGCAAATGCCGCTTTATCCATCACAATGACCGTCGCCAGGCAAGTGACCGCAGAAGTCCGTATCGCCAGAGTATTAATGGTGACACGGGCGAATTTAGAAAGGAGCGACGCCACAGGGGTGACCGGCGGAACAACGATCCGCAAGATTTTTTCTTATAGTACGGGAATGAAAAAAGGCCACGGGCTTTAGAGGTGCCCTCTCCCCGTGGCCTTTTCCCTTATCGGGATCAGAAGCCTGCGTCAGCTATCACGGCCTGGTAAGCAGCTAGCTGCTGTTCGGATATCGCCCGCTCCTCGATCAACTCCGCAATCTCCGCTTCAAGCTGGCCGGTTCGCTCGGACAATTCCTTCAGGTCTGCCAGAAGCAGGACCCGATCCTGAATAGTGGTTTCGACACCGATCAACTGCGCCTCGGTACTACGAACCCGATCGTGAGTGTTGTCCAGCTCGTGTTCTTTGGCATTGATCCGATTCGTCGCTCCATTGACCCTGGAACGCAGCGTGTGCAGCTGGTGACCCGAGTTGTAGGCGTCGACAAAATCAGCTTCCATGTCACCCGGGCAGACGCCGTTGTAGCGTGCGCCGCCTGCGCCGAGACTGAATCCGCGTGACGGCTGGCAATACTGGCGCAACCCGCGTTCACGGCCGGCCTGATAGGACTCGAAGTCCGGCGTAACACCGTGTTTGGCACAGGCCTTGCGGCGGTTTCCGAGCTGCTCGGCGGTATATCCCCGCGCACCATCCTCGTATCCGATCGCATGCCAGTCACTCGTGACACACTCGTCGGCACTCATCGATGCGCAGCCGCTTAGCCCAAGCAGTGAAGTTAAAGAAAGAACTCCAGCCCGTCTGATGTTCATGATTTTCTCCGTAAGTATCTGCCGTCGCAGAATAATTCTATGTGCACGGACCGTAGCAGGGAGATCGGGGAGGCAACTGTGAACCCTTTCACATAACGCGGGCGACAGGCATAATGCCAACCACCGAATAGCAGCTGTTGTGACCTGCATCACAGAGCGTGCACGGTGCGTACAGCTAATCTGGAAAAAATCGAATCCCAACAGTCAGGAACCGTTTGCATGAGTCTTGCAGCACTGAGCGGCGCAACCACGATTGCTTTTGCAAGCACTATCTTATTTCTGCTCATCGTTAAATCCTGGCATCTAATCGCGCAATCCGTTGGCCCAAAAACCCGGTTCCCCAACAGCATCATGTTCGAGGCTGCGCAGCGATTTCGCGATAAACTGGAAAGACTTGGGCGTGAGCAATCACTCTTTCTGATTGCGGCGCTGGTCTTTTCGGTCATCTTTGCGATCAATTACCTGTTGCCACCGCAGGGGATGTTTGAAGATCTGCCGCAATGGCAATTGATTCTTGTACTGGTGCTTTTCAGCGCCGCAGCCCTGTACACAGCGTATCGCTTGATTCACATCGTCATCGAAAAGCGGCGTCTTGGGTTTATACGTGACGCCAACATGGCCACCGGCCACGCATTACAAAAACTGACAGCTAATCAGAATCGTGTGTTCCACGACGTACCGTGCGGTGCCGGCATCATCGACAATGTCGTCGTTGGACGTCACGGCATTTACACGATCAGCGTCATCGCCAGGAAACCCGGAAAAGACAACGCCGTTAGCCTGCGCGGGGACAAGTTGACATTCGCACCGGGTGACGTTTCGATGTCCGTCACACGCTGCGGGGCGAAGTCAGGACAGCTCGCGAAGGAGATTGGCAAATTGCTCGAGCACCAGGTACGCGTCCGCTCTGTCGTCGTGGTACCGGGCTGGGAAGTCGAATCGCAAGTAAGCGAAGCATACCTGGTCGTCAACGAGCGCAATCTTACGATGCTCAGCGGGTGGAAGGATCCGAAGGATTTCCTGATGAACGAAGACGTGGATTCGGTACAGAAGATGCTTACAAAGCGCTGCACACGTTTTAGAAAGTAATTCGCTGCAGGAGGGGCTTTAGCCGCGAATAGCGTGAACGCGGTTCCGGGGCTAAAGCCCCTCCTGCAGCACCTCCTACAGCCGCTCCAGCCGCGCCGGTAGTTGCCCCTTGTCGAGTACATCGTTCAGTTCCTCGGCCAATTGTTCGCACGCAGCAACTACGGATCGCCAGACCTTAACGCGCAGCTCCGGCGACATCGTCGTGAAGTCGCTTCTGTCCGGAATCTTGCTGTTGGGCAATCTGTGTATGAACTCGGCAGACGGGCATATCAGTATTGTTCGGTCTGTATGTCTGGGATCCGGGCGTCGCCAGGCCAACTTTTTGTCAAACCATCCCGGTATGAGTTGTTCGAAAAAATGCGGGAATAATGTCAGCCGGTCCGGATCACTCAGTGGAAGATCGAGATGATAATCGATGATGCCGCCGTCACGGTAAACACCTTCGGGTGCACCATCGATATCCCTGACGCCTTGTAAAACGAGTGGAATGGCTGCGGACGCCAGGACTGCATCGATAAGGTTTGTTTCAGTCAGCCTGATGCGGTCAAGCGGAAAACCGCTTGCATTGTAAAAGGGCGGCAGGTCGCGGGGATCGTAAAACAGGCTGCGCCGGAAAAAGAGTCCGAGCGATTTTCGGCTGACAAAATTCGATGCGGCTGCAGCCAGCAGCCCACCCGCAAGTAACGGGCGCGATTCAGTGGAGGTAAACAGGCGGCTGCGCACGGTCATGACGTGCGTGCGAAAAAGTCGATGATTAATGATGTCCTGCGGGCCGCTTTTCCCCAACAATTCTTCCAGGATTTCGCGGCTCTTGCTGGTGATCTCCGCCGCATCGGGTTGATCGCTGTAGGTCTGCTCGAGGTAGGCCGTCTCGAATCGCTCAATTGCGCTCCTCGGTGAAAGTTGCGCATAACAGCAAAACCGCCAGGCGCCGATCGAGGATCCAATCAAATGCACCGGTCCGGAAAGTTTGGGCAGGATTCTCTCCGTGATGACGCGGTCCAGCTGGCTCAAAACCAGCCACTTTGCGCCACCGGAGGCACCGGCGATAGTGCCGATCCGCTCCTCCGAGAAGCCGCGTGTCTTGATATCCTTGTAGGCCGAAGGGCCCGCCTTGAAGCGCAGTGCTCTGTTATTCAATTGATCTGTTCCATGCGATTTCGGCTGGCCTATGATCCGGATACTGAAGCTGTACGCAAGGGCGCACCAAGACGGATATGTGTCGGTCCTGGGGAACCGCCGCTAATGTGCGCGATCTTACCTTGATATCTCGCTTGCCAATCGTGTGGTCGATGGGGACGCGAGGCCGAACTTTCGGTAATAAGACGGACAAGAATCATATGAATGCACGTATTTGGCAGCATGCTCTGACAGTGATAGCGCTGATCGCTGCCGGATGTGGCAGCAGCAGCGATGCAACAGCACCGCCGCCCCCACCGACGCAAATATTCGGACTCAGCACCGGACCAAATAGCTGCAGCGGCGGCATGGCCGGTGACTTTGCGTGTTCCGGTTTATCCTTGCGCAGGAGAGTGTCCAACGGCGCGATGGGCGGTGGTGACGGCAATGACATCTGGGGCTGGGTCGATGCTCTGACCGGAAATGAATACGCGTTGATGGGCCTGACCAACGGTACGGCTTTTGTCGACGTGACTGATCCTGACAATCCGGTCTTCCTGGGACACCTTGCGACCAGTACCGTGGAAGCACCGTGGCGAGACATCAAGGTCTACCTGGACCACGCTTATATCGTAGCTGACGATGCAGGCGCGCACGGCATGCAGGTATTTGACCTGACGCGCCTGCGCGGCATCGCGGCACCGCAGAACTTTATGGCAGACACCGTTTACGGTGATTTCGGCAATGCGCACAACCTCGCTATCAACGAATCGACAGGATTTGCTTACGCAGTCGGCACGAATACTTGTAATGGAGGCTTGCACATCATCGATATCTCGACACCGAACAATCCGATGTTCGCCGGTTGTCATGCAGATGCCGTTACTCACGATACGCAATGCGTGGTGTACCAGGGACCGGACACCGACTACACCGGCCAGGAAGTCTGTCTTAGTTCGAACGAGAACCACATTGGAATAGCAGACGTCACCAACAAATCCGCAACGACGACCATCTCCTCGACCAGTTATCCGGTCGCCGGCTTTGCCCACCAGGGCTGGTTAACCGAAGACCACCGGTATTTCCTGCTGGGTGACGAGTTGGACGAACTCGATTTCAGTGTGCCAACTCGAACCCACGTATTCGACCTGACAGACCTGGATGCCCCGGTGCATGTCTTCGCGTATGAGGCTGCAACCGCTTCAATCGATCACAATCTTTACATTCTCGGGAATCGAATATTTCAGGCTAACTACACTTCCGGGGTGCGGGTACTCGAGTTCGGTGACTTGTCGAACAACGAAATTATGGAAATCGCGTTTCTGGATACTTTGCTAGGCAGTGATGTAGTTGATTTTGACGGCCTATGGAGCGTGTACCCTTACCTGCCCTCGGGCAATATCATCGCCAGCGATATTTCCAATGGTCTTTTTATCCTGACGTTGCAATAATCCATCAGGCAAACGGATGGCGTTTAATGATCGTCTGTTCGCGATCCGGCCCGGTCGAGATGATGTCGATCGGCACCTCAACCAGTGCTTCTATTCTTGCCAGATATTTCTGCGCATTGTCAGGTAGATCACTGGTAGCGATTGCGCCGACTGTCGACTCTGACCAGCCTGGCAAGTCTTCGTAGACCGGCTGACAATCCGCGAGGCGATCGACAAGTACTGGCAATCCTCCGAGCGGTTCGCCGTCGATCTCGTAACCCACGCAAATGCGAACCGTCTCCAATCCGTCCAGAACATCCAGCTTGGTGACGCAAAGCCCCGACACGCTGCTGTTGACGATCGATCGCCGCAACGCGACGGCATCGAACCAGCCGCAACGCCGCGGCCTGCCGGTGGTTGCGCCGAATTCCGCGCCAACGGTACCGAGGTGTTCGCCAATATCGTCAAACAGCTCCGTCGGAAACGGGCCGGCCCCGACACGCGTCGTGTATGCCTTGACGACGCCGAGGATGTAATCCAGATTCAGTGGACCGATACCGGTGCCGGTACTGGCCGCCGCAGCAACGGTGTTCGATGACGTCACGTAAGGATACGTTCCATGGTCAATGTCGAGAAAAGCCCCCTGTGCGCCTTCAAACAGGATGCTCTTATCATCATCTGCAAGATCCTGAAGTATCTGCGTGATGTCCGCGGTAATCGGAGCAACCGTTTCCGCGGCCTGCAATGCCTGGTCCAGCGTGCGGGAGAAGTCAACAGGCTTTGTCTTGAAATAGTTCTGCAGCAGGAAATTGTGGTAGTCAAGAACCTCACCAAGTTTCGCGGCAAACTTCTCACGAACAAATAAATCAGACACCTTGAGCGCGCGTCTCGACACCTTGTCCTCGTATGCCGGACCGATGCCACGCCCGGTGGTGCCGATGGCTGACGCGCCTCGCGCTTTTTCCCTGGCAACGTCGAGTGCCACGTGTGACGGCAGGATAAGTGGACAGCCCGGGCTGACGCGCAGACGCTCAAATACCGGTACTCCGTTGTCGATGAGTTCCTGCGCTTCGCTGATTAACGCGTCAAGCGACAACACAACGCCGTTACCGATCAGGCAAAGGACGCCGTCGCGCAGAATGCCCGACGGGATCAGGTGCAGCACGGTTTTCTTGCCGGAAATAACCAGCGTGTGACCCGCGTTATGGCCGCCCTGAAAGCGTGCGACCGCGGCCGCTTTGTCCGTCAAAAGGTCGACGATCTTACCCTTCCCCTCGTCGCCCCACTGCGTACCTATGACTACTACGTTCTTTCCCATCCCGAATCCCGGATCATCCCCTGATTAACGAACTACGAACAGCAGCAACAGGCCGGTCGCCATAATGGTGAGCCCGGTGGTCCTCAGGTGATTGTCGTCAAGCTCCGCCAGCCTGGCTACAGTCCTGCGGAAGAAGTCAGGACCGACGAATGGAATCATGCCTTCGATAATGAGGTAGAGCGCAAAGGCCGTCAGAACGTCCTGCCACATTTCAGCCACTCATGAAATTTATGCCGCCGTTGTGTAACGGCGGCCGTAATGTTTCTGCGAATTGATTATCCGGACTTTATTGTTGCTCGCCGCTTGACTGGTTCAGGTAGCGGAAAAATTCGTTGCTCGGATCAAGTACCAGGATATCACCCGGCTTGCCTACCGATTTCTTGTAAGCGTCGATACTGCGATAAAACGCATAGAACTCGGGATCCTTAGTGTAGGCGTTCGCGTATATCTCGGCGGCAATTGCGTCGCCTTCGCCACGAATAAGCTGCCCGTCCCGATAAGCATCGGCGAGTATGATCGTACGATCCTTGTCCGCCCCGGATTTTTTTACCTGAGCAGTTTCTCGTCCCTCCGCGCGCAATTCTGCGGCAACGCGGGCACGCTCCTCGCGCATTTCCCGGTAGACCGCGTTTTTGACGTCCTCCGGAAACTCGACCTGTTTGACCCGTACATCGACCAGTTCCACGCCGAGGCCGTTTGCCGCCGAGGCTGCCGTAGCCAGCATGTCCTGCATCAACTCAGCCCGTTCGACCGATATTGCCTGCTGGACTGAACGTTTACCGAACTCGGTGACGATTGCGTTCTTGATAATTTCAGACAGGCGAGCGCTTGCGACGTTTTCGATGCCGCCGGTTGCCGTATAGAATTTTACCGCGTCGACAATACGCCATTTGACAAAAAAATCGACCTGCAACGCCCTGCGCTCTGCTGTGAATATTCGCTCGGGCCGATCCTGGATCGTCATGATTCGCTTCGGGAACTTGCGGATAGTGTGGTAGCCCGGAACCTTCCAGTAGAGCCCGGGCTCGTAGCCGGTTCGCACAACTTCACCTAGCCGCAGTTTGATCGCCAGCTCACGTTCATTGATCGTAAATGCCGAGAGGCCAATGCCGACAAACGCCAATCCAAGGAGCCCCAGCACTACAAATCTTCCGTTACTCATTGCCGGGTCCTCCTGTTGCGTGGATCGTTCGGATTGCCATTCCTGTCAGTTTCAAGCTGCTGAATTGCCGAGTCCGAAGCACGATTGCCCTCGGATTCCGGCCCTGTCCGAGTCCCGCCACGCATCAGTTGATCCAGCGGCAAATACAGCAGGCTGCCGGCGGCCTTGGTGTCGATGATGACCTTGTTGGCATTACTGTAGACCTCCTCGATCGCTTCCAGGTAGAGACGGTCCCGGGTCACGCGTGGCGCTTTCTGATATTCCACGAGCAATGCCTCGAAGCGGCCTGCCTCGCCCTCGGCATCCCTGATTACCCGATCACGATAAGCCTCGGCATCCAGCCTGACACGCGCTGCATCACCCCGGGCTTTGGGAAGGATGTCCATTTCATAGGTGTCAGCCTCGAGGACGTAGCGACCGGCATCGTTTTCTGCCTGCTGCGCATCGTCCACCGCCTGCTGGACCTCCTGCGGATAGTCGAGCACTTCAAGACTGATGGAGGTCACGGTAATGCCGGCACCGTACATGTCGAGCGTGTTCTGCAGGATCTCCTGGGTCCGCGGCGCAATCTCGTCGCGCTGCTCGGTAACCAGGACGATGAGCGAACTGGTGCCAACCACCTCACGCAATGCGCTTTCCGTGACATCCCTAAGCGTTGCATCCGGATCGACCACCTCGAAACTGTACTTGACAGGATCCTCGCGCCGATACTGAACAACCATTTCGATGTAGACGTATCGCCTGTCTCCGGTCAGCATTTCCGTGCGAAACGGAAAGTTGTCGACCGCACTCACGTTAACGATATCGACAACCTCAACGGGGTACGGGTAATGCCAGTGGAGACCGGGCAAGGTCGTTACCGTGTAAGCCCCGAATCGCTGCTCGACACCCCGCTCTGCCTCGTCGACCCGGTACAAACCGGTCAGGGCCCAGGCAATAATCAGTAGCACAGCCAGTACGTAGCCGCCAGACGACCCGGCCGCTGACGGGCGTTTACCATCACCGAAGATGCCGCTTAGTTTTCGTTGCCAGTTCTGAACTATTTTGTCCAGATCAATCGGTTCATCACCCTTTTTCTTCCATGGGTCCTGACCGTTCCCACCATCATTCCAAGCCATAATATTTATCTATCTCTGTATCGCTGAACTCTCCGGCTCGGTAGCCGGCGATTCACGCAAAATATCGGCGGGCAGCTTTTCGCGCTTCAGGAAGCGCCGAAAATCCCGTTCCACCATTTCAAGTTCCAGTATCCAGCCACCATCGTCGGCAGGTTTCTCCTGCATAACGGCACCCAACTCAAAAAGTAATGCACGTTGACGACCCTGGCTGGGGTGAAGTCGAAGCAAGCCTCGAACTTTTTCCCGCCGCAGGCGGCCCCCAATTAACTCCAATAGCAGGGGAATACCTTCGCCGGTTACGGCAGACAGCCACACCGCTCGCCCGTCACCCTGCCTGATTTTGGGAAGGCGCAGCTCACGTTCCAGCTTGTCGATTTTATTGTACACCCTTATTTGAGGCACACGATCGGCATCAAGCTGTTTTAGTACCGCGTTGACCTGCCGAACCCGCTGCCAGTGATTGGGGTCACTGGCATCGATCAAATGCAAGATAAGTTTCGCCTCTTTTGCCTCTTGCAATGTCGAGCGAAATGCAGCTATCAGTTCATGTGGGAGGTCCCGCACAAAACCAACGGTGTCCGCCAGTATGACTTTCCGTCCATTCGGCAATTCCAACCGGCGCACCGTCGAA
>SMUY01307808.1_pt1 | contig 11023 bp, 3 predicted proteins | sample 2456441 | NCBI WGS metagenome assembly SMUY01 (sample SAMN11095931, study PRJNA526329) | marine sediment metagenome | biome: Marine sediment; feature: Surficial sediment; material: Deep marine sediment; isolation source: Hadal surficial sediment | place: Pacific Ocean | collected 2014-11 | depth 0-1...
CGAAGCGTTGCCGCATCGGAGAGCGGAGGGTGAAGGGCGGGGAGCGAGGTCCGAAAATCGCTCTTCGCTCTCCGCTTTCCGCCCTCCGAACGGGACGTATCTCGAAACCTCATGGCACGAGGAATGGCTTGAAACTTCACTAGGAAGGTGGACACGGGCGGTGCGCGCACGGGGCGTTAGGCCCATTTTGGCCCAAATTCGGCGTTATTCGTGGGCATTGGTCATCGGCTCAAATTTGATTGTAATATCACAGAGGAGATGCTGCCTTTCCCTTTGATCTTACGGGCGTATCTTCTATCTTTAACCTCCTATACGCCCCAATCGCTCACGGTTGAACCATGAAACGGCTTTCGCTACTCATTGTGCTTGTTCTGCTGCTGGCCGGCGTCGGTCTGTGGGCGGGTAGCGTGAGGCTGACCTACTTCAAGGCAGAGCGCCAGGGGAACGACTTTTTGATCTCCTGGAAGGCAGATATCGAACAGGACGTACGCAGCTACGAACTCTTTCGCAAGACATCGTACGCCGCCGACTTTTCGTCCATTCAATCGCTCAATGCCCACGGGGTAGGCAAGGAGTACCAGTTCAAGGACGACCAGGTGTATAAGGCCGCCTCCGAGCAGGTAGACTATCGCCTCGAAGCAATCTTTACCAATGGACTCCGCCAGCAGATCGCCGAGCGAAAGATCAACTACACACCGACGGCCATCCGCCGCACCTGGGGCAGTATCAAGGCCATGTTTCAGTGAGGCGCCTTTTTTACCGTCGCGATAGCCTCCACGGTCCTGTCTGCTGGGAGGCTTTTTTATTTTGGATTTTCGAATATCCTAACAAATCTGAGAAACTTCCGTCAATGGTGAAGTCCTTAAGATTCGATAATGTCCCAAATGCGTGGACAGTGGCTGGATGCCAAGCTGTGCACCTAGTCCAACATTTACCGAAGCGGTCGCGACGAAAACCGTATCCGTATCAACATTGGCTCCAGAGGAAACATTTGGACTGCTCACATCCACAGATGGCCTTTCAGGGAAATCAAGGTAGGGCCTGGTGGGCAATAACTCTACACAAAGAACACTCAGAGGCAAATCGGTTGGTAAGCCTAAGCGTTGAAGGGCAAAGACTACCTCTTGTTGAGCAAAAACCGTTGTCCCAAAGAGTCGTTTGTCCAAATTGCTTAGCATCAGTTGTTGCATATATCCGCCCACCAGATCTATCGTTATTCGCTGCCGACGAATACCCAATTTTCGCTCGCCCAGCAAAATATTCCTGTAATCCTGATTGTCAGCCCGTTTTACCTGGGCATATAACAAACACCAGATCTCCGTATTGGGGGGATTAGCCGTAATATTCTTCCCTTCATGAACGGCTGTGGCATAAGGAGCACTCACGGTAATGAATTTGGAATCTCTGCTTGTCACACAAAACAAGCTGGGAGCAGGATGCTGGACACCCGTTACCCTTAGCGGCCTTCCAAATCTCCCCTGGCTGGTGGACCAGATGTGCCTGTGCCCAACCCGAAGTTCATAGGTAAAAAAGCCGAATAGTTCGTCAGCCTCTCGATGTAAACCCGGTGGAATAGGGACCAGAAAGTGTATGGGTTTCTCTCCCGGAATAGTCGTGGCCGGCGTCATTTCTACCATCGCTTGCAAACCCGCGCCATCATCTGCCTGATTCGGACGAATCACCCGTATCAATTCCGGATCGATGGGGAGAACCGGTTCCTCAGGCGCTTCCATCAGTGACTCCAACCGATTGCCTTCCACCAACAAGGGATCTGGCGAGTAGGCCAGGAATCTGATAAACAAGGCATCGTTGGGGTCTTCTATGGCTTCTTCCAATTCAATCCACAAATGCCTTTCTCTAGGCTCTGTGTTGGCATAGCGTTCGTCTCGCTTGTAGGGAGAAAGGGCCATCCCTGCAGAAGCCAGTTTGGGTATCTGAGCCGGAATGGTCGTCACGGGTAACGTGACATCCAGGGTCAATTCGGCATCTTGTTCAGCGGGCACTTCATCAGCCTTAAACTGTGGCTGAACGAAATATTCCACTTCAATAATATCAGGGAATTCTGTATTTGCCGGATCGGGTTTAGGTTCAACCGCATCGACAAATACCAACTGGGTAAAGCTTCTGTCGGGTTTCTGAAGGGCCTGAAGATTAATCCCGCGGTGCAATTCGATCTTGCCTACCGACTCTCTATTTCCCCAATCAGCGTCGGACCCAAACTTCCATCTTCTGTCGATGACAAAGGCTTCGAGTTGCATCGGGTTCCATGTCCAATCCCTCGCCAGGCGAAAATTCAAGGTAACCAGCCAATGATTCAGCATATCTACCTTGGTGGAAAAGGTAAGCGAGGTCCCATCAGGAGATAGGGAATGACGGATTTCTCTCGAACATCCGACTTGAAGCCTTTTCCCATTTTCGCCGATAAGAGAAATCTTTTTGTTGGACAGATCCAGGCTGTGAGCCAATCGCTGAATCATGGTAGGGGGCTTGACATCGGTTGTCCCTCCCCCCATAATGACCTGGGTAGGGGTCTGGCTTTTTTCCCGCTTTTCGGTGTCGGGCTGGAGATAAACCCCTTCGAGCCAGTCCGTTAAGAAGGTAGGATCAAAAAGGTTCGTTTCGTCATCGGAAGCCCTGCGTAGCATAAACTGGATGGTCTTTCCCTTTCGCCAGGCCTGATTACCAAAATATACGTCGTCTTGTTGGCCTAGGGGTCGTATGGTCATTCGGATATCCCGGGCGGTAGGAAGAATCAGGGGGGTAGTGGGATCGTCCAGAATAGCCTGCGTGGTATTGAGGTCTCCAAAATCTGCAGGATCTCCAAAATTCAGGACATTCGCATCTCTGTATTCAAGGGCAATCGTTGTGGGTTCTTCAATGCGCTCGAAGGGGTCCAGGGTATTTTCGGGATCGGCTATTTCCACCGTTTCATTTAAGTCAAGCGCTGTCAAGGGACGGGTCACTGCATACAATTTGATATAATTATCCCTGCGATTGACGCTGAGTGCATTGTCCATTTGAAGCGATTTCACTTCTACGATGATCTCGACCTCATTGACGTCCGGATCGGGCAAGGCATAGCCCAGCGATTCGGCGATGCCTGCCGCTTTCCGCGTTGCCTGCCAGGCCGTGTAGTCGGCAAAGTTTGTTACCATCCAGAAGGAATAATCTTTGATCAGCTGTACGGGGTCCGGGTATTTGTTGGTAAAGACGACATTGGGATACTCCAATAGAGGGCGTCTTAGTTCAAGGGAATCGTTCTCATAGACATCCGGGGTTTCCGGATCATTGTCATCGGGCATATGCCGCATGCGGACCGCATGGGGCGCAACGTAGCGCTTAAAAGCAATGACATCGTTCTGGGAAATAGCTTCATGCAAGCGGTCATCCGTGGCGGTAGGTCCCCCCCCGCTAATATCTCCCATCCTGACCCTGAATTCATATTGCTCCCCATAAATCAAGGGAAACGGACTTACCGCCTCAAATTTGTCACCGGGTTGGGTATCCAAAGGTTCACCCGCGCCCCCTACTTCGATCACGCCATCGCCTGCCGAATCAATAGTCCTGATTTCCTCAGAGAGCCTGTAGATTTCCTGCGCTTCCTTATCAGGAATGGCCAATGATTTTCCTGCCCATTGGGTAAAATACAAGGGCAGCCAGTAATTCCTTCCGGTATCTCCATCGATCTGATTGGGATAGACATCGGTCCCTAGTTCAACCTCTTGATTATCGTCCATGATCAGGACTTCCCCTAGCTCCAAGGCCCCTTTAGCTTTGACCAGGTTGAGCGAAGTCCATGGATTGTCAGGGTCTCCGGGTTCCGCTACCTCGCGTACATCCAGGCGATAATTGATGACCCCCATGGGAAAGATTTCTGCCGATTGGGGATCGGTTCGCATCTGCCGGTTGAGCCAGATAAGCACTTGTTCGTCGTCCCAGGAAAGTCGAATCCCTATGTCTTTGACAGGCGGGAGGCTATCCTCGGTGGTCTCTTCGGTGAGCAAACTGGTATTGATGGGTTGGAAGCCATGGAGGATCTTCGCAAATCCATCATCATAGTCAGCGGCCTCTCTTTGCTGCTCATCATAGATGCCCGGAAGGGCAATGCCATAGGTTACGGGGAAAAGGATAGGGGCAAACAGGGACCTGGTGGTTCCAGGAGCCATGGGAGGAATCCTGGCTGCAAATCGTTTGGCCAAATCCTGATCGGTCTGTACTTCGGCTGAAAAGTATCCGGTGTTATCAAAATCGACGTAGACCCATCCCCCATTTTCAAAGACATTGGAAGGAAGATTTACGGTCAGCTCGGCATAGATCAACCCTGCTTTTTTGGCCAATTCAGGATTGCGGAGACAATAGCCGTAGACTTTTCCCCATGAAATCTGATTGGAGGATGTTTGGAAGCTATTGTTAATGCCCTTTTCCTTAAAGGCACAATGATAGCTATCATCGACCACGGCCTCTTCGACACGAGGATTGGTAAAGGCAAAGGCATTTCTGTAGCTCAGGGGCAAATATTTTTTGATGAACCGGGTCCCTACAGGGGCAGGTGCTTTTTGTTGGGGAGTGGGGACATCGGTGATGTTGAAAGCCTTTTTAAAATACTCGTATATGGGGATCGCTGTCCCTGGGACGGCCAGGTTTGCAATGGAGATTGGAATCGCGGCATTTCCATCTTCTGGCAGGAAATCCAAATCCGGGATGTATTTGAAAGCCAGGTTGAGCCCGGCCCCTGCTTCTGCAAAGGGGCCTACCAGGGGAAAAGTATAGGCCGTCAGGTCATCCAAGGGGCTAATATTCCTCGGAAGAAAGACCACGTTGAAAGTCAACGTATCTGCCTCATAGGATTGGGGCAGGGTTAAGATGCTAAATAAGGCTTCCGTTGCCATAATAGGCCTGGTTGTGAGATTAAGGAAAGAGCCTTTGAGCAAGTACAGGAAATACCGATCAGGCGATTTGCCTTCTTTCCTGCCAGGACTCTTCAAAGCTCAGGTTAATGACCAGGAAGATGCTGATTTCCAGGCCGAAGGTTACCTGCGCAATCATGTCCGTCCTTCCACTACCGAGCTCTCTTTTGATGGAGCCGCGGGCTTCAATCATGATGGTAATCGTAACAAGCCCTGCCAGGAGTTCTGCCCGTCCTTTGAAGAGGAGGAAGGCATCTATTTGCAGGGTTGACGCATCAATCTCCATCGCAATGCCGACCAGATAGGTCAGGGCCACGGTGCCAATGACCGGCAGTCCTACGGCCAGTTCCACCCCAAAGCCAAATTCCATTTTAAGACCCGGACCTTCTTCCAAATCTGCATAGATGGTGACCCTGGTTTGTCCGATGGCATAAACCGTTGCAACGCCAATGCTGACACACATCACAGAAAGCTGAGCGTAAAATTCGACATAGGCCCCCGCCGAGGGAATCAACTGATCTAGATCCGTTGTGAGCGACAAGGATTCGTTGAAATAACATCCTACGGCCAGGCTTGCCTCGATCCTTAGCGGAGAGGTGGGGCCATCCAGGGCAGGGGGCGGGAATCGCAATACAGGTATTTCCTTCCTTGCGCTAAACTTATACTCCCACACTTCGGGAGAATTGCTCATGGCGATTTCCAACCCTTTTTTCAGGATCTCGTCATAATTTATATTGGGTAACTGGGATATCTCTGCCAATAGGGTAAGGACGTCTGCGATAGGCTTGAGCGTAGGTCCAAACTCCAGGGTAGGCTCATTGATATTAGGTACCAGGCCTTTCTTGGACTCAAAGTTTCCTTTGATCACAAACAAGGGGCTGATGCCTGCCAGATCTATGTTGAGGGTGGTTGCATTCAGATCCGAGGTCCATTTTTCAGCCAGGGAATCCAACTCGAAATTGAGGTTGCCAGATTCAATTCCGGGGTCTTCCGTATTTTCCAGGCTGTATGCTATATAGATCTTTACCGGCTCATCTCCGGTCGCGGTCCCTACCCAATACCAATTTCCTCCTTGAATGTCATGTTTAAAGGGGGCGGCTAAGGCAGCCATGCCATTGTCTACCAACTGGTATCCCTTCTCAATAATCGCTACCCCTATATTTTGGGCAGCGAGATCCAGCTTTTCCGAAATGTCGCCCAGGTTGGGGAAAATGCCTTTAGAATTTAACAAATGGTACGCATCGGCATAGTCGGGCATCTCTGAGAGTAACTGCGTCACACCCGTGTCGAAATTCGGGCGGCGGAACAAGACCTTCTGGGTCCCTGTGTTCTGGAGGAAACCAAAATTGATCGACTGATTATCAACGGCGTTTATTAACTCCCGTGCATTGGCGATTCGGAGGTTGGGATCCAGGTTTGGCACATCGCCTTTGCCCGTCTCAGGGTCAAATACAAGTTTCCCTTTCTGAATCAGGGGAAGGCCATTGGTGTCAGCGACAGGCGTTATTTCATCCGTTCCTCCATCATGCTGAACCAGGGACCAGGAACCATCGGCTGGTAGGATAGGATTGCCTTTGGGCGTTCCAACAAAAATAGGCAGGTTGCCGGCACTGAAAGCAGGATCCATTTCGACCCGCTTGAAACGCATCTTCTGCCCACTATCTCCGATATCCACGACACAGTCGATCTCCCCGCCAATAGCAGGGTATTGTTCCAGCAGACTTGCAAAATCACCGGCAGGAATCGGAACGCCTTCAGGAGCAATCTGAACGAATCCCAACATCTTTTTCGAGGGGACCTTCCCTTTTACTTTTCCTTGCTTGACAAATTCCATCTCCACATCAGCCGTAAACCATACCGGGACCAGCTTAACGTCAAGGTCGATATTGCCCGTAACTAACTCTCCTTGACCGTTCAGGGAAATATTGGAGGAAGAAGTATTCGTATACGCGTCGATCTCAAGGGTCTCCTGAATATTTTTCACATTATACACTCCCTTGATAATTCCAGGGTGGATTTCATAAGGGGTAATAGCTTTATACTGGACGCCGTCGATTGGGAAGGAGCCACTGATGGCAGCAAATTCTGGGGATAAGGCTACCAGCATTGCTCACCTTCACATTGACATTAAAATCAAAGAGGCCATCACTATCGGCCCGCCATCCACTATCTACCCGATATACAAATCCGCTTGAGGGACGGTACAAGACGATGGTCCTGACCACGCCCACACCCCAGGGATACAGGATGCTCCGAACCTGAATGATTTCATGGGCCGTTCGACCTGTGATGACATCAAATTTGGCCTGACTCGTCTGAGCAAACTTGGCCTTGTCATTGAGCCAGTTGCTAAACATGCTACTTCCGTATCCACTGATGTCGATACGCTCCACAGGCACCCCGCGATCAATCAGGGGGCCTTTATTGGCCGAACTAAACTCCCGATTGAAGATTTCTGTGACCATCTCTCCAAGAATACTGGTTTGGTTGGGTTTGCTGGTAATCAGGTTGGAAAGCTGAATGGTATTGCCCCTGAAGGTACGGTTACCCTGATCGGGATTGTCGGCAGCGGTCGCCTTAAACTGGATGCCTCCCTGGACGTCATCCTCAAATGCAGGACGGTTAAAGTCGATGGCAGAAGCCAGATCCCCCCCAAAGGGATTTTTCTTTTCAAACAGGGCCACCGCCTGCATACCATAGGGCAGTGTGAAAATACTGAAGGTCAGGGGTTCATCATCCCCCTTAAATTCCTCGATAATAAAATCTGACAAGGGAATAGGAGCCAGGGTAACGGTTTTCAGGCTGGTATTGAAGATCCGGGTAGGTCCTCCATCATTGGGAAATCTTAATTGCGTGGGATTCTGAGGCGTCCCTGCTGGCGGATCCGCAGCCGGAGGAGCCAGAACATCAATGCCGGACGTATTCAATACAGGTTCCCAGGACACCAGGGGCACCGTAAAGGCTTTGACGTATTTACCGGAGGCTTTGAGGTCCAGGCCATCGATTTGAAAGGGAACAGGCTTTACATCTCCATCGACAGCGGGGACATGGGTGATCTTGTAGATGTACCTCTCATTCATTCCACCGTACATCACGCCCATCAGGTCAGCGCGTGTAGAGACGTCGAGCAGGGCAAAGAGGTCCTGACCGAAGTTACTGATCAATTCTCTCCAGGGTCCTTCTACGTCCTCTGGCCTATACTCCTTGCTTACCGTAGCTGCCGCCACATTGATCTCCGCCATCGAGGCGCTCTCGCTGGGTTGGGCTTCTGCCTCGGTAGCCAGGAAGCGGGCTGTGCCTACCGCTTCAATGCCAAGATGGGTACGGTTTTTCTGAAAGAAGGGAAAAAATTGATAGTCAACCCTGGCCTGTACGGGGTCTTCCGGAATGGATAAATAAGGCCAGGAAACAGAAGCTAACAAAAAGGCGATGGGTGATAGATAAGAGGGCCTGTTGGTAGTGGGTCTATCCTGTTCCCTAAATAAGCGCCCTACATTGGCAGCATAAGGATCTGGCAGGGTAGGCAGCCATCGGAATAAAGCATGGAGAAGATGTAGGTTTCCTTTTTCCAACTGGGTTGCTGAGGCCAGCGTACCCGAGAGCAAAAAGGCCATAACCTGAGAGACGGTCAGCAGGACATTGTTGAGGGCGATGGCATGAGACTCATAGGGTCCCGCTTGTCCGGCTGTTTTGTCGAGGTTATCCTGGAGAATGTTTGGATCATACAACAAGATCCTTCTTAGCTCTTGTATGTCATATAATAGAAATAAGCTGTCTTTGCCTGTTACTTCAAAGGGCCTGCCATGGACCCTCACCGGACGGTCCGTCTGTATATCTGTATCACAGGTGGTGAGAATGGATTCGGCCCCTTCACTCATGGCCTGGTATCGGAAAGGGAATTCCTTGCTGTATTGCAGATGTGCTTTTGCATAATAATGGGTGGACTCGTTGGGCCAGAGCTCATAGGATTGTTGGGCATATATATTTCCTGCCGTTGGTGAAACCCAATCAAATTGACCTGGCTCGAGCACCATCCAACTATCTCTCAGATCAACCGGTCCTTCGTCGAGTCCAAACCAATGGGCAAAAATCCCCTGTCCAATTTCCAAGGCCCATGCGCCTGTACCCGCAGCATCCGGAACGGGGCCTGAGGGATTGCTAAGGGTGGTCAAAGGAAGGGCCCAGGCGGCCTGGATAACAGGGGCTTCGCCCTCGAGGCTGATGACCTTGGAATCAAGCTCTGCCGCCTCCACCGTGAAACTATTGAGATCGGTCTCGAAGTCTATCAGAATATGATCCAAGAGGGGCGAATAATCGGCGGTCCCATTCTGAAAATAAAAGGACCGAGCGTCATGGTAGATCTTCCATTGGCCTCCTTCTATCTCATTGACGACAAGGGAGGTAGCAGTAACTGCGAATTGACAAGAAGACGGTAATTCGATACTGGAATTTCGCACATCAGATCCCGAACTGTCGTTGTAGGTAGAGGTGTCTTGTACAGGGTCAAGTTCCAATTCAAGGTCCATGCTTGCTGTAAGGGGCACCACTACCTGGTCATTCACAACGGTAACAGGCTGACTAAAATTGATTTCACCTCCTTTTACCTTCAGCCCAACATAGGTGTTGGGGGGTGTTCCAGGAGCAAACAGGTCAGACCTGATCCAGATGCTTCCTTTCCCCAGGGAATAGGATGATTTTTGAGAAGAAAAAAATATAGACAACTTCAAAGGCAGTAGAATAGCAGGAGCACTGGAATTCGAAAAATGGATGGCTACCATTCGGGTGATTTTGAAAAAATCAAACCAGAACCAAAGGCCATTGGCATCAAGAAAAGGCCCTCTGGAAAAAGCTACTTCGGCTCCCCTGCCCCATGAGGGGGTAGATCCGGGAATCTGGGCACTTCGGATAGGAGAGCTACGGCGGAATACCCGGTACTCCTCTTCCTCTTCAGATTTTTCTTCTGCCAGAGCTTCTTCGATAAATGCTTCCAGGTCCCCCGTCAGAGCTGGGGTTTCTGATAATTCTTCTTCGAGTTGATCGGTCCTTTCAACCTGAAAAAAGAAGCTTGCTTCCTGTGTTTCCGTCTGGCTGGCTAGGGCTCGAACAATTTCAGTTCGCAACTCATTGAGTTGTTCCTCACTGCTTCCCTGAGCGGGTTGCAGGTTTCCGGTGAGGTTCCTTAATAGGGCGGAAATGTCGGTTTTTTTCATGAATCTGTTTTGTGCATTGTAGGGTGTGTTGACACGGCCTCAATCCAGGGATGGTCTGGTACCGCTACCGGTCAACGCGTCAGAGAGGGGTTAGTGAAGCGTCAAGGGAAATAGAAGGGGAGAATAGAGAATTCTCCAGAATGGCCCCCAAAACTAGCACCATTGGTTACTATTAACATACAGAGTACACGACATTTTTTCAAGTAGGTGCGTCGCGAACAGTATGGGTGTGTTTGCGCTTTGTCCAGAAGGGTGTCCACACCACCGTATTGGGAGAGGACTTTTTATTTTGGATTTTGGATTGGGGATTTTGGATTTTCTAATTTGTGACCTGGCGCCCTGTGGAAAATGCGGGGTTGGTCCTAAAAGGTGTGGCTTTTTCGGTTGCTTCTAGCGGATCGTCAAGCTACCTATCCGAAATCCAAAATCTAAAATCGCATGTCTCGGACCTTGATCATGTCGCGGGAGCGGGTGGAGCGGACGTTGAGCCGGCTCGCCTATGAGATCGTCGAGCGCAACCGGGGAGCAACCGATATAGAGATCTTCGGGATTGAACGACGCGGGACGGCTGTGGCCCAGGCACTCGCCCGTCGCATCAGCGCCATCGAAGACTGTCGTTTGGCCGTGCACGGGCTCGACGTGCGGCCCTACCGCGACGACCGCGACCGCTCGATGCCTCTGACCCCCCGGCCCAATGGCGACATCGATGTCACCGACCGGGCCGTGATCCTCGTCGACGACGTGCTCTATACCGGGCGCACGGCCCGCGCCGCCCTCGACGCGATCATCCAGTACGGTCGGCCGCGCTCGATCCAGCTCGTGGTGCTCATCGACCGGGGTCACCGCGAGTATCCCATCCAGCCGGACTATGTGGGCCGCATCTTTCCCACCAAGCACAAAGAACGC
>SMUY01157081.1_pt1 | contig 11020 bp, 10 predicted proteins | sample 2456441 | NCBI WGS metagenome assembly SMUY01 (sample SAMN11095931, study PRJNA526329) | marine sediment metagenome | biome: Marine sediment; feature: Surficial sediment; material: Deep marine sediment; isolation source: Hadal surficial sediment | place: Pacific Ocean | collected 2014-11 | depth...
ACAGCAAGCACCGCACTATTTTACTACGACAACTCCATGCTGACATCCGCACTACAGATTCAAACCGCGATCGCTGATATCGTAGAAGTGGCGATGATTCAGAGCTCTGTTCTGCCTGTCGACTGGAAAACACCCACACCCAAGGCTGGCACCAAGGAGGATCCCCTCCGCCCGGTGCTGCCTCTTGCCTCCTGGATGGAAACCACTCTCTTGCAGGCGGGCTTCGAATGGGTGCTGATGCTCGACTAGCTGTTCGTCCGCACCCCCAATCCTAGTTCGACCTTTGCCTTTCCATCCTTGTACGCCTATATTAAGGCCGGCATGGCTAAATGGACTTTTGAGCCCGGACACTCTGCGGCCGAGTTCTCCGTTCGGCACATGATGGTGGTTTGGGTGCGTGGACACTTCAAGAACATTACAGGCACCATCGAGTTTGACCCTGAGAATCCAGCCGAATCCTCCGTCGATACCAGCATTAATACGAAAGAGCTTTGGAGCGGAGACGCGGACAGGGATGGCCACTTGGGAGGTAGCGATTTTCTGGATGTGGAAAACCATTCCACAATTACGTTCAAGGGAAATGAGGTCGAAGTCATCGGAAAGAACGACTTTCGAGTCACCGGTGATCTGACCCTTCGCGGCGTTACCCGAAGGGTGACTTTGGAGGTGAACTATCTAGGGCAGTGGGGCACTCCCTTCTGGGTGGATGGAAAGGACCAGGGACCCAAAATGCGTGCCGGTTTCGTAGCCAAGACCACGATTGATCGAACCGACTTCGGAATAAGCTGGAACGGGGAATTGGAAAATGGTGGCGTCGTCGTGGGTAAGGATGTCCTGATTACTATCGATATAGAGGCACTTCTGGAGTAGTCAGAAGGCAGGTCTAGCCGGGAATATCCGAATGCCGGCTAAGCCTTCAGGGGAAACAGCCGGTTAAAAGTTCCACTAAAAAACTTTTCCTTGGTGGGATCATCCACCCCGATTCTTTCCAGAACAGCAACTTGATCTTCCCAGACCCTCCGCTGCCATCCGCGCGGAAAGAAAGAGGAGTCGGTACCAAAAAGGAGCCGATCGGGTCCCACCACCTCCAGTGCCTGACGAAACACATCTTCAAGATTCAGAGAAGGGTGATACTTGATCCAGCTGTTGGAACTGGAAGTATCCAGGTAAATATTTGGACAAAGGTCGGCGACCATCAGTGCTTCCCTCAAGAGCCCCGCTCCAAAATGAGGGATGATCATGGGGAGTTCCGGATAACTTAGTGCTACGGAGTGTAAATCGAGTGGGCTGGAAAAGCGCATGGCAAACTGGCTGGACAGCCCCAGTTTCTTTCGCACGCCCAGGGACAGGACCCCGCAATGGACAAACACCACGACCTCATCCAGGGAGGCTGCGGCCTCAAAAACCTCGATGGCCTTGTCTTCATACACATGAAATCGATGCATTGCCGGAAAGAGGCAGATGCAGCGCAAGCCGAGTTCGCCAACCGCCCAACGAATTCTCTCCACTGTTTTCGCCTGGGTTGGATTCACCATAAAGAACCCGACAAAACGTTCAGGATGCTGGGCTACCGCGACGGCTACCGACTCTTCGTCACCTGGGACACTGGCGATCAGGGCGGCCCGGTCGACCTGGTTCGAGTCCAGTTCCCGGACCCACCTTTGAGCCAACGCTTCGGGAGTTTGTGGGGCCTCCCAACCCAACGACCGGATCATCTCCTCGACAGCATTCCGAGCGTCCTGAAGGCCTTTCTCTCTGGCCAGCATCTGAAAGAAAGTAGGCGAGAAAAAATGACAGTGACAATCGTTGAGGGACGGATTTGTGGACATTCAGGGAACGAACTTCAACCCCTTCACAGACCTTCTGTGGGCAGCACTGGAGGATCTACCGGAATCGAACCTAACCCTTGATCTTCTTGCTCTCCGCGTTCTTCCCGATATCGCAATTTGCGCAGTGCCTTGGCTTCAATCTGGCGAATCCGCTCTCGAGTCACGGAGAACCTCTGCCCAACCGATTCCAGTGTCTCTTCCGACCCATCGCCAATGCCAAACCGCATACGAATGATCTGTTCCTCACGAGGGGTCAGGGTGCCCAAGAGGGCTGCCGTCTGGTCTTTCATGCTGATATCGATCAAGACCTCGGCTGGGGAAATCGCCGTAGGGTCTTCGATGACATCACCCAGGTAACTGTCTTCGTCTTCGCCAATGGGAGTCGCCAAGGAGATGGTTTTCCGGGTGAGTTCAAGCATCTCCCTGACCTGAGTCTCGGAACTGTTCATTTTAAAGGCAACCTCTGCGGAGGTGGGCTCTCGCCCACATTCCTGAAGCAAAGCCCGTGAGGTCTGGATCATCTTGTTGATCCTTTCAATCATATGCACCGGAATCCGAATCGTCCTGGCTTGATCGGCAACGGCTCGGGTGATGTTCTGGCGAATCCACCAGGTGGCATAGGTAGAGAACTTATAACCTCTTTGATATTCAAACTTGTCGACGGCTTTCATCAAGCCGATATTTCCCTCCTGGATCAGATCAAGGAACTGAAGTCCTCTTTTGAGATACTTCTTGGCAATGGAGACTACCAATCGCAGATTGGCCTCGACCAATTCTTTTTTCGCGATCTCACCTTCCAGTTCTCCCTCCTGAATGGCCGCCAAGGTTCGTTTGAGTCCGGCAGGTGAGTCCAAGACTTCTTCCTCAATTTCCTTCATCTCCCTGCCAATTCCTCGTTGGCGCGATCGCACCTTTTTGGCCTCATCCTCTTTCAGCGGAGATTTCTGCAGCTCCTGAAGTCCCTTCGCTTCCCTCTCCAGTGCAACGATGTGCCCAACCGTGTTCTTGAGCACCTCGACAAACTCCTGGCGAATCGGGGAGGTCAGCTCCAGATCACGAATCAGGTGAGCTATGGAAATACGAAAGCGCGCCGTTTGCCAACGCAACCTTTTGTATGTCTTACTGTTTTTCTTACAGCGGCGCAGTCGCCTTCTGCTCTTTTCCGACTCGACTTCCAGAGTGGCGATTTCATCGATACGCCTGAGAACCCACCTGCGCCGCTTTTCAAGGAACTCTTCCTTGACCTCGTCTTTTCCACATACCACCAGGTTCCTGATATTCAAATCACCGTTCCGGAGCTCCCCTCCATACTTCGCGATCTGCCCGACAACGACCGGCGAACGCGACAAGGCGTTCAGAGCGTTCCTGCGACCCTTTTCAATTCTCTTGGCAATCTCGATCTCCCCTTCTCGACTCAAAAGAGGCACAGAACCCATCTTTCTCAAATAGACCCGGACCAGATCATCGATCTGCTCGAACCCTTCAACCTTTAAATTAGACTCCCGATACTCATCATTCATAGACCAGAGTTTTCCTTTCACGCTTTCTCAGCTCCTACCGTTATAGGCGTCTGAAGTTCAAGACGCTGTTTGCGTCGATTAGTTCCCAGCAAAGGACTTGGGCCGAATCTGAAACTTTGACAACTTGCTCGATAATCCTTTCAGCTGTTCGCGATCACACCGTTGATAGCTTCGGAGAACTTCCCGGATTCTCCCGGATCCGATCTTCAAAAGGCCACACACCCAGTAGAAGCTTCCTGGAGCTTTCTCCTCGGAAAAGAACCAATGAAGAGCATCCTGCTGCCATTTCTCCCAATTTGTTCGGTTTTCTCTTCCCGATCTGCTAGGAGTCCAAAGATCCCTTAATGCCTGCAGTAAGATGGCAACCGCCAGTTTCCTGATGGCTGCCTCCGGCCCTTTTGTCCGTCGGTAAAGCTGCGAGCTCACCAGTATCGGATATTTAACCTGTGCACTTGACATAGTGTTCGAGCTGAGTGCTTCGCCAGTGAGGAAACTATTTTTGTACAAAAGTACGAAGGGTACGACCGGTTACTTGGGATCCCTCTGCCTCGAGTACCACCGGTAATTGATATCGATGTACTCTTGCCACTGCTCAGGCACTTCTTCTTCGGGAAAAATGGCCTCCACGGGACATTCCGGAACACAGGCACCACAATCGATACACTCTTCCGGATCAATATAAAGCATCTTCTCGCTGTCAAACTTCTCTTCATCGGTGCGCGGATGGATACAGTCGACAGGACAGGAATCCACGCAGCCGCTGTCCTTCACACCGATACAAGGTTCTGTGATGATAAATGTCATCTTTGGATGCCCGCCCCAAGAGCACTCAAGCTCTTTTTATACTATTTTATCTAAAAATGAGCTCAAATCAACTTCCGGATCCAACGGGTTGAAGGCTGAAGCTTCGGTTTTTTTTGTGGCCTTCTGCAGGACGCATGAAAGCGCGCCTATAAACCTAAATTTATCAGAGGTTTATAGGACAACCACCCTCGATGTCAGGCAGTCGGAAATGTGTTCGAGTGGTTCAAACTCTGGCGGGACTAGGAAACGGAAGGGAAGAGGTGTTTTCGGAGGCCGAGGCGAGATACGAGGCTCGATTGCCTGGGAAACCCGCTCCCACACCACGACGTAGGGACTGAAGGCTAAACCGAGTAGGCTTAGCCCTGTTCCGTTTTCGCATCAAGCAGTAGAGAAGCAGTCCGGTTAACATGGCAAAAATGGGCCTCTTGAAAATCAGGTGAAAGTTCAGGGAGAGTTTAACCAAGACATCTCCCAAGAACGGTGATCACCGTCACACGTAGGCCGGACTAGGCCAGATTAGTTCAGGTGCTCGTAAACGAGCTCCTCGAAACCTTGATATACGGCGATACAGGTCTCGTCATAGAAGGGCAAGACCTGCATGAGGATCACAGCAACAATTCCCTTCTCCGGATCCACCCAGAAGTGGGTGTTGGATAAACCCGACCAGCTGTAACTGCCCGGTGAGCGCAAATGGTCTTCCTTCCCACCTGCGACGGCAATCTGAAAGCCCAGGCCGAATTTGTCCCCCCTACGGGCTCCCATCGGAAAAGCTCGGGACAGTAAAGGATTTGGGCCCCTCTGGGTCTCAACAACCAGCTCGCCGATCTGATTCTGGGTCATGAGCTTGACAGAGTCTTCACCCAGTATTCGAGTCGGACCCAAGCTACCTCCACTCAGCAACATCTGTAGGAACCTCGCGTAGTCCTTTGCTGTGGAGAGCAAGCCGGCATCCCCGACAATAAAGGGTCGTTGTTTTTCCGGGTTGGGCCTCTCCCTCAGAACGCCATTTTCTCTTTGATGGCGGGTCACCCAGCGAGGGTACTTCTCCGCAGGGAGGACATAAAAGGTATCGGACATACCCAAGGGGTCAAAGATCCTCTCTTTTAGAAATTGAGGGAGCGTTCGGCCACTGAGTTCCTCCACCAACTCCCCGAGAACACGCACCTCCATACCGTAGGTCCACCTCTCTCCCGGCTCGTGAAGCAGTGGAAGCTCCCTTTCGGTTTTGCCCGTCTTCTCCACCAACCGGGCCATCAGGGAATTGGAAAAGCTGTACCCGAATCCCGCCGTAAATGTCAGCAAATGCCGAATGGTTATCTCACGTTCAGCGGGCTTGGTTGAATAAGTCCCATCCTCTTCGTCAAACGAGGTGATGACCTCCGGATGACTCAGCCAGTCGATGTACTGGGAGATCGGATCATCCAGGTCGAACCTTCCCTCGTCATACAGCGTCATAACGGCTACCGAGGTGATGGCTTTGGTCATGGAGGCAATTCCGAAGATGGAGTCCTTTTGCATCTCAACATCATTCATGACGTCCATCTTCCCGAAGCTTTGGTGGTAAAGGATGCGATCCCGGTTGGCGACAAGGGCCACAACACCAGGAATGTCCTCTCGATCGACCGCACCCTGAAGGAACTGATCGATCTCAGTGATGCCTTGTTCTGGAATACCCGGACGGGCCACCTGCTGAGACTGGAAGCACCCCACCATCAGGATAAAGGTTGAAATCCACAGGCGTCTCATAGGAAAAAGAGTCTAAATTTTTCCAGGCCATGAATCAAGGTACGCGTAGGTACATAGGTCTGTGTCTCGCTCTATCGACCGTTTCGTTTCTCAGACGCCTTGGGATAAGGTATTCAAGGAATGGGGATACGGGAACGAAAATACCCTCCCCCCAGGAGATTTCTATGTCGAACCGCAATACGGAGACCGCCACTCATTATCACGAGCAGACCAAGCACTCCTACCGGAGCGTCCGATCCGATACCCACTCTTTGGATTTCTCCAATCAACCGGTACCTTTTAAGACCTATCCTGGAGTGAAGCCCATCCCGCTCCCTCACCCATGGGAGGAAACAGAGATCACTGCCCTTTCGGCTGTCTCCGCAGTCACCTCCCCCACAAAGGAGGAACGAATTCCGAGTTTAAATGACTTGGCGCGGCTGCTCTATTACTCGGCAGGCATCATCAGACAAAGAAATTATCCCGGGGGAACTTTGATGTTTCGGGCAGCCTCCTGCACAGGAGCGCTCTACGAAGTCGAACTCTACGTAGTCTGTGGGGACCTGCCGGAACTGCCGGCAGGGATCTACCATTTCAGTCCCAAGGACTTTGCCCTATATCAGTTGCGCGAAGGCGACTACCGGGCGGTCGTGGCACAGGCCAGCGGAGAAGAACCCCATGTGGTGGCGGCCCCCGTGCTCGTCCTTTCGACGGGAACCTACTGGCGCAACGCCTGGAAGTACCGGGCCCGGACTTATCGTCATTTCGGTTGGGACAATGGCACCATCGTCGCTCACTTGCTGGCTATGGGCTCCGCCCTGCAGTTGCCGACCCAATTGGTCCTGGGTTTTGTGGACAGGGAACTGAATCAACTACTGGATCTGGATAGTCAGCGCGAAGTGACCTTATCCATTGTCTCTGTCGGCACCACGACCCAGAAATCCAGTGTGCCATCGACGAAAGTAGAAGTTCTGGAACTGCCCACTTTGCCTCTTTCAGAAAGGGAGGTGGACTACCCGGAGATGCGCACCCTGCATTCCGCTACCGCGCTCCTTTCAGAAAAGGAGGTCACCCGATGGCAAGGACAGACTTCCATCCAACCCTTGCCTGCGCCCCAGGGTCCTGTGTGGAAGCTTGATCCTGACCCCGAAAGGGCACCTGACTCGATTGAAAAAGTGATCCGGCGCCGCGGATCCAGCCGGCAATTCGAGCAGACGCCCATCTCGTTGCAGGAATTTTCGACCCTGCTCTACTGCTCGGCCCAAGGCATATCCGCTGATTTTCTAGAGCCCGCTGGAGTTCTTCTCAATGACTGGTATCTGATCGTCAACGCGGTAGAGGATTTGCCCTCGGGTGCCTACGTTTTACATCGTGAGGGATGGTTATTGGAACTCCTCAAAGAGGGAGATTTCAGGAACGAAGCCGGATTCCTGGGTCTGGAGCAAAGGCTCCCGGCCGATGCCAGTGCCAACGTCTTTTTCCTGGCCGATCTGGAAGCGATTCTAAAACGGTTGGGTAATCGTGGGTATCGAGCCGCGCAGCTGGAGGCTGGGATCCTGGGGGGGAAACTCTACCTGACTGCCTATGCTCAGCGACTCGGTGCCACCGGGCTCACCTTTTTCGACGATGCGGTTGTTGAGTTTTTCTCTCCCCATGCAAAGGGGAAAAACTCAATTTTCCTGATGGCCCTGGGACATGGCAAAAAAGGGTTCTCTTGAAATCACCGGAAAAGATCTTTCTCCTTGGAGCGAAGGATTTGCCGGCCCTCTCCCGGACCTTCCGGGTAGTCAAAGCCACGAATCAGGGCCACCGGGACACCTTTTGTCTTTCCCATCACCAACTCTGCGGTGGAGGCCAGCTGATCGGCCACGGCCATCTGGGTCGCGTGCAACTCCCCCCCAAAACAATCCTTTTGTCCTCGATAATCGATGAAGGGTGTCATTCCCGAAACTCCCAGTGCCACATTGACCAGACCTTCCCGCCAGGGGCGCCCGAAGGTGTCCGACACGATGAGGGCAAGCCGAACTCCGAATTCCCTTTCCAGATCCTGGCGAATCTGAGCGGCCGAACGATCGGAGTCTTTGGGCAAAAGCGTGACCTGTCCACTTGCAATGTTGGAGGTATCGACCCCGGCATTGGCACAGATAAAGCCATGCTGCGTTTCCACAATCAGTAACCCGCGCTCCATCCGCAATACACGATTCGACTCCCTCAAAACGACCTCTACCAGCCGGGCATCTTTGCCGTGGTCCCTGGCCCAGCGTTGTGCCTTGGCAGAGGGTTCTACATCTGCCAACTTCAGCACCTGCCCTTCGGCCTTGGAGACAATCTTTTGCGCGACCACGAAGATGTCCTTGTCCTTCACCTCCAGGTTGGCATTCCAAATGGACTGAGCAATGAGTGCCGCCAGGTTGGCTCCCCTGGACACCTCGGGGAATCCGGACAGTCCAATAACTCGCAGCTCACTCACGGCCATGGGCACTCATCGGGTTTCAGGAATATTGCTTTAACGAATCAAAGTGTTTCAAAACCTGAGCGGTTTTCGTTTCGTTTTCCAACTGTATGAAACGGAGAAGATCAGAGAACTCGTCCAGGTCGAACGCTATCCGAGAGTTCTCCAGGATCTTGAGCTCGACGCGGTGACGCCGGGCCTCTTCCTGGTGTAAGGCCAAACTGTTCTCTCCAAAACGAGAGGGAAAGGCGTCAGGGGGCGTCCTGAGCAAGGCGTTGGTTCCCTTGCCATCTCTTGATGGAATGATGACGGCCGATCGAGCTCCCAACTCCAGGTTGAGGAGATGGTCGACATCTTCGGGTTCCAGTAGAGGAATGTCGGTGGGAAGGCGCAAGACAACCGAAGCTCCGCGCTGCTGCAAGAGTCGGCAGGCGTGATCCACCGAATGACTCTCCGAAATTTGCTGGTTCTCCTCAATCACCTGCCAGCTGCTCGGTTCAGCGAGCAAGACAGGATGGCCACGGGTGACCACAACCACCTGATCGGGTGTGATGGCCGCCCCGACAGCACGGGTGACATCCTCGAACATCGCCCAGGCCAACTCCTGGCGTTCCTTGTAGGTCAGATGGCCCGCCAATCGCTGCTTGGCGTGGACGGGGTCTTTCAGAGGCAACAACACCACTTTCATAGCATTTCCAGGAGTCGGCGAGCCAGGTCGATCTTTCCTTCTGTGTTTGTCATGACTGTGTTGGTGGTGACCACCTTGAGGTCGAATGCTTCGATCTCTTGCTGCAATTCCCCGTCCCTTTCATCTAAAACAAAAACATCCAGAAAATCTTTGTACATCTCGGCAATGGCGGTGGACGAAACCGTATAATCCAGCTCCGATAACATTTTGGCCGTGGGTCCTTTCAGCGCACGCTGGTTCACGATCGGGGTGACGGCGACGACTGGGGCCTGGGTTTGAACCAGCAGTTCCTTGATGCCTGGAACGGCCAGGATGGGCCCAATGCTGATCAATGGATTGCTGGGGCAAAGAAGGACAGCCTCGGCCTTCAAGATTGCATCGGCCACACCGGGGGCAGGTTGAGCCTGCTCGATATTGGAGTACCTCAGCGCCTTGAGAACGGGACGGCACCCTTCTCGAACCAGATACTCCTGCAGATGAAGTTCTCCCTGGTCGGTCATCAGATAGGTGGGAACAAAGGAATCGGTCATGGGGAGCAGCTTGGAATTCACCTTGAAAGCCTGGCAAAGGAGGTCCGTGACCTGGGTCAGCGAGTGACCCTGCTTCAGGAGTGAGGTGCGCCAGATATGGGTGGCCAAATCCCGGTCACCCAGTTGAAACCAACCTTCCCCTCCCAACTCCTGTAAGGCCTTCAGGCAGCGAAACGAGTCCGCCCTGATGCCCCAGCCTGTTTCCGGATTCACCTTTCCACAAAGAGTGTAGAGCACGGTGTCCAGGTCCGGACAAATTCGCAGTCCGAAAAACTCCATGTCATCGCCGGTATTTCCAATGACGGTGAGTTGATCGGGTGGCAGCAGTCTCGAGAATCCCAAGATGAGTTTGGAGGCGCCAACACCCCCGGCCAGCATCACGATCATGCTAAAAACGAGGCACTGAGGTCTTTATAGCCCCACCATTTGAACACGCGATCCCTTGACCTTGTAACGCCGGTTCAAACCAATTTCCAACAGGGTAATCGCTTCCAGGGAGCGACAGTAGCGCAAGGGACCGGCGTCGATCCACCGCAAGCAGGGAATCTGACTCACCACTTCCAGGACCCGCTCTTTTGCAGGCTGCGAATCGGAACAGACAAACTCGTCACAATCTAAAGCCGAATCCATTTCACAGAGTGAATGTGACGACAAGGTCTTAAAGGCCCCCACTACCGTGGGTCCCGCAGACAGAAGACTTTGCAGATGCTCGGCTCCTGATTTCCCCCCCAGTTCGAGCATCCGAGGGCCTTTGTTAAAAACCACCGGAACGGTCACGTCGACCAGAATTTGATCTTCCCAAAAATCTCGTTGATATTCTTCGATTACCTTCTCAGCATGAACGAAGGGCACGGTCAAAAAGAGCATTTCACAGGAAGCGACCAGTTCATGATTGTCCATTCCCTGAATTCGTTCTTTCCCCAATTGTTGATTGATTTCAAGGGCCTTTTGACGGCCTCGCTCGGCGGAGCGCGAGCCCAGTGCCAGAGTGTGTCCGGCCGCAGCCAGCCGCAGAGCAATGCCCAGACCCTCCGCCCCTGTCCCGCTAATGAGTCCGGCCCTGAAGGATTCCGCCATTTGCACCCCATTATAGGGGCTGCGGTGGTGAGGCACTAGCCTCCTGGTTCGTCGATCTCCTGATCTCTTAGATGGGACGATGTGTCTCCCCCTCTTCACTCTGGGTCTCTAAAAAACAGTATGCTGGACAGGTAGACAACAAAAGGCAGCTGATAGAAGAAGGCCCATGCCTGAAGAACACAAAACCAAACACACCATCCAGCGGATTGGAGGCTACCTGCACCGCATCGTGCCGATTGTGGACAGCACGGGCAAGGTCATCAGCCACGTTACTCGTCCCTTCATGGTGGAGGTCAGAGCCCGAGACGTGATGCAGATGATGGTGGGGGCCTCGATTCTGGCCATCCCCGTGGGGTTCACGGAAGAAACCTGGACGCTGGGCGCCACCCTTCCCT
>SMUY01373372.1_pt1 | contig 11014 bp, 9 predicted proteins | sample 2456441 | NCBI WGS metagenome assembly SMUY01 (sample SAMN11095931, study PRJNA526329) | marine sediment metagenome | biome: Marine sediment; feature: Surficial sediment; material: Deep marine sediment; isolation source: Hadal surficial sediment | place: Pacific Ocean | collected 2014-11 | depth 0-1...
ATGGCTTCACAATACGTGCATCGAACAACAGATGAAGGGCGGACCTGGGAAACGATTTCACCTGACCTGACGGCCAACGAGCCTGACAGACAAGTCATCTCGGGTAGCCCGATCACGCGCGATATTACTGGCGAGGAGTTTTACAGCACGATTTACTCGCTGCGCGAGTCACCGGTGCAGGCTGGTGTGATCTGGTCGGGCGCGAACGACGGGCCGGTCTATGTGACAAAGGACAATGGTGAAACATGGCAGAATGTTACGCCGCGCGGCCTGCCGACCGGTGGTCGCGTCGACTCGATCGAGCCGTCGCCGCATGATGCGGCGAAAGCCTACATCGCCGTGCTCAGATACCAGTTCGGCGACTGGAATCCCTACATCTACAAGACTGACGACTTCGGCAGGCGCTGGCAGCTCCTGACGAACGGACGCAACGGCATACCCGAGGACTTTCCAACCAGGGTCGTACGCGAAGATCCGGTGAAAGAAGGACTGCTTTACGCAGGCACTGACTCCGGTATGTTCGTCTCACTCGACGACGGTAAGTTTTGGCACAAGTTTCAGCAGAACCTTGCGGTCACCCCGGTTACCGACATCAAAGTCATTCGCGGCGACCTCGCGATTTCGACCATGGGCAGATCGTTCTGGGTGCTGGATAACATCAGCACCTTGCGTCAGGACGCCTTCCAGGATTCCGTGAACGACACGGTCGTATTCAAGCCGAAAGACACCATTCGTTATCGTCAGGTCTATAAATCGAACGACGATGACGTGCCACACTACCCGGCGCCTGCCGTGGTTATCGACTATCGTCTGCCGGACGAGGTCCCCGACACTATTCGTCTCGACATCCTCGATGCAAGCGGCGGGCTTGTGAATTCATACCAGAGTGTTGCCGGCGATGCTGAAGATGAAAACGGCGATAAGATCGTTGAAGATATGAGTATCAGCCAGGAATTGGTCATTGCAGACGCATCCCTGTCAAACGAAGCAGGAATGAATCGCTTTCGCTGGAATATGAAACATCTCGGTGCGTGGGATGAAGAAGACGACGACGAAGACGACGACCGTTTCAAAGATGGCCCGCTCGCGAAACCGGGTCGCTACACGGTGCGATTAACGGTTGGCGATGATGTATCGGAACAAAATTTTGAGTTGATCGTCGATCCGCGCGTGCTGCAACAGGGTACGTCGCTGGCCGACATCGGCGCGCAGGTCGATCTCTCATTGCAACTGGTCGAGTTACTTTCAGAAGCACGGAAACTCGAAAAGCAACTGACGGACGAGCAGGAAGAACTCGAAGGCAAGGGCAACGAGCGATCGGATGCTGAGCAACAACGGCTCGATCAAATAGAAAAGGTGCTTGAGGATCTGAAGACGGCCGACATCATCTACCCGCAACCGATGCTCACCAGTCAGATTTCATACCTGTACCACATGATCAATACGGCTGACCAGGCGCCCGGGAGGGAAGCGGAAGATCGATTCGAGGTGTTAGCGCTGCAGCTGCTTGAGGTTACTGCAGCAGCCGCCGAATAACCTTACCGGGCCTGTTTTCGGTTGTAGCACCGTCGGTGAATACGAGTTCACCGCTAACCCACACGGAAGTGATGCCTTCCGAGAGTTCGGTCGGCGCCAATGGTGTTGCATGGTCGATCACGGTGTCGGGGTCAAAGAGTACGAGATCTGCAACGGCACCCTGGCGGATCAGGCCGCGATCCGTAAATCCCATGTGTGCCGCCGCGAGGCCGGTCATCTTGTGAATCGCCACTTCCAGCGAAAGCAGATGTTGTGCGCGAACATAACGGCCCAGCACTCGTGGAAACGCACCGGCACTCCGTGGATGCCGATTGATGATTCCGCCATCGGTGCAGATGTTGGTATGGGGCCAGAGCAGTAGCTCACCGATGTCAGCCTCCACCATACTGGTGCCGATAATCGATTCTGCATCTTCACCGGTTTCCTGTTCCCACCTCAAAGCCTCTTCAGCGATTTCTGAGAAGGCGGTGATCACATCGACTTCCCGCAACGCCGCGATTTCCGTCAGTGTCTTGCCAACGTATTCCGGATTCGGCGCGAACTGCGTCATCCAGATGCCATCCGGTGGTGCGATCTGGTCCAGGACTTCGGCAATAGCATCACGGTCTGTGTAATCCCGTTCCGGCAGCAGCACCATGATGGTCGATTGCCAGTATTCGTAGGGATAAATGTCGGCGGTGATATCTATGCCTTGCGCCCTTGCCGCATCCAGTTTGGCGATAAGGTCTGCTGCACTGCCCCACAGACGCTTCATCGCGAGTTTGATGTGCGAGACCTGTACCGGCATCCCCGTCTCACGCCCGATCAGGATTATTTCGTCAATCGCATCTTCGAACCAGCGGTCCTCGCTGCGTATATGACTGATGTAGCGGCCGCCGGCAGCGGCAGCGACTTGTGCCAGGGTCAGGACCTCCGAGGTTGCAGAATAGATACCCGGTTCGTATTCGAGGCCAGTAGATAATCCAAGAGCGCCGCTTTCGAGTTCGCTGGCAAGCATGTCGGACATTACGGCGATTTCTTCGTCGGTGGCCGCGCGACTAAAGTCTTCTCCAAGTACTTCGCTACGTAGCATGTTGTGCCCGACATAGGAGGCGACATTGACGGTGGGCGGTGCGGCTTCCAGTTTCGAGAAGAATTCGCCGAGGGGATAGGGAGATCCGCCATCCTGGCCGACGACGACTGTCGTGATGCCCTGGCTGACGACGACCAGTGCGTCCGGGTGATCGAAGATACCGCCGTCGGCGTGACTGTGCGAATCGATGAAGCCTGGTGACAGCGTGTGCCCGTCACCATCGATGACGGTTTCGCCCTCGCACCGCTCGAGATCGCCAATGTCAGCGATCAGGCCATCGTTGATCCGCACGGCACCAGCAAATGCAGGCGCACCCGAACCATCGATAATCTCGACATTCGTAATGAGGAAGCCCGGCGGATCGTTACGGCAAACGGTAACTTCTTCCTGCGTGCACCCTAACAGCAACGACGCAGTAATCAGGAGCGTGAAATATGTACTCTTATTCATGTCAATTGTCGCCGTCGTCGACTTCAAACTGCCCGGTAAGCCTGCGCCAGACGTGAGACCAGCTTAGCCCGACCGCGAGAAGAGCAGCAACACAAATGAGGCCGACCCAGGTAGCGGAAGACACGGTGCTAACGTTAAGCCAGCCGATGTCAGTCAGCAGCCAGACCACGCCGCCAAGCAATGAGCCGCCCAGAATGAGCCCGAATGTTCCGAGTGAGCGCTGCGTCGCCGCCAGCAGAATGACCCAGCCGATCAGTAGTGCAACACCGACGACGAAATGCTCCGGCCCCAATTGATTCTCGGGAGCGTCCGCCCGCAGCCAGCCAACGTAGGAATATCGAGTCGGATTGTAGGTGACCATGACCAGTAACAGCGATGCAAGAAATCGCAAAATGAAACTCAGGAGATTGAATTCTTTCGATGTTCCGCCGGATCTGTGGCTGCGGGATTTGTTCTTTGCCATGATGTTCCTCGAAATTAAGCCGCGTGCTCTTGCCTGAGCTCGGCGATTCGCCGCTGCACTTCCTTGAACAATTCTTCGCGCAGACCGAAGATGCTGAAAATCTCGACGACGATGAAAAAAGGTGCGGCAAGGCTGGCCTGCACCGGGTGCTTCAGGATAACCGGAACAGACTTTTCCAGCGCATGACCGATGAATTGCGCGAAAAAACCGCCGAAAAATGTCGTGGCGGCGATGGTTCCGGACACCGCCAGCGGCTCTGTCCCAATGCGGGTGGCCAGGATCGCAAGCGGAACCGCATATAAAAGGAATACGATGCTGAATATTCGATCCAGCGTGAAGTAGAAAACGAAAAGACCGAACGTGGCGACATGCGCGAGATTGAGGGTGTAGCCCAGTATGTTGGTGCTGACCCAACTCAGCGGGATGAATGCGCCCAGCATGATCACCGGGATTCCCGCCAGGTGCAGGGCGAGATTAAGCGGCTGCTGGTGAGCGGATGCATAGCCCGTCAGCATGTCCATCAGTTTTGAGTCGGTATTTATGGCGTGCCCCGGATTCGGTACTGAGGGGGCAAATTTACCACGAGAATGGCCTGCTGAACTTTTTTGCTGTGCTTGCGATATGATGACAGGTCAACCTTGGCCTGCGGATTTACCTCATGCAATTTGCTCCTTTTGACCTCGAATACACGCAATCCATTTGGGAACAGAAGGTTGACATCAACCTCACCGAAAGCGGCGTTCATCCGATTCGGCTCGATGACCTGCTGGGCGACGACAAAGAGAAACTTGACGCATTATTGTCGACCGAGATCAATTATCCGCATGTCAACGGCAATCCGGAGCTGCGCGAGAGCATTGCCGCCCTGTATGACGGCGCCAGCATCGAGAATGTCATCGTTACCGTGGGTGCGGCGGAAGCCAATAATGTCGTGATCCAGACGCTAATGGAGCCGGGCGATGAGCTGGCGACGCAGGCACCGACTTACAAACAGGTGTGGGGTCTCGCACAGAACAAAGGTTGCGAGGTTCGGCCATTTCACCTGTTGGCCGACGAGGGCTGGCGACTCGATGTCGATGACCTGAACGCACAGGTTACGGACAAGACTCGCATAATTGCTATCTGCAATCCGAACAATCCGACCGGCTACATCATGACCAGCGATGAAATGGATGCGGTCGTCGCCGCTGCCGACAAGGTCGGCGCATGGATCCTGGCCGACGAGGTGTACCGCGGTGCCGAACGGGTGCAGGAGGAAGAAACCTCGTCATTTTTTGGTCGCTATGACAAGGTGCTGGCAATTGGCAGCATGAGCAAGGCATACGGCCTGCCGGGGTTGCGCATCGGCTGGGTGGTCGGCCCACCCGCTACTGTCGGGGATATCTGGCGGCGGCACGAATACACGACCATTACCGCGACGATGCTGAGCAATATCCTGGCGACGCATGCATTGTCGCCGGAAGTGCGTCCGCGCCTGATAAAAAGAACACGCGAATATATTCGTAACGGCTTCCCGGTCCTCGAAGAATGGATGGCGCAGCAGGATGGATTGTTCAGTTGTACGCCACCACAAGCATCTGCGGTGTCGTTCGTTCGCTATCACCTCGACATGAATTCCACAGAACTGATGGTGAAACTCTGTCGCGAGGCGAGCGTGTTCGTCGGTGCCGGCGACTCCTTTGGCATGGATCACCATTTGCGGATTGCGTTTGGCCAGGATCGCGCAGTGCTTGAAGATGCGTTCGCACGCATGGAAAAGACGTTGCAATCCTGCTTTGATGAAAACGCTGTCGCTTAAAGAGATCAAGGCCGCGTTACCGTCGGTCGATCTCATGGCCGAGATCGAGCAGGGATTTGTTGCTTATAGCCAGGGCAGGGCGGTCGTACCACCGGTCGGTGAGCTGGTCATGCAGGATCCGCCGGGCGAGGTGCATATCAAATACGGCTACCTGACGGGCGACGACTATTACGTCATCAAAATAGCGTCCGGATTCTACGAGAATCCCAAACTCGACTTGCCGTCCAGCAATGGATTGATGCTGGTGTTCAGCCAGAAGACCGGTGCGCTCGAGGCCATGTTGCTCGACGCAGGATATCTGACCGACGTTCGCACCGCGGTTGCGGGTGCGATCGCTGCAAAATACCTGGCGCCATCAATCATCGATCGTATTGGCATCGTCGGCACCGGCATGCAGGCCAGGCTGCAACTCGAATATCTCGCGCCTGTTACCGATTGTCGTGACGTACTGGTTTGGGGACGCAGCACAGACAAGCTGGCTTCGTATGAACAGGACATGACCGAAAAAGGATTCCGGGTGTCAACAACGACAGACGCCGACGACATCATAGCGTCGTGCAAACTGATCGTTACGACCACGCCGGCAACCAGGCCGATATTGACAGGGCAGGCGCAGTCCGGCACCCACATTACAGCGGTGGGCTCGGACACGCATGACAAACAGGAGCTGGATGCTGAAATTCTGCAGCACGCCGACCTGGTGGTTGCCGACAGCATCTCGCAATGCCTCGAGCGTGGCGAGATTCACCAGGCTTTGAAGAGCAAAGCGATAACGGAAGCCGAGCTGGTTGAGCTCGGTAGCATAATTGCTGGCGATGCGGCTGGCAGGAAATCCGACGATCAGATTACGGTCGCCGATCTCACCGGTGTCGCCGTGCAGGATATACAGATCGCCAAATCAGTATTGGCAGGCTGAATTAAACCAATGTCATTGCGAGGAGGGCGAAGCCCGACGCGGCAACCTCTTAACGTAACTACAATGGCAAAAAGGTTGCTTCGCTACGCTCGCAATGACGTTGGTTTTTCTCGACTTATTCCTAGCGCAATGCCAACACCGGCACCAATATCGCAGCCGAATTGCGGTTAAGCGGAAAAATGGATTTCGGTCGAGTAATATTAAGGATCAGGGACAACGGGCCGGGCATTCCGGACGAGACCATGGATCAGATATTCGTACCGTTTTTCACCACAAAAAAGGACGGCAGCGGCATCCGGCTGGACCTCAGCCGGCAGATCTTGACTGCGCATCTTGGGGAAATCGTGGTCGAGAGCGACGGTATTGGCACGGCGGTGAGTCTATTGTTTTGAACAGGACACGACAGATTTTTCGATTCGTCGGGCTGATAACTTGCCTGCCCGGACTGTCGACCTTTACGTTAGCGGCGCCATTGTTCGACAGCGATGAAGTGCTGGATGTTGTAATCGAAGCGCCGATACGTGACCTGGGAAATCAACGTATGAAAGAACCGGATTTTGCAGGGACGTTTCGTTACACCAATGCATCCGGCACAGAGCAGATTCTTCCGATCAAAATAACCACTCGCGGCAACTCGCGTCTCGAAATTTGTGACTATCCGCCGCTGAAAATCACCTTCAATCCGGACGAAACAGTTGGAACGCTATTCGAGGGCCAGAGTAGCTTGAAAATGGTTACCCAATGCATATCGGGTAGAACGGGCGCTGCCTGGTTACACCTGGAGCACGGCATCTATCGCGCGTACAACCAGATTACTGATTACTCTTACAAGACCCGAAAACTGAACGTAACCTACCGTGAGACGACTTCGCGCGGCCGTGATCGGCTGCAACCGGCGTTCATCCTGGAGGCGGACAAGCAATTAGCGAAACGTCTGGGCCGCCAGAGAATCCGCCCGCCGAAGGTCGACCCCGTGCAGATGTCTAAGACGGAGTCTACGCGCAACATGTTGTTCCAATTCCTTATCGGTAATACGGATCTTGCGATGAAAAGTGGCCAGAAAGGTGAGGACTGTTGTCACAATGGCCGCGTTTATGCAAAACCTGGGACACAGGATGACTGGGTGATTGTGCCATACGATTTTGACTATGCAGGAATCGTCAATACAGAATATGCGTTACCTTATCGAAAGCTGCCCATAAGGCGGGTTACAACACGACTGTACCGCGGTTTCTGCTGGCAAAACGAATTGCTCCCCGAAGTCATCGAACTGTTCAACCAGAAGAGAAGCGAAATCGAATCGGCGCTGACGCCTGCGGAATTGTCGAAGACTAAGGCTCGCGGGGCGCAGCGTTATGTCGACAAGTTTTACGACATCGTCAACGATCCGAAGAAACTTCAAAAACAAATAATTGACGATTGCCGCGGACCTGATTCGTTACCAGTGCGCGAGAGCCCGGTGGCGCCTGGTTACATAAAGACCCCATCCTCCGGTTGATTGATGCGGAGCAATATTATCGGTGTTTACAAATCTGCACATGGTGATTAGTTATTTCACGCCCGTTGTCGCGTCATGCATGTTGATATTGGCGTGCGTGACGGCCAATGCCGAAGAATTGATTGTCGAATTCAAAGGTAGCGGCAACCGGACGACGGCGGAATTCACGGTACGGGGGCCGTGGATTCTCGACTGGCGCATTAACAGCGATTACACGCACATGCTGGCGTTCGATCTGGATCTCGTCGATGGGCGTACTGGCGTTCTCAAAGGCAACGTCCTGCGTACCAAGTTTCTCGGCAACGGCGTGCGACTGTTCAATCAGTCCGGCAGCTACCGTTTTCGTATCAACGGCTCATTCATCGACTGGCATTTGAAAGTCAAGAAACTGACGCCAGCCGAGGCGGAGCTGTATACGCCAAGAAAATAGAACACCGGCAGCCCACCACGAATCAGCGTATGCTTACCGGTTGAGCAAGCAAACCAAAAGCAAATAACAAGACCTCTCGGGGAGACTGACATGAAGCGTTTGTTCCTTTCTACCTGCCTGATTTTTCTCGCTTTCACGGCCAATACGGCCGAGATGGATAATGTCGGCTCGGTCAATTTTCCGACCTCAGGATCTGCGGCGGCGCAGCAGCATTTTCTGCGGGGTGTGGCGACTCTGCACAGCTTTGGCTGGAAGCAGGCAAGGACCGCGTTCCAGCAGGCCCAGGCGGCCGATCCGGATTTCGCGATGGCCTATTGGGGCGAAGCGATGACCTACAACCATCCGCTCATTTCAGAGTGGGATCTCGAGACACCGCGCGCGGTCCTGCGCAAACTGGGCTCGACCTCTGCAGAGCGTATTGCCGCGGCACCGACGGATCGTGAGAAAGGATTTATTGCTGCCGTTGATGCGCTGTTCTTCGGTGAAGGCGACACCATGGATCGGCGCACCGCACACATGCAGGTGATGCGCAGTCTGTATGAACGCTATCCCGACGACGATGAGATTGCAGCGGATTACGCGCTGTCACTCCTGAGTTCTGCCGGTCCTGCCAATGTGGGGCATCGCCAGAATGTACTGGCCGGTTCGATCGCCATGGACATCACGAGCCGTAACCCGAAGCATCCGGGCGCTGTGCATTACACGATTCATGCCTTCGACGATCCTGTGCATGCACCGCTGGCATTGCCGGCCGCCTGGGTTTTCGCAGACATCGCCGCCTCGGTTTCTCACGCACAGCATATGCCGACGCATATTTTCATTCAGCACGGCATGTGGCAACAAGTATCCGATTCGAACCAGATCGCCTATGACACAGCCGTCGCATTGTGGGTGCCTGGCGATAACGCTGGCTCAATGACCCATGCACTTGACTGGGGCCAGTACGGTGACCTGCAACTCGGCGACTACGACAAGGCCGCACTGTGGATCAAGCGCATGGAAGGGATAGTCGAAAGAAATTCTGACCAACGACGGATCATCGAAGCGTTGCCGACGGTCAAGGCACGAATGATTCTCGAGACGCAGCAATGGCAAGTGACGCCAATCACTGAGGGATCACACGATACCGAGCTTTTGGCGACTGGCATCAGCGCGGTGCACCTGGGCGATCTGGATACGGCGCAAAAAGCAGCGGATCGACTTGCGGCAAAAGCGGCGGAACTGAATGACGGTGACCGCTCCTACTATGCGCGAAACGGCAAACCAGTAGAGATCATGTATCTGTCTGTGAGCAGCTTGATCGCTATCGAAAAGGGCGATACTGGCAAGGGACTCGCGATGCTGGCAGAAGGCGTCGATATCGCTGATTCGATGCGGCCGCCGAATGGCGCGCCGAATCCATTGAAGCCGATTCACGAGCTTTACGGTGAACAGCTGCTAGCAGCCAACAAGGCAGATGAGGCTGTGGTGCAATTCAGCAATTCACTGCTGCGTACGCCGAACCGGCCACTGTCATTACTCGGCCTGGCACGCTCCTATGCGGCATTGGGTGATGAAGACGCTGCCAAAAAACAATACCAGAAGTTGGCGGACGTCTGGAAAGACAGGGATTTCCCTGTTCTTGAAGAAGCGAATCGTTACCTGGCTGCGGCTGACGACGCGGACTAAAGTTCAAAAAGAACAAACGTCATTGCGAGCGAAGCGCGCAAATCTTCACTAGTACCAATGTCATTGCGAGGAGCGCAGCGACGAAGCAACCTCCTAATGGGCTCGTCAGGCAATCAAGAGGTTGCCACGTCGGGCTTCGCCCTCCTCGCAATGACGTCGCTCTTCTTAACTTCGTGCCTGAAAATGGGGTCAGATCCCATTTGTCTATTGATCCAGCACGATGGACACGCGTCGATTACGTCGTCCTTTCTTCTCGACTTTGCCAACGCGAACCTGCCCGACTTCCCCCGTCGATTTCAGATGGGTTCCGCCGCACGGTTGCAAATCGACGCCTTCGATTTCCAGCAGCCGGACTTTCCCGGCGCCTCTCGGTGGTTGCACAGACATTGTTCGAACCAGATCAGGCTGTGCGTCGAGTTCTTCATCGGTAATCCAGCGGTGACTGAGCGGATGATCGGCGGCAACCAGTGCCTGGATTTTCGCCGTGACTTGTTCCTTGTCGACGGTGTCTTCCATATCGAAATCTAGTCGGCTTTTTGTGGCGGAAATATTGCCGCCGGTGACGCCGTACTGCAGCACCGAGCCTAATAAGTGTAGTGCGGTATGCATGCGCATGTGCAGGTAGCGCCGGTCCCAGTCCAGGGTGGCCGTGACTGAGGTACCTTCGTCCGGAATTGCGGCGTCGGTGTCGGTTAGATGGCGGATAGCGCCGGCATCACCGTAGCGGGTGTCGTTGATATCCAGGCTGCCGCCGTCCCAGCTGATCATTCCGGTGTCGCCCGGTTGGCCGCCGCCCATGGGATAAAAAACCGTTCGATCGAGAACGATGCTCTCAGGCCCGGATTCGACCACCGTCGCCTGGCATTCCCTGAGGTATGAATCTTCGCGGAATAGTGCTTCGGTCATTGCTGCGCGCTCCTTTATTCAGTCCTCAAATGTAACGGTTGGTTTGCACATACGCAAAAGTCTGTTTGTATAATGAGTAACTCAACCCTGGATGATTTCTCTGAATCGCGTCATGTCTGAACCACCAGCCTTCGGCAAGCGCCCCTCGGGACGTTTCTTCGTCAAAATGCATGGCCTCCGCAATCACTTCGTGATCACGGATGCCCGCGAGGCGGCGTATCACCCCGACGAGCAGGAAATCGTTCGTATCTGCGATCCGCAGACGGGCGTCGGTGGC
>SMUY01070362.1_pt1 | contig 11013 bp, 9 predicted proteins | sample 2456441 | NCBI WGS metagenome assembly SMUY01 (sample SAMN11095931, study PRJNA526329) | marine sediment metagenome | biome: Marine sediment; feature: Surficial sediment; material: Deep marine sediment; isolation source: Hadal surficial sediment | place: Pacific Ocean | collected 2014-11 | depth 0-1...
CACCTGCATGATAGGACCCTCAGGCTGCGGCAAAACGACGACTTTAAGCATCCTGCTCGGCCTGGACAGGGACTATGCGGGCTCCATCGATGCCATATTCGCCCAATCGCGTATCGGCGTGGTTTTTCAGGAACCGCGGCTATTGCCCTGGCGGAATGTTGAGGAAAATATCCGCCTGGCGCTGCCGGACGCCATGGCTGGCCGCGACCTGTCGGAACTATTTGCCCAGGTCGGCCTGACCGAATTTCGCAACGCTTATCCGGCCGAACTCTCGCTTGGCATGGCGCGCCGCGCTGCTCTCGCCCGCGCTTTTGCCATCGAGCCGGAAATTCTCGTTCTCGACGAGCCCTTCGTGTCGCTCGACGAGGCGACGGCAAACCGCTTGCGCGACGGGCTCGCCGCTCTCCTTGCGAAACGTTCCGCGACAGTGCTCATGGTCACCCACAACATTCGCGAAGCGGTGCGGCTCGCCGACCATCTTCTCATCCTTTCGGACCGCCCGGCGCACCTCGTCGAAGCGGTTGATGTCGACCTGCCGCCCGCCGCGCGCACCGGCGAACCGGCCGAAGCCTTTATCCGGGTGCTTGAAACCCGCCATCCGGGTCTGGTTCTGCTTTAACTCAAGTTTCGGGGCCTTGGCGGGTCCGGAAACCGCGCCCCGGATCATAGCCGATGACGGTCAGAGCGCCGGCTGCCACAGCCACGCCCGCCACCACGGCAAGCGAGAGCGGCGCTATTTCCAGATAGAGAGCGAAGCGGACGGCCTCGATTGCATGGGTGAAGGGATTGATGGCGCAGATGGTGGCAAGCACGTCGCTGGATTCGCGCATTTTCCAGATTGGATAGAGGGCTGAGGACAGGAAGAAGGCCGGAAAGATGACAAAGTTCATGACGCCGGCAAAATTCTCAAGCTGGCGGATTTGCGAAGAAAGAAACAGCCCGAATGCGCCCAGCATCAGGCCGGTCAGGATAAGAACCGGCAATACGGCGATATAGCCGGCGGGCGGGAAGGTGATGCCGAACAGCGCGGCGATCGCCAAAAACGCGTAGACCTGAAACAGCGAAACCACCGTGCCGGCGGCAATCTTGCACAACAGCAGATAACTGCGCGGCAGCGGCGTCGTCAAAAGCACCCGCATGGAGCCCATTTCGCGGTCATAGACCATCGACAGCGAGGACTGCATGCCGTTGAAAAGCTGGATCATGCCGATCAGTCCGGGCACGATATAGACCTCGTAGGGGATATAGGTCTGATAGGGCGGGATGATCGACAAACCGAGCGCGGCGCGAAACCCGGCGGCGAAGACGACCAGCCAGATGAGCGGCCGCACAAGCGCTGAAAAGAACCGGCCGCGCTGCTTGATAAAGCGCAGTATTTCGCGCCTCAACACTGCCCGGAAGGCTGACCAATAGCGCACCACAATCATGCCGGCTCGCCTTTACCGGTTTCCGTCAGCCGCGAAAAAGCCTCCGCAACGGTGCCGGCGGAGGCGCCTGCAAGCACCTGGGCGACATCGCCTTCGGCCTGAACCATGCCGCGATCAAGCACCACAAGCCGGTCATCCTCCCACACCTCGTCGATCAGATGTGTCGCCCAGAGAACCGCCGTGCCGTTTACGGCACGGGCGTGAAGATCTGCAACGATCGCCTCGCGGGTAGGAATGTCGAGGCCGACAGTGGGTTCGTCGAGGATCAGGATCGCCGGTTCATGCAAGGTTGCGCGGACGATTTCCACACGCCGCCGGTGACCGCCATTGAGTTCGCGCACGGTGTCGTTGGCGCGCTCGGCAAGCCCAAACCGTTCCAGTCCGGCGGCGATTCGCTCCCTGGCCACAGGCCGGGCAATGCCACGCAAATCGGCGAAATACGTCAGATTCTGGCGAATTGTCAGATCGAGATCGAGCGTTGGTTGCTGAAAGACAATGCCCAGCGGCTCCAGCGCCGCCGCTGCCGCCGCCTTGAGCGAGCGGCCGGCGATGAATATCTCGCCTTGCCTGAGCGGAAGAAGCCGGGAGATCAGTCCGAAAAGCGTCGTTTTCCCCGCCCCGTTCGGACCCAGCAGAACCGTCACCCGGCCCGATGGCACAGAAAAACCGACGCTCTCCAGCGCCCGCCGCTTGGAATAATGATGGCTGATATCGGCCAGTTGGAGTGCGGCGTTGGTCATGTCAGGGCGTTCGTTTATCAAGCCGGCAGACGCTTTCGCTGATATCGATGCCGAGGCTGTCGAGAATATTGTCCTTGTGCAAATATCCCTCGATCGGTGCGCGCGCGATCACCGCATTATAGGTGTGCAGCAGGATCGGCTGGCGCAGTTGATGGTCCCAGGGCCGAAAGCTGCCCGCCAGACCCTTGTACAGATCAATGGCGAATTTGTCGTCGGTTAGGGTCTGTTTGATCGTCGCGACATCGGTGCTGGCGCTTCGGGCCACGGCCTCCACAACGGCGCGCACGGCGACCCAGGCCGCCCAGTCCTGCGCCGCCATGCGGCGCGAGGCGCGCCGGTCGAAGCGCTGGTTGAGCTGCGGCGCGCCATAGCGCTCCCACGTCCAGTGCCAGGCCGAGGCGACCAGCCCGTCCGTGCCGACAACCGGCCGCGGCCGGTATGTGGCGAAGGGCACATAGCGACCGAAATCACCCTCGCCATCGGCCAGGAATACTACGTCATAGCGCGCGCCACCGGTTAAAAGCGCGATGTTGTTCTTGTCGCGCTCGCGCGGATCATTGCCCAGAACGAAGGCGCGCCGGGCGGCGATGGTCAAGCTAAATTTTTTCGCCGAGGCAGTGAACCGGTCAGCGAGGTTTTGATCTTCTTGCGTCTCGCGCGCCAGAACAAGAACCCGTGACCAGCCGCGGCTTTTCAGATATTGCGCCATCGCATCGGTCAGCATGCGATTTGAGGGCAGCGCATGAAACAGCGACGTTGCGCATTCCGATTGCCTGAGCATGTCGTCGCGGTGGCGGATGTTGAAGAATATGACATCGTCTCTATCGGAAAATCGCCTGACGACGGCTCGAAACGGGGCAAGCGGTAGGTCGAGCAGGACGGCCTTGGCGGGTTTTTGCGCGAGGAGCCCGGCAACCGCATCGGCCGCGTTCCCGGCCGTTTCCAGTTCGACATGGGCAAACGTGAATTTTACACCGATAGAGCGGCCGATGACCCTGCTTTCGCGGATTGCGGCTTTCGCCCCCTCGATCGGCGGCTTGCGATCGCGCAGGACAAGGCCGGTATAGCCCTTGGCCCGGGCATAATAGGCATCGCCGGCGAGCGACACGTACAGGAAGGCAAAGGGCTTTGCCTCGCCGGCCGCCAAAGCCCTGTCCGGCCGTATCGGCATGGCAAAAAGCAGGATCGTCAGCCCGACGCCCAAAAACCAGCGCAAAGCTGTGCCTTCAATAATCATCGATCAAGATTCCGTATGGCACCATGCCAACCGGTACGGATTTGATCGGCTTCAGGCTGGCGGTGTCAATGATGGTGATATCGTCGGAGAGGCCGTTGGCCACATAGAGCTTTTTTTCATCGTTTGTCAGCGCCAATCCCCAGGCCCGTTTGCCCACCAGAATATAGTCGATGACCTTGCGGTTGGGCACATCGACCACGGCGACATGGTTGGCGCGGCCGAGCGCCACATAGGCGCGTTGCCCGTCCCTGGTGATCAGCAGATCGACCGGAGTTACCTGCTCCTTGCGAAAGCCGGTTGGGAGAAACGGAATATCGGCAACGACCTTCAGGGTTTTGAGGTCGATGATATCGACGATACCGGCAAGTTCCGCGGTCACCCAGAGTTCCGCGCCATCGGGGGTGAGCGCAAAGCGGCGCGGCCGCGTATCGACCAGGATGTCCTTGATCACCTCGCCTTTTTCCAGGTCGATGACATGAACGAGATTGGCAGCTTCCGATGCGACGAAGACAAGCTTGCCGTCGGGGGTGATCTGCACGCCCTCCGGCTCTTCGCCGGTTTCGAATTCGGCCAGGAACTCCCGCTCGACCACATCGAACACGGTGGCTGTTGCGTCCTCTTCGTTGGAGATGACCAGGCGCCGGCCGTCGGGATGCAGATCGAAGGTCTCTGGCTCCTCCACGTCCAGAATCCGTCCGACCAGTTCCAGGCTTTCCGTGTCGTAGATGGCAATCTGATCGTCATCGGCGCAGCCGACATAGAATTGGGTTCTGTCGGCGGAAAAATGCATGCCGCGCGGCCGTGCGCAGGTATCGATCGTCTTCACCACTGTGTCACTGGCGTCGAGAATTGTGAGCGTGCTGGATTTTTCGTTGCTGATGATGATGTTGCCGGTGCCGGCGGCGATAGCGCCGCCGACCCAAACCAGGCAGGCCAGCAAACCGGCGCCGATTGTTTTTGTCGCTGGCCATGTGAAAAATTTTGCGACATTTGGCTGCCCGGCAATGCTCATTGGCTCTTTTCCTCGCTAGTTTTGTCGTGCTAACGTTTTTTTTGGCACGATTTCAAACGAAATCTGCCTGGCAACAAAAAATCGCGGGAGGTAATTATGCGACCAAGGTCGTTCTCAGCAGTAAAATATTTATCGGTAATTGCGGTGACAGCCGGTCTTGCCTTGCCTGGCACGGCGGGTGCCCAGGAAGTGAAACGCGGCACCCTCTATGGCGATATGGGAGTGGTGACGCAGGATTTGCTCAACCGGGCTGCCGGCGATGGCAACAACTTCCTTCACACAAACGGCAATTACCAGCAGACGCGGTACTATCCCAATCGGCAGATCAATGTCGATAATGTCGCCAATCTGCGGCCGGCCTGGATTTTTCAGACCGAGATTGTGGAGACGATGGAAACGACGCCGATCGTCATAAACGGCATCATGTATGTGACGACGGCATTCGACCATGTCTATGCGCTGGATGCGCGCACCGGCCAGCAGATCTGGCACTACAAGCACAATATGGGGGCGATCACGACCTTCTGCTGCGGGCCGAACAATCGCGGCGTCGCCGCCCTGAACGACAAGGTCTATCTGGGCACCCTCGACGCCAAGCTTGTGGCGCTCGACGCCAAGACCGGCAAGCTGGTCTGGGAAACCCAGATTGCCGATCCAGCGCTCGGCTATTCGGAGACCATGGCGCCGACGGCCGTTGACGGCATGATCCTGATCGGCACCAATGGCGGTGAATACGGTGTTCGCGGTTTCGTCAAGGCTTACGACGCCGAAAGCGGCGAATTGAAGTGGACGTTCCACACGACCGCGGAAAATTCCGTCGGCGTATGGGCCACCCATGACGCCACCGGACGCGATATGCTGCGCGACATCGCGGCGGAAAAGGCCAATCTCGCCAGCATGGGCGATCCGTACAAGACGCTTGGCGGCGGTGTCTGGCAGAACCCGGCGGTCGATCTGGAAACACGGCGCATCTATTTCGTTGCCGGTAATCCCTCACCCGACCTCGACGGCTCGCTGCGTCCGGGCGACAATCTTTACACCAACTCGCTCATTTCGGTGAATCTGGATACCGGCGAATATGTCTGCCACTTCCAGTATATCGCCCATGACGTGTGGGATCTGGACGCGGTCAGCCCGCCGGTCATCACCACGGTCGCCGACAAGGACGGCAATCCGGTCAAAGGCATTCTGCATGGCGGCAAGAGCGGCCATATTTATATCCACAAGGCCGACGACTGCAGCCTGATCCGCTTCTCCGAAGCCATGGTGCCGCAGGAGAATATGTGGGTGCTGCCGACCAAGGATGGCGAGCGGATGCTGCCGGGCGCCAATGGTGGCGTGGAATGGTCACCCCTGGCGGTCGATGCCAATCTCGGCCTGACCTATGCCATCAATCTGCATCAGCCGATGACCTATCATGTGGAATCGACGCCCTATCCGGAAGGCAAGCTCTGGCTCGGCGGTGCATTCAAGGTCATCGCCTCAGAAGAGCAGTGGGGAAATGTGACCGCAGTCGACTACAATACCGGCGCCATCAAATGGCAGGTGAAGACCGAACAGCCGATGATCGGCGGCATTTTAGCCACAGCCGGCGGCCTAGTGTTCACCGGCGAGGGCAACGGTCTCTTCAAGGCCTATGATTCAGAGACCGGGTCGGAGCTGTGGCGCTTCCAGGCGGGCGCCGGCGTTAACGCGCCGCCAGCCTCCTACACAGTGGGCGGCAAGCAGTACATTGTCGTTGCCGCCGGCGGCAATACCCAGCTCAATTACAAGCGGGGCAACAACATCATTGCCTTCACGCTTGCCGACTGAGCCGGGTTACATGTGAAACGCGACGGGGCGCTTGCGGGCGCCCCGTTTTTTCGCGACCATTTTTGCACTTGCTGAGGGCCCGTCAAGTCGATGACAAGACTGCTTCATCCGCTCGTCCTGGTAGCCGCCATTCTCGCCTTGGCCGCCGGCAACGCGGCGGCGCAGAAACGCATCACTCCCTCGCCGCAGATTGAGGACCAGGTGGCGCAGTGTCTGGCATGTCACGGCGAGGACGGCCGGCCGGCCGTGGAAGACGCGCCGATCATATTCGGCCAGGAGCTTTATTATCTCTTCGTCCAGTTGCGCGATTTTGCCGCCGGCCGACGCGAAAGCGAGATCATGACGCCGATCGCCTCAGAACTGGACCGCAAGCAGATGGAAGCACTGGCGAAGTATTTTTCCGAACAAAAATGGCCGACGATCCAGGCCGCCTCGACGGACGAGCAAAGGACGATCGGTGAGCGTATCGGCAGTTCCGGCCAGTGCCCGCAATGCCATCTGGGCGGCTATAACGGCGTCAGCCGCAATCCCCGGCTGGCCGGGCAGACGCCGGAATATCTGGAAAAGACCATGCTCGACTTCAAATACCGGCGCCGCAAGAACGCGCCCGACAAATCGGTGCTTATCGAAAGCTATTCGGACGAAGATCTGGCGGCGATGGCGCACTATCTCGCCGGCTTCTGACCGGCGGCGCGAAACCGTTCATCGCGCAAACAGCGCTTTAATTTCATCGCTTGCGGCAAGTTCCCATGCGCCATAGCCGTCACGGTCCATCAATTCGGGATCGGCACCGGCCTTGAGCAGGGCTTCCACGATTTGCCGATGGCCGCGCCCGGCGGCGATCATCAGAGCCGTCTGGCCGCGATTGTCGGCAAGATCGAGCGTTGCATTGGCGGCGAGCAGAATATCGATCGTTACCAGCGCTTCGGCTTGCGGCACGTCGTTGGGATGACCGGCAGACCACATCAGCGCGGTGAGGTCGTTTTTATCGCGGATGTTGGCATCGACATTTGCCGCCAGGAACAGTTTGACGATTTTGGCATGGCCCTTGGCCGCGGCATACATGATCGGCGGTTTGCCGGTCCCGTCCGGCTGCGCAGGATCGGCGCCGGCCGCAATCAGCATCTTGACCAGACGGCGGTTGCCATTGAAGGCGGCGGCGCCCAGCGGCGTGACGCCGGCGCGGTTCTGGACAGACACATTGCCGCCGCGATCCAGCAGAAACTTGACCATTTTTCGTTCGTTGGAAATCGCCGCCCGAAGCAGCGCCGTGGAGCCGTTGAGATTGGCGTGGCCCAGCGCTGCGCCCTTGTCGAGGAAGTAGGCGACAAGATCGCTGTGGCCGTTCGCTGCGGCAAGGACGAGCGCGGTATTGGCGAAGCGGTCGCGGGCGGCGAGCGAGGCGCCCTGATCCAGCAGGCCGACGGCAACGGCGCCGCAACCCTTTTGGGCCGCATCGAACAGAAATATGTTGAGCTGGCGCGAATCCAAATTTCCCGGTTGTTGGGTAATGTTTTGCGCAAGCGCTTGGCAGACAATGGTATTTTCGTCCTTTGGCAGGCTGGCGCCCTGCGCTTTTGCATCCGCCATGAAGGGGGGGCGGAAAAGTGTGGACGAGACCGCCAGAAGACCGGCGATGGCGACGATCCGGGCGAGAATACGAAAACTGGAACGCATTGATTTGAAAACCTCTTAGCTGGCCCGCTCGCTCACCTGTGCTTGATGAACGTTCCCTCGCGCAATTGGGAGTAGGCCTGCTCCAGTTCGGTATTCGTATTCATCACGATAGGCCCGTGCCAGGCTACCGGCTCCTCGATCGGCTTGCCGGAAATCAGCAGAAACCGGATGCCCTCCTCGCCGGCCTCGACCGTCACCTCGTCGCCGCTGTCGAAGAGCACGAGCGACCGGTTGCCGGTCTGCTCCCTGACCAGAACATCCCTGTGGTCGATTTCCTTTTCCGTCAGCACGCCGAAGGGTTCGGAAGCATCGCAAAACGTTCCCGATCCTTCAAAAACATAGGCGAAAGCGTGCCGGTCTGTCTCAACGGGCAGGGTTTTTCGCTGGCCGGCCGGGACAGAAATGTCGAGATAGCGCGGATCGGCGGCAATGCCCTCCACCGGACCGCTTTTTCCCCAGAAGTCGCCGCAGATAATCCGAACGCGGGTGCCATCATCGTCGATGACCTCGGGAATTTCGACAGCGGGAATATCCTGGTAGCGCGGCGCCGTCATTTTATGCGCGGCGGGCAGGTTGGCCCAGAGCTGGAAGCCGTGCATGCGCCCTTGGCGGTCGCCCTTCGGCATCTCCTGATGAAGAATGCCGCTGCCGGCGGTCATCCACTGCACGTCGCCGGCGCCGAGCGATCCCCGATTTCCCAAACTGTCGCCGTGGTCCACCGTCCCGGCAAGCACATAGGTGATGGTCTCAATGCCGCGGTGCGGATGCCAGGGGAAACCGGCGCGGTAATCGTCGGGGTTATCGTTGCGGAAATCGTCGAACAGCAGAAACGGGTCGAACTCGCCGGTGTCGCCAAAGCCAAAGGCGCGATGGAGTTTCACTCCGGCGCCTTCCAGTGTGGGCCTGGATTGGGCAATTCGTTTTACCGGTCGAATGGACATGGCGGCTGACACCTTATCTGGGGTTCCCGGCACTTTATCTGGTGGCGGGAACGGTGATGGCAAGGGACAGTATATAAGGGCGGGGGGAGAAAAACGGCAAGATCACATCGTCATAGCTCGTGCCGTATCCGTACCCGGCTCTCAGATCCGGCATTTTGGTCTGCGTTTGTGGCGGAGATGCCCGCCGGTTGTCGATTTTGATCAGGTGTGCTTGAACCGGGGCCGGATCATCCGCTCTCGGCCGCAATCGCGGGCCAATTAGGAAGGAAAATCGTCGTCATGAATCGTATTGTTGTTAGCCTCTTGGTCGCGACGTTTGGTTTTGGAACCCCGGCTTTTGCCAGCGAAGACATGGTCGCCGCCGGGGAGAAGGTGTTCAAGAAGTGCAAGGCCTGCCACGCGGTTGGCGAGGGCGCCAAGAACAAGGTCGGCCCGCAGTTGAACGATCTGTTCGGCCGCGTTCCCGGCATGGGTGATGATTATCGATATTCAAAGGCGATGGTCGCCTATGGCGAGGACGGCAAGGTCTGGGATGATGAGCTCCTGACCGCCTTTCTGGCCGGCCCGAAAAAGGCCGTCAAAGGCACCAAGATGGGATTTCGCGGCCTGAAAAAGGCCGACGACATCGCCAATATCCTCGAATATCTCAAGACATTCGACGCCGATGAGGAAAGCGATCCCAAGGAAGAAAGCAGCGGCTGATTGTCGGGAAACCGGACCGGGTTTCGTTCCTCACACGCCCCTCACACGCCAATGGAATGCCGGGCCGCGCCGGTGGCGAAATAGCTGTCGAAGCTGGCGCAGATCGCCCGCACATAGGGCCGGCCGCTGTCGGTGATGACAAAGCCGTCGCGCTCACGGCGGAAAAAGCCGTTCCGATCGCGATCGGCGAGACGATTGGCCTCTTCGATGACCGGCCGCGCATCCCCGCCGAACCGGTTCACAAGATCGGCGCGGCTGAGGGTGAAATCGCACATCAGCCGTTCGATGACGAAACGGCGAACCCGATCCTCATTTGATACGGCGATGCCGCGGCAGGTCGCCATTTCGCCCGATTCAATGGCGCGGCAATAGCTGCCAGTATCGACGATATTCTGCACATAGCCCTGCGGCATTTGGCCGATGGCCGATGCGCCAAGGCCGATCAGCGCATCGCAATCGTCGACCGTATAGCCCTGGAAATTGCGGTGCAGCCGGCCGGTACGGCTGGCGATCGCCAGGTCATCCTCAGGTCTGGCGAAATGGTCCATGCCGACCCGGCAATAGCCGGCCGCAACCAGCCGGTTTGCGGCATCGTTCGATTGGGCGAGCCGCTCGCGCGCATCGGGCAATGCGCTTTCCTCGATCATCTTCTGGTGCCGCTTCATCCATGGCACATGGGCGTAGCCGAAAAGGGCGACCCGGTCGGGATTGAGGGCGATGACCTTGTCGACCGTGGCCGTGATTCCCGCGCCGGTCTGATGCGGCAGGCCGTAAAGGAAATCGATGTTCAGCGAACCGACGCCGTGGGCGCGCAGGGCATCGATCACCAAGGCGGTTTCTTCAAAACTCTGACGCCGGTTGATGGCCTTTTGAACAACCTCGTTGAAATCCTGGACGCCGAGGCTGGCTCTGTTCATGCCGGCTTCGGCCAGGGCGGCAATGCGGTCCGCGTCAAGATTGCGCGGGTCGATCTCGACAGCGAATTCGGCGTCAGTGGCCACCGGGAACGCATCGCGGACCGCTCGGCCAAGGCCGATAATGTCATCGGGGTTCAGAATCGTCGGCGATCCACCGCCCCAGTGGATGCGGTTGATGGTCACCTTGCCGGGAAGGCTGCCAGCAATCAGGCCGATCTCCTTTTTGAGCGAGGCAAGATAGGCGGCAACGGGATCGTAGCGGCGGGTTTGCTTGGTGTGGCAGCCGCAGAACCAGCACAAGGTGTCGCAAAACGGAATATGGAGATACAACGACAACCGCGCCCCGGCGGGCAGCGCGGCGAGCCATTTTGCATAATTCGCGCCGTCGATACCGTCGTGAAAATGGGGGGCGGTGGGATAGCTGGTATAGCGCGGCGCCGGGCCGGAATTTTTCAGGATCGAAGCTTTTGTCATGGCGCGACAAAACCGCGTTCGCCCGCATTGTTCCTTGATCTTGATCAAGCGGCCCGGTGGATCGTAGCGTTTAC
>SMUY01124882.1_pt1 | contig 11012 bp, 10 predicted proteins | sample 2456441 | NCBI WGS metagenome assembly SMUY01 (sample SAMN11095931, study PRJNA526329) | marine sediment metagenome | biome: Marine sediment; feature: Surficial sediment; material: Deep marine sediment; isolation source: Hadal surficial sediment | place: Pacific Ocean | collected 2014-11 | depth...
ACATACACGTTCGTGTCATCGAACATGATCCATGCCTCGGTCTTCTCCGTGGCAGGCGCGCCCTCCACCGGTACTTGCTGGATGAAGTCGGTGATCGCCGGCACCGTGTGGTACACCGCTTCGTCGAGCTGACCGTCGAGCCGGATGCCTGCGTCCAGCTTGATGGCCCGTACCGTCGCACGTCCCTGTGCGTCCCGCGTCACGACCTCGGGGGCCGACGGCGGGGGTGGACCATCGATCGCGGCAAGCAGCGCAGCCCCACCGACCGAGAACCCTGCGCTGGCCACGGTGCCAGCCGTCGTGCGGCCGCCCGGGCTCGACGCCGTTGGCGGCCCTCCGGCCGATGGGGGAACGACCGCGGCCGATGGTGGTGCCGCTGCCGGCTCCGACCCGGGCCGCTCAGCCTGGGCAGGTAGCGGGGCGGCTGCCACGCGCGGCGGCGGACCCGACAGCTCCGCCACGACGCGATCCTGCAGGCTGAAGAGATCGTCGAGCGCGCCGTCAATCTTCGCCGACCGGACGATGGCGCCGGTCGCGACGTCGACGAGCCGCCCGGTGATCCGGATCACCGCGCCGAGCCGCTGGTAGGCGCCGCTGACCACGTACCGTGCGCCCAGACGGCGGCCGACCTCCAACACCTCGTCGGTCGCCGCTGTCCCGCCGTCCCCGCTGGCCTCTCGCATGGTCTCCGAAACCCGCGCGCGTGCGATGACCGCATATCTGCCCGGGAGCCCGGTCGCCAGTGATTCGGCGATGCCGGCGCCGATCCAGTCGTCCGCGGGGTCCTCTGTGAGGTTCGTGAACGGGATGATCGCCACGGTCTGGGACGGCGATCCGCCGGACCGGTCGGCGTCCTGCCGAGCCGACACCGGGATCGTCGATGCCAGGACCGCGAACGCCAGCACCGCCCGACACACGATCCGAGTTGGCACGTCTACGCAGCTCCGTATCAGTCTTTTCACCAGCGCGCCTGTCGTCGAGCCGGGCCACAACGCTCTCCCCAATTAGGATACGTCGAAGACAGGCAGCCGTTTACGTGGGTCGGCGTGGCCCATGAGCGGCGCGGGCAGGAGTTGCGCTAACCCTTTGGGCCTATTTTGTTTTCGAGCGGGACCCGGGTCCGTCATGAGTCCGGTCTGGTTGGGTAGACAGATCCGGCCGAGGAGACGTTTGAGTGTTTGAGATCAGTGGTCGCGTTGGGGTAGGATCAGGTCTGAAACCGACGAGATTCTATCAACGCGGATTATCCTGGAGTGAAACAGATGTCGATGAAGAGCGCCACCATCAAAGTGTCCGGTGTTCTCCTGTGTGCGTTCGCGGTCGCGGCCACTGCGCCGGTGTCGGCGAGCGCGGCCGAGGCGGAAGCCACTCCGACGTTCACGAAGGATGTCGCCCCGATCTTCCAGGCCAAATGCGAAGCGTGCCATCGGGCCGGCTCAATAGCGCCGATGTCTCTGGTCACCTACGCCGAGTCCCGGCCCTGGGCCCGGTCGATCAAGGACCGTGTGTCGACCCGGCAGATGCCACCCTGGCACATCGACCGCACCGTCGGCATCACGAAGTTCAAGAACGACCGGTCCCTGAGCGACGAGCAGCTCGACACGATCGTCCGCTGGGTCGACGGCGGGGCGCCGCGGGGCAACCCCGAGGACATGCCGGCCGCGGTTGACTGGCCGGACGAGTCCATCTGGAACTTCGCCGAGCAGTTCGACGGTCCGCCGGACCTGATCATCGAGTCGACCCCCTACACGATGCCCGCCTTGGCGAGCGACGTGTGGTGGAAGCCGCAGGTGCCGACCGGGCTGACCGAGGAGCGCTGGGCGCGCGCCATCGAGAGCCGGCCGAAGACGGTCGCAGGTCGTAAAATGATCCACCACGCGATCGCCAGACTCGTCCAGGAAGAGCCCGACGCGCAGATCCGGCAGGCCAACCAGGCCAACCCCGCCGCCGGCGTGGACCGCTCCCGGAGCGCCGGTACGTTCATGGAGTGGGCCGTCGGCAAGCAGGGCGAGATCATGCGTCCGGGTAGCGGCAAGCTGATGCTGCCGGGCTCCGAGATCCTGTGGGACATCCATATGGCGGCGTCAGGTGAGGAGGTCACCGACAGCGTCCAGCTCGGCGTCTACCTCTATCCCAAGGACTCGCCGCCCGAGCACCGGCAGGTGTTGCATCTGATGGGCACCGGCCGAATGGACATTCCGCCCAACAGCCTCACCATGACCGAGGGTTTCTTCCCGCTGCAGCGCGCCGGCCGGATCGAGAGCTTCCAGCCGCACATGCACCTGCGCGGCACGGCAATGTCGCTAGAGGCGATTCTGCCAAGCGGCCGCCGTCAGCTCCTGAGCCACGTGGGCGACTTCAACTTCAACTGGCACAACAGCTACGTTTACGCCGACGACGTGGCGCCGTTGCTGCCGAAGGGCACGCTCATGAAGGTGACGGCGTGGTACGACAACACCGCCGCGAACCGGTCCAACCCGGACCCGGACGTCTGGGTCGGCAGCGGCAGTCGCACGACCGACGAGATGGGTCACGCATGGGTGAACATCACCTACTTCGACGACGAGGAGTTCGAGGCCGAGGTCGCGAAACGCGAGGCCGCCCAGGCCGAGGCCGGGGGCGCGCAGTAGCGTCAGTGTGAGGGCGCCGTTCGCATCGCGAGCGGCGCCTTTCGTCGTTCAGTCCCTCACCGAACGTTCCGTCTCGTGTCGTCTGTTCCTCGCACACCCGTCCAGCACGTTGGGAGTACGCCACCATGAATCCGTTTCGCCTCTCCGTCATCGCCCTCACCGTTGTCACGGCATGTTTGATCATCGTGGGTGTCACAGAGGCGCAGCGTCCACGGTCCCCGCTGGTACTCGAGCCGCTTGGGGCCACCGGCGAGGCGATCTGGCCCGCGTACGAGGCCTGGTCGCGGAACGAGGACGGCACCGTGACGCTGCTCCTGGGCTACTTCAATCGGAACGACGAGGCGGTGGAGGTCCCGATCGGGGACGACAACAGCATGGGCCCCGGTGCACAGGACATGGGACAGCCGACCCACTTCCTGCCCGGCCGGCATTTTGGGGTCTTCTCCGTGACGGTGTCGGAAGCAGAGGCCGAGCGAAAGTTGACCTGGGCGATTCGCGTCAACAACCAGCTGTCGGAGATCGCGTTCTGGAACAACCCGGAGTATTACGCCAACCCGTTCCTGGAGCTGGCCACCGGCAACACGCCGCCGGCGCTCAGGGTTGGCGCCAGCGGCGACGAGATCCAGGGCCCGCCACACGGGATCGCCGCGACCTACGCGACGACCGTTGGCGAGCCGCTGACGCTGCTGGCGAGCGCCGCCGACCAGCCGCAAACGGACGAGGCGGAGTCGCCTGAGCCGAGGGCCGATCGCGGCGGCCGCGGCGGCCGCCGCCGCGCGCCACTGAGCATCACCTGGAAGAAGTTTCGCGGACCGGGTGAGGTGACCTTCGAGGCCGAGGGGATCGACGCGGGCGCGGAATTGATCCACGAGTTTGATGACCTCGCCGGCGGCGAGACGAGGACCACCGTGACCTTCAGCGAGCCGGGTCAGTACCGGCTGATGGCGACCGCTAACGACAACTCGGGGAGCAGCAGCAGACAGTGTTGCTGGACCACCGCCCACGTCGATGTGACGGTCAGCCCGTAGAAGGGCTGCTGCGACAGGCGCGCCAGTGTCTCCCTCTCCGCGTGCTGCCCTGAACGGAGCACGTGTGGCCGACGGGGGGAGAGGATCGGCGTGAGGGCGAAGGACGGCGGGCGAATGCCCGCCGTTTGTTTTTTCTCCCACTTCTCCCCCCCCAGGTCGGCGTCGGTAGTAGGATCACCACCAACGCCGACCACGCCGTCCCGGAGATGAATGAAGGGGGGCCGTCATGCAGGGTGCTCGAAGATTCGTTGTCGCGAGCGTCGCGTCGGTCGTCGTGCTGGTGGCTGGTGTGGAGCTGGCGCAGGCCCAGGACACCTGGGTGCGCGTCAACATCGTCCAGGTCAAACCGGAAAGACTCTCTGACTTTATCAAGCTGTACCGGGACGAGATCAACCCGGCGCTGCGGAAGGCCGGTGTGCCCTGGCGGTCCGTCTGGCAGACGGGTGAGTTCGGCGAGACCTACGAGCGGCACTTCGTCACACCGATGGCAAGCTTCGCGGATCTCGATGCCGGCGGGCCGCTCGGTCGGGTGCTCGAGCCCCGCGAGCTCGAGCGGCTGCTCGAGAAGCTTCGCCGCTCGATCGACCGACGGCAGAGCTACGCCGTGCTCTATCGAGCCGATCTCAGCGTGGAAGCGGACGATGTCAGCGGGTTTCCGATTGCACGGGTGACCAACCTCCAGGTGGCGCCGGGGCGGGGCGCCGACTTCGAGGCGTTGCTCCGCGAGAACCTCGAGACGTTCCGGGCGGCCGGCGTGGTGTTCGGCGTCTACCAGCGCCAGTTCGGTCCGGGCCCGGTCGTCTGGCAGATCGTCGAGAACCTCCGAAGCTACGCCGAGCTCGCGCGCGGCGGGATTCTCCGCGCATTCGGCGACGAGTCCGGGCGGATGGCGTCCCAGATGGGTGGGTTGCTCATCAGCATCGAGCGGACCGTCCTGGAGTATGACCCGACGCTCAGTTTCACCGCGGTGGCCGAGCCGTCAGGCCGGCAAAACTAGACCGCGTCTTTGCGCTCTCACCACGACAGGCTCCGTTCACCGAGTCTAGCCCCCGCATAGCGGGACTGTGAGAACAGCTCGTCTCGCGAGGCGGAGCCTCGCGAGCCGTCAGTAACCGCGGGCAGGGTCGACCGCCGCCGGAACGGGCTCGCCAGCCTCGAGTTGGGCCAAGGCCTCGAGGAACGCCGCTCCCGCCTCGGCGACGTGGGTGACACCGGCGATATGGGGGGTGATGAGCACACCGGGGGCCCGCCAGAGCGGCGAGTCAGCGGGGAGCGGTTCCTCCTCGAACACGTCGAGGGCGGCCCCGACCAGCGTTCCGGCCTCCAGCGCCGCGAGGACCGCCGCCGTATCGAGTAGCCCGCCGCGGGCAACGTTGATCAGGAACGCGGCCCGGCATCGGCTCAGCACCTTCGTGCCCAGGAGTCCGCGCGTGTCTGGTGTGAGCGGCGCCGCGAGGATGATCCACCGCGCGGCCGGGATAACCTCGGCGAGCTCTTCGACCGCATGGACCCGGTCGAAGGACGGCCGCGGGCGACCGTGTCGCGACACGCCGAGGGTCACACACCCCAGCGCGCCGAAGCGCGCCGCGATCGCGGACCCGACAGACCCGGCGCCGACGATCACCGCGGTGGAGCCCCGGAGCGGGGCTGGCTCCACCGGCGCCCACCGTCGTGCGGTCTGGTCCCGCTGAAACACGAGGATGCGCTGTGACAGCGCCAGCGCATGCGCGAGACAGTACTCCGCCATCCTGTCGCCGAGCTCACCCGTGGTGCGGGTCAACGTGACCCCGGCCGGCCACCGGTGAGGGCGCAGCAGGCCGTCCACCCCGGCCCCGGTGGAGTGGACCCAGCGGATCGACGAGCTCTCGAGATCCACCGGTACCGTGAACCCGATCAGTGCGTCGGCCCACACCCGGTCCGCGGCAGTGAGCGTGTCGGCGGTCCGGACGCGGCAGATGAGGTCCGGCCGGCGCGCGCTCAGGTAGGCGGCGATCTCGTCGCCACGCGTGTCACTGATCAGGATCTTCGAGAAGCTCGCTCGATTCACCACCGACTGCTATCCATCTCTTGTCGACAGGTAGTGGTGCCACAGGATGCGCGCCGCGACGGCCCGCCAGGGTGCCCAGCTGGTTGCGAGTCGCCGGAGCCGCTCCGTGTCGGGGCGGCGCCGTAGCCGTTTGACCTGTTGGGCCGCCGTGGCGAGGGCGAGGTCGCCGTCCGGCCAGACGTCCGGGCGGCCGAGGGCCATCAGCAGATAGATGTCGGCGGTCCAGGGGCCGATGCCGCGGATCTCCACCAGCCTGCGGCGGGCCGCGTCGTCGTCGGTCCGGCCAAGCCGACGCAGGTCGAGCGTCCCGTCCACGATCTGCCGGGCGATGCCCAGACAGTAGCTCGTCTTCTGCCGCGTGACACCGGCCGACCGGACCTGGGCTGCGGTGAGCGTCGCGAATCGCTCCGGCGTGACCTCCCCCCACGCGTCACGCAAGCGCCCGAACGTCGCCCGCCCCGATGCCAGCGAGACCTGCTGCTCGAGAACGATCTGGACCAGCGTCGCAAAGCCGGGGCGCCGCGCCCAGAGCGGCGGCGGACCGAACCGCGTGACGACCGCCGCCAGATCCGGGTCGGCTGCGCTCAGTGCATCGACGCCGTCGAGCAGCCGCGCCCGAGACATCCTCTCTATCAAATTTTCATCCTATTTTTTCGCGCTCACCACGACAGCCTCCGGGCAAGGAGTCTAGCCCCCGCGTCGCGGGGCTGTGAGAAACGCTCGGCTGGCGAGGCGGAGCGGGACGGTCTGAGACGGCGCCTGGCTAGCCACCACAGCAGGCAGGTCCAGGCATCTCGGTCGTCGCCGGCAGCTCGCGACCGGTTCTGCAGGACAGCCGCGCTCGGTCGCGTGCGGTCGTCGGCAGATGGGCGAGACAGTGGGTTGTCGAGTCGAGCACCGTTCGGAGGACGTCGTCGGAGGGGGTCGCGAGACGGTAGTGGACCCAGAGACCCTCTCGCCGGTCGGTGACCAACCCGGCGCGCTTCAGATAGGCCAGGTGGCGTGACGCTGTCGGCTGCGGGATCCGCAAGCTGTCATGGATGTCACAGACACAGGCCTCACCCGCCGCCAGCAGCCCGAGGATCCGCAGCCTGGTCTGGTCGGCCAGCGCCTTGAACACCACTTCCATCGCCTCGATACGGTTGGCGGGGACGACCGTCACCCTAGCATTATATTCGCCTTGACAAATATATGCGCCGTTTATATATTCGCATAAGCGAATATACAGCGTTCACGCCTGTGCGGCCTCGGCATCGGATCCTGGCAGGCTGCTGAAGAACGCGCTCTGGGTTCTCCCACTTCCGCTGCCTGCTCTGAGCGGAGCACGCGTTACCGAGAAGCGGGAGAGGGCAAGGGTCAGGGCCAGGGCAATACTCAGAGACGCGTGCGCCGCAACGCGAGGAGACAGACCATGACCAGCACCACCCCCGCGCACATCACGGACGTGGTCAAGCGGAAGTACGGGGAGATCGCGGACCAGGTGGCCAGCGGCCGCGACGGGTCCTGTTGCGGACCGTCTGCGTGCGGGTGCGGCGGGAACGACCCGATGACGGCCGACCTCTACGACCCGGGTCAGGTGCGTGACCTGCCGCCCGACGCGCTCACCGCCTCGCTCGGGTGCGGCAATCCGACCGCGCTGGCCGAGCTCAGACCGGGCGAGACGGTACTCGACCTCGGGTCCGGCGGCGGCATCGACGTCTTGCTGTCGGCCCGGCGTGTCGGTCCGACCGGCAAGGCCTACGGTCTCGACATGACAGATCAGATGTTGGCCCTGGCCCGCGAGAACCAGCGCACGGCAGGGGTCGAGAACGTGGAGTTTCTCAAGGGACAGATCGAGGCGATCCCGCTCCCGGATGCGTCGGTGGACGTCATCATCTCGAACTGCGTCATCAACCTGTCGGCCGACAAGGATCGCGTGCTCGCCGAGGCCTGGCGTGTGCTGAGACCGGGTGGACGACTGGCGGTGTCGGATGTCGTCCGCCGGCGGGCGGTGCCGGAGGCTGTCGGGCGCAGTCTCGAGCTCTGGATCGGGTGCGTGGCGGGCGCGCTCGACGAGTCTGACTACCGAGCCAGGTTGGCAGCCGCCGGTTTCGTCGAGATCGAGCTGGAGCCGACGCGGATCTACCGGGCCGCCGACGCGGCAGCCTTTCTCGAGAAGGCAGGCTTCGATCCGCACGCGGTTGCCGAGGAGGTCGACGGGGCCTTCATGAGCGCCTTCATACGCGCCACCCGGCCACCGGCCCAGCCGTCCCCCTGATATCCTGGCCGGCAGGAAACGCTGCATGTTCAGATCCCCTGCCTCCGGCCTGCTCTTTCTGTGTGTGGCCAACGCCGCGCGCAGTCAGATAGCCGAAGGGCTGGCCCGCGCGCGGTTCGGCGACCGGGTCTCGGTGCAGAGCGCCGGGTCGCATCCGGGCACCGTCAATCGACACGCGGTCGCGGTCCTGGCCGAGATCGGGGTCGACATCTCCGGGCATCGGTCGAAGCACGTCGAGACGATCGACCCCGCGAGCGTCGGCACCGTCATCACGCTCTGCGCCGAAGCGGTGTGCCCGCTGTTCCTGGGACACGCGAGGCGTCTGGCGTGGCCGTTGCCGGACCCGGCAGGTCTCGGCGGCACCGAGGCGGAGGAGCTGGCGCGTTTCAGGGCGGCACGCGACCAGATTGCCCGCCACCTCGACCAGCTCGCTTTCTGACTTCGCCACCCTCATGGCGTGGCCGGACACCGGGCGGCCACGCCGCTGATCGACATGCGGGTAACAGTATGCACGTTGCTCCAGCGTGCTCATCTTCCACCAGGCGGCGGCTGCAGTCCGAGCGAAGGATGGACAGTTCCGTGCAACGGCGGGCCTTCAGACCCTGGTCGGGTCCGAGACTGGATGTCCGGCGACCTCAGCATCCGATCCGGGCACCCCGTAGCGTAAGATGGAGGTTCGATGTTTCTGCCGCTCGGCGACGAGCCCAACCCTCGCGGCGTGCCGGTGGTGACCTACGGGCTCATCCTGGCCAACTGCGCCGCCTATCTCTTCGTCACCCTGCCCCTGAGCTTCATGCGGCCGGAGGTGAGTGACCCGGCTGTCTTGGAATATGTTCGCGCGGTGCTCGAGACGATGTCGCGGCCGCTCTCGCAGCGCGGGTTCCTGGCGATCGCCAACGGGCTGACCGAGTACGATCTGTTCGTCTTCCAGTGGGGCTTCCGGCCGGCCGCGCCACAGGTGCTGGACCTGTTCACGGCGATGTTCCTGCACGGCGGACTCCTGCATCTGGGCGGCAACATGCTGTTTCTCTGGATCTTCGGCGACAACGTCGAGCACCGCCTCGGTCGAGTGCGTTTCCTTGCCGCCTATCTCGGCACAGGTGTCGCCGCGACGCTGTTTCACACCCTGTTCGCCAGCCAGTCGCTGCTGCCGCTGCTCGGGGCGTCGGGCGCCATTTCCGGCGTCCTGGGGTTCTATTTCATCTGGTTTCCACGCAACCGGGTCCGGGTGTTCGTGATGCTCTTTCCGTTCTTCATGAGAGTGATCCATGCCCCGGCCCGCTGGGTGCTCGGGTTCTATCTAATCGTCGACAACGTGCTGCCGTTCCTGGGGTCCTTCGGCACCCGAGGGGGCGGAGTGGCCTACGGTGCGCATCTCGGCGGCTTTCTCGGAGGGCTGGCGGTGGGCTGGGCCATCAACCGCCGCACGCTGCTGGTCCGGCCCACCGACTTCGGCACACCGGATCTGTCCAGTGCCTCACCGTCTCACGAGGGCAGCCTGGCGGCGCTCATCGAGGAGGGTGACTACGAGAAGGCCGCGACACGCTATTTCGCGTTGCCGACGGGTGAGACGAGACGGCTGCTGAGCGAGCGCCATTCGCTGCTGCTCGGGAACTGGATGGCGGCGAAAGGACACGCCCGCGGTGCCCTGGTTCTGTTCCAGCGGCATCTGCGTGACTACCCGGTCGGTCCCGGCGCGGCAGATGCCCACGTCGGGGCGGGGTTGCTGCAGCTGCGGGCCTTCAGCCAGCCGACCGCCGCCTACCAGCACCTGGTCGAGGCGCTGGGGCTCGACCCGAGCCCGAAGACCGAGGCGCTGGCGCAGCAGGGGCTGGCCCAGATCGCGGCGCTGCAGAAGTTCCAGTTGAATTCGCTCTAGACAGGTCCCTGAAAAGCGCGCCGGTTTCTCCCGACCCCTTGTGTGCCTTGAGCGGAGCACACGTAGCCGAAGGGGGAGAGGAACGGGGTGAGGCAAGGGTTCGCGGCCGCCATTGCCCGGCGTGTTCAAGCTTCGCTATAATTAGAGATTCCCGCCGTTGCTGGGGGGTCGTTCAATGGTAGGACACGCGGCTCTGGACCGTGTAATCGGGGTTCGAATCCCTGCCTCCCAGCCATTCATCTAAGTCATTGTTATTATTGACGTTACCATCTGAATCCGTCGGCTCCAGAGTGGGGTCAGAGGACCCCCCTCTGCCGGTGATCTTGAAAGATTCTTGAAACTTTGTCCCGCTTGTCGGTCGGCTCCTGTTGAAGCGCTTGCCGCTCTCAAGGCTGCCAGCTGCCGCTTGTAGGGCCTCCAGCCTCTGGTTGTCATACCTTTCCGTCGTTGCGATGGAGGCGTGACCTAGCAGGTCCCTCACCTGAGACAGCGGCACACCTCGTTCCACCAGCCTCGACGCGTACTCATGGCGCAAGTCGTGCCAATGGAGATTGTGGGCTTACCCCGGTTCCGTGGACGGGTACGGACTTGGGTCTCACGCGCTCTGCTGCAGCTGTCTCCTCTCGTAGTTGATGGGTGACCGGTAGCCGAGGGCCGAGTGGCGACGATGCGGGTTGTACCAGCCCTCGAGCCACTGGAAGATGGCCATCCGCGCCTCGGCCTGGCTCTGAAACCGACGACGGTTCAACACTTCGCGCTCCAGCGTGGCGAAGAAGCTCTCGGCCATGGCGTTGTCGTACGCATCGCCGGTGGAGCCGACCGACGGCATCACGCCGGCTTCGCGGCAGCGCTTGCCGAACGCATAGCAAGTGTATTGACAACCGCGATCCGAGTGATGGATGACGGCCTCGGGACGGCGCTGCGCCAAGGCCATGTTCAAGGCCTGGAGCACGAGTTCGGTCCGCAGGTGCGGCTCCATGGCCCAGCCGGCGACGCGCCGCGACCAGACATCGAGCACGATGGCGAGGTAGAGAACCCAGCCCACGTCGGGATTCGTCGGGATATAGGTGATGTCGGCCACCCAGAGGCGGTCGGGCCCCGGGGCGGTGAAGTGGCGGTCGACCTGATCCCGGGCGCGGTCCGCCGTCGGATCGCCGACCGTCGTGGTGAC
>SMUY01015181.1_pt1 | contig 11009 bp, 13 predicted proteins | sample 2456441 | NCBI WGS metagenome assembly SMUY01 (sample SAMN11095931, study PRJNA526329) | marine sediment metagenome | biome: Marine sediment; feature: Surficial sediment; material: Deep marine sediment; isolation source: Hadal surficial sediment | place: Pacific Ocean | collected 2014-11 | depth...
CGGTCCCCCGGCGGGACCGGTGCCCTGAGCCTGACCAGGTGGCCCACAAACTCCACCGCGTCGGGCGGCAGATCCCCTTGCCCCAATCGAAAATCCGACGCCACCGGAGGAAACGCGTACGACCAGACCACTCCGTCGCCGGCAGCGATAAGCGTACGCTCGCCGTCGTTGCGAACCTGCAGGACATCGGTTGCCCGCCAGGTGTTCTCCGGACCTGGCTCCAGGAAGAGATTCCGGACCACCATGGTGAGCGTGGCCCCTTCGGGCGGCACCACCACCGACCGATAAGCCTGAATCACGTACGTGCTGTCGAGCTGTGCGGCCTGTGCGATGGCCTGACCGAAGTAGAGAACACCCTCGACGCGAACGGAGGCGAAGTAGATATCATTACGGCCACCAGGATCCGGCACCGTCGGCAACACGAATGAGAACGTCCCATCTCGTGCGACTCGGGTTGAATCGATGGTGCCGGAGGAATCGGGCGACACACGGTGAAGAATGACCGTTCCTTCGGAAAAAGGATCTGAGCCGACCATCACCGTTCCCCGGAGCTCCTCATGCGCGGGAACCTGGGCGCCGGCCGTGCCGACCATCTGGGTCAGGCAGCAGATCACCAAGAGTGTGGGACTGGACAGTCGAGCCAGGGCGCGAGCAGGGCTTGTGCGCACCATGGACGTCGGGCTTCCGAAGAAGATGTCAGGGTGTGAAACGGCCAAAATCTTCCGGATTCAACTGACGCAGATACTCCTTGAGTTGCTCAGGACCCATCGTCTCGTCGAACAAGGGCGGGGACGCCTCGAAGTCGACCATGTGCTCGTCGGCAATCTCGATAGGAATGTTCTCGAGAAGATCTTCCTGGGCGAAGATCTGCGCGTCCGTGCGAAGCGCCACGGCGATGGAGTCCGAGGGCCGGGCATCCACGGTAATCATCTCCCCGTTGAGGTCGATGAGCAATTCGGCGAAGTAGGTACCCTCCTCGACACGACCGATAACCACTCTTTGGAGCGATCCACCGAGGCTAGCGAGGACCGAAACGAGCAGATCGTGTGTCAACGGCCGCGCGAACTCCCATTGTTCCATTGGGGCTGCGATGGCCCGAGCCTCTACCAGGCCAATTATGATCGGGAGGATGCGCTCCCCGCCCGTCTCCTTGAGGATCACCACCGGCGTTTGGTGTTGCTGATCAACAAATATCTTCTTTACTTCGATCTGGACCAGCACCCTTTACCACCCTCGAGTCTGACGTCAGGATCTCTACCTACCCGTCCAAATACTCCCTCGGGCTCTCGGAGTTCAGTGTCAGCCATAACGGCGCGTCTAAAGGCCGAGCGCCTGTCGAACGTCGTCGATGCGGTCTGTGCGTTCCCAGGTGAAGAAATCAGCCTCTCCGCCGTTGGCCAGAGGCAGCACTTCCGGCGTGCGCCCGAAGTGCCCATAGGCGGCGGTGGGCTTGAAGATAGGCTTTCGCAGCCCGAGTCGTTCGATGATCGCTTGGGGTCTGAAATCGAATACTTCACGCACCTTCGCCGCGACTTCTTCGTCCGGCAGCACACCGGTCCCGAAACTTTCTACGTGGATAGAGACGGGATCCACTACCCCGATTGCGAACGCGAGTTGGATCTCCAGGCGCCGGGCTGCGCCGGCGGCCACGAGGTTCTTGGCCGCCCAGCGGGCTGCGTAGGCGGCCGACCGGTCGACCTTGGTGGCATCCTTCCCGCTGAACGAACCGCCTCCGTGACGCCCCATGCCGCCGTAAGTATCCACGATTATCTTGCGGCCGGTCAGTCCCGCGTCACCGTGGGGCCCACCGATCACGAAACGCCCGGTCGGATTGATATGGAACGTGCACTGGTCCGCGTCGAGGAGCTCCTCCGGCAGCGTCGGAAGGATAACGGCCTCGATGATTCCTTGGCGGATGGTGTCTTGGTCTACCTCGGGCGAATGCTGCGTGCTCACCACGACCGTATCGATCGACACGGGCCCATCGTCCTCGTAGACCACCGTCACCTGTGATTTGCCGTCGGGCCGGACCCATGGTAGCTCGCCGCTCTCCCTGACCTCGGCAAGGCGCCGTACGAGCTTGTGGGCGAAGGAGATCGGCGCCGGCATGTAGTCCTCGGTCTCGTCGGATGCGTAGCCGAACATCATGCCCTGGTCTCCGGCGCCGCCGGTGTCCACTCCCATGGCGATGTGGGGAGACTGCCGGTCGAGGGTTGTGATGACCGCGCACGTCTGAGCGTCGATACCGAAATCAACATTGTCGTAGCCGATGGACTCCAGGGTGGCACGCACCACGTCGGGAATATCGATGCGGGTCTCCGTCGTGACCTCGCCAGCGACGAGCACCATGCCCGTGGTGACCAGGCATTCGCACGCCACTCTTGAACCTGGGTCGCCTGCCAGCAGATGATCGAGAATGGCGTCCGAGATCTGGTCGGCGATTTTATCGGGATGGCCAGCGGTTACGGACTCGGATGAAAATTGATGACGGCCCACAAAAGGGTCTCCTAGAGCGGTTGAGGTTCTTCCGGCAGTGACAGATTCCACCGGCCGGCGAATACCGAAAGATCGACAGATTTGCCGAGTTCGTCCGCCAGCACCTTCATGACCTGTTTTCCGGTGGAGGCAGCGACGGCGGCCTTTGCAGCTTTTCGAGCATCCTCGATCCTGAATTGCCGAATCACGTTCTTGATCTCTGTAAGGGATGGCCAGGCCACGGACAGCGCCGTGATGTCCAAGCCGAGCAGCAGGAACGCCCCGAGCGGGTTGGCGGCCATCTCTCCGCAGACGCTCACCTCGATACCAGAGGCCCGCGCCACACGCGCCACCTGGTGGAGCTGCCGCACAACCGCGGGGTGGAACGGGTTGAACAGCTTTGCGAGTCGCGTGTTCGTCCTGTCCACCGCCAGCGTATACTGGGTTAGGTCGTTGGTGCCGATAGAGAAGAAGTCGCAGTGCCTCGAGAGTTCCACCGCCTCGAGAGCAGCAGCCGGAGTTTCGACGAGGATCCCCAGCTTCGTGCCGTGGTTGTACTCAATGCCGTCGCGGCGAAGCCCCTCCGCCTCTTCCTCGAGCAGTTCACGCACCTGCAGGATCTCTTCGACATCGTTGACCAGCGGGACCATGATGCGAACGTCGCCGTGGGCACTCGCCCGTAAGATCGCGCGCAACTCGGTTCGGAAGAGTTCGGGGACGTCCAAACACACTCGGATCGCCCTCCAACCCAGGAAGGGGTTCTCTTCCCGGGGCATGTGCAGGAACATCGGAAACTTGTCACCTCCGAGATCATAGGTGCGGATGATGACCGCCCCGGTAGGAAACGTTTCCGCAATGCTCCGGTAGGCTTCGTACTGTTCCTCTTCGCTGGGAAGAGAGGTTTGTCCGACGACCAGGAACTCAGTGCGGAAGAGTCCGATACCCTGTGCCCCGTGGCTGAGGGCATGCTGGGCTTCCCCCGGAAGGTCGATGTTGGCCCTGAGCGTGATCGGCTGCCCGTCTGCGGTGACCGGGTCCATCTTGGCGATGACTTCGATCTTTTCTTCCCATGCCTGGATCTGACTATCCCGTTCACGGAAGACCACACGATCCTGTTCGTCCGGATTGAGGATCACCCGTCCGATTCGGCCGTCCAGGATGGCTTCTTGGTCGAGTTCGATGCGGCGGGAAATATCGCCCAGCCCGACGACACAGGGGATCTGGAGTGACCGGGCTAGGATGACCCAGTGAGATGTGCGCGTTCCGAAGTCCGTGGCGATTCCAAGCACAAAGTCCAGGTCCAACTGAGTGACAAGGGACGGTGAAAGGTTCTTCGCGACGACGATGACTTCTTCGCCCAGCCTGCCCACGTCCGACGGATCCGCAATGCCAAGCAGCCTGTGCAGTAGCCTGATCTGCAGGTCCTCCAGATCATTCAGGCGATCCAGTACCATGGGGTGGGCAGTCCGCGTCCACTGGGCCTGGAGCTCGAGCATACGGATGTCGAAAGCCTTAGCGGCGGTAAAGCGGTTTTCCCGCACATAGCGGAGCGCACCATCGACCAACGTCGGATCATCGAGCATCAGCATCTGCGGCTCGAAGATCCGGGCCTCCATGGGCCCCAGGCGTTCCTTCGTACTCTCTTGGAGTCGTGCGATGCGTGCTTTGGCCCAAGTACGGGCTTCGTGGAAACGTTCTACCTCGTGTTCGACCTCTTCCGGCGCGACCATTTCGTGAGGGACCTCCGGTACCCCCCACTCGATCAACAAAGCCTTGCCGATCGCGATCCCGTCTGCGGCGGCGAACCCGTCGAGAACCGTGGACACGGGGTTCAGAGCTCCTCGAATCCGCGATCAACGAGTGACGCGAGCGCGTCGAGCGCCTCCTCAGCATCCGTTCCTTCCGCTCGGATGACGAGGCGAGTGCCCTGTTCGGCGGCGAGCATGAGGACGCCCATGATGCTCTTGCCGTTGACGTCTAGATCGTCCTTTTTTACCCAGATTTCGCTCCTGAACCGTCCTGCCAGCTTCACGAACTCGGCCGCCGGGCGGGCATGGAAGCCCATCCGGTTGACGATCTGTACAGTTCGTTCGACGGTCCCGTTCGACGTCATGCGAGTCCTAGGATGGAAAGTGCGAGAACAGCCAAGGCTGTAAGTACGGCGGTGGGTCTCCAAGCAGCATAACCGACTCGGTGGCCCAGGGCGAATCCCACCGCCGATACGAGCAGCCAGGGCCAGAACCCGGCTCCCAGACTGCGGCCATCCATAACGACCACGCCGACGAAAGCACCTAGGGCGAGCGACCCGGCGGCCAGCGTCTTTCGAGTGAGGCCCGGCAAATCCGCCTCTCTCAAGCGCTCCACGACACGATGGCCCCCCTGGAGCCCAATCAAGAAGCTCCAGACGCGTAACCAGAGGTGACCGATGTTGTAGAGGATGAGGAAGAGGCCGATCACAACGTACGGCGGGGCGCCGAGCCATCCCACCATAAGCGCCAGAAGGAGAACCAATGGCCGGAATCCCGCCCAAATGAGGCCATCCCCCAAGCTGCCCAGGCTGCCTCGAATGGCATCCTTGAAACGCCCGATCATTTCGGGATCAGCACTCTCTTCCTCGAGCCGAACCACCGCTCCAGTGGCTATTCCCGACAAATACGGGTGCGCGTTGAACGCCTGCACATGTCGTCGCACGGCACTGTGGAGTTGCTCCGGCTCTCCCCGGAATTTTGCGCGGAGCATCGGCAACAGTGTGTAGGCCAGTCCACCGCCAATCAGGGACCGATAGTTCCATGATCCCTGGATCAAGAACGTTCTAAGGAAGGTTCTCAGACGGGCGGACGTGACAAGGAGGCTCACAGCAGGTAGGCACCCACCAGGCCGGCCACGAGCCCCGCCACGAAAAGCGCTCGTTGCTCTGGCCAACCCCCGAATCCCTTGTACAAGATACCGAGGGGGACAGAAGCTCCGGCCAGGATCAGGACGACGGTCCAGGCCAAATCCAAGGGCCATGAAGAAGCCAAGCCCGGCACTACTGTGATTCCAATAAGGAGGCCAACCGCCGTAAGGAGGACTCCACGTGTGAAATCACTGAGAATCGCAAGCGCGTGTGCGACTTCGAGTGCGGCCGGTGAGCCTGCTTCGCCCGCCACTCTCCCGAGGATCAGGCCGTTCAGGCGGCGCTGAAGGTTTACGGTCCAGCCGCCAACCTGGCTCCACAGCAGCCCCAGGGACCAGGCGATGGCGATGGCACCAGGCGTAGCCCCGGTCCAAACGGCCACGGTCGCGGCAACCACCGTCGCAGGACCTGTGTCGGGAAAGCGCCCCCCACCGGCCGGTACGCCTGCCAGGTGGTAGAGTTCGAGAGTTGAGCCTACCAACAGTCCGGTGGCCGCATCGCCGGCGAGAGACCCCGCGATGACTCCAGCCACGAGCGGCCGGGAGACCATGAACTGGCCCACGGCGGTGGCGTCCAGAGCAAGTAGTCCGCCCAAGACCGATACCACGAACAGGTCACTCAGAGGAGCAATGTCTCCAGATCCACCCGTCTAGACCCGGGAAGATCCTGCGCCGTTACCGTTACGCCTTCGGACACGATCTCGCGGAGCTGGGATGCCTCGCCGGTGTTCAGGTGCAGGTAAGGAAGGCGCTCTACACGGTCGGTCGAGTGGTGGAGGCCACCGAGATTGACGGTCTCTCCCTCCATGCGGCGGTCACGCGCAAGCCCCAGCATGGGCTCGACCCTCCTCGTGAGGATGACGGTGGAGACGTCGTCGGCACGGAGTGCCGGAAGCCTCTCGCGGCACTCGGCCACGCTTAGGAACTCACCTTCGGCGTCCTCGGGAAGGCCCAACCGGTAGAGCTCTTGTTCCCATTCGCTGCCGGCCAAATCGTCGTCCACGACGATGTAGCGGCCGGGCCTGAGTTGCGTGCCCCAGCCGATCACCACCTGCCCGTGGATGAGGCGCTCGTCGATCCGAAAGAGTACGACCGTCATGTCACTCGAAGGTGGGCACGCTCCGCACACCCGCTCGCCCCCTATCCAGGAGGCGAGGAACCAACTCGTCGAGCGGAAGGCTGCGGTTGAAGACGAAATCCAGAAGCATGGGGAGGTTGACCCCTGCCACGACGACGCGATGACCGGAATCCCGACAAGTGATCTGGGCCGCCACCGTACAACTCCCGCTGGTCAGGTCGGTGAAAATAACGGCGGGGTGGTCCCCCACCAGCTCATTCAAGCGGTCGACGATGACCTGTGGATTCACGCCCTCGTTGCTCAGCGGAACGATGGCAGCCTCATCAGCGCCGGCAATCTTGACCACTGCGTCCACCATGCCCTGGGCCATGGCTCCGTGGGCGACCAGCACGCCGAGTATGGGACCGTCACTCATAGTCTTGTTCCAGATAGGCTTTGAGGGGCCGCATCGCGGCTTTGAGGCGCTCATCGAACGCGGCGGCGGTGTCGATGCCGGAGAACTTGAGAAGGTGGTTCATCGCGACCACCTCCGAGATCACGGTGATGTTCTTTCCGGGATTGAGTGGAATGGTAACGGTGGGAATTTTCACACCGAGCACCTCCGTCTCGGACGTGTCGAGCCCGGTCCGCGCATATTCTTTTCCGTCCACCCAGTGCTCGAGCTGCACGATGACCTCGAGCCGTTTCTGCTTCCGAATCGCTCGGATGCCGAAGAGTGCCCGCACATCGATGATCCCCAAGCCTCGGATCTCCATGTGGTGACCCTGAAGTTCGTGGCCCTGCCCTATCAACACATCGGCCCCCGGGCGTGACACCATCACCAGATCGTCGGCGACGAGCCGGTGGCCTCTCTCCACCAAATCCAGAACGCATTCGCTCTTTCCGACTCCGCTCGTGCCCATGAACAGCAGGCCTACCCCATAAACGTCGGCCAGAGAGCCATGGAGTTGGGTCGCCGGGGCAAGGGCGGCTTCGAGATACGGTTTGACGCGCCTGTAGAACTCCTTGGTGGTGAGTGTGGTGCGCACGAAGGGTACACCATGCTCCCGGGCCACGCAGAGGACGTCCTCCGACACCGGAAGTCCCTTGGTGACAAAAACGACTGGGATGTCGAAGGTGAAGAGTTTGCTGAGGAGTTCCTTGGCGCGCCCGGTTTCCAGCGAGGCCAGGTAACGCATTTCGGTCTCGCCGAACACCTGTGTACGGCCTTCGGGGAACCGCTCCGTATAGCCCGACAGTGCGAGGCCCGGGCTCGACATGTCCGAGTCGGCGATGATACGGTCGAGGCTGACCTCGGGCGTCAGGACCTCGAGTTCCAGGGCTTCACTTTTCCCTTCGAGAAGCTCCTTGACCGTGATCTGTGCGGTCGACTCGGACTCGGCGGTAGGGTCCCTGGTCAAATTCGGTTACTCCTCGATGTCCGAAACGGTCTCGGAAAGCTTCGGCGCTTGATGGTCTCGCCTCTGATCTCGGCCGCGACGCAGCATGCGTCCTAGACGATCGACGAGCTGATCCAGGGCACCTTGAAAAGTGTCTCCCTCACCTCTGGCGATTTTCGGCTCCCTGCCATCGATGTGCAAGACGGCCTCCACCAACTTTTTTCGCTTGTTCGAGTCGAAGATGACCTCGGCGGCTCGCAGGTCGGGATCGTAACGGGTGAGCTTCTGCAACTGATCTTGAGTTCTATCCATGACGGCATCGGGAACGTCGGTGTGACGCGAGGATATCTGTACTCTCATGCTTCCTCCGTAGACTTCGGCCGACCACTCACCCTAAAAAACTAAGCAGGGTGGTTTGGAAGAGCCACCCGGTCCAGCAACAGCGCCTCCATGCGGTCGGCGGATTCGTGCCACCCGAACCCTTCCGCGAAGGACCTCGCTTCGCGTCCCATCGCCTCACGGGTTTGCCGGTCCCCCAGCAATCGCTGAAGTTCGTCGGCCAACGCCCGGCAATCTCCATGTGGGACCAGCACTCCCGTCCGCCCATCGATCACGGAGTCCCGCAGTCCCGGCGAATCACTCGCCACACTCGGCGTTCCACACGCGGCGGCCTCGATAATGATGATTCCCCAGCCCTCCTTGGGGGACGTGAGAACGTGTAACCATGACGAACGCAGTAATCCGAGCTTGTCCGCCTCACTCACAAACCCTGGAAACTCCACCATCTCCGAGAGGCCCAGGTCCTGGCACCGGCGCTCGAGGGCACCCCGATGATCACCCTTCCCCGCTACGATCAGTCGGCAATCCACTCCGCGGTCCTTGAGTTCAGCCAGAGCGAGGATGATCAGATCAATCCGTTTGTACTTCTTGAGGCGACCCATATAGAGGAGCGTAGGCACGCGGAACCGTTCGTCGTTCGGGTCGGGGCCAAGCCGCTCGAGATCGACCCCATTTGGAATGACCATGATCTGCTCCGGGTCCATACCTCGCGCTATCAGATCGAGCCGCGTGGAATCGGAGACGGCTACCACCGGGAGGTCGCGGAACGCACGGGGCACGAAGCGCTCGAGAAGCCATGTTACCGTGGCGACCGGGAGGGAGGCCTCCTGAAAAGCCGTCTTCCCGAACAGGTGGTGAACGATCAGGACCACCGGAGTGGTCGACCACGACGGGGCGAAGACGGGCACTTTGTTCAGGTCCTCGACAATTACGTCGTACCCTCGAGCCTTTAGGTGTCGCCGGAAATACCAGGGCGCGACCAGGCTAAAGGTGTACCGGCCCCCCACGCGGTGCACCTCGATCCCGTCGAGCTTGCAGCGTGCAGCAGAGCCCGGGCAACCGGAGCAGAGCAGCGTGACGTCATGTCCACGAGACGCCAGCCTGCCGAATATCTCATGGAGGTGTACCTCTGCGCCGCCGGCTTGCGGGTTCTCCCGATCCAGCCAGTTAACGACGAGGATCTTCATGTCAGTGGTGTGGACGACCCCTGTCGCTTATAGAGAGCGTCCAGCACGCCGTTGACGAATCTCGGCGACTCGGCGCTCCCATAACGTTCCGCAAGCCTGATCGCCTCCTGGATGGACACTTTTGGAGGCACATCGCTCAGGAAGAGTATTTCGGTTGCGGCGAGCCGGAGCACTCCACGATCGATGCCGGCGAGGCGCTCGAGTCGCCAGTTCTCCAGCGCGCCAACCAGGTGTTCGTCGACGTCGGCGAAATGCGCGTCGAGTGCCTCCAACAACCGGCGAACATAGGGCAACCGACGCTGGGCGATGGTTCGAGTCCTCATCGTCTCATCGAGCGCGTCCAAGACAGATGCATCCCGCCCGGCTTCCCACAAATAGTGAATCTGCAGCGCCCAGGCCCGCGATTTGCTCCGGTCGACCTGTTTGTGCCCCCGCCCGTCGGCTTCGGGAGTCATGGGCTCCCGAGGTCCACGTTGAAGTCGATCATTGCCAGTGCGCTCACAGCCGAGTCACGCCCCTTGTTTCCGCGAGTCCGCGTGGCACGAGCCTCGGCCTGGTCCACGGTGTCTGTCGTGAGGACGCCGAAAATCAGGGGCACATCGATACTGCGCGCGACCGCCCCGAGCCCTGTAGAAGCCTCGCCGGCCACGTAGTCGAAATGAGAGGTCTCACCGCGGATGACGCACCCCAAAGCAACGATCGCATCGAAACGAGCGGTAGCGGCCGCCGCGCGAGCGGCCTGCGGGAGTTCCCACGCGCCCGGCACGTAGGCGACATGAATGTCGGCCTGCTCCACGCCGTGCTCGATGAGCCCTTCGATGCACCCAGCACAAAGCTCCTCGGTGATGGAGGAATTGAAGCGGGCGACCAACACCGCGATGCGGACACCCGCCCCGCTTCGCGGGGTTGGAAGATGGCTCTCCGACCCTTCGGGCTGCACTACAGCAGATGCCCCAGCTTGGACCGCTTGGTGTCCAGATAATCCTGGTTGTACTCGTCCGGGCTCACCTTGAGAGGCTCTCGGCCCGTGATCTCCAACGAATAACCCTCGAGGCCGACAATCTTACGTGGATTGTTCGTCAGCAGCCGGATGCGGCGCAGCCCCAAATCCAGCAGGATCTGCGCACCAATGCCGTAGTCTCGCAGATCCGGCTTGAAGCCGAGCGCTCGGTTGGCCTCCACGGTGTCGTGCCCTTGGTCCTGAAGCTCATAGGCCCGGAGCTTGTTGTGTAGACCGATGCCCCGGCCCTCTTGCTTCAAGTAGACGATCACGCCGAGGCCGTTTTCGGCGATGCGTGCCATCGCCGCGTGCAACTGTTGGCCGCAATCACATCGCAGCGATCGGAATACGTCACCCGTGAGGCACTCCGAGTGCATACGCACGAGTACGTCGGACTTGCCCTCCACCTCGCCGTAAACGAGCGCGAGATGCTCCCGATCGTCGATGGGGCTCTCGAAGCCGATCACGGTGAATTCTCCGAACGCGGTCGGCAGGCGGGCCGTGGCGACGCGTTCGACGATTCGTTCTTTGGCAAGCCGGTGTGCCACGATTTGGGCGACGGTGATGAAGCTGAGCCTATGTTCCTCCGCGAAGACTCTGAGCTGTGGACGGCGCGCCATCGTGCCATCCGAATTCAAAATTTCACAGATGACCCC
>SMUY01412434.1_pt1 | contig 11004 bp, 9 predicted proteins | sample 2456441 | NCBI WGS metagenome assembly SMUY01 (sample SAMN11095931, study PRJNA526329) | marine sediment metagenome | biome: Marine sediment; feature: Surficial sediment; material: Deep marine sediment; isolation source: Hadal surficial sediment | place: Pacific Ocean | collected 2014-11 | depth 0-1...
AACCTTTCATGGTCTTGTATCGACAAAAGATGTCCTTTACCGTCCTTGCCATTACATGATGTATTCCAGGGGTACCATTGGCACTTGGTGGGCCCTCATAAAAGGTGAATCCATCAGCCCCTTCTCTTTCTTCCACAGACCGCTCAAACACTCTTTCCCGCATCCAGAAAGTTAGAATGTCCTTACCGATTTGACTTAAGTCGATAGTTTTATATTCCTTATATTTTAATGATCCCACTTTGTTAAGAATCAAGCGTTTTTTCTCTTTTGTTCCTGGCCTATTCGGCCATCAAGTTTGATAAGGTCCCGGTCGATTTCCTCATCATAGTACTCAATAAGCGAATGGCTATCCCCGGACCTCTTGCCACTATCAAAAATCAAAAGTAGCGCCGGCAAAATGATCAGATTGGTGAACATTGCAATGATTAGGGTTGCGCTTGCCAATATACCCAAAGCCACTGTGCCTCCGAATTCAGAACCTGCAAAGATAACGAATCCCGCAAACAATACGATGGAGGTATACATCATACTAGGTCCGGTTTCACGAATGCTTTTACTAATGGCAATCGGCACAAAAAAGTTATTGCCGAATAATTCCTGGCGGTATTTGGCTAAAAAATGAATGCTGTCATCCACAGATATGCCGAATGCAATACTAAAAATTAGAGCGGTACTTGGTTTCAAAGGTATATTAAAATAACCCATAATCCCGGCGGTAATTATCAATGGGATCAAATTTGGGATCAAAGAGATTATAATCATTCTGAAATTTGTGAAAAGTGCGGCCATAATCAGAGCAATAATGACAAATGCCCATATTAAACTGATCATGAGGTTCTTTACCAAATATTGATTGCCCTTTATAAAAAGCAAAGTGGTTCCAGTAAAGGTTGCTTTTACATCAGAATCGCCAAACAATTCATCAATCTTGGGTTTTAGGTGGTTCTGTATCAGAGAATCCATGCGGTGGGAGCCAATATCTGCCACTTTCATGGAAACCCTCATTTTTTGGCCAGTAGAGTCCACCAAAGATGCCAGCAGTTCCCAGTTTCCGCCCTGATTTCTCAAATAGGGTTGCAAAAAGCTCTTGTCATGATTGTTAGGCAGGTCATAGAAGGCCGGGTTATTGTTGTAATATGCCTGCCTTGCTGCCTTAATAAAGTTCGTTATGGAAATTGTGGATGATATATCCCGATGTTCCTCCACATAATCTTCGAATTCAGCAACCTTACGTAAAAAACTCAAACTGCTGGTTCCCTTTCTCTTACCGCTGTCGATCACCAGTTCAAGGGGCATTATCCCATGAAAATTTTCTTGAAAAAACTGCAAGTCCTGCCAAACCCTGCTGCCTTTTGGTATGTCATCAGCCATATAGGAGACTGAGCTCAAGCGTGATAATCCGATTATTGAAATTATTATTACCACCACGCTTACTGCCACTATCGAGTATTTCTGTCTATGAACCAAAAGATCTAATCCAGTGAGAATTCGGTCAAGGCCCTTTAAGCTTAAGTGTTTTAATTGACTGGGACTTGGTGCCGGCAGGTACGAGAAAACAGCAGGTATCAGTATAATACTTACAAAAAAAGTTGCCAGGATATTAATCCCGGCCACGATACCGAACTCCTTCAAAATAACTATGTCTGTGAAAGCCAATACAGCAAAGCCAACAGCGGTAGTAAAATTAGTTATCAGCGTGACAATGCCTATCTTCCGGATTACACGGCTCAAAGCCAACATCTTGATTCCATGGCGTTCATACTCCTGATGGTATTTATTGAGCAGGTATATTGAATTTGGAATACCAATGACCACAATTATTGGCCCCAGCAAACCAGTTAGTAGAGTAATTTTGTAACCAAATAGTGAGAGTGTGCCCATGGTCCAGATCACCATTACCCCAATTACAATCATCGGAAATACCACTGCGTTCCAGGACCGGAAAAAGATAAATAAGATGATTGCCGTGACCAATGCTGATAATATAAGGAACAGGTCCAACTCATCCTTAACCTTTGATGTCAAAAAACTCCTCAGAAAAGGTAATCCCCCCACATGAAGGTGAATGCCGGTGCCATCTGAATAAATATCCATCGCATGCATTACGTCATCCACCACTGTCTGGCGTCTTTCACTTTGAAGCACCTCCTCATCAAGGGCCACCAACATCAACATTGCCCCATTGTCTGTATTTACCAATTGATCGCTATAAATATGCTGTTCAAGGGCAATGGTCAACAAACTGTCTAATTGCCGTCTGTCACTGGGTATGGTAGGGAAAATTGGGACTTGGGTAAAAGTTTTTTTCTCAACATCCTTTTCCAAACGGCTTAGGTTAGTTAATGAAACCACGCCGATAACTCCGGGTATATTCTCAATGTAGTCGCTCATAAACTTAAACCGCTTAAAATTTAAGGGTTCGTACACCGCGCTATCGGCTACTCCGATGACCATGAGGTTTCCGTCCTCACCGAAAGTTTCTTTGAAGTTATTGAAGTAAAGCAGGTCTGGGTCGTTGGCCGGAACCACCTTGGCAAAATCATATGAAAGCTCCAGATGTTGTAGCTGGCTAGCCATAAATATGGTAACCAATCCCACCGCAATGATGAGAATAAGCCTAAATTTGAGTACAATATGAGCTAATTTTGTCCACATTTTATAAGGCACAAAGCTAACAATTTTTAGTGGTTTAGGATGCGTTTGGTATCACAGAACGCCGAACATCGAATGTCGAACACCGAAGGGCATGTACTTCAACATTCGGTGTTCAGTGTTCGACTTTGGATATTCTCATGGCTACCCAGTCCATCTGGACCCCGGCAGCGAAATTCCCTTCAACTTTCGATACATGCCAATGGCATGTCGGTCCGTAAGGCCGGAAACGTAGTCCAATATCTGACGGAGCATGCCATATGTGGTAGTTTCTGCGGAAATGGCATTTATAAGGCCACCCGGCAGAAGACGAAACACGCTCTGCTCCTTTCTGGTCATTGCTTCGTTCTGAAACAAAAACTTATATGAGGCGGTCGTAAAGGACTCTAGTAATCCTCCGAGTACCTCAAATCCACCAGCTTCGATTTCCTGCACTATTGGAGACCGATAAAGTCTTTCTATTGATACTTTTATGATCTCGCCAAGGACATCTCTGGTCGGTATGAGATCTGTTAATGCGTGATCGAACTTACCGGAAAGTATTTCCTGCTCATTATCTATAAACACTTTAGCGCATTGATCTATTAGTAACCCAATTGAAACGGCTCTCATCAAACCAATACGCTCGTCCCTACCCTCTATTTGCCGTAATTTGGAGGGTTTGAACTTATCTCCTAAAACTTCAGCGAATAACGATATTGTCTCCTTTTCGTTGATCAGGCCCAGTCGGCAACCATCCTCAAGATCAATAATATGGTAACAGATGTCGTCCGCAGCCTCAACCAAAAATGCTAAAGGATGGCGGCACCAGGACAAGCCCGGTTCCAACTCGTGCAACCCGAGGTTTATCGATAAGTTCTTAAAGGTGGATTTCTCCGTTTGAAAATATCCGAATTTCTTTTGACTTCGTCTGTTTGGCTGAAGATTGTCCAGACGGCTTTGTCTGGGATACTTTGTGAACGCCGCCAGTGTGGGGTTGGTAAGTCTAAGGCCCTGATGCTTCTTGTTGGTAAGTATCCTGAAACCCTGTGCATTCCCTTCAAAATTGATCAGGTCCTCCCATTCATCAGTATTCACCAGGTCCTTAAAGAACAACCCTTTTGAATGGTTCCTGAAATAGTCAGAAATTGCATGTTCTCCGGTATGTCCAAAAGGCGGATTTCCCAGGTCATGTGTCAGACATGCAGCTGAAACAATGGCCCCAAAATCAAATTGACTAAATCCGTTTTCAAGTAGCTTAGGGTATTTTTTTAGCAGTTCTTCACCTACGGTTTTACCCAGTGAGCGGCCCACGCTAGATACTTCCAGGCTATGTGTAAGTCGTGTATGAACGAAATCTTGTTCGGGAAGGGGAAATACCTGTGTTTTATCCTGTAGACGCCTGAAAGGATATGAAAATATAACCCGGTCATAATCCCGCTCAAAAGCACTGCGATCCGAAGTGCCGGAAGTCTTGTCATCACTCCCTGACAGAAGTTGTACCCAGTTCATTGGCTAGAGTTGTTTGAGCAATTGCTGCATCGAACACTTTTCTTGTAGTATTGCTGTCAAACTTCCGATGGATATTCGTTCCTGCTCCATAGAGTCCCGTTCCCGAAGGGTTACAGTATTGTCTTCTAAAGTTTGGTGATCCACGGTGACACAATAGGGGGTTCCAATGGCATCTTGCCTTCGATAACGACGACCTATGGCGTCCTTGGCATCGAACTGACATAGAAAATGAAATTTCAATTGATCAAACAGCTCCTGAGCTTTTTCAGAAAGTCCATCTTTATTCACCAGAGGTAGTATTGCTGCTTTTACAGGTGCCAGCGATGCAGGGAATTTTAAAACGGTTCTTTGACTGCCGTCTTTTAAGGTTTCCTCCGTATAACAGTTTGACAGTACCGCTAAAAACAATCGATCCAACCCAATAGAGGTTTCGATTACATACGGCACATAACTTTTGTCCTCCGCGGGGTCGAAAAACTGCAGTTTCTTGCCGCTATATTGTTCATGAGCCTTCAGGTCGAAATCAGTACGCGAATGAATTCCTTCCAGTTCTTTAAACCCCATAGGAAACCTGAACTCTATATCACAGGCAGCATTGGCGTAATGGGCCAGGTTTAAGTGATCATGAAACCGGTAATTATCGGCTCCCAATCCAAAGGTCTGGTGCCATTTCATTCTTTTTTCTTTCCACTCCTGATACCAATTAAGCTCTTCTCCTGGTTTCACAAAGAACTGCATCTCCATTTGTTCAAATTCTCTCATGCGGAAAATAAACTGGCGGGCGATAATTTCGTTCCTGAAGGCCTTACCTATTTGGGCAATTCCAAACGGGATGCGCATTCTTCCGCTTTTTTGTACGTTTAAGAAGTTGACAAAAATCCCCTGAGCAGTTTCCGGTCGCAGGTAGATCTTATTGGATTCTCCAGCCAGCGACCCCAACTCAGTGGAAAACATGAGGTTAAACTGTCGGACATCGGTCCAATTTCTTGATCCTGAGACGGGATCTGCTATCCCAAGTTCCTCGATCAGGGTTTTCAGATCATCCAGGGGCCCCTGTTCCATGGCCTCTTTGAGTCTTTGATTGACTGAGTCGATCTGACCCTGATACTTTAATACCCTGTGGTTGGTAGTAAGGAATTGTTCCAAATCAAAATTGTCACCGAATCGCTTGGCGGCTTTTACTTCCTCTTTGGTAATCTTATTTTCAATCTTTACTACGTACTCTTCAACCAGCTGATCAGCCCGGTATCTTTTCTTCGAATCCTTGTTGTCAATCAAAGGGTCATTAAAAGCATCCACATGGCCTGAAGCTTTCCAGGTGGTCGGATGCATAAATATTGCAGTGTCAATGCCCACAATATTTCCATTCAACTGAACCATGGCCTCCCACCAATACTTCTTTAAGTGATTTTTAAGCTCTACCCCGTATTGTCCGTAGTCGTAAGTTGCGGCTAGTCCATCATAAATCTCACTGGAAGGAAAAACAAACCCATATTCTTTGGCATGTCCGATGATCTTTTTTAAAAGATTATCTTCCGATTGACTCATATCTTATTAATTGAAGCTGCAAAGATAGCGGGAACAGGGGAATAATTGAATAATAGAACATTAGATTAACGATTTGGGGAACATTTGTGGCAAAGGGCAAAGGGCAAGGCGCATGGAGCATGGAGCATGGAGCATGGAGCATGGAGCATGGGGCACACTCAGTTCATTTCCTAAACTTATTCAACTGTAAGCGATGCCTGTAGCATTGCTCGTGCATATGCAACATTATAGATTAATCCGGCAAATCCACCTCCGCCGGGGTAATAAGGATTTATCCCGGCTTTTCGATCATAATCCAAAGCCCGCTGATGTTCATGGTAAAGACCAAATGAATACTTCATACTGACAAGCTCCTGCATCAGTATTCGCTTTAGTCAACGTTCTCACCATAGTGCCATCGGCCCGGCGAAGATCTACTTGGGGTGGTCTGCTAACCGTGGAATGGCTGTCAAGAAAATATTTACCTGAAGGGGAAAACTGAATAGGATTTATCAAACGTCCAAAAATTTGAGACTCGTGTTGCCCGGGTTGTTCAGTAAGCTGTTCTAACTGACTCCCGCTTATATGTACACGGTACAGATGGGTATCGTATATTCGGCTGGGATCTGCCCGTGCAGTAAAATAAACCCAACCCGTCTCCCTATCATAAAACACCAGCCTTTCGACGGGAAAATTGCCGTGTGTCAGCTTTCTGATTAATGTACCATTCAGGCTGTAAAGGTATAGATGATCCCATCCATCGCGGCTGGATTTCCAGATAAACTTGTCTTCTTCCGGTAACAAGGTGAAACGACCTTCCCGTTCGGGATGGGTATATAGATAACCGGTGGTTGCTTCCTCTTGCAAGATTGTACGAGAAGTACCCAACTCCCCATTGATGGCTTTCAAGATAGTTTTACGATAATTAAACTGTATCATAATACATTCACTACCTTCTGATAACAATCCGTGAAAAACAGCCCGCCTTCCAGGCTCAAGTGATTCAATAAATTTAGGTATTCCGCCATTCGTAGGGACAATGAAGATTTGAGTTGCCGGTGGTACGTTATCAAACCATGACCCCCGGTATTTAAAAGTCATAGGGGCTATTTCAGGTGAATTGGTTTTATCATCTTTTAAAACTACAATCTTGTAATCATTCAGATTTATGAGGATTCTTTGTTCACCATATTTGAAAATAGCACTTTCTTCATCATCAGTTAATCGAAAATCTTCTGTTATCAAATTAATGTCTCTAGATGGATCCCCAATGATCAGGTTGAGGGAGTCCTTTAGACGTTTGATATCAAAAAAAGGATTGACCTCATTTCGAACCGGATCCACTTTGACAATGGTTTTGTTATCAGACAACTCATCGACGTACCAAAAACTATTACCACTCCTTTCACATATTCCGAAAAATTCAGATAACGGTAAAACATTGAGTCAATCTCTTGCTGTATAGGATTTTGAGCAAACAAAGAGAATGTCTGCAGAAAAAGTAAAAATGACTTCAGACACATAACAATCTTGAATTTCCTTCTATAAATTAGAGATAATCTCATCCTGTAGGGGTTCAATGAGTTGTTGTGCCTAAGTCCATCACAAATCCCCGTTCCTCCATCTCCCTGACCTGCGCCCTCAATGCTGCTTTTTCATCCTGTGCACGTTTGACTATGGCTTTAAATTCAGGGTCATCCCTGAGGTTTTCGAATAAAGGATAGGTTTCGATGAGATCATGCCAACCTAATTTGAGGCTATTAAAAACATTAGCTCCATTCTTGATGGCTGTATCTATTACAGATCGAATAATAGCAAAATCCATAGCACAGTTTCTTTAATTTTTTAGATCAACAGTCGTCATACAGCGCTATAAAATAGTTGAGCTCTCGTTGCAAATGGGCAATACATAACTGATGGCCTGCCGCTGGGGTTTTTAATTGTGCAGCCCAGCAATCACTTACCAAAATACTGTTTGTCAGCCCATCTGGAAAAAGCTGTTTTATAGATTTAAAACCTCTGCTTGGATCAAGGGTAATAAACGTATTTTTCGGGTCTTGCCATCCCGATAGCTATCGGGACAAAACCAAGCCTTTTTGCCATTAACTTTAACACCTGTTTCATCCCCACCCACTACCGGACTATGTAGAATGTTTTGCTTTATTCTATTGTAAAGGGGTAGCGATTTATGCGCCATCCGTTTAACAGCACTTACTAAACTACCCTCGCTGATGCCTACACCAAATAAATCTTGAAAGCATTCTTTTATCCTCTTTTAAAGCAATGGGGGAACAATAGAACATTTGAACATTAGGATTTTGCGCGTCAAATCAGCCATGTTAGAATATGAACATTGGTGCTTGTTGTTTATTTGGGTATTGGGATTTGAGATTTGTACGAAGCAGACCTTCGAAGCTGCTATAATTTTTGCGTTGAATATTGCTAGCGGCCAAGGATTTTGGAGCAATCACTTGGTGATCTCTGAGACCATAGGCCATTGAAATGCTATAAGAATCAGCTAATACAAACGGATAGTCTAAGCCCTTAAGTTGGCTGGAGGAGGAAATGTACCAGACCAAGGCTTTTTAAACCAGCCGGTTGGCCAACAAATCTCTCAAATAAAACCGGGAGGCAGCCAATAGAGATCGCTGGTCACTACTTAACCTTTTCAACAATTCCTTATCATCTTTCTTTGCCATAGCATAGGTTGATTCAGTGACGTATGACCGGACTTTCGCCACTACTATAACCCGGTCATGCCAATCCCCTAATAATTTCCCCAGCAATCTAACCGTTTTGTATTCCTCCGGAGATACAAAATCCTTTTTCATGTTTAGGGCCAAGTCTATGACGAAACGGATACGCTTGAGCGAGATTCTGACCCTATGCCATTTATCTTTTCTTTTGGAGCTCATTAATAATTCGATATTCTGAAACAAGTGATCGATATACCCAACGCTACCTTTAAGCCACCGTGCTTGACTGATCGATTTCGAACGTTGAGCAGAAGTCCCTACTAAAACAAATAGTTGGTCGCTTGGTTTTCTTTTTTTCCATTCCACTAATTGACCAATAGCTAAAACCAGCTCATCATTAATGGATTTTTGAATATTTTTGTTGTAGGCGGTTTGATACTGACGAAGAACCTGATGTGCTATCTGCAAGTCCCTAACCGCCCCCGAGAGGTCAAATATTTCCTTCAATGGTCTAAAATCCAGCCTAGCTTTATAAGATTGAGGTGCAACATAAGCCGCCAGCCTAAAAATAGCATTGACCTTTTTTAAACTAACCCGCAGTTGATGGATGGCCTCCTCTTCATAACCATTACGGATCTTAATATAATGGCTCTCAGCAGTAGAAAAAAGTTCATCCAAGTGTTGGGTTAAGTGATCAATTCCCATAGTATAAAAATATGTAGAAGTTCGGACAATCCGGTTAGCAAAACTGAAAAAGAGAATACAGGAAATGGCAAAAAATGCCCCAAATACAGCTGGACATGGTAACTAATACCACCTCTCCAACGTCAGCAGTTGGTTCGTAAGCGGATACGAATGTCTGTAATCGGCGAAAAGCAGACGTTAATACTTTATATAAATTACCATCAGCAAAAGGATATGCCCGACGGTGTCCGCTGAAGCTTAGGCGACACGCGGACGGCCGAGCGAGGCCAGCGGGGGTTGTTATGTACGGTTCAAATCGTGGGCCACCTATTTTATAGTTATTTTAGTGTTGTTGGGACTCCTACTTTAACTAGTATCGATGAAACAATCAAATTTCTTGAAACCATTTAGCAATTTCTTTTCCTATGATGTGCGGACTGTCTTCTTGAAGATAGTGCTTGCCTTTTCCAATATCGACGATTTTCGTATTAGGGAAACTATTCTTGACATATTCAACTCCCTTTTCTGTAATAATTGCTCCTGGATGAGCATACAAACACAGTTTTGGAATATCTGATTCTGTCAACCACTTGTTATAGGCGTTAATTATTTCATAAATGCGTTTAGGTTTCCCACTAATTGGTAGTTGCTGAGGCCAGACTCTTACTGGCTTTCTACTTGCAACAGTTGGAAACGGTTTTAGGTAATTATCATATTCTTCCTTGCTCAATTTTCTTACAATTGAATCAGGAACCACTTTTTTTAGAAACATATTCGCCACACTAAGCATTAACCACCCAATAAAAGGAGTCCGAATCATCTTGAATACAATTTTATATTCTGTTGGGAAATCCTTCCAGGTCATAGGTTTGATTAACGCTTCCATAAATGCAATTCCTTTGATATTATCTCTATGATTATTTGCATAATGAAAGCCAAGGCCTGAACCCCAGTCATGGACCACTAACGTAATGCCTGTTAAATTTAATTTTTCTATGAATTTTTCCAGGTAGTCATAGTGGTCCTCATAGGTATAGGCTATATCTGGTTTGTCAGATTTTCCCATCCCTATTAAATCCAGTGCAATGCATCGCGCCATGGTTTGTAGATGAGGAATGATATTTCTCCAGAGGTAAGATGAAGTTGGCTGGCCATGAAGAAATAAGATCGTGTCTCCTTTACCAACATCCACGTAGTGCATTTTGGAACCATTTATTTCAATGAATTTTGAATCAAACGGGAACTTTGATGAAATATCTGCATTCATGTGAGTATAGTTTTGTTCATTATAATCAGAATAATTAAGCTCTGAAATGCTACACAACTATATATTGTTATAAAATGTATGCTTAATCAGTAATTGAAGATATTAAATAGGGTTGAGGATTTCTAATAAATGGTGGCAGACAAGGCATCTATTAGAATGAGGATCATATTTCCCACTCACCTGCAGCTTTCAACCGAGTAATCTCTTCCCCTACAGCTTTTCTATGGAGTTGATCAGATCTTGAAAGGTCTTTTCTTCTCTCATATTGGTGAAAAAAATCTTGCTGAATAACATATAGGGCTGTATTAGTCCAATCGGATTGATGCAGCCAGTTGTAAGCTTTCTGTTTACTCCTAAAAAAGCATGGATGGCAGCAATTTGATCGCATGAAGTGTGGGCGCAGTGCCTACGGGCCACACTAATCCTGCACGTAGTGTGATCTTGACATGTACTCAAAGCAATGAGTTCCACTGAAACATGGGCGCTGGGGTGCGACTGTGCAGCCCAGCAGTAGTGACAAGGAAGATGCGAGCAAAAGAGATGGTTGATTAAGCCTCATCTTATAGTAAAATCAGGAATTGAAAGTAAGCCTCAATACAGAGCATGCAGCATTTTCAACAAACTTATCTCTTCCTGACCCCATTAACACATGGGTCCAATTGTGAGACTGCGGGGTGCCTGTGATTA